>Ga0209023_10002449_pt1 | contig 23152 bp, 19 predicted proteins | sample LakOneMetagenome_FD_187468 | JGI IMG/M metagenome (GOLD analysis project Ga0209023, IMG submission 187468) | Freshwater and sediment microbial communities from Lake Erie, Canada (SPAdes) (version 2) | ecosystem: Environmental > Aquatic > Freshwater > Lentic | place: Lake Erie, Canada... | reverse complement strand
TTCTCGGCCCCCATGTGCGATGCCTTCCTGGTGCTGGCACAAGCGCCCGGCGGGCTGACCTGCTTCTTCCTGCCGCGCGTGCTGCCGGACGACCGCAACGGCGTGCTCAACAGCATCCGCATCCAGAGCCTGAAGGACAAACTGGGCAACCACGCCAACGCCAGCTCCGAGGTCGAATTCATCGACGCGACTGCCTGGCGCGTGGGCGAAGAGGGCCGCGGCGTGGCGCAGATCCTGGAGATGGGCACCATGACGCGGCTGGACTGCGCCCTGGGCACCAGCGGCCTCATGCGGCAGGCGCTGACCATCGCGCTGCACCACACGCGCCAGCGGTCGGCCTTTGGCAAGAAGCTCATAGAGCAACCCCTCATGCGCAACGTGCTGGCCGACCTGGCGCTGGAGAGCGAGGCCGCCACCGCGCTGTCCATCCGACTGGCCAGCGCCTTCGACAAAAAGGCCCACAGCGAGCACGAGGCCGTCATGGCCCGCCTGCTCACGCCCGTGGCCAAGTTCTGGGTGTGCAAACGCGGCAGCGTGTTTGCGCAAGAAGCCATGGAATGCCTGGGCGGCAACGGCTACGTGGAAGAGGGCGGTGAAGGCACCATGGCCCGCATCTACCGCGAGATGCCGCTCAACTCCATCTGGGAAGGCGCCGGCAACATCATGGCGCTGGACCTGCTTCGCGCCGTGCGCCGCGCCGACACCGCCGCGGCCCTGGCCGACGAACTGGCCCCTGCGCGCGGCGCCCACCCGGCGCTCGACCGCCTGGCCAGCGCGCTGCCCCTGCGCGTGGACGCGATGACCACCGAGGCCGAGGCCCGCCGCCTGGCGCAGGACGTGGCCCTGGCCGTGCAGGCTGCGCTGCTCTACCGCAGTGCACCCGGCGCAGTGTTCGGCGCCTTCTGCGATTCGCGCCTTGCCGGCGACTGGGGCTACAGCTTCGGCACGCTGGGTGCGGGCGTGGACCTTGACGCCATCTTGGCCCGCGCGCTTCCGATCTGATTCACCCCACAGAATTTTGCGGAGAAACCCATGTCCCATCTCATCCTGCACCACTACCCCTCGTCGCCGTTTTCCGAAAAGATCCGCCTGGTGCTGGGCTTCAAGAAGCTGGCCTGGAAGTCCGTCATCATCCCCAGCATCGCGCCCAAGCCCGATGTGGTGGCGCTCACGGGCGGCTACCGCAAGACGCCGTTCCTGCAGGTGGGTGCCGACATCTACTGCGACTCCGCATTGATCTGCGACGTGCTGGAGCACGAGCAGCCCGAGCCCGTGCTGTACCCGCCGCACCTCAAGGGCGTGGCGCGCGTGTTTGCGCAGTGGGCAGACAGCAGCCTGTTCTGGGCGGCCATGGCTTACAACCTGCAGCCCAAGGGCGCATCGGCCATGTTCGCCAACCTGCCGCCCAACGTGGCCCAGGCCTTCAGCGAAGACCGCCGCGAGATGAGCGCGGGCATGCAGCGCCTGCGCCCGGCAGACGCCACGGCGGCCTACCGCTCGTACCTGCGCCGCATCGCGCACATGGCCGAGGAGCACGACTTTTTGTTCGGCGCCGAGCCGTGCCTGGCCGACTTTGCTGCCTACCACCCGCTGTGGTTCACGCGCCAGTGCGTGCCGGTGATGGCCGATATTTTTGCGGCCACGCCCGCGGTGCTCGAATGGATGGACCGCCTGGCCGCGCTGGGCCACGGGCGCATGGAAAAGTTTGCCGCCGAAGACGCCATCACCGTGGCGGCCGGCGCGGAGCCGCTGCCGCTGACGGACGATGTGTTCCAGGACGAGCATGGCATCCCGCTGGGGACGCAGGTTGCCATCGCCGCCGAAAGCTTTGGCACCGAGCCGACCGAGGGCGAACTGATCGCCGCCACCCGCACCCGCTACACCTTGCGCCGCACCGACCCGCGCGCGGGCACGGTGCATGTGCACTTCCCGCGCATCGGTTATGTGCTGCGGGCTGTGAAGGCCTGACGGCGGCGCCGCCGTGCCACCTCACACACCCACCCGTTCGGGCTGAGCCTGTCGAAGCCGGGGCGTCCCTTGCGGCACCCTTCGACAAGCCCCGGGCGAACGGCAGGGCGATGGATGACCCGGTGACCGCACGGATGCATCGACCCATGCCCTGTCGCTGAACACACACATAACCACACACCACTTCAAGGAGACACAACCATGATCGACAACTTTGCCGGCAAGACCGCCGTCCTCACTGGCGCAGGCTCGGGCTTCGGCCTCGAATGCGCGCGCATCGGCGCCCGCCTGGGCATGAACCTGGTACTGGTGGACATTCAGCAGGACGCGCTCGACGCTGCCACGGCCGAGATGCAGGCCGCGGGCGTGCAGGTGCTGGCGCGCAAGGTCGACGTGTCGAACGCTGCGCAGATGGAGCAGCTGGCCGCCGACGTGCAGCAGCGCTTCGGCGCGCCGCACCTCGTGTTCAACAACGCCGGCGTGGGCGCGGGCGGCCTGGTGTGGGAGAACTCGGTCAAGGACTGGGAATGGGTGCTGGGCGTGAACCTCTGGGGCGTGGTGCACGGCGTGCGCCTGTTCACGCCGATGATGCTGGCGGCGGCCAAGGCAGACCCCGCCTGGCGCGGCCACATCGTCAACACCGCCAGCATGGCGGGCCTGGTGGACGCGCCCAACATGGGCATCTACAACGTGAGCAAGCACGCAGTGGTGAGCCTGTCGGAGACGCTGTACCAGGATTTGTCGCTGGTCACGGACCAGATCAAGGCCAGCGTGCTGTGCCCCTTCTTCGTGCCCACGGGCATCAGCCAGAGCCACCGCAACCGGCCTGGCGACATGCCGGCCGACAAGCCCACCAAGAGCCAGCTCATCGGCCAGGCCATGAGCGACAAGGCCGTGGGCAGCGGCAAGGTGACCGCGGCGGAAGTCGCGCAGAAAGTGTTTGACGCGGCGGCGCAGGGCCAGTTCTACATCTACAGCCACCCCAAGGCCATCGCCTCGGTGCAGACGCGCATGGAAGACATCATGCTCAGCCGCAACCCCACCGACCCGTTTGCCAGCAAGCCCGAAGTGGGCGAGCAACTGCGGGCAGCGCTCAGGGCCGAGGGTTGAGGATAAAGGGCGGGGTTTGAGGTCAAATAGGCCTCTACCGCTTGCTGAACAAGCGCAAGCAGCTATTAAAGATATAGCAATGCCTGTGAAGACGGACAACGACTCCACCGCCCAGCGCGCCGCGCTCGCCCACCTCACCAATTCGGGCGACACCGCCCCGCATGCGGCGGGCGGTTTCGCGCTGTTCGGCACCGCCATCGGCCACTGCGGCATCGCATGGCAGGGCGATCTGCTGGTGGGCGTGCAGCTGCCCGAAGACGCTGGTGAGGCGCACACCCGCACCCGCATGCAGCGCCGGTTTCCGCAACTGGCCGAGGCCGCCATGCCGCCCGCCGTGGCCGCCTGGGCCGCGCGCGTGGTGGCCACCCTGGAGGGCGTGCACGACGATCTGCTGGACGTGCCGTTGGCCACCGACGGCGTGCCGCCGTTCAACGCCCGCGTGTACGCACTGGCCCGCCGCATCCCGCCCGGCAAGACCATGACCTACGGCGAAATGGCCGCCGCGCTGGGCGAGCCCGGTGCCGCGCGCGCCGTGGGCCGGGCCCTGGGCCACAACCCGTTTGCGCCGGTGGTGCCATGCCACCGCATTCTGGCTGCGAATGGCAAGACCGGTGGCTTTTCGGCGGGGGGCGGCGCCGCCACCAAGATGCGCATGCTGGAGATCGAGGGCGCCTTTGCGCACGACACGCTGGCGCTGTTTGCGCCCCGGGGCTGACGCGGGTTCCGCCGTAGTCGCAGTCGCAGTCGCAGCTGCAGTGACAGACCCACGGACCTACCCACGTTTTCTGAGCATCGCCGACCCGCTGCTGGCCATCGCCAGCTCTTCGGTGGTCGCCAGCAGGGCAGGGCCCAGGGCCAGCATGCGCTCCTCGGTCAGGCGCACCAGCGGCCCCGCGATGGTGACCACGCCGATCACTGCGCCGTTGTGGCTGCTGCGGATGGGTGCGGCCATGGCGGTCATGGCAGGGGCGAAGACTTCGACGATCATGCTGAAGCCGCGTTGGCGCGCCGCCTTCAGGTAGGCCAGCAGGGCCTTCACGGTGGTGGGTGCGTTGGGGCCGTAGTCCTCGGGCTTGCCAAAGCCCTGCTGGGACACCAGGGCCAGCGCTTCCTCATCGCTCAGGGTGGACAGCCACGCATGGCCGGCCGAGCTGCACGACAGGTTCACCGACAGGCCCATGTCCGGGTCGTAGCGCAGGCCGCGCACGGCGCCCTGCGCCTTGGCGACGAAGGTCAGCTCGCTGCCGTCCACCACCGCCAGCCGCACCAGCTCGCCCGATTCGGCGGCCAGCCGGTCCAGCAGCGGCTGGGCGATGTCCACGATGCCGCTGGCGCTCAGGAACCCCAGGCCCAGCGACACCAGCTTGATCGTCAGCATGTAGTTGCCCTGGTTGTGCTCCTGGCGCACATAGCCGCAGCGGACCAACTCGGCCAGCAACCGGTGCGTGGCGCTCAGCGGCATGTCCAGCTCGGACGCGAGGTTCGACAGCGCCTTGCCTTCGGGGTGGGGCGCGAGGTGTTCCAGGACTTTGAAGCTGCGCTCGAGGATGCTGCTCATGGGCAATGGCTTTCGAAAGGGGTGTGGGCAGGCCGGGGGCGCTGGCACGGGTCGGCAGCAATGTACCAAAAATTGTTAAAGGGTTTCTACTATGGAAACACTTTCCACTTTTTTCTACGATGCATCCCAAGTGCTGCGGCGGCGACATCGGTTGCGCCCTGGCAAGCCTTGCCCTTTTTTTGATGGAGATGCCCCGTGAAGAAAACTGCCTGCCTTCTGGCCACCGCCGGCCTGTCCCTGTTGCTGGCCCTGCCGGCCGCGGCCCAGCAAGAGCGCGTGATCCGATTCGGTCACCTGAACAATGCGGACCACCCGGTGAGCTTTGGCGTCAAGCGCTTTGCCGAGTTGCTGGCAGCCAAGAGCGGCGGCAAGCTCAAGGTGCAGGAATACCCCGCCTCGCAGCTGGGCAACGAGCTGCAGCAGCAGTCGGCCCTGCAGGGCGGCGTGCAGCAGATGTCGGCCCCGGCCACCACCTCGCTGGCCGGCATCGTCAAGGAATTCGGGCTGGTGGACTTTCCGTTCGCGGTGGCCAACTTTGCCCAGGCCGATGCGCTGCTGGACGGCCCGCTGGGCCAGACGCTGATCGCCAAGCTGCCCGAAAAAGGCCTGGTGGCCCTGGGCTACTGGGACCTGGGCTTTCGCAATGTGACCAACAGCAAGCGGCCCATCACCAAGGCCGATGACTTCGACGGCCTGAAGCTGCGCGTGATCCCCAACCCGGTGTTCCTCGACACGTTCAAGGCCTTCAAGGCCAACCCGGTGCCCATGCCGTTTGCCGAGCTGTACGGCGCGCTGGAGGCGAAGGCGGTGGACGGCCAGGAGAACCCCTATGCGGTGATCCTGTCGAACAAGATGTTCGAGGTGCAAAAGTACGTGAGCGCCACCAACCACGTGTACGCCGCCAACATCGTGCTGGTGAGCAAGAAGTTCTGGGACCAGCTCACCCCCGCCGAGCAAAAGATGATGCACGACGCCGCCAACGAAGCGCGCGGCTACCAGCGGCAGGTGAGCCGCGCCGCCGCGCAGAAATCGGTGGGCGACCTGCAGGCCAAGGGCATGGCCTACAACGAGATCGCGCCGGCCGAGCTGGCCCGCATGCAGCAGATCGCCAAGCCCGTGATCGAGAAGTTCGCCGCCACCTACGACCCGTCCATCGTCAAGCTCTACAACAGCGAACTCGCCCGCATCCGCAAGTAATCGAGCAGGCCCGAAACCCCATGAAAATCCTCGTCCTCCACGGCCCCAACCTCAACCTGTTCGGGCGCCGCGAACCCCACATCTACGGCACCACCACGCTGGCGCAGATCAACGAGCGGCTGCAAAAGCTCGCAGCCGAACTGCAGGTAGACCTTGCCATCGTGCAGTCCAACCATGAAGGCGCGCTCATCGACTTTCTGCATGACCACATCGACGCGGCGCAGGGCGCGCTGGTGAACCCTGCGGGCCTGACGCAGCACGGTGTGCCGCTGCACGACGCGATCAAGGCCATGCCGTTTCCGGTGATCGAAGTGCACATGTCCAACATCGCCGCGCGGGAGGCCTGGCGCGCGCATTCCATCATCTCGCCGGCCGTCAAGGCCACGGTGCAGGGCTTCGGGCCGCACTCGTACCTGGCGGCGCTGCGCTCGCTGGTGGAGAGCTTGCGCGAAGCTGTGCAGCCCGCCTGAGTACCTATCCTCCATCACAGGAAATACAACATGAATCGGTGGATGGATGGCGCCTGCCGCGGGCTGGAGGCGGTGATCGCCGCCATGCTCGCGTTGATGGTGGTGCTGGTGTTCGGCAACGTGGTGCTGCGCTATGGCTTCAATTCCGGCATCACCGTCTCGGAAGAAGTGTCGCGCTGGCTCTTTATCTGGATGACCTTCCTCGGGGCCATCGTCGCGCTGCGCGAGCATGGCCACCTGGGGGTGGACATGGTGGTGCAACGCTTGCCGGCTGTGGGTAAGAAGATCTGCCTGGCCCTGGGCCATGTCGTGATGCTCTACATCGTGTGGCTGCTGTTCCAGGGCAGCCTGGCGCAGGCGCGCATCAACTGGGACGTGACGGCGCCCACCACGGGCGCGTCCATGGCGATCGTCTACGCGGCGGGGCTGGTGTTTGCGGTGTGCGCGGCGCTCATCCTGGCGATGGATCTGTACCGCCTGCTCAGCGGCCAGATCGCCGATGAGGACCTGGTGATGGTGCAGGAGTCCGAAGAGGCCGTGCAGCTGCAGCAGATTCTGGGCTCGGCAGGCACCACCGATGCTCCGCACGGCAAGGAGGCCGCGCGATGACCATCTTCGTCTTTGTAGGCGCGCTGCTGCTCGCCATGGCCATGGGCATCCCGATCGCGTTCTCGCTGCTGGCCAGCGGCGTGGCGCTGATGTGGCACCTGGATTTGTTCGACGCGCAGATCCTGGCGCAGAACCTGATCAGCGGCGCCGACAGCTTTCCGCTGCTGGCCGTGCCGTTCTTCATGCTGGCGGGCGAGATCATGAACGTGGGCGGCCTGTCGCGCCGCATCGTGGACTTTGCGCTGGCGCTGGTGGGCCACGTGAAGGGCGGGCTGGGCTACGTGACCATCATGGCCGGCTGCCTGCTGTCGGCCCTGTCGGGCTCGGCCGTGGCCGATGCGGCGGCGCTCACGGCGCTGCTGCTGCCCATGATGGTCAAGGCCGGACACGACAAGTCGCGCGCAGGCGGGCTGATCGCGGCCACCGGCGTCATCGGCCCGGTGATCCCGCCGAGCATCGGCCTCGTGATCTTCGGGGTGGCGGCCAATGTGTCGATCTCCAAGCTGTTCCTCGCGGCCATCGTGCCGGGCATCCTGATCGGTGCGGCGCTGTGGCTGACCTGGGCCGTGCTGGTGCGCAGCGAAAAGATCGTGCCCCCGCCGCGCAAGTCCGCGGGCGAGATTCTCACGGCCCTGCGCAAGGCGCTGTGGGCGCTGATGCTGCCGGTGATCATCCTCGTGGGCCTGCGCATGGGCGTGTTCACGCCCACCGAGGCGGCGGTGGTGGCGGCGGTGTACGCGCTGTTCGTGTCGGCCGTCATCTACCGCGAGATCACCTGGCGCGACCTGTACGGCATCTTTGTGGCCGCGGCCAAGACCAGCGCCATCGTGATGTTCCTCATCGCCGCGGCCATGGTGAGCGCGTGGCTCATCACCGTGGCCGACCTGCCGTCCAAAGTGGTGGGGCTGCTGCAGCCCTTCATGGACAACAAGGTCTTGCTGATGGCAGCCATCATGGTGCTGGTGATGCTGGTGGGCACCGCCATGGACATGACGCCGACCATCCTCATCCTGACCCCTGTGCTGATGCCGGTGGTGACGGCCGCGGGCATCGACCCGGTCTACTTCGGCGTGATGTTCATCATCAACAACTCCATCGGCCTGGTCACGCCGCCGGTGGGCACGGTGCTGAACGTGGTGGCTGGGGTGGGCAAGATGTCGATGGACGACGTGACCCGCGGCGTGGTGCCCTTCATGATCGCGGAGTTCGCCATCATGTTCCTGATGGTGCTGTTCCCCTGGCTGGTGATGGGCCCTGCGCGGTGGTTCCATGGGTGACGAACGCGGGCGCGGCTGTGGTGACTGAGCAGGGCCCAGCGGTACCGGTGCAGGCCCGGCCGCAGGGTAAGCCGGGGTCGCTGTTGGGGCGCAGCGGGTGTTACATTCAAACGCACCTGTCGCCATGCCCGCGTGATGCGGCCGCTGGCGCCGTCCCATCACCACCACCCCGACGACAAGGACCCCCCCGCATGCCCCCGGACCGCGAGCGACTCACCCGCATGCTTTTCGATGAGTACATCGAGATGTATGCCGCACGCGATACCCGGCTGCTCGCACGCTTTTGCGACAGCTTCAGCGGCTTTGCCGGCAGCAGCGACAAGCTGGTGAAGAGCCGGTCCGAATGGGTCGAGGTGACGCAGCAGGACTTTGCCCAGGTGCCCACGCGCATCGGCATCGACATGGTGGACCTGTTCGTGCAGGACCTGGGCCCGGACCTGCTGGCGGCCACTGCGTTCTTCCACATCCACCTGCCGATCCCGGACGCGCTGTTCTCCCGCGAGACGGCCCGCAAGGTGGTGCTGTTCCGGCGCGAGCCCGCTGCGACGGCAGGGCAGGGCACCGAGGGCGACTGGAAGATCGCCCACGTCAGCGTCTCCATCCCTTACGGCAAGCCGCACGGCAGCGAGGTGTACCCCATCGACGACCTGCGCCAGCGCAACAGTGAGCTGCAGGCGCTGGTCAACGAGCGCACCGAGGCGCTGGCGCAGGCCAACCAGCGGCTGGAGTTGCTGAGCAATACCGATGGCCTCACGGGAATCGCCAACCGCCGCCACTTCGACGAGGCCCTGGCGCGCGAATGGGCCCGGTCCCAGCGGGCCCGCACGCCGCTGGCGCTCATCATGTTGGACGTGGACGTGTTCAAGCACTTCAATGACCACTACGGCCACCTGGCGGGCGACGCCTGCCTGAAGGCACTGGCCCTCACGCTGGTGCAGACGGGCGCCCGCCGCGAGGGTGAGCTGGCCGCGCGTTTTGGCGGCGAAGAGTTCGTGGTGCTGCTGCCCGGCTCGGACCTGCAGGCCGCCGCCGACGTGGCGCGCCACGTTCAAGAGGCCATCGTGCAGCTGGCGCTGCCGCATGAGGGCGCGCCGCACGGCATCGTGACGGTGAGCTTCGGCGTGGCCAGCCTGCAGCCGCAGCGTGAGCAGTTGCCCGAAGAGCTGGTGCGCCAGGCCGACCGGGCCATGTACCGCGCCAAGCAGGGCGGGCGGCACAGGATTGAGCTGGCGCAGGTGCTGGGGGATGGGTCGGGGAGAAACGAACTTGATCTTTAGGGGAAGTCGTAAGCAGTTGGACTGACGCGCATGGGTTTGGCGCATCCCGCTTTCGTTGCGCGCCACCGTATATTCGTTTACTAGGTTTCGCGCCATCGCTCTTTCGGTTTTATAAGATTCAGCCCGACTCTTTGTCGATTGCGGTGCCTACGTTTGTGCTATGGCCGGGATCGGCCAGAAGCAGACGTGCGCGAACATCCCAACCTTGCATCAACCTATGACAACTGACTACGAGATTGCGATTGCTGTGCGGGACTTTCAGCAGCGCGCGAAGGAAATCCCTCTGAAAAGCTTACCTGGCTACAAAGAGTGGTCTCAAGCTCAGCTGGACAATGGTGCGTTGGAGTCACTTATTGATCATTTGGATGGGATGACCATGACGCTGCTGCCGGAAGAGATTGCACAGGTGTCTGTGGATGATTTCGAAGAACTGCTCGATGACTTGAAAGCGGCAACCGGCTGCGAATGAGGCTTCAAACGTGTTTTGAAATACGTTGAACCGATGGCCCCTTTTTGGCAAGCTATATATAGTTTGCTGAGTTGATTCCCGGGTTGGGCGGAAGTTTTATGACAGTTATTCATATCCACGGGACGACGATGCGGTCTAGCCAGTCGTACGACGCGGACAAACCGCGGCAAGGCGCCGCGATCAATGCAAGTGAGCGTGTGTCTCGCGGCGCCTTTGCCGCAGCGTGACGGTCAACTTCACGTTAGTCCTCAATGGCGCACATCACAGTATCAATAGACGGAGTCGCTCGGGCCGCAATCAGTTGTGACGGCTTTGATGTTGTCGCTGTAAACGTCGGTGGAACGAGAGTAGAGCAAGAGCTTGCGACAGTCCACGTTTCGAGCTCCCGATATCCCGAACAAGCTGACTCCACATACTTGATTTGGGTCGACGCAGCTTTAGTTCCAGGGCAAAAGCTGTTGATCGCCTTCGCTGAACGGGGTGCGTTTGTCGGGGCCGGAAAGACTATCGACGAACTTCATCCTGAAGACTCGGATACGGATGCAGAGACCGATTTCAAACTCACGGCAGAGATGATTCAGGGATTGCTAGGCAAGCCGAAGGTTCGCGCAGCCTGGAAGTTTGAGGTGCGCGGTCCCAAACAATCCCACTATGAAAGTCGCACAACTGAAACCGACACGGGTTTGGCTTCAACGTACTCTGGAACACCTACCGGCCTGAGCGAGCAAGCTTTTCGCTCCACAGCTACGGCCTGGATAGTCTCGAACAACAAGCGCCAATGCGCGATCACATCAGAGGTCGTCTTGAATTCGGGGAGACGGTGGAGCTTGTCGTTGCGGACTAACATGCCCACCAACACTAACGCCCACTCCAGCAGTCGCTGTTCCCGTGGCCGACAGTTACGTCTACTTTGAGTACCCGCTTTTAATAACTCCCGCCGACTGCTCCTGGCCGATAGCCGAAGTCCACCCGCCTGCTGCGACCTATCGCTTACACATCCGATGCCGGGAGTGTCCAACGAACAGTGGCGTTTCGCATCCCGTCCAATCGCGGCCTGAGTAAGCGGCACGCCTGCGTTCCCACAAGCGAAGGGCATTGCGGGTTTTCCCGCAGCCGCGCACCGAACTGGTGACAATGGCCGGCTATGCAAACGACCCGTTTCTTCAAGATGGCCCTCATCCTGGGCCTGCTCTCGGCCATTGGCCCCTTTGCCATCGACATGTACCTGCCGGCGTTGCCCGAGATCGGCGCCAGCCTGGGCGCGGAAGTCTCCGCGGTGCAGTGGAGCCTCACGGCGTTCTTTGTCTCGCTGGGTGTGGGACAGCTGTTCTATGGCCCGATCTCCGACATGGTGGGGCGCAAGCCGCCGTTGTATGCCGGGCTGCTGCTCTTCACCCTGGCCAGCGTGGGCTGCGCGCTGGCGACCGACATCGAGACGCTGGTGGCCCTGCGTTTCGTGCAGGGGCTGGGCGCTGCGGCGGGCATGGCGATACCGCGGGCTGTGGTGCGCGACCTGCACACCGGCACCGAGGCCGCGCGGCTGATGTCGCTGCTGATGCTGGTGTTCAGCATTTCGCCATTGCTTGCGCCTCTGGCCGGCAGTGGCGTGATCGCGATGACGGGCTGGCGCGGCGTGTTCTGGGCGGTGGCCGTGGCGGCGGTGGCCGGGCTGGTGCTGGTGTCGCAGGGCCTGCAGGAGACGCGACCCGCGGCCGACCGGCTGGAGAGCAGCCTGGGCAGCGCGCTGTCGGGCTACGCGCTGCTGCTGCGTGACTGGCACTACCTGGGCCTGGTGTTCATCGGCGGGTGTTCGATGGCGGGGTTCTTCGTGTACCTGGCCGGTTCCCCCTTCGTGCTCATCAATCACTACGGCCTCACGCCCGTTCAGTACAGCCTGGCGTTCTCGGTCAACGCGGCGGCGTTCTTTGCGGCGGCGCAATTCAATGCGCAGTTGGGGCGGCGTTTTGGTTTGGTGAACACGGTCAAGGCGGCCGTCACCGGGGCGGGCGTGATCATGGTGGCCCTGCTGGCCTATTACCTGGCTGGGGGCGACCAGCTGGCCGTGCTGCTGGGGCTGTACTTCTTCGCCAGTGCGCTGATGGGGCTGGTGATCCCGACGACGTCTGTGTTGGCGCTGGAGGAGCATGGCGCCATCGCGGGCACCGCATCAGCCCTGTTGGGCACGCTGCAGATGCTGATCGGCGCCGTGGCCATGGGCGTGGTGGGCCTGTTTGCCACCGGCAAACCGCTGCCGATGGTGGTGGGCATGGCCAGTGGCGCGCTGATGGGCCTGGTGCTCACTTGGGTGACGCTGGGCCGTAGTCGGCCAGGGCACGCACAGGCGCAGAACCAAGCGTCCTGAGCGTCAAGGACTCGAAGACATTTTCATATCTGATGCTATTAAAAATATAGCTGATAGCGCTTGTCCAGAGAGCGGTAGAGCCGTTTTTGATTTGAATTTACACGACCTGAGCCGCCGGCGCGGCGGCCCACGGCGTGGATCAGCGCCTGCACCTGCGCGCACAGTTCGCGCGCCAGTTAACCCGTGATGCCCCGGCCGGACAGGGGCACGTCGATGTCGCGACAGGGCAGGTCAGTGCTATTCAGTTCGGCCGCTTTCAATGGGAGTGCAGCGGCTCAGCTCCGGACACGGTCGCGCAGCGCGCGGGCCACGCTGGCAACGCCTGCACCCGGAGTACTGGCGCGTGCCAGTTTGCTGACCACGCCGTCGCGGCCGGATGCGGCGCGGGCGATCAATGCGCTGCCCACGGCCCGGCCGACCATGCGGCCCAGAAAGCCCCGGCTTTTGCCGGCTGTGCGCATGACCAGCAGGCCTGCGCCCAGCACCAGCCAGCGTTCTGCGGGAAAGCCCGGGCGGGCCTTATCCCATGTGCGGACTTCGTTGATCTTCTGGCGGATGCCCATGTGTGATTCCCCTTGGCTTGGATGTGATGGTCTCCATCGTTGCCGGGAGGAGTGCCGCGTGTTGTCAGTCTGCGGTTTTGCTGATGGTGATCCGTGTCCTACGCCGCCTTGCCAGCGGACTCCACTGGCGCCGACGCATCGGCACCGGGCGTGGCGTGCCCGCTGGCCGCAGCCACCGCGCGTGCCAGCCCCAGCACCGTGTGCGGGGCCGAGCCCTCGGCATGGTTGCTGATGGTGACGAAGGCGTTCTGACCGCGCCCCGTCATGCCCGAAATCACGGCGGCCAGTTCGCTGCGGGTTTCCTCGTCGGGGTGGTGCAGGCGGTCGTAGGGTTCGTACAGCTTTTCGGCGTCTTCATAGCCGTACGGCCCGTGCACCGGGTGCAGGTTCCAGCGGCACACCAGCGGGCCGGGCCACAGAGCGCGCAGCACCGGCAACTGGTCCTTCAGGGCCGGCATCTTGGCGTGCAGGCCCAGGCAATAGGTGGCGCCGGCCTCGCGCAGCACGGCGGCGAAGGCGGGTGTCAGCCACTCAGGGTCGCGCACCTCCACAGCGATCACGCCGTCGGGTGCCAGCGGGGCCAGAGTGGGCTGCGCAAGCAGCATGGCGCGCAGGCGCTCCAGCAGCAGCGGCAGGCGGTCGAGCTGCGCCAGCGGCAGCGGGCTGAGCTGGAACACCAGCACCCCGAGCTTGTGCCCCAGGCCTTGCAAGGCGGGCTCCACGAACTCGCTGCGGGCCAGGTCGGGGCTCAGGAACGCGGGGTTGGGCTCACGGCCCCGGCCATCTTCGGCGCGCACCAGTGCGTCGGTGACCAGGCTGGGTGCCTTCACCACGAAGCGGAAGTCGTCGGGCACCTGCGAGGCATAGCGCTCGTACTGGCTCACCGTGAGCGGCCGGTAGAAGCTGCGGTCGATGCTCACCGTGCGCAGCAGCGGGTGCTGGGCATATACCGGCAGGCCTTGTTTGGAGAGCGTTGCTTCGGAATGATCGCCCTCCCACACCAGGCCCTTCCAGCCGGGGTAGGTCCACGACGACGTGCCCATGCGCAGGCGTGGGGGCAGGGCGGCTGCCAGGGCGCGCAGGTCGTCGTGGCCGGGGGCGGGGTGCACACCGGTGCGGCGTGGTGAGGGTGCTGAAGCGGGGGCGGCGGGGGCGTCGGGCCCGTCGGCGCGTGCGTCCTGCTCGGGCGTCGGTGTCTTTTTTGCGGGGGATGGCGGCGGTGCGGGCGGGCCGCCGAACAGGTCGTCTTGCATGCAGGCGGGCAGGGCGGGGGATGACGCTAGGGATAGGGCCGGGTCGTGGGTGCGTGGGCGGTCGCAGGCTTTACAGGCCCCCGAACAGCCCGCTTTCATCGAGCAGTTCGTAGGTGATCTCGGGGCGCTGGTCCAGGCTTTTCTTGATGGCCGCGGGGATGGCCTGGCGCGTCTTGCGGCACAGGCCGGGCTGGTCCAGCACCAGTATGGCGATGCCGCGCAGCGTGCGCACCTCGTTCGGGCCCGGGGTGATGGACAGGCGCACCCCCAGTTGCTGCTCCAGGCGCTCCTGCATGCGGCGCAGGTCTTCAAGGCTGGTCAGGTTTTCCAGCCGCTCGAGCAGTTTCTTTTCTTCTGCGCGTGTCAGGCGAAGAATGCGCACGTCCCCGCCAGGCGCCTGGATCAATGCGTCCCGCCCGCAGACGCAGGTGCCGGGCGGGCATTCGGTGCGGATGGGGAAGGGGATGGGGTCGTTCATGGCAGCCTGCGCATTCTAGGGACCTCTGCAGGACCACCGCGCCGTGGGGTCGGGCGGGGGCTAAAGCGCCTGTGGCAAACTCCCGCGCTTCGCGTTTTGTTTGTTTCAGAACCGGCTGCGCCCCGCAGGGCCGGGGCCGGTTCGCCGTCAGAGAGAGTTCGCCCACACATGCAGCAGATCATCCGGCAGTTGGCCGCAGAAATCAGGGTCAGTGAACAACAGGTGCGTACAGCCGTCGAGCTGCTGGACGGTGGGGCCACCGTGCCCTTCATCGCGCGCTACCGCAAGGAAGTGACCGGCGGCCTGGACGATATCCAACTCCGCGAGATCGAAGCGCGCCTGTCCTACCTGCGTGAGCTGGAAGACCGCCGCGCCACGGTGCTCAAGAGCATCGACGAGCAGGGCAAGCTGACCGACGCGCTGCGCGCCGCCATCGCTGCCGCGCCCACCAAACAAGAGCTGGAAGACATCTACCTGCCCTTCAAGCAAAAGCGCCGCACCAAGGGCCAGATCGCGCGCGAATTCGGCATCGAGCCGCTGGCCGACAAGCTCTTTGCCGACCCCACGCTCGACCCCGCCACGGAAGCAGCGGCCTTCACCAAGCCGCCCGAAGTGCTGGACGACGGCAAGCCGGGCGCCGATTTCTCCACCGTGCCCGCCGTGCTCGACGGTGTGCGCGACATCCTGTCCGAGCGCTGGGCCGAAGACGCCGTGCTGGTGCAGGGCCTGCGCGAATGGCTGTGGGCCGAGGGCCTGCTGCGCAGCAAGAAGGTCGACGGCAAGAACGAGAACGACCCCGAGGTCTCCAAGTTTCGCGACTACTTCGAGTACGACGAGCCCATCGGCCGCGTGCCGTCGCACCGCGCGCTGGCGGTGTTCCGCGGCCGTGGCCTGGAGATTCTGGAAGCCAAGCTGGTGCTGCCTGTCGAACCCGAGCCCGGCAAGCCCAGCCTGGCCGAAGGCAAGATCGCCCTGCACCTGGGCTGGAGCCACGCGGCTCGCCCCGCCGACGACCTGATCCGCAAGAGTGTGGCCTGGACCTGGCGCGTGAAGCTGTCGCTGTCGACCGAGCGCGACCTGTTCGCCCGCCTGCGCGACGACGCCGAGAAGGTCGCCATCAAGGTGTTTGCCGACAACCTGCGCGACCTGCTGCTGGCCGCACCTGCCGGGCCGCGCGTGGTGATGGGGCTGGACCCGGGCATCCGCACCGGCGTGAAGGTGGCCGTGGTGGACGACACCGGCAAGCTGGTCGAGACGGCCACCGTGTTCCCGCACGAGCCGCGCCGCGACTGGGAAGGTTCGCTGCACACCCTGGCCAAGCTGGCCGAGAAGCACGGCGTGAACCTGATTGCGATTGGCAACGGCACGGCCAGCCGCGAGACCGACAAGCTGGCCGCCGACCTGATCAAGCTGGCCGCCAAGGCCGAGCGCGCCATCGAAAAGGTGGTGGTGAGCGAGGCCGGTGCCTCCGTCTACTCCGCCAGCGAATACGCGTCGCAGGAGATGCCCGATGTGGACGTGAGCCTGCGCGGCGCGGCCTCCATCGCCCGCCGCCTGCAGGACCCGCTGGCCGAGCTGGTTAAGATCGACCCCAAGAGCATCGGCGTGGGCCAGTACCAGCACGACGTGAACCAAAGCGAACTGGCCCGCACCCTGAGCACGGTGGTGGAAGACTGCGTGAACTCGGTGGGCGTGGACCTGAACACGGCCAGCGTGCCGTTGCTCAGCCGCGTGTCGGGCCTGTCGGGCAGCGTGGCCAAGGCCGTGGTGCGCTGGCGCGAGGCCAACGGCGCGTTCAAGAGCCGCAAGCAGCTGATGGACGTGGCGGGCCTGGGCGCCAAGACCTTCGAGCAGAGCGCGGGCTTTCTGCGCATCCGCGGCGGCGAGAACCCGCTCGACATGACCGGCGTGCACCCCGAGACCTACCCCGTGGTCGAGCAGATCATGGAGAAGACGGGCAAGCCCGTGGCCGAGATCATGGGCCGCGCTGACATGCTCAAGACCCTGAAGCCCGAGCTGTTCGCCAACGACAGGTTCGGCGTCATCACCGTCAAGGACATCCTGGGCGAGCTGGAAAAGCCTGGCCGCGACCCGCGCCCGGACTTCAAGGTGGCGCGCTTCAACGATGGCGTCGAGGACATCAAGGACCTCAAGGAAGGCATGATCCTGGAAGGCACCGTGAGCAACGTGGCCCAGTTCGGCGCGTTCATCGACCTGGGGGTGCACCAGGACGGCCTGGTGCACGTGAGCCAGCTGGCGCACAAGTTCGTCACCGATGCGCGCGAGGTGGTCAAGACCGGCGACATCGTCAAGGTCAAGGTCATGGAGGTGGATGTGGAGCGCAAGCGCATCGGCCTGTCGATGAAGCTCGACGCCGCCCCCCCACGCCAGAGCGGCGACCGCGGCGCGCCGCGGGACAACCGCTTTGAGGGCGCGGGCCGCGGCTATGCGCAGCCGCAGCGCCGGGCCAACGAGCCTACGCAGCAGTCGGCCATGGCATCGGCGTTTGCCAAGTTGCAACAGGCCAAGAATCGTTAGGTGCCGTGCGGGGAGGGCGGGCCATAATCGGCCCAACCAAACCCTTCGGTGCCATACCCCATGGAGTTGAACGCACTGCTGGCCCAACCAGTGGCATTGCCCAGCCTGCCGCGCGCCGTGGCGCTGCTGATGAACGAGCTGGCCCACGACGAGCCCAGCCTGCGCCGCCTGAACCAGCTTTTCGGCACCGACCCCACGCTGGCGGCCCGGCTGCTGGAGCTGGCCAACTCGCCCGCCTTTCAGCTGCCGCGCCAGATCGCCGGTATCCCCGAAGCGCTGGCGCTGCTGGGCACCGCGCAGCTGCGGTCGCTGGTGTCGTCCGCCACGCTGGGCACTACGTCGCGGTCAGTGCCGGGCGTGAACATGCAGCAGTTCTGGCGCTACAGCCTGAACACCGCCAAGCTCGCGCGGTCGCTGGCTGGCATCGTGCACCAGAACCAGATCGCTGCCTTTACCGCGGGCCTGCTGCATGCGCTGGGCGAGCTGGTGATCCACCTGGCCGACCCGGAGAAGGCGCATTCGGTGAACACGCTGGTTGCCCCGTTCGATCTGCGGCGCGGCAAGATCGAGCACCGCGTCTTCGGCTACAGCTACGGCCACGTGACCGCGGCTCTGGCGCGTCGATGGCAGCTGCCCGAAACTGTGGTGGACGCCCTGCAGCACCAGGGCGCACCGTTCGACAACAACGCCTACGAGCCGCTGGCCGGCGTCATCCACCTGGCCTCCTGGCGCGCCCGGGCGCGTGAGGTCGAGCTGGACGAACGGGAGCTGGCTGTTTCCTTCCCCGGCGAGGTGGGGCTGACGCTGGGGCTGGATATCGACATGGTGCTGCAGCAGGACCCGATCGATTGGACGGTGAAGCCCGAGGCTGCGGACTACGTGGTGTAGGTTGGCTGGGTTGCTTTGGGCGTGCTCTTTCGCTTTCGCCTATTTCCCTGCCCCGTTTTGTTTTTGCCTCTTTACATGGCGCATTGCGTCACGTTCCCTGCGGCGCGCCAGGTGGACCTGTTCGCGCAGGCATTCGCGCGAGCTGAACTGGTGTCAGCCTTGAGGGCAGCAGGGCAGCAGCACCGCTTGGGCCATCTCTGCCCGCGCTGAAGCCAAGACCGCTCTGGGACAATGCAGCGCATGAAAGCCCTGCGCATCCATGCCGGCCCCCGCGCCCGCGAGCACCTTGAACAACATGGCCTGCAGCCCCGCGATGTGGGTGTGATCCCCGGTGCTGCCGGCGGGCCCAAGGGGTTGATCCTGGGGCCGCTTGATCGCTTCATCTTCGGCCAGTGGCTGTCGCAGTCCGACCAACCGGTGCATTTGGTGGGTGCCTCCATCGGCGCGTGGCGCATGGCCACTGCCTGCCTGCAGGATTCGGTGACGGCGTTCGAGCGGCTGGAGCACGACTACATCCACCAGCACTACGACTTGCCGCCCGGCAAGAAGCGGCCCACGGCGGCGCATGTGAGCGAGCGGTTCGGCAAAAGCCTTGAGGCGTTCTATGGCGGCCGCGTGGACGAGGTGCTGAGTCATCCGCGCTACAGGCTGCACATCGTCACCTCGCGCGGCCGCCACCTGCTGCGGCGCGAGCATGGCTTGGCCACGCCGCTGGGCTACCTGGGCGCTTTTTTGACCAACACCGTGCACCGAAAGGCCCTGGGCGCGTGGCTGGAGCGGGTGGTGTTTTCATCGCCGGAGGGGGCCGGCGGCAATGGCGCTGCGTCTACCCACACCCACTCCGCCGGGTCTAGCAACGCGACAGGGTGCGCTGTGTCCGCGCTGGCATGCGCCGCATTGCCATTCGGCACGTCGGACTACCGCACGCGGCAAGTCGCGTTGAGCGCGGCCAACTTCATGCCCGCGCTGCAGGCCAGTTGCTCCATCCCGTTCGTGCTGCAAGCCGTGCACAACATTCCAGGCGCTCCGCGCGGGGCGTACTGGGACGGTGGGATCACCGACTACCACTTGCACCTGGCCTACGGGCAGCAGGCACAAGCGCAGCTGCAGCTGAACATGCACTTGACCACGCAGGAGCGTTCGGGTGCGCAAGCGCTGGTTCAAGCCGATGTGGCGGATGGTGCTATGGATTTAATAGCTGGCAGCGCAATCGCAGAGGGCGGTAGCGGCCATAAAGATACTGACAACGCCATGTTCCCGTCTCCCGGGCTGGTGCTGTACCCGCATTTTCAGCACAGCGTGGTCCCCGGCTGGCTGGACAAAGGCCTCAAGTGGCGCCACCGTTCCACCGCCGCACTCGACAACATGGTGGTCCTGTCCCCCAGCCCGGAGTGGGTGCGCTCCCTGCCCAACGCCAAGCTGCCGGACCGCAACGACTTCACCCACTACGGCACGGACAGTGCCGCACGTGCCAAGGCCTGGCTTACTGCCACGCGGGCCAGCCAGCAGTTGGTGGATGAATGGGCCGCGTGGCTGGAACGGCCGGATATGGCGCGTGTGGGTGTTTTGTAACAAGAGTTTTGCTAGGCCACCCGCAGGTTGCTTGGCGCAAACACCGGGACGCTCCACGCGTTGTTCTTCTGAGCCTGGTATCGGGTCAGGGTGCATTTCCACATGGCAGCGCTTGACTTGTTGCCATCGGCTGCTAATTCACACTCTGGTATCCCGCATCGTCTAAGGCGCCTTTCCTTTATTCCGTACGCAGTCACCAATATCTTGAGAGGCGGGCTCGTCGTGCAAGGATTTTTCCTTATGGCGGGCTCACTGAGCTTGAGCCTTGGCGGCATAAGGTGGTTGCGAAGCGGCGGGAGCTGCAGAGATTTTCTGGCTGCGGACATCGCTTTATGGTAGGCAGAGCTGAATCAACACTGCCCATTCAGTCCAGGAAACCAACACCTCCTTGCCGTCGCGGAATTCTGGCCTGCGGGTGCGCTGGCTGGTGTGACTCAAATCACGTCGCCGAGCGATATCGCCCCAACGCTCAAGCGCACTTTTAAAGTGCGTTGCATCGGCCTGCTTGAGATATAGTGGCCGGCAGTGCGGGATTCGGACGCGTTGGGGGCTTTTTGGTGGCGGTGCACCTCTTCCTGTGGTGAGAGTTAAAGCTACGACGCTGTGTCGGGCTAAAAATGACGCCCATGTGACTTTTCAATCCCTCTGGTTCTGCATCTTGCATTATTTTTGTTGCTAAAAATAAATAAGAGGGGTATATGCCAAAAGCTTTCACACACCAGCGTTTAACGATTTATCAACTCGCGCTGTTTGCGATTGCATTGGCTGTACTGCTTTTTGCACACCCTTCGACGCTAGCTGGCACCCATGCTTCTTTAGGCAACGCTCGGCAAGAGCTTGTTTTCATAGAAAGCAACGTGGAGGACCACAGCACACTCGTGCGTGATTTTGGCCCCGGTGTTCATCCCTACGTGCTGGACGCCCAGCAAGACGGGCTCGTGGAAATGGCTCGGGTTCTGAGTCAATACGACAAGGTGGACGCCATCCACCTTGTATCGCACGGTGCTTCTGGCGCTCTGCATCTGGGTGCCCTCACTTTGACCGAGAGCAATCTCGGCTTGTATGTGAACGAGCTGGCTGCAGTGCGGCGGGCTTTGAGGCCGGGCGGTGACCTTCTGCTCTATGGGTGCGAAGTTGCTGCGGGTCCAACGGGCCAAAATTTTGTGTCTGCTTTGTCCCGCGAAACTCAAGCCGCCGTTGCAGCCTCAGTCAACACAACGGGAGCCAAAAGCCTTGGCGGGGACTGGTTGTTGGAGCAGCGCTCCGGCACGATTCAAACTGCGAGCCTGTCAAGTCCTGGTTATTCCCATCTGTTGGCGAACGGGACAATAACGTTCACCAGCAATGCGGGTGGACTGGGCACCGGTGGCATCGCAACGGATGGACAGGGTGGATCTACCGATCTGCCAGGTATCGTGATCCAGATATCCAACATATCCGATACTGCCGGAACGCAAACCGGCACCATGTCGTGGCAAAACAATGGTTTCTTGAACAGCAACGACGGCGGTTACTCCGCAATTACCTACGACCAGAATGCCGGTTCCAAAGGCATGCGGATCAAATCCAGTAACGGCAGCAAATTCAAGCTCACACAGTTCAAGCACTACAACTGGGGTGAAACATCGACCACCACGATGACCGTAAAAGGCTATCGCAACAGCGTGGAGGTTGCATCGACGACTTTCGAAGCCTACGTGGCGTCCTTTCTGCCATTTGATGTTGTTTTGGGCAATAGTTTTGACAATGTTGACGATGTCCGTTTTTACATCACCGCCGGTGGATATTTGGGCACCCAAGCGGCAACCAACGCCTCCATCAACAACATTGTGATTGCAGATGCAGTGCCGGTCGCCCCCACCGCCACTACCGGCGCAGCCACCAGCATCACAGCCACTGGCGCAACCCTGAACGGCACGGTCAACGACAACGGCGCATCCACCACCGTCACCTTCGAGTACGGCCTGACCAACGCTTACGGCAGCTCCGCAGCCGCCACCACCGGCGGCACTGTGGGCGCAGGTACTGGTGCCACCGCTGCCTCCGTGGCCATCTCCAGCCTGAGTTGCAACACCACGTACCACTTCCGGGTCAACGGCGTCAGCAGCGCAGGCACCACCAACGGCAGTGACGCCACGTTCACTACCAGCAAGTGCCCGCAGACCGTCACCTTCAACAACCCCGGCACCCAGTCGTTCGGCACCACGCCCACGCTGCCTGCCACCGCCACATCGGGCCTGGCACCCACCTTCACGACAACCACCGCCGGTGTCTGCACCATCTCCAGCAGCGGTGTATTGACCACGGTGACCACCGGCACCTGCACCATCAATGCCAACCAGACCGGTGATGCAACCTACGCCGCGGCATCCCCGGTCCAGCAATCGTTCACGATCGCTGCAGTCGCACCCGGCGCCCCTACCATCGGCACGGCGACAGCGGGTGATGCCCAGGCCTCGGTCACCTTCACCGCCCCTGCATCCAACGGCGGTTCTGCCATCAACACCTACACGGCAACGGCCAATCCTGGCGGGGCGTTTGGCACCTGCGCAGGACCTGCTGCCTGCACCATCACTGTCACGGGGCTTACCAACGGCACGGCCCACACATTCACCGTGACCGCCACCAATGCTGCCGGCACCGGCACTGCATCGGCTGCATCCAACAGCGTCACGCCCAAAGGCGCGCAGACCATCAACTTCAACAACCCCGGGGCGCAAAACTTCGGCACCTCGCCCACATTGACGGCCACTGCCACATCGACCCTGGCACCCACCTTCACGACCGCGACGGCCGGTGTCTGCACGATCACGCCCGGCGGCACATTGACCTTCGTGACAGCGGGTAGCTGCACCATCAGTGCAGACCAGGCGGGCAACGGTAGCTTCAATGCTGCTCCGCAGGTCCAGCAAACCTTCACGGTCAACGCTGTCGTCCCCGGCGCACCGACGATTGGCACGGCGACAGCGGGTGATACCCAGGCCACGGTCACCTTCACCGCGCCAGCGTCCAACGGCGGTTCTGCCATCAACACCTACACGGCAACGGCCAATCCCGGGGGCGCCACCGGCAGCTGTGCGGGCCCTGCTGCCTGCACCATCACTGTCCTGGGGCTTACCAACGGCACGGCTTACACGTTCACCGTGACCGCAAGCAATGGTGCCGGCACCAGCACTGCATCGGCTGCATCCAACAGCATCACACCCAAAGCGGCGCAGACCATCACCTTCAACAACCCTGGCACACAGAACTTTGGCACCACACCCACGCTGGCTGCCAGCGCAACATCCAGCCTGAGCGTGACCTTCACGTCCACAACAACGGGTGTGTGCACCATTGCCCCCGGTGGCGCGCTGACCTTTGTCACTGTAGGCCTCTGCACCATCAATGCCGACCAGGCCGGCAATGCCAGCTATCTGGCGGCCCCCCAGGTGTCGCAAAGCTTCACAGTCGCCGCAACAGTTCCGGGCGCACCCACCATCGGTGCGGCTACGCCGGGCAATACCCAGGTCAGCGTGGCATTCACGGCCCCGTCCGTCAGTGGTGGGGCCCCGATCACAGGC
>Ga0209023_10002447_pt1 | contig 23161 bp, 13 predicted proteins | sample LakOneMetagenome_FD_187468 | JGI IMG/M metagenome (GOLD analysis project Ga0209023, IMG submission 187468) | Freshwater and sediment microbial communities from Lake Erie, Canada (SPAdes) (version 2) | ecosystem: Environmental > Aquatic > Freshwater > Lentic | place: Lake Erie, Canada... | reverse complement strand
GGGTGTCCATGTGTAGGGCGGTCGCGTCCGGGGTGGCTTGGGCTTGCCGGGTGAAACTGTCATGGATCGTGGCGTCCGGGGTGGGGAACACCGGACCCGCATCAGCACCCACCAACAACACCCGCTCGGCGTCGTCGACCGGGTCGAGGTCGCGCACGTGGGTCGCGTCCCCGCCCGAGAGTCGCGTCAGCACGGTCACCAGATGGGTGAACATCCGCTCGACGGTGGCCGCGGTGAACCGTTCGGCGGAGTACTCCAGGCGCAGCAGCATCTCGGGGTCTCCGTAGACGAGCAGCGCCAGCGGATAGTTCGTCTGCCCGATGTACTCGAAGTGGCGGCCGGGCAGTTGCAGGCACGCGTCCAGCGTCAGGTAGTCGAAGACGACCATGCTCTCGAACAGCGGGGTGCCGCGAGTCACCCCGCTCCACGCCTGGACGGCGGCCAGCGGCGTGTGCTCGAAGGGTCGCCGCGCGATCTGCTGGGCGCGCTGCGCGCGCAGCCACGCATCGATCTGCGCGTCGTCATCGACCGCGATGCGCACGGGCAGCGTGTTGATGAACAGGCCGACCCGCGCTTCGACGTCGGCCATTCCGGTCCAGCGCCCGGTGCGGGTCGCCCCGAACACGACGTCGGATTCGCCGCTGTAGCGATGCAGCAGGTAGGCCCACGCGGCCTGTACCAGTGTGTTGACCGTGACGTCCGCCCGGCCGGCCGCCTCGCGAAGCTGGTCGGACAGTGCACGCGACAGGCGTTGTGCGCGGGCACGGAACTTCTCATCGGCCGGTGCGAGCGTTATCTGCGTGTCGACGCCGAACGGAGTCGGCGCCCCGAAGGTGCCCAGTTCCGCGCGCCAGAAGGTCTCGGCGGGGGTGAGGTCGAGCTCGCGCCGCCACTCGAGGTAGTCCCGGTACGGCCGGGTTGGCGGCAGGGTCAGGGTCTCGCCGCGTTGGGCGGCGTCATAGATCGCGAACCATTCGCGCAGCACGATGTAGGAGCGGCCGTCGCCGAGCAGGTGGTGGAACGTCCAGATGACGCGGTCGGTGCCGTCCGGGAACTGCGCCACGAACAGGCGGTGCAGGGGCGCTAGGGACAGGTCGAAATCGAGGCGGCGGTCGGCGCGGCGGTGCTCTTCGAACTTCCGCTCGGCCTCGTCGGGCGTCAGGTCCCGCCAGTCGGCGACGGTCGCCGTCTGTTCGACCCGCGCCAGCACCTCCTGACGCGGCTCGTCCACGTCGCCGAAGCGGAACCGCGTGCGCAGGACGTGGTGGCGCAGCACGACGTCGTGCAGGGCCCGTTCGAAAGCAGGTACGTCCAGCCGTTCGTGCAGCGTGACGATGATCTGCTCGATGTCGACGCCGGCCCCCGGCGCGCTGAGAGCATGCACGAGCATGCCTTGCTGCATCGGCGACAACTCGTAGGTATCGACCGCGTCAGTTTCGGCAACGTCCCCCATGGCCCATCGCCGCCTACCCCGTCGGGATCCGCGCCGCGCGCGGTGTCATCGACGGGTCCCGCCGCAGATATCCCCCGGCGGGCTCTCTCCTTGCTTCCCACATGGTTCCCCCTCGAGGTTTCATGCAAGGTTTCCTCCCCGTGGCAAACAATACGAGAGAGCGATGATTATCGCTAGAACTTGTTTCGCGGGGATATTCCGGCGCCCCCGTACCGCCCGTCCGGCGATGGGTCGGCGTCACCGGTCCGGCAACGCACATCCCCCGCGGCCTCGGTTGGGTCGGGCGTAGCGCGCCGACCGTCCGCCCGGCGGCGGTCCGGCGTCGGCGCGTCGGCTCGCCCCGGTGGGCCGGGCGCACCGGGGCGCCACTGCCGCGGATCGGCGGGGCGCCTCGCTTCCGCGGCAGATCTCGCGGTGTCCGATAGTGGCTGAAAGCCCTCTCTACCAATGCAATTCACGCAACTCCGGCGAGCCGCCCGGGATGGCCGCCGATCCCCGATTGCTGCGCGGGGGCTCCGATCGGCGATGCGCTGAACGGGTCGATCCCGGCTGCGGGCGGACCCCCGGACGCCGACATCACCTGTGCCGCAGGGGCCCTCGACGATACGGGCGTTTCGCCGAGTCCGGACGGCTACATTCCGGCTCGGGCAGCAAACGCCGGATCGGCCGCCCTGGCCGCGGGATGGACGGTCGCCGAAACCTTGGCCGCCGGGCCGAAGTGCGGTGTGACGACCGCCGCAGGCACCGCGGTTCGACTTCGGACCGTCCTCGAACCCGAGGCGCTGCGGCGCAAACTAGGCTGCTTGCAAGTGTCCGGGCTCTGTCGGAGCCGAACCAGATCAGGAGTCGTCCAGTTCGATGGGGAGTGACGTGGTGATTCGGAAATGACGGTTCCTGAAAACCCCGATCCAGGGACGCCGGAGGATTTCGACGACGAACGGGCCGACACCGACCCCATGATGAATTCGGCGAATCCCTACGGTGCCGGCTGGGGTACGGGTTGGGGTGCCAGCTGGACCGACGCGCTGCAGCCCGACGATCCCGTGCACACTGGGACGGCATCGTCGCCGGTGCTCGGTGACATCGAACTCCCTTCGGCGCCAGTACCTTTCGCGTTCCCCGCCGAACCTGCACGCAGTACCGGGTCGGTTTCCGGACGGCAGATCGGGCTCGTGGTCGGCGGGATCGCGGCACTGGCGGCGGTCATCGGACTGGTCTTCTGGTCCATCAACCGCTCACCGTCGGCCACCGAGACGGCCGACGCCGGTGACAGTGCCCGGGGGAACAGCCCTGCGGCGTCGACCACCGCCGACCCGACCACCCGGGTGGCCCGGGACGCCGGTGCGGAAGCGAATCTGGTCCGGATGCTGCCGCCGGGCTATCCGCCCGGGGCCTGCCGGCCGGCCGACCCGCAGCAGGGGGCCGTCGCCACGGTGACGTGCGGGGGGAACGTCGATCCGGGCGGTCCCCCGTCGGCCACGTACCTTCTCCTGCGTGATCGACCGGCCCTCGATGCCGCGTTCGCGGCCGCCGTGCGCTCCGACGCCGTGGTGACGTGCCCGGGCAACATCCAATCGCCGGGCCCGTGGCGGCGGAACGCGACGCCGCAGAAGGTCAGCGGCACCCTGGTGTGCGGTGTGCAGGACAGTGTGCCGACGCTCGCGTGGACCGACACCGAGCGGATGTTGGTCGGCGTGGTCCGGTCGGAATCACCCGTACCCACGCTCGACCAGCTCTACCAGTGGTGGTCCAACCACTCCTGATCGATCAGGATGCGGGCGTGCCCGAGCTGCCCATCCCGTGCGGGATACCGACGACCGTGGTCGTGGGCACCGACTGCACGGCGGGGGTGCCGGTGCTGCCCTGGGCGGGTGCCGGGGTCCCGGCGCTGCCGGCGGCCGGCGCCGGCGCGACCGCCGGGGTGCCTTCGCTCGCCGGGGTGCCGGAGCTACCCGCGGCAGCGGGCGCCGGGCCGGCCGGGGTTCCCGCGCTGTCGGCAGCGGCCGGTGCCGGGGTGGGCGTGGTGCCCTCGGTGATCGGTGTGCCGGAGCTGCCTGCGGCTGCCGGCGCGGGTGTGGTGCCCTCGGTGATCGGGGTGCCGGAGCTGCCCGTGGCCGCCGGGGCTGCCGTGCCGGGGGTGGTGGCGGCCGGGGCGCTCTGGGCCGGCGCGGTCCAAGTGTTACCCGAGCCGCCGGTGGCGGGGGGCGCCGGGGGCGCGGGCTTCCAGACCAGCAGATCGTGTCCGCCCGCGTTGTAGACGACCGTATCCGGCGTGGCGCCGGTGACGTCGAAGTAGACCTTGCCCGAGGTCGAATCGCCCTGGGCCAGCGCTCCGGGGTTGACACCCTGCGGGGTGGCGACGCCGAAGAGCACGCGGTAGTTCTGGCCGTCGGCGGTCCGGGCGTTCAGATTGGAGACGATCGGCTGGACGGATCCCTGGATGGCCTGGTTGGTGGCGGTCGCCTCCCACAGCGTTCCCTGCGGCGTGTAGGGGATGACGTCGGTGCTGGGCTTCAGTCCGGTGATGGTCCAGCCCTGGACGACGGCTCCGTCGGTCAGCTTGGCCTGCTGCCCGATGTAGGCCGTGGTGGCTGCGACTTCGTCGTCGGCCAGGGCCGCCGGTGCGGCCGCCAGACCGATGGCGGCTGCCGCGGAGGCGGCGATCAGCGCGGTCTTGATGCTGGTGTTCACAGTGACTGCTCCCCTGAGTCCGGCCGCTCGTGGGCACGGGCGGCTTACGTAACGCAACTGAAACTAGCAGTCGCGCTCATTCCTATTGCCGAGCTGGCCGCGGACTAAACCGCGCGGAATTCGACATCGCCGAGGGCGACGGCGTTCTCTCGTGCGGGAACCGTGACATTTCCGACGTAGCCATCGGCACCGTCACCGCTGTCCCGCTTCCAGGCCGTCACCCGCAGCGTCTCGCCGGGGAACACCACGCCAGCCATCCGGGCACCGTAGGAGCCCAACGCGGCAGCATTGCCGTCGAGTAGCGTGTCGACCAGTGCCTTGCACGTCATCCCGTAGGTGCACAGGCCGTGCAGGATGGGCCGGGGAAAGCCTGCAGCAGAAGCGAATTCGGGGTCGGAGTGCAACGGGTTGCGATCGCCGCAGAGCCGGTACAGCAGGGCCTGCTGCGGCAGTGTCGGCACGTCGATCTCCAGGTCGGGTGTCCGGTCGGGAATGGCGACGCCGGCCGACGGGCCGCGGTCGCCGCCGAAGCCGCCCTCGCCGCGCGCGAAGATGGACCGCTTCTGCTTCCACAGGACCTGGCCGGCCGGATCGGTGACGGTGGTCTCCGACCAGATGACCGCCGCCTTGCCCTTGTCCCAGATCTCGGTGAATCGGGTGACGGCGGTGCCGGTGCCCGATGCCGGAATGGGCCCCGGGGCGCTGATCGCTTCGCTCGCATGGAGCACCCGCGACAGCTCGATGTCGATGCCGGGGAACTTCACCGCCGGCGGTTCGGTCATGTGGAACGTCTGGGCCACGTTGCCGAACGTCGGTAGCACCTGCGGGGTGTTGTCGGTCAGGTAGTGCAACTCGCGAGGGTTCATCGGGTCATGGCCGGCACCCAGTCCGAGGTGGTAGAGCTGCACGTCGGAGCTGGTCCAGCTGAACTCGACGGGGGCGAGTTCAGCGCCGATGGCCTCGTCGAGATTGATCGGCACGTGTTCAGGCCTTTCCGGCGATGTGCAGTGCGGCAAGGTAACCGAACGTCATCGCGGGTCCGATGGTGCCGCCCGGACCGGGATAGGTGTGACCCATCACCGGCGCGCTCACGTTACCGGCCGCGTAGAGCCCCTCGATCACCGAACCGTCGTCGCGCAGCGCGCGGCCGTTCACATCGGTGACGATGCCGCCCTTGGTGCCCAGATCGCCGGGGACCATCTTGGCCGCGTAGTACGGCGGATGGCTGATCTCGCCGAGGTTCGGGTTCGGCTTGTTGGTCGGATCGCCGTAGTAGCGGTCGTAGGCGCTCTCACCGCGGTGGAAGTCCTCGTCGACCCCGGCGCGGGCGAAGCCGTTGAACCGGTCGATGGTGGAGCGCAGCGCGTCGACGGGCAATGACGTCAGCTCGGCCAACTTCTCCACGGTTTCGGCCTTGACGATGACGCCCGACTCCATCCACTTCGTCGGGATGCGCTGACCCGGCTGCAGGCCGGCGAAGATGTAGCGGTCCCGGTACTGCTGGTCGAACACCAGCCATGCGGGAATGTTCTCCCCGGGCCCGGCGCCCTGTCCGTACTGGCCGCCGTACATGTTGTGGCCGGCCTCGACATACGGCAGCGATTCGTTCATGAATCGCTTCGCCGATGCATTGACCATGATCGCGCCGGGCGAGTTGCGTTCGGACAGCGCGATCCACGGTGCTCCCTCGAGCGGCACCGTCGGGATCCACCAGGCGTCGTCCATCAGTTCCAGTGCGGCACCCAGCTTTTCGGAGGCCAGGATGCCGTCACCGGTGTTCGCGGTCGCTCCCACGGTCCAGTCGGTACCGATCGGTGCCCGCTGGTACTTGACCCGCATCTGTTCGTTGTGCTCGAACCCGCCCGAGCCCAGGATCACGCCCTTGCGGGCCCGGATCAGTTGGGGCTCAGTGTTTTCGGAGTCGCCAGCGCCCTTGACGTAGATGCCGCGGACCACGCCGTCCTCGACGTAGAGGTCGGTCATCGCAGTGTTGAGCTGGACCGGGACCCCGGCCTCCTTGAGGCCGACCCGCAGCGGGGCGATCAGCGCCCGGCCCATGCCGACCAGATTCTTGCCGGTGGCCTGTGCCCACATGGTGCGTGCGCCCACCTTGAGGCTGCGCAGGACGCCGCGCGGATGCCGCTTGAGCTGATTGAGCCGGACGTAATCCTGCTGCATCACAACCACATTGAGCGGAACCTTGCCGTAGGCCGGTTCCAGGCCGGACAGATCGCTGCCGAGCTTCTTGGCGTTGAACGGCTTGGGTTCCACCGACCGGCCGCTCGCCCGTCCGCCGGGGCTCTCCGGGTAGTAGTCGGAGTAGTTCGGCACCCAGCACAGTTTCAGCGGCGAGTGCTTCAGGACGAAGGACAGCATCTCCGGCCCGCGCTGCAGGTAGGTGTCGATGCGCTCGGCGGGCACCACGTCACCGATGATCGAGTGCAGGTAGGTGCGGGCGGCGTCGGGGGTGTCGCGCACGCCGTCGCGCTCCAGAATCTCGTTGTTCGGGATCCACACGCCGCCGCCGGACCGAGCGGTGGAACCACCGTAGTGCGGTGCCTTCTCGACGACTACTGTGGAGAGGCCCTGGTGGGCGGCGGTCAGCGCGGCCACCATGCCGGCGCCGCCGCTACCGACCACGACGACGTCGTACTCCTGAACGGTCATGTAGAACACGTTATAGAATTGCCCCGGTGCTGGACAACTGCGCCGGTCAAAGAAGTGAGGGGACTTCACGGAATGTTGGACGATGCGATCCGCGCGGAACTCGCGGCCGACCTGGCCGAGGCCGAACGCAGCCGGGTGCCGATCGACCCCCTGACCGACGGCAATCCCGGGATCGACGTCGTGGACGCGTACGAGATCCAGCTGCTCAACATCCGGCAGCGGGTGGCCGAGGGCGCCCGCGTGGTGGGGCACAAGGTCGGCCTCTCCAGCGAGGCCATGCAGAAGATGATGAACGTCGACGAGCCCGACTACGGGCATCTGCTGGCCGACATGGAGGTCTTCCAGGACGTGCCGGTCAAGACGTCCGACTACCTCTATCCGCGGGTCGAGGTCGAGGTCGCGTTCATCCTCGCCGAGGACCTGCCCGGGGCGGGCTGCACCGAGGACGACGTGCTGGCCGCCACCGCCGCGTTCGCGCCGTCGATCGAACTCATCGACACGCGGATCAAGAACTGGCAGATCAAACTGTGTGACACCATCGCCGACAACGCCTCGTCGGCCGGGTGGATCCTGGGCCCGGAGCGGGTGTCCCCCAAGGACATTGATATTCAAGCCATCGACGCGGTGCTGAAGTGCAACGGCGAGGTGGTGGCCGAGGGCCGCAGTGACGCGGTGCTGGGGAACCCGGTGACAGCGGTCGCCTGGCTGGCCCGCAAGGTGGACAGTTTCGGGGTGCGGCTCAAGGCCGGCGACGTGGTGTTGCCGGGTGCCTGCATGCGCGCGATAGATGCACGCCCGGGGGACAGTTTCCTTGCGGAGTTCGCCGGATTAGGTTCAGTCCGACTGGCTTTCGACTAGCCGAGCCTTCCAACAGTCAGCCTTGGAGTAGGAGCACGACATATGCCAGAGAAAGCTTCCGTCGCGATCGTCGGGTCGGGAAACATCAGTACCGACCTGTTGTACAAACTGCTGCGGTCGGATTGGCTCGAGCCACGCTGGATGATCGGCATCGATCCGGAGTCCGAGGGCCTGGCGCGCGCCCGCAAGCTGGGCCTGGAGACCAGCCACGAGGGCGTCGACTGGCTGTTGGCGCAGTCGGAGAAGCCGGACCTGGTCTTCGAGGCCACCAGCGCCTACGTGCACAAGGCCGCCGCACCACGCTACGCGGAAGCCGGCATCCGGGCCATCGACCTGACCCCGGCCGCCGTCGGCCCGGGCGTCATCCCGCCGGCCAACCTGCGCGCGCACCTGGACGCCCCGAACGTCAACATGGTCACCTGCGGTGGCCAGGCCACCATCCCGATGGTCTACGCCGTGAGCCGCGTCGTCGACGTGCCCTACGCCGAGATCGTGGCGTCGGTGTCGTCGGCCTCGGCAGGACCCGGAACGCGGGCCAACATCGACGAGTTCACCAAGACCACCAGCGCCGGCGTCGAGGTCATCGGTGGCGCGAAGCGGGGCAAAGCGATCATCATCCTGAACCCGGCCGACCCGCCAATGATCATGCGCGACACGATCTTCTGCGCGATTCCCGAGGACGCCGACCGCGACGCCATCACCCAGTCCATCAAGGACGTGGTGGCCGAGGTGCAGACCTACGTGCCCGGCTACCGGCTGCTCAACGAGCCGCAGTTCGACGAGCCGTCCGTGGTCAACGGCGGCAACTTCGTCGTCACCACGTTCGTCGAGGTCGAGGGTGCGGGTGACTACCTGCCGCCGTATGCGGGAAACCTGGACATCATGACCGCCGCAGCCACCAAGGTGGGCGAGGAAATCGCGAAGGAACGTGCCTCCGCAGGAACAGGAGCGCAAGCATGAGTCGCGCCAACTGGGATACCGGGCGAAGCAGAGCGACCAGCACGAGCGATGAGGAGGAGTGGCGCCATGAGCACTGAAGTTTGGTTCGACGCCAGCTGGGACGTCCGGATGACGGACACGTCCCTACGCGACGGCAGCCACCACAAGCGCCATCAGTTCACCAAGGACGAGGTCCGTGCCATCGTCGCCGCACTGGATGGGGCGGGCGTCCCGGTCATCGAGGTGACCCACGGTGACGGGCTGGGTGGCTCGAGCTTCAACTACGGGTTCTCCAAGACCCCTGAGCAGGAGCTGATCAAGCTGGCCGCCGAGACGGCCAAGGAAGCCAAGATCGCCTTCCTGATGCTGCCCGGTGTGGGCACCAAGGAAGACATCAAGGAGGCGCAGAACAACGGCGGCTCGATCTGCCGGATCGCCACCCACTGCACCGAGGCAGACGTGTCGATCCAGCACTTCGGGTTGGCCCGCGAGCTCGGACTGGAGACCGTCGGGTTCCTGATGATGAGCCACACCATCCCGCCGGAGAAACTGGCCGCGCAGGCCCGGATCATGGCCGACGCCGGCTGCCAGTGCGTCTACGTGGTGGATTCCGCCGGCGCCCTGGTGCTCGAGGGCGTGGCGGACCGGGTGGCGGCGCTGGTCGCCGAACTCGGTGACGACGCTCAAGTCGGTTTTCATGGGCACGAGAATCTCGGCCTGGGCGTGGCCAACTCGGTCGAAGCCGTCCGCGCGGGTGCCAAGCAGATCGACGGCTCCTGCCGCCGGTTCGGCGCCGGGGCCGGCAACGCGCCGGTCGAGGCGCTGGTCGGGGTGTTCGACAAGATCGGCGTCAAGACCGGCATCGACTTCTTCGAGATCGCCGACGCCGCGGAGGAAGTGGTGGCTCCCGCGATGCCAGCGGAGTGCCTGCTGGACCGCAACGCACTGGTGATGGGCTACGCCGGGGTGTACTCCAGCTTCCTCAAGCACGCGGTTCGCCAGGGCGAACGCTACGGCGTGCCCGCCCATGAACTGTTGCTCCGCGTCGGCCAGCGCAAGCTGATCGGCGGCCAGGAGGATCAGCTGATCGACATCGCCCTCGAGATCCAGCGGGAGCAGGCCGAAGCGGCCGCCGGCTGACCGACGCGCTCGGCGCGGTCTAACCTCGCATGGCGTTCGCACCTTCGGCCCTCCCCTGATGGGTGGGCCGAAGGTGCTTTTTCGTCGCCCACGCCCCGGTCCGCGCTTTCCGCACGCTGGCGCCGAATCGCTTGCTCATTCGCCCCACCCGTAACGCGCGGCGTCGTCGGCGCGAAGTCACTACCAAGTGCCCCCGACCGAGGAGTGATCCATGAATCGCGACAAAACGGTGCGTGGCGCCGCATTGACCCTGCTCGCCGCCGGTGCGGCATGCTCCGCGCTGGCCCTTCCGCTGGCCCAGGCCGAGCCGGTCGCGCCCGAACCCACCGCGCCGGTGGAGCCGGCCACGCCGTCCACCCCGCCGTCCCAGACACCGGCTCCTGTCGCCGACTCCCCGGACGCAACTCCACTGGCTGACGCGCCGGAGCCCACGGCGCCCGCGGAGCCGGGTGAGTCCACGGCTGCCGTACCGGCCGCCTCCGCCGACGGCTGCACCGCTGCCGGGCTGTCGAGCACCATCAACTCGGTCACCGGCGCGTTGTCGAAGTACTTCGAGAAGAACCCCGATGTGAACGCCGCACTCCTTGACGCCACCCGGCAACCGGCATTCGCGGCCGTCGGCCAGATGGACAGCTACTTCGCCGATCATCCGCAGCAGGCCGACGAGGTCCGGGCGATCAAGGCACCACTGAACGACTTCCAGAACCGGTGCGGACTGCAGGTCTCGCCCGCGGAGGCGCTGGTCGCACTGTCCGACCTCTGAGCGAGTCACCCGGGTAGCCGGGGTCCAGGGCATACGCTCTGTGGGTGCACGCCACGTGGCCCCTGACCGGCCGCGCGGCGGCGATGGGGGACATCGACGCCGCGCTGTCGAATCCGGACGTCTCGGGGATCGCGGTCTGGGGGTCCGCCGGCGTCGGCAAGAGCCGCGTAGCCCGGGAGGCGATGCAGCGCGCGGCGGCACGCGGATCGGACACCCGGTGGGTCGTCGGGACGTCCGCGGGACGATCGATTCCGCTGGGTGCATTCACCGCGTGGACCCAGCCCGGTGTCACCGACACGGTCCAGCTGGTGCGCCGGGTGATCGAATCATTGACGGCGGCCGGGCCGGCCACCGTGATCGTGGTCGATGACGCGCATCGATTGGACGACCTGTCGGCATTCGTGGTGAACCAGATCATCCAGCGGCGTGCCGCAAGAATGATCCTCACCTTGCCGGACGGCGAACCGATTCCCCCTGCGGTGCAGGAGATCACGGATGCCGACCGATTCATGCGGGTGGATCTGCCACCGTTGTCGCCCGCCGACACCGAGCTGCTCCTGTCGGCGGCGCTGGATTCGACGATCGATCCGGATGCGGCGCAACGGCTGTGGAACCTGACCCACGGCAATGTTCTGTACCTGCGCAATATCGTCGAACAGGAGATCAGCGACGGCCGCCTGGTCCGTCAGCAGGGATTCGTCCGATGGGTCGGGGATCCCGTTCTGCCGCGGGGACTGGTCGCGTTGATCGAGTCGCGGATGGGCGGGCTGCCGGATCCGGTCAGTGACGTGGTCGACACGCTCGCGGTCGGTGAGCCGATCGACCTCGGCGCATTGCAGCGGATCACCGACTCGGCCGCGATCGAGGACGCCGACACCCGCGGGCTGATCGTGCTCGACTCCCTTGCCGACGGCGTGCAGGTGCGGTTGGCCCATCCATTGTTCGGGCAGATCCGTCGCAAACGCGCGCCCATGACCAAGTTGCGTCGGCTACGCGGCCTGGTCGCCGCCGAACTGGCCGGCTCCGACGACATCCGGATCGTGGTGCGGCGCGCGACCCTGACCCTGGAGTCCGACGACGCACCGGACGCGGATCTCCTGCTGCGGGCCGCGCACGGAGCGGTCTGGCTGGCGGACCTGCCCCTGGCCGACCGGCTTGCCGAAGCGGCGACCCGGGCTGGAGCGGGACCGGAGCCGAACTTCGTTCGCGCGCACGCCCTTTCCTGGTTGGGCCGTGGCGAGGGCGCAGAGGCTGTGCTCGCGGGAATCCCCACCGATGCACTGACCGACGGCGAGTGTGCCCGGCTGGCCTTCCTGCGGGCCAGCAATCTGCTCTGGGCGATCGGTGATCCCGAACGCGCGAAGGCCGTCATCGACGATGCGGCAAGCGTTACCCCGCCCGGTGACCGCACGTACATCGACGCCTTTCTTACGGTGTACTGGTTCGCGACGGACCGGCCCGATCTGGCTGCCGAGGCCGCTGAACCCCTTGTCCTGCAGGATCTTCCCCCGGTTGTGGGCGCCGAGATCGGGTGGGTGCTCACGGCCATCGCCGCGGACGCCGGCAGGACCAGCGCAGCCGTCGAGTATGCGAAGGCGGGGTACGACGCCGCCACCCGGTCCCTGGACGCGCCGCACATGCGGTTCAACATCGCCGACGCCCACGTCGGCGCCCTCCTGTTGTCCGGCCGGATCACCGACGCGGTGGAGGTGGCCGAGTGGGTGCGCGGGCAGGCCGCCGACCTGCCGGGTGCCGCGCAACCGCTGGGCGCCGGGATCGCCGGCCGGGCCGCGCTGGGCGCCGGTCGCATCGACGACGCGCGCGTGCTGTTGGAACGCGCGTCGGCAGGACTGACGGCCGCCGGGTACGGCGCCGGTTGGGGTTTCCGCTACCGGGTCCCGAGTGTGATGGCCCTGGCGATGAGCGATTCGACCAATGCGGCCGTCGAGGCGCTCGCCGGACTCGACCGTGTTCAGCGAACCTTCCGTTCCCTGGATCATGAGCGGAGCCTGGCCAGGGCCTGGGTGTCGGCCGCCCAGGGGACCGTCGGCGAAGCGATTGCCACCGCGCGCGGCGCGGCCGAACGAGCTTCGGGTAAAGGACAATTCGCCGTCGAGGTGATGTGCCTGCAGGCGGCCGTCCAGTTCGGCGACCCGTCGTGCGCGGCACGGCTTCGTGAGCTCGAATCGGTGGTGGAAGGTACCCGCGCCGGTGTGGCGGCGCGATTTGCCGAAGCGCTTCGTGACGGTGACGCCACCGAGATGGCCGCCGTGTCAGAGGAATTCGAGCGCATGGGTGATCTGGTGGCGGCGATCGACGCGGCCGCTCATGCCGCGGTCCGTTACCGCGCTCAGGAACTGCGCGGATCGTCGTTGACGTGCTCGGCGCGGGCCAGTGCGCTGGCCGAACGCGGTAGGGTCGCCACCCCGGTGCTGCACCGCGCGGCGGAAGCATTGCCGTTCACCGACCGTGAGCGTGAGATCGTGAGCCTGCTCGCCGCCGGTCTGTCCAATCGTGAAGTGGCCGAACGGCTCCAGCTCTCGGTACGTACCGTCGAGAGTCACATCTACCGGGCGATGAACAAGACCGGTACCGCGAGCCGCGAGGAACTCGTCAAGCTGCTGGCTCACTGACGGAGCTATAAAACGCGCAGGACGGTGAATTTGGTTGTTGCGCCGAAAAAGTATGTGGTACTTGCATTGACTGCCATCGTGCTATCGGCGTTGAGCATGAGCCGGCCCCAGGGCCCCGCACCGACGCTACCGAAATTGCCGCTGATGGTGTTGATTACGGTCATCTGACCATTCATGTTCACGAAGGCGCGACTGCCGTCGGTGCTCAGGGTGGTGGAGCTGCCGCTGTCGGTGCTGAGCGGGTAGCCCACCTGGTTACCCGTGGTCGTGTCGATCACCGCTACTTGTCTGTTGTTCGAGCCGATGGTGCTGACTACGACACGGCGGCTGTCGGAGCTGAACTGCGCCCCGCCGTCGATATATCCGGAAAGGCTAGTGGTAGTCCCGATCTGATTGCCCGTTGTGGTGTCGATCATCGACAACAAGGTGGTGCTGGTGCTCGTGCGTCCGTCGTATGCGCTGGTGACGATCAGTACGCGGCTGCCGTCGACACTTACTAATCGGGAGCCGAACTCCTGACCGGCGAACGTGACGGTGGTGCCGGTCTGGGTTGCCGAAGTTGTGTCCAACACTGCCACCTGAGTGCTGATCGCGCCGGAGACAGGGTCGGTGTAACCCGAACGCAGCAGCGCGCGACTTCCGTTCTTGGTCAGCAGTATTGGGGCGGACCACGCGCCGGACACGGAAATACTGCCATGGGTTCCCGTCATCAGGTCGAGCGTGGTGAGCTCGGTGGTGGTGGTCCCGGTGACGGGATCGGACACGACGGTCGTGAACACCATCCGGTTGCCGTCGGGGCTGAATATCGGATCCATGTCACCGTCGTCGGTGCGGACTATCGTGGTGCCGATCTGTGCACCGTTGGCGGTGTCGATCACCGCCAATCGCGACGTGTAGATACCAGTGGCCTTGTCCTGGTCGCGGGTCATCATCAGCGCATGGGCGCCGTCGGGGGTCAGGAACTGGCCGCCGTACACCCACGCGTTGCCGCTGAGATTGAACGGAGTGCCGATCTCGATGCCTGTCGAGGTGTCGATGACGGCGATCCGCGAGGTGTAGCCGCTGTCCCAGTCCCCGTCGACGACGGCGACGACGGCCCGTTTGCCGTCAGCGCTGATCGCCGGCGCCCCAGTTGCATTGCCAGCGAGGGCGAGCGTCGTTCCGATCTGTGACCCGGTCGTGGTGTCGAGTACCGCTATGTTGGTGGTCCCTGGGGCGGACGCCCAGTACACGGGGCTGGTTGTGATCACCGTACGAGTCCGATCGGCGTTGACCAGCGCCGACACCGTGGTGTCTGACGCGAGTTCGAATCCGGCGCCGATCTGCTTGCCGATGGCGGTGTTCACGAGTCTCACATGAGTGGTGTATCCGTTGATCGAATCACCCTCGGTGACGGTGACCACCGCGCGCGAATCGTCGACGCTCGATACGTTCGTCCGCGCCCCGGATATTTTCAGGGGAACGCCGATCTGGGTGGCGGTGTTGGCGTCGAGGACGAGGACCGTGGTGGAGCCGTTGTCCGTGTCCGGATTGTTGATGTTGGTGATCAGATCGGGTACCGAGATCGTCACAAGAACTCGCGTGCTATCGGCGCTGAATCCCGCTGTGCCGGTGCCGGTTAGTGAAAGTGCGTTGCCGATCTGAACGCCGGTGACCGCGTTCATCAGGGCGATCCGGGTGGTGTACCCGATGGTGCTGGCCCCCTCCACGGTGGTAACGACGGCGCGCGTGTTGTCGAGACTGAGGGAAGCGGAACCGAGGCCGCTGAGGGTTATTGTGTTGCCGGTCTGGGCGCCGGTCTTCGTGTTGATCAGCGCTGTCCGGGTCGTCGTACCGATCGCGCCGTATCCGTCGATCGTGCTGACCAATGCGTGATCGCGGTCTACGAAGTAGAGCGTGGGTGCGTTGTAGTCGACCCGCCCCGGAAGTGCGGTGCTGCCGACGACCGTCAATCCGGCACTGCCGGCGAGCGAAACGGGCACGGTTAGCGACCGCGTCACGAGGCCCCCGTGGTCGTCGGTCACGGAGACGGAGAAAGTATCCTGCGCCGCGTTCGGAGCGGCATTCGGTGTGTAGGTGAAACGCCCGTCTGCGGTGAAGGTGATGGCGCCTTTGGTGGGGGTGGCGGTGTAGGTCAGTGGGTCGGCGTCGGGGTCGGTGGCGGCCAGGGTGCCGGTGACGATTCCGGTTGTGGGGTTGGGTTTTCCGATGGTGGGGGTGGCGGCCACCACGGGGGCGGAGTTTTTCGGTGTGATGGTGACGGTGATGTTCTTGGTGGTGGTGCCGCCGTGGCCGTCGGTGACGGTGATGGTGAAGGTGTCGGTCGTGGCGGTGGTGGGGGCGTTGGTGGCTGCGGCGGCGTGGCGGGCGGCGGCGGTGGGGGTGTAGGTGAAGGCGCCGGTTGAGTTGTTGAGGGTGATGGTGCCTTTGGTGGTGCTGGTGGGTGCGGCGTAGGTGAGTTTGTCCCAGTCGGCGTCGCTGCCGCTGACGTTGCCGGCGATGGCTCCGGTGTTGGGGTCGGCCCAGCCGGTGGCGGCGTTGGCCGAGGGGGCGGTGTTCTGTGGGGAGACGGCGACCTTGACGGTTTGGGTGGTGGTGCCGCCGTGGCCGTCGGTGACGGTGACGGTGACGTTGTCCTGTTTGTCGGCGTCGGTGGCGGTGTCCGCGGCGGCGGCGTGGCGGGCGGTGGCGTTGGGGCCGTAGGTGAATGAGCCGGTGTTGGTGTCGATGCCGACCCAGCCCTTGGTGGTGCCGGTGGCGGTGTAGGTGAGTTGGTCCTTGTCGGGGTCGGTGGCGGTGACCTTGCCGGAGACCCAGCCGAAGAACGACGGGTTCGGATCACCGACCGTCGTGCCGGTGATCACCGGAGCCGAATTTGCCTGAGCTGAATTCATCGGAGAGACAGTAATATTCAGCGTTCTATTCACGGCCGCGCCGTGCGCATCGCTGACGGTGACGGTGAAAGTATCGGACTTGTCCCAGAACCAGGCCCCAGGGGCCGTGGCCGCCTTACGCGCCGCCGCGGTGGGGGTGTAGCTGAAGCTGCCCCCGGCGCCGAAGGTGATGGTGCCCTTCGACGGGGTGGCGGTGTAGGTCAGTGGGTCGGCGTCGGGGTCGGTGGCGGCCAGGGTGCCGGTGACGGTCCCGCTGACGGGATCGGCTTGCCCGACGGTCGGGGTGGCGGCCACCACGGGGGCGGAGTTTTTCGGTGTGATGGTGACGGTGATGTTCTTGGTGGTGGTGCCGCCGTGGCCGTCGGTGACGGTGATGGTGAAGGTGTCGGTCGTGGCGGTGGTGGGGGCGTTGGTGGCTGCGGCGGCGTGGCGGGCGGCGGCGGTGGGGGTGTAGGTGAAGGCGCCGGTTGAGTTGTTGAGGGTGATGGTGCCTTTGGTGGTGCTGGTGGGTGCGGCGTAGGTGAGTTTGTCCCAGTCGGCGTCGCTGCCGCTGACGTTGCCGGCGATGGCTCCGGTGTTGGGGTCGGCCCAGCCGGTGGCGGCGTTGGCCGAGGGGGCGGTGTTCTGTGGGGAGACGGCGACCTTGACGGTTTGGGTGGTGGTGCCGCCGTGGCCGTCGGTGACGGTGACGGTGAAGTTGTCCTGTTTGTCGGCGTCGGTGGCGGTGTCCGCGGCGGCGGCGTGGCGGGCGGTGGCGTTGGGGCCGTAGGTGAATGAGCCGGTGTTGGTGTCGATGCCGACCCAGCCCTTGGTGGTGCCGCTGGCGGTGTAGGTCAGTTGGTCCTTGTCGGGATCGGTGGCGTTGACCTTGCCGGAGACCCAGCCGAAGAACGACGGGTTCGGATCACCGACCGTCGTGCCGGTGATCACCGGAGCCGAATTGATCTGAGCGGCTGCGATATTCGATGCTATGAGCAGTTGGCCGGTGGTCTGGCCCGATCCGCTCTCGGCTACTTCGGTTGCGGTGTCGCCCAATTGGCGCCGGGCCGCGGCGGCCATCACCCAGGTTGCCGGCGAATCCGTGACTCCGCCAGAACCACCACCGAACAGGCCGTGGGACACCGTGTCCGCGACCGACTCCGACAGGGTTTCCTGTTCGGTGATCTTCGGTGGTGCGGCTGTTGGGGTGTCCGTGAGCTCGGTCTTGGGTTCGGGCACCGCCGGCGAACGGACTGCGATGGAAGCGGCCATCGTTTCGGCTGTGGCCATGGTGCCGGGCACTCCGGCGGGTGTCCGGTCGGCGGTCTCGGTCCGGTCGGGCTCGGCTGCAGGGACCGATGCGCGGTGCCGGTCCGATTCGGCCGATTCCGCGGCTGCGTCGGTCCGCGAACCATGCTTCGGTGCGAGTGCGTCCGTGCTGTCCGCGCGACCTGCGCGGTTCCGGCCACGCGACGTGGCCCGCTCGTTCGACGCGGAGCGCTGACCGTCGGTCGTCACGTCCGGACCGGAGTCCGTTGAGGCGGATCGTGTCTCGGGATCCGGCGCAGAGCCTTTCGCCGTGCTCGGCTGCTGACCGCTGTCGCCGGCCGGTGAGTCATGTGTGGGTGAGGTATCGGATGCGGTATCGCCGCCGGACTCATCCGCCCACGCGTTCGGCCCGCACAACGAGAGCGCGACACCGACACCCAGCGCCGCCGCCAGCCCGCCAACCCGGCCCACACGATGCTTCGACTGCATGACTTCCCCCCGTTGTAGGTGACCTTCAGTCATCGTCACGCGCTTTGCAGGTTCGGGATGCAGTGTTCCGGTACTGCAAGTTCTGCGGTCCGGTACTGAGCTACGTGACGTCGAACTCCCGGTGCAGACCAGGGATCGGATCGGCGGCGCTGCGGAATCGGTGCAGGAGCGTGTGAACGCCGGACTCTGACATGGCGTGGAATTCTCGCGGCGGCAGCGAAATCTGAAACACCAGTCCCCGGCCACCGGGTCCTTCCATCAGGGCGCCGAGTCCCGCAACGGGGAGTTTCATCAGCGGCGTGTAGTAGGACGTGAAGGTGTCCTCGAACTGGATGCGATAGACGCCGAAGCCGCTCCAGTTGGAGACGAGCGGGTTCCACCGGGCCGCATCGAACGCAGTCGAAACGCAGCGTGCGGCCCGCCATGCACTGGCAGCGTCCAGGAACTGTTGGTTGATCCGCATGTCACAGTGTTCGTCGGCGAAGTGGTCCACCTTGTGACGGATGCGTTCGGCAATCGAACTGGCAGGCTCGCCGCGCCGCAGGTCGAAGTTCATCGTTGTGATGATGTTGCCGACGAGCATCGGATCGAGCCCACAACGACTTCGTGCATTCACGGCGATCGCGAGGGTACGACGATCCACCGCGGGATCCGCCATCATGAGTGCTTCCGAAACGTGAGCGCACACAGCGTCGTTCGCAGACACGCGGATCCGGCTTCCGTAGGCGGCGCGCATCCCGGCGATTTCGTCTTCGCCGAAGGTCAGGCTCAGCGTCCGCTGCTTTCGCGCATCCTTTGCCAGGTAGAGCACACCATGAGCAGTTTCCGCGGGTCCGAGACATCGCACTCCGGGCTCCCGAGCGCCATCGGCCGGGAGGTGGTCGTCGAGGTACGTGGCGCGGTCCTCGACGATCACCGGCTCAGCGAGTGGATTGCCGGCAGCGGCGGCGGCCCACGCGTTCATGAAATGCATCCCGGTCTGCATGTCGCCGATCGAGTGGTGCCAGGCGAAACCGATCGCGGTCGCGTCGTCCGCAAGATGAGTGACACGGACCTTGCACAACGGACCCAGACCCCATCGAGCCGTGGCGCCGTTCACGGGGTCGATGAGCCATAGTCCGTTGTCCTCCGAGGCCGAACGGATCGCCTGACGGAGCGTGCGGTCGGACGATGCCGACGTGAAGGGCACGCCCTGCCCCGCACATCGGATTCGCATCCTGCCGTCGTGCACGGTCATTCGTCCCGCGAAGATCGGAAGATTCGTGAGCGCGTGCGCAAATGCGCGGATCAGTGCCCCGGTGTCGAGATGCCGCTCGAAGAAAAAGACGATGTGGACCGCCAGGTTGGCAACCATGGCATCGCCGACGTTGCAACGGATTTCGAGCCGTTCTACCTCTGATGGTCTGATCAGCTGGGTCGACACTGTGAGCTACCTTCGCCGGTTCATGACGATGAGGCCGCCGAGTTTCGGGGTGTGGGTGACTCCGCGGAAATGCATTTTCTCATCGGGGGCCGCGTCGGTCTGGATCCGGAAATTCTGCAGCACCGTCCGCAACACGATGTCCATCTCGGCGGAGACGAACTCGGCGCCGACGCACCGTCGTGATCCGACACCGAACGGCAGCCAGGTGTGCGGCGCGGGCTTGGTCCCGAGAAAGCGATTCGGATCGAATCGTTCGGGGTGTGGGTAGATTTCGGGATCCTCGTGGATATCGGCGAGGCGCACGATTACCGTCCGACCCTGCGGAATCCGCCACTCGCCGAGGCTGAAGTTCGACGACCTGACCCTGCGGCCAACGGTATCGAGGACGGTTCGGACGCGCAGCGACTCCGAAATCGTGGCCCGCCGGAATTCGCTCCCGCCCTTGTCGACCTCGTCGACCAGTTCGGCCAACACATCGGGGTGGCGCCGCAGCCGCTCGAACATCCAGCTCAACGCTCCTGTCGAGGATTCGTGGCCGGCCGCGATGAGGGTCAACAGTTCGTCGCTGATATCCGTCCGTGGTATTGCGGTTCCGTCGTCGTACCGACTGCGGACCAACAGCGCCAGGATGTCCCGCCGCTCAGTCAGAGTCGGATCGGCGTCGGCCCTGTCGATCAGTGCGAAAATGATCCGGTCGATTGCTCGTCGGGATTCATCCAACCTTCCCCACGGGCTGCGACGTCCGGTCGGGAATGGCGGCCGCGGCACGAATGCCATGATCGATCCCAGTTCCATGAACGACGGCAAGATTTCACGGAGTTCTGCGAACTCAGGTTCTTCGGTGCCGAAGAGAGTACGCAGGATGACATTCAACGCGATCCGGTTCATTGGTTCGAGAATCCGGAATTCTCTGTTCTCAGGCCAATTCGCGGCCTCGCGGAGTGTCTCGTCCACGATCATCTGTTCGTAGCCCTTGAGGCACTTGCCGTGCAACGGCGGCGAGAGCAGCCGTCGCCGATCGCGATGTGGCTCGTCGTCGAGCGCGAATACCGTTCCCGGCCCCAACAAGTTGCCGATATTCGGCTGGATATTGACCAGATGGTCGGCGCCCGTAGTGCACATCAACCGGACCAGAGCCGGATCGCTCACGATGACGGTTCGGCCGAAGAAGGGCACATTGATTTCGAAGATGTGGCCGTGACGCTCGATCCACTTGTGCATCGCCCGGCGACGGAATATCGCGAACTGAACGCCCTGCACGAGCCGCGGTGTCCGGACCACCGGAGGGTTCAACCGCGGTGTGGATGTCGCGCGCTGAATCGCCGGGCCGGAAGCGGTCACTGTGCCCTCCAATGTGCGGTGTTCTCGGCGGCATCGCCGGGGCAAGCGTGACTCGGGTGCCGCAGGGCGGTAGCAGTGTGGTGGCACTGCAATTTCGACCGTGTCGACGCAGCACTACGTACGAGCGCCACCTGACGGGGCCAGATGGCAGTGGGGCACTACTGAAGCCACCTGCAACACCGTCGGTCACGATCACACGGAACGACGGAGGGAGTGCGAGATGACCGGACTGGACGCGACGCCCGCCGAGGGGTCGGGCGATCCCCCGGTTCTGGAGCTCCAACGGGTCAGCAAGACCTACCGCCGCGGCGATGAGTCGCTGCGGGTCCTCGACGACGTCGATTTCACCGCGTACGCAGGCGAATTCGTGGTGGTCACCGGGCCCTCCGGGGCCGGCAAATCGACGTTGCTGCATGTCGCGGGCGGCCTGGACGCCCCCGACAGCGGCCGTGTGACGGTCGGCGGCCGTGACCTGTGGGCGATGAAGGGCGGCGCGCGGGCCGCCTTCCGGCGTCGGCACCTCGGGTTCGTCTTTCAGTTCTTCAACCTGGTGCCCATGCTGAGCGCCGTCGAGAACGTGTCCCTGCCGCTCGTGGTCGACGGGGTGCCGGCCCGCGCGGCGGACGCCCGGGCCGCCGGGTTGCTGGAGCGGGTCGGGCTCGGCGACCGGGCCGGGCACCGGCCGGCGGAGATGTCGGGCGGGCAGATGCAACGGGTGGCGGTAGCCCGGGCGCTGGTGGCCCGGCCGGCCGTCGTGCTGGCCGACGAACCGACGGGAAATCTCGACAGCCACTCGTCGGCCGAGGTCCTCGAACTGCTCAGGTCGCTCGCCGACGAGGACGGCACCGCGGTGGTGATGGTGACCCACGATCCGGCCGCGGTGCAGTACGGGACCCGGGAACTGCATCTGGTCGACGGATCCGCCCGGTCCGCCGAAGCCACGCCGAACCGGGCGCACTGATGCGTCGGCCGGGTGCCGGGTGGTCGGCCTTCCGGCGAATCCACCTCTCGGCCTTGATCTGCGATCGGCGCCGGACCCTCCTGAGCATCATCGGCGTGGCCGTCGGCGTGAGCGTGGTCCTCGGAACCCTGGTCCTGAAGGCCGAACTCACCCGCCCATTCGACGCCTTCGGGCCGGCGCTGACCCATGCCGCCCGCAGCGGGGTCCTGGAGGTCACGCCGAACGTCAACGGCCGGTTGCCGATCGACACCGTCGAGCGGCTACGCAGCGAGGTGCCGGGTGCCGAGGCGGTCATCCCGGTGGTCGCGGGCCTGACGCCCGTCGACGTCGGATCCGGGAGTCACGGCTTCTTCCTGCTCGGTGGTACCTGCCAGATCGAGCTGCTCGTCGGCACCTTCGGCTGCGACGAGCGCGCTGCCTCGAATCCCGCTGCCGGGCCGGGAATTCCGCTGCAGATGCCCGCCGCCATCGCCACCCGCCACGGCCTGACGCCCGGTGACGAGCTGCGGATTCCCGGCCTGCCCCCCGGGTCGGCGCACCTCGGTTGGACATTCCCGGAGTTCGACCGCGTCGAGGGCATCAACGACGGATACGTCCTGCTCGCCCCGTCCCCGGAGATCGCGGCCACGATGCTCGCCACCCCGGGGTTCGTCACGTCCGCGTTCGTCGTGCCGCGACCCGGTGCCGAGGTGAGCGCCGATGTCGGTCGCGCGGTCCAGGGTGTCGCCACTGCCGGCCCGCCACACCCGCATCGGCCCGCGATATTCGAAGGGGCAACGCAGGCATTGAATCTGACCGTCCTGGCGGGCATCCTGATCGGGTTCCTGGTCGCGGTGAATACCATCCTGCTGGCGGTCGAGGATCGGCGTTCGGTGCTGGGAACCATCGGTGCGATCGGGGCGAACCCGGTCCGGCTGTTCGCCGGGATGTTGGCCGAAGGCGCCGTGGTCGGCGCCCTCGGTGGTGTGTTGGCGGTGCCCAGTGGCATTCTGCTCGGGGCGTTCCTGGTGGATCGGTTCGGCAGATCGATGCTGGCCGGGTCGGGTGGCAGTGTCATCACGCACTTTTCGCCGAACCTGTTCGGCATCGGAGCGGCGGCGGGACTGCTGTCCGGGGTCCTCGCGATGCTGGGCCCGGCCCTGAGACTGGTCCGTGAAGGGCCGTTGGCATCGATGGCGACCGCCGGCGGCGTGCAGCGGTTCAGGCGAATCCCGTTGTGGCCGATCGCGGTCGGACTGGGGATCCTGTCGGTGTCGATCTACCTCCTGAAGATCTTCGAACGGGGACCGCTCCCGCTGAACGTGGGCATCAACACGATGACCGCGGGGCTGTTCGGCGTCGATCTGGTGACGATGTTCGCCGCACCGCTCCTTGCACTGTGGTTGATCCGCCTGCTCGCCGCCGTGCGTCCGGACGTGGGTCGGCTGCTGCGCGCCGATGTGCAACGGTATGCACTGCTCTTCGGCATCTCGGCGGCGGTGTTGGTCAACGGAACCAGTTTGGCGATCGGCTCACAGAGTATGCAGTTCCTCGGCACCGGCCAGGTGGCCGCCGAGAAGAGCGACCGACTGCCGGCTTCCGTGTTGATCGCCGCGCAGTCGGTGCTCGATCAGCGCAACGGCAGCATCGCAGATCCGACGTTCGCGCAGATCGCGGCCGCC
>Ga0209023_10002446_pt1 | contig 23166 bp, 21 predicted proteins | sample LakOneMetagenome_FD_187468 | JGI IMG/M metagenome (GOLD analysis project Ga0209023, IMG submission 187468) | Freshwater and sediment microbial communities from Lake Erie, Canada (SPAdes) (version 2) | ecosystem: Environmental > Aquatic > Freshwater > Lentic | place: Lake Erie, Canada... | reverse complement strand
TCTGCAAAAAGACAAGCCAAACAAAGTAAACGAGCCGGCACCTGTTTACCGCAGCATTAAAGCATTGCCTGCCGTAAAAGATTTTACCTACAACGAATTTAAAAAAATTGCGGATAAAGCCCCTTTTACACAAGCTGAATGGGCTTCCATACTTCATGTTAGTGAACGTACATTACAACGCTATGCAAAAGACAACAGCACATTTGCGCCCATCAATGCGGAAAGGGCTTTGCAGATTGCCAAGGTTTTAAAAGAAGGAGAACTTACTTTTGGCAAAGCAGAGAATTTTTATGGCTGGATAAAACGGGGCCCATACATGCTGGAAGGAAATCTTTCTTTTGATTCGCTCACTTCGTATGAAGGCATCCAGAAAGTATTAGCCCAATTGGGCAGAATTCAACACGGGCTTTTTGCATGATCACTTACAGAATCTGCAATGCTGAATTCAGCAACGACATCAGTGGCACAGGCGCCAGGTTGAATGGGGCACGCTGGAATTCAAAAGGAATTCCTTTATTATATACTGCGCAGTACATTTCACTGGCTGTTCTGGAAATGCTGGTAAACACCAACTTTAAAGATTATAATATTGCCCTTGACCTGATGTACATAAATATCCCCGCCCAGTTACCCATGGCTTCTATTGAACCAAAGAACCTGAAACAAAACTGGAAAGATGACATTGAATATACCCGCTTCATTGGCGATGAATTCATCAAACAGAAAGAATCCATAATACTAAGAGTACCTTCAGCAGTGATCACTGAAGAGTATAACTATCTTGCAAACCCACTGCATCCTGATTTTAAAAAGATCAGGATCAGCAAAACAAAATCGTTCTGGCCCGATGAAAGGCTTTTTACCCTCTGATGAACAAGACCTATCTTCTTCTCGGCAGTAACATGGGCAACAGTAAAAAACAGTTGCTGAAGGCGATCCTGTTAATCGAAAAGCAACTGGGCAAAATTACCCGCCGGTCAAGCCTGTATTCCACTGCCGCATGGGGCAATACCAACCAGCCCGATTTTTTGAACCAGGTGGTCATTGCTGAAACAAGCTTAACCGCAACACAAACGATGCAAACCATCCTGCAGATAGAAGAAAAAATGGGCAGGATACGTACCGTTAAAAATGCGCCACGCATCATTGATATCGACATCCTGTTCTTCAATAAACAGATCATAGACCAGGCAGACCTGCAGGTTCCGCATCCGCAAATTCAAAACCGGCGCTTTGTACTTGCCCCGCTTAATGAACTTTCGCCAAACTTCAAACACCCGGTGCTTAAAAGATCCATTCACCATCTTTTTATTCACTGCCCCGATAAACTGAATGTGAAAAAGTTTTAACGGCATAAAACCTGTTTCCGCTTATTTTGCAGTTCGCTTTAAAACGCTGCATGAAGTATAACTTTGTTACCATAGAAGGAAATATCGGCGCCGGCAAGACAACGCTGGCGCATTTGCTGAGTAAACATTTCAACGCCCGGCTGATACTGGAAGAATTTGCCGACAATCCCTTTCTCCCGAAATTTTATGAGAACCCTGGCCAATATGCCTTTCCGCTGGAATTATTTTTCATGGCCGAACGTTACAAGCAGTTGAAAGACCTGCTGCAGACAAAAGACATGTTTCAGAACATCACGATCTCCGACTATCTCTTTACCAAATGCCTCTTATTTGCCAAAGTGAATTTACCCGAAGAGGAGTTCCGCCTCTACCAGAAACTTTTTGAGATCATCAATCCGCAGATCGTTCAGCCCGATATGCTCATCTACCTGCACACCCCCGTAAAAAAGCTGCAGGAGAACATTAAAAAACGTAACCGGGAATACGAGCAATCCATCCCCAACGACTATCTTTTTACCTTGCAGGAAACCTACACCCAGTACATCAAACAGCACAACATCAAAACACTTTTTGTAGATGCAGGCAACGCTGACTTTCTGGGCAATGAAGAACATCTTAAAGTTATTATTGACGCCTTGGATAAAGAATACGACGAAGGGCAACATTATTTAACTTTGCCCTGACAAATAAAATGAACAGCGACAAACTCCCCGGCGAATTCAGAAATTTTATTTACGCCCGCCTTTTTTTTGTGCTGGGGTTACGCATGATAACCACCATCGTTATTTACCAGGTTTTTCACCTGGCCAACACCTATATGGTGGGTTTTGCCGGGCTTGCTGAATTTGTACCGGCTGTAATTGCAGCCATTTTTGCCGGCCATTATATCGACAAGCATAATAAAAAGAATATCCTTGTTTGGGCCTATGTTTTTTATATGGCCTGCGGACTTACACTTGCCCTGGTAAGCCTGCCTTTCTTCAATCTCTCCAATGCAACAAAACTCACCGTTATTTTATTCACCGTTTTTTGCACAGGCATCATCCGCTCCTTTGCCGGACCGGCTGCCAACAGCATGATCGCTGCCATCGTTTCCCGGGAACAACTGCAAAAAGCCATTTCATATAATTCATCCACCTGGCTCATCTCTTCCATCGGCGGGCATGCCATTGGCGGATTACTGATCGCCGTCTTCGGTATTTCCAATGCATACTTTGTAACCGCCGCATTGATCTTAACCGCCGGCATCTTTGCCCTGCAGCTAAAACCAAAACCGCCGGTAAACCTGAAACGGGATGAATCACTCTTTATGGGTATTAAAAACGGGTTTGCCTACGTATTCAACAATAAAAATCTTCTTGGCGTAATTTCTCTCGATCTCTTTGCTGTTCTCTTTGGCGGCGCCGTGGCTTTTATTCCCGAGATAGCATCCAATGTTTTGCATACCGGGCCCATTGGTTATGGCTTTTTAAATGCAGCCATGGACCTGGGCAGCCTCATCAGCATGGGCATACTGGTTAAATACCCGATGCGCCATAAACAAGGATTAAAAATGCTGCTGGCCGTTGCCGGTTTTGGCATCTGCATCATTGTGTTTGGCCTATCTAAATGGTATTGGATGAGTTTTGCTGCATTACTAATAGCCGGGTTATTCGATGCAGTGAGTGTGGTGGTAAGGGGCACTATTATGCAATTATTTACTCCGGATGAACTGCGTGGCCGAGTAGCTTCCATCAATCTCATCTTCATCAATTCCTCCAACGAACTGGGCCAGTTTGAAAGCGGCGTCACTTCCCGCTGGTTCGGAACCGTGCCGGCCATCATCTTTGGCGGTGCCATGTCCATGCTGGTGGTGGCAGCCACCTGGATAAAGTTTCCGAAACTGAGAAAACTCGAATATTAGTGAGCGAAGTCGAATATTAGTGAGCGAAGTCGAATATTAGTGAGCGAAGTCGAATATTAGTGAGCGAAGTCGAACTATGCAAATCGAAATTTCGAGCGAAGTCGAGAAATGAGCCAAACCAGGCAGTTTAATACCAGCCGCTGTTTTCCATGGCATCACCGTTGCGTCGCAATCCTTTCATCGGCATACCAGTAGCGGGCTTTTATTGAATTTGGCAGATGATTCGCATTTACTAATCCAGGTTCCCTTATAAGCTTATGAATTAATCCATGCCCTGTAGTTAAAAAAGTTATTCCTATTTCGTAACTTACTTCTCCGCCCCCTGCTAAAACTAAGGATCCCGTAAGCCAACCTTTTCAACCCCTTAAACGTTTTAAACAGCTAAACGACTACACATGCAACGCAGATCATTCCTCCGCAACACCGGTCTCACTTTGGCAGGACTTGGTTTATTGAACAAAGAAACGCTGGCTTCTTTTTTAAAAGACCCGGCCTGGAAAATAAAAATGCTCACCGATGACATCGGCATCTTTTCTGAAAAAGGGGGCACCATCGCTTTCCTGCTTACCAAAAAAGGCATTGTGGTGATTGATGCCCAGTTTCCTGATACGGCACCGCACCTGATCGATGAACTGAAAAAGAAAAGCGAAAAACCTTTTAAATTCCTCATCAATACACATCATCATGGCGACCATACTGCAGGCAATATCGCATTTAAGGATATCGTGGAGCACGTGATCGCCCATGAGAATTCAAAAGCCAACCAGCTGCGGGTGGCCACCGAACAAAAAACAGCCCCGGAGAAATTCCTGGCACCCGATATGACATTTGGCAACGATGGCTGGAAACAAAAAATAGGTAACGAAAAGATACGCACCTATTATTTTGGTGCCGGTCATACCAACGGCGACAGCATGATACATTTTGAACATGCCAACATCGTACACATGGGCGACCTGGTATTCAACCGGCGTCATCCCTTTATTGATAAAACAGCAGGTGCAAGTATTTCAAACTGGATCATTTTACTCGACAAAGCCATCACCACCTTTGATAAGAACACGCAATTCATTTGTGGCCATTCGGCAGAAGGATACGAAGTGCTTGTAAAAGCTGATGACCTGAAAGCTTTTGGCGATTACCTCGGCAATGTTTTAAAATTCACCGAAGAACAGATAAGAGCAGGCAAAACAAAAGAGGAGATCATAAAAGCAACAGAGATACCCGGCTCACCGGAATGGAAAGGCGGAGGCATTGACCGGCCGTTAACTGCTGCTTATACAGAATTGACAATAAAGTAAGTGTCGGGACGCTATGAATGGATCTAATCTTGTAGCAGAAGTTAAACCAGTAAATGTTCTTAAAATTGTCGGGACTGCATAGCGGCCTGAAACCTAAATCTGCTTCACAGCGATCAGTTTCTCCAGCACATAATACACAATGGGGCAGAAACTCGAATTCTTTAGTGTAAGCGGCTGCCTTTTCAGCAGCACATCCTCATCAGTATAAGGAAAACGCCGGCAATCAGAAGGCCGGACTTCATAAATACTGCAATAATTATCTGCTCCCAAAAAAGGGCAGGGTTTTGACCTAAGCACATAATCACCCTCGCTGTCTATGTATAGATAAGTGTTGATCAGGTCGCCTTCCTTCATCTTTAGATATTTGGCAATACGTTTTATGTCGGGGGTCTTAAACCGGGGAGAGTAGCTTTTGCAGCAGTTGGCACATTGCAGGCAATTGATCTTTTCAATGGCCTCCTCATGCAGGTCAGGCAGGGCTTTCAGCACTTTATTCTTGTCGGCCCGGTTCAGAAACTGCTTATACTGCTTCTGATGATCAGCCGATTTTTTCTCCCAGTTATGTAAAATATCCTCTCCCATTTGATTTAGTTATTGACTCACCGGTACCTCTTTTCCACAGGCCAAATGTACCAAACTTATCGGCGTCAAATCTTGCGTTATTGTCGTAAATTTGCGCCACTTAATCACCACGCTTAAAACTAATCTCAATACTACTATATGAATCTCTTCGAACAACAACAATACGAATTTGCAGGCAGGCATATCGGCCCCAATGAACAAGACACCAGGTCCATGCTCAAAACCATTGGCGTGGAAACAATGGATGAACTGATCGGTAAAACAATCCCAGCTTCCATCAGGCTAAAAAAACCATTGAAGCTTCCGGTTGCACAAACGGAGTTTGAATACTTAGACGAACTGAAAAAGATCGCGGCAAAAAACAAGGTTTACAAAACCTATATCGGGCAGGGATATTATAATACCATTACTCCCGGTGTTATTCTCCGTACTGTTTTTGAGAACCCGGGATGGTACACCCAATACACCCCATACCAGGCCGAGATATCACAAGGCCGTTTGGAAAGCCTGCTCAATTTTCAAACCATGGTTTGCGACCTGACCGGTTTGGAATTAGCGAACGCAAGTCTGCTGGATGAAGCCACTGCGGCGGCTGAAGCCATGGCCATGCTCTTTCATCATAAGAATAAAAGTGACGTAATTTCTTCCCCGAAGTTTTTTGTTGACACAAATATTTTTGCACAGACCAAAGAAGTGCTGCTTACCCGGGCCACTCCCATCGGCATTGAGCTGGTATATGGCGATTACAAAACCGCATCGCTGGATGAAAGTTATTTTGGCGCCATCGTACAATATCCAAACAGCATCGGCTCTGTTGAAGATCACCGTGATTTCATAAACCAAGTACATGCGGTGAATGGATATGTGGTAATGACTACCGATCTGCTGGCACTTACGCTTTTAACTCCTCCAGGCGAACTGGGTGCAGATGTAGCCGTAGGTTCTGCGCAGCGCTTTGGTGTTCCGTTGGGCTATGGCGGTCCGCATGCTGCTTTCTTTGCCACAAAGGATGAATTCAAAAGAGGTATTCCCGGCCGCATCATTGGCGTAAGTATCGATGCACAGAATAACCGTGCCCTGCGCATGGCGCTGCAAACAAGAGAGCAGCACATCAAAAGAGAAAAAGCAACTTCAAATATCTGTACGGCGCAGGCATTGCTGGCCAATATGGCAGCCATGTATGCTGTTTACCACGGGCCGGATGGGTTGAAGAAAATTGCACAGCGCATTCATATCTTAACAGCCGCTGTTGCAAAAGCATTGGAAGTGGCAGGAATAAAAGTTATCAATAAAAATTTCTTTGATACGATCAGTTTTGAAGTGACCGATATCAATGCATTTAAAAATGCAGCAGATAAGAATAAAGCGAATTTTCATTATCACACAAATGGCAGCATCAGTTTATCCATAGATGAAGTTGCTTCTAACTACATCGGCGAAACAGAGAAGAACCTGTCTGCCATTTTTAAAGAAGCAACTTCAAACAGTATTTCTTTATCTTTTGATGAGGCAGATGCATTGTTTGGGAAATTAAATGGATTGCAAAGAACCTCTTCTTACTTAACACACCCTGTGTTTAATACGCACCACAGCGAAAGCCAGATGATGCGTTATATCAAATCGCTGGAGAACAAAGACCTGAGTTTAAATACATCGATGATCAGCCTGGGCAGTTGCACCATGAAACTGAATGCAGCCACCGAACTGATCCCTGTTAGCTGGCCCGAGTTCAGCAGTATACATCCTTTTGCACCGGCATCGCAAACAAAAGGTTACCAGTACATCATCACAAAACTGGAAGAATATTTAAGTAAGATCACCGGCTTTAATGCCTGTTCTTTACAACCCAACAGCGGCGCCCAGGGCGAATACACCGGGCTGCTTACCATCCGGGCCTATCATGCTGCAAGAAATGAAAGTCATCGCAATATTGTTCTGATCCCCATCTCTGCTCACGGCACCAATCCTGCCAGCGCCATCATGGCGGGTATGAAAGTGGTGGTGGTAAAGAGTACAGAAGAAGGGCTTGTTGATATAAAAGACCTGAAAGAAAAAGCAGAAGAACATAAAAACAATCTTGCTGCATTGATGGTTACTTACCCAAGTACTTACGGTGTGTTTGAAGAAGGGATCAAAAAAATATGCAAGACCATTCATGATAATGGCGGCCTGGTTTATATGGATGGTGCCAATATGAATGCACAGGTTGGTTTAACCAGCCCGGGTATGATCGGTGCGGATGTTTGTCATTTGAACCTGCACAAAACATTTGCGATACCGCACGGCGGCGGCGGGCCAGGGGTTGGGCCGATCTGCGTAAATAACAAACTGAAGCCATACCTGCCGGGACATAATGTGAACGACACATTAAGATCAACTGAAACTAATATTCATGCAGTAAGTGCAGCACCGTATGGAAGTGCAAGCATCTTACTCATCAGCTATGCCTATATAAAAATGCTTGGCGAAGAAGGCGTAAAAAGATCCACCGAATACGCCATCATGAATGCGAATTACATGAAGGCAAAACTGGAGAGATATTATAAGATCCTTTACACCGGAACGAATGGCTATTGCGCACATGAATTCATTGTTGACCTTCGCCCGTTCAAAACAACGGCGGGTATTGAAGCGGAAGATGTGGCAAAACGCCTGATGGATTACGGCTTTCATGCACCTACCATGAGTTTCCCGGTTCCGGGCACCATCATGATCGAACCAACAGAAAGTGAAGACAAAGGAGAACTGGACCGTTTCTGCGAAGCACTCATCAGCATTTACCAGGAAATAAAAGCCATCGAAGATGGAAAAGCGGATAAGGTTGATAATGCGTTAAAGAATTCGCCACATACCCAGCAGGTTGTTTGTGCCGATGAGTGGAACCATGCCTACAGCAGGCAGGATGCTGCTTTTCCGCTGGCCTATGTGATGAAAAATAAATTCTGGCCTTCCATCGCCCGTATCAACAATACGTTTGGCGACCGCAACCTGGTTTGCACCTGTGAGCCGATCGAAAGCTATATGGAAGAACCTGTTTCAAACTAACCTTAAAGTTCTGTAATAAAAACCCGTTCCCGGCTGGGGACGGGTTTTTTATTTCCCTTGTTCATAATTTGATTGCAGGATAATTTTTAAAACAGTAAATTACCAGTCCAACTTAAAACTAATCATCATGAGAAAACAAATTCTGCTTGCAGGCATATTTTGTATTTGCTGCAACTGGCTCTTTGCTCAAAGCGATGTTGATAAGATCCGCAGAGAAGGCCTTCAAAATTCTAAAGTGATGGACATGGCTTTTCATTTAACCGATGGCAGTGGCCCCCGCCTCACCAACTCACCCGGTTTTTTACGTGCCGCTAACTGGGCCAAAGACGAACTGACAAAAATGGGCATGGTGAATGCAATCCTGGAACCCTGGGGAGATTTTGGCCAGGGCTGGGAGCAGAACCGCTGCTATGTTGCCATGACGGCCCCATACTACACCCCCATTGTTGCCATACCCAGGGCATGGACAGGAAGCACACCCGGAAAAAAAATGATCAGCAGCGAAGTGATACTGATCAAAGCAAAAGATTCGGCAGAACTGTATCAAAACTATGCTGGCAAACTGAAGGATAAGATCGTTATGTTTTATTCAAAAGATACGCTGAAGCCATCCTTCACGCCCGACGGAGATCGCTTAACCGACGAACAACTTGAAAAGATGGCAAATGCAAAACCCGACACTACACGGCGGCAGCAGGCAAATTTCAGCCCCGAAGCCATGGCCGCAAGGCGCCAGCAACAGGCCCTGGTAAGACAAATGGATGGTTTTTATAAAGCCGAAAAGCCCGCGTTGGTATTAAGCATGAATGGCCGTGGAAATGACGGCACTGTGTTTGTTCAGAATGGCGGCTCCTATTCAAAAGACTCTACGAAGTATTATGCATGGGTGATGTTATCAAGTGATGACTATTTACGGGTACAACGGTTGGTAGAGTCTGGAGAAAAAGTAGAGATGGAAGCAGATGTGAAGACAAAATTCTATAATTCAGATATCAAAGGATATAATGTAATTGCCGAGATTCGGGGTACAGACCCTGTTTTAAAAAATGAAATTGTGATGCTTGGCGGTCACCTCGACAGCTGGCACGGCGCCACGGGTGCCACTGATAATGCAGCCGGTTGTTCCGTAATGATGGAAGTGATGCGTATCATTAAAGCCACCGGCCTTCAACCCAAACGCACCATACGCATTGCTTTGTGGAGCGGTGAGGAACAGGGTTTGCTTGGTTCCAGGGCTTACGTTAAAAATCATTTTGCCGACCCGGCAGACATGGTCTTAAAACCGGAGCATGAGAAAGTTTCAGCTTATTACAATTTGGATAACGGTTCCGGAAAGATCCGCGGTATCTATTTGCAGGGCAATGCAGCGGCCGGCCCCATCTTCGCAAAATGGCTTGAGCCATTCAATGACCTGGGCGCAAAAACGGTGACCATCAATAATACGGGTGGTACCGATCACCAGGCATTTGACGGCGTTGGTATTCCCGGTTTTCAATTTATACAGGATCCGTTGGAATACGATACCCGTACACACCATACGAATATGGATACGTATGATCACCTGGTACCTGATGATCTGAAACAGGCGGCAACCATTGTTGCAGCGTTTGTTTATAACACCGCACAACGGGATGAAAAAATTCCAAGAAAGGAATTGCCGAAACCAAGAACAGGTGGTGGAAGAAATTTTTAAACAAAAAAAGGGCGCATTTAAAATGCGCCCTTTTAATATTAAAGTCTTTTATTTTTCTTTTGCGATGGTTAACCGGGTGAATTCGGAACCGCTGTAAATTTTTGCCAGTTTATTATCGCTGGTCTTTTTCCATTCAGGGATATGCACTTCAGAAACAATACGCCAGAAGTTTTTTGATTTCAGGTCTTCGTAGTCAGGCGAACTGACAAAGATCCCTACTATGGAATTCCTTTTTTTAAATTCGATCTTAACGTTTGTTTTAGCCAGGTGAGTTGGCTCGAGGAACTTCGTGATCACATCGTTTACCATAATTTTAAATTTCGGCAAATGTACGCTAATTAAGCCTTATAGCCGCATTTATTTACAAGGCGTGCAAAACAGCCCGTATTTACACCCGGTAACAAACTGCATTGATATTCATGCCGGCTCCAACAGATGCAAACAAAATAACATCGCCCGCTTTCAAATTATGTTCGGCCATCCCCCCCTTCCGTACCATATCAAACAAAGTGGGTATGGTGGCAACAGAACTGTTACCAAGATTATGAATACTCATCGGCATGATGAGTTCAGGAACTTTGCTGATGCCATACAGTTTATACAATTCTTTTACGATCGCTTCATCCATTTTCTCATTGGCCTGGTGAATGAATATTTTCTTCAGTTCGCTGATGTTTAGGCCACTGTTGTCAAGGCAGATCTTCATCGCTACCGGTACATACTTCATGGCATATTCATAAACCTTTCTTCCTTTCATTTTTATATATCGTATCCGTGGGTCAGAATCGGGGTAGTAGGATTTGCCAAGATGGAGATAATCCACTTCATTTCCGCAATGTGATTGAACACTTGTGCCTAATACACCGGCATTTGTTTCAGCAGTGTCTTTTGCTTCCAGTACAGAAGCGCCGGCACCATCTGAAAATATCATACTGTCACGGTCATATACATCCAGCACACGGGATAATGTTTCGGTTCCTATCACCAGGCATTTTTTTGCAATGCCCGCCTTGAAATAGGCGTCGGCCTGTATCACGCCCTGCACCCACCCGGGGCAGCCGAACAAAATGTCGTAAGGAACGCAGGATGGATTTTTAATATTCAATGCGTGCTTGACACGAGATGCCAGTGCAGGCAATACATCTGTTTGGATGGTATGCTTGATCACATTGCCGAAGTTGTGTGCCACAATGATCTGGTCAATGGTCTCCGGATCGCAGCCGGCATCTTCAATAGCGATCTTTGCCGCTTCAGCGGCCATATCAGAGGAATCAATACCCGCCGGTGCATAACGCCGCTCCTGGATCCCGGTTATTTGCTTGAATTTTTCTACAATAACACGTGGCTCAATATCCAGTGCCGAATTATCTTCTGCATAAAAATTATGGCTTGCAAAATCCTGGTTGGTCTTTACGAAAGCAGGGATATAGCTGCCTGTACCTGTAATAACAGTTCTTACTGACTGGTTCATAAACAAAAATTAAAACGTACTAAAATGGCAGGCTATCGTTATGATAAAGTTACCAAATAATCATGCTCGAAGTATTTTTTTTGGCAGATTTTACAGGTCCCTGTTGGTGAATAGTATTAAGTTTGGGCACAAAATAATTTTATGCCAAGAAACTTTTTCCTTTTCCTGTTTATTATTTTACTTCCGTCGGTAAGCAGGGCTCAAACAACGGTTTCTATCCCTGCTTATACGGCCTATGCGGTACCGGCAGAGGAAAGCAACGAAGAAGACGAAAGCAAAATGTTTTCAGTAAAAGATGGGTTACATAACTGGACGGATGATAAGCAACAGGTTCAATTTTACTTTAAGATCAGGGACAGGGGCGCCCTGCAGCTTTCCCTTTTATTAAAAAATGACAGGCCGGGAAATATGATCACCGTTGAAATAGCCGGAAAGAATTTCCGTATTCCTGTTCCGCAATCCAAAGAATTCAGAAATGTAAGAATCGGTTCGGTTCCAATCAATGACACAGGATTTTATGAGCTTAAGATTTCTTCTGCTGTAAAAAGATCTGCCGTCATTGCAGATATACGATCACTGGAGCTAAGTGGCCCAGCAGCAAAAAATATTCATTTCAATGCAAAGCCAAGAAGAAATGCAGCATCGGTTCATCTCTTATATCCCCTTCCCGATTCGGTAAAAACGATCGCATTCTACAACGAACTGACAATTCCCGAAGGTGCCGATGTTTTACACAGCTATTACATGGCCTGTGGTTTTGCAAGAGGTTACTTTGGGATACAGGTGAATAGTGCTGCCGAACGAAGAGTGATCTTCTCGGTTTGGGATGCCGGAAACGAAGCGGTTGACAGGAAAAAAGTAGCTGCTGAAAATAAGGTTCAACTTATCGCCAAAGGGGAAGATGTGTTTGCTGATGATTTTGGAAATGAAGGTACGGGCGGGCACAGTCATTGGGTTTATAACTGGAAAGCAGGTGACACATATAAATTTTTAGTCGCAGCTACTACCGATACGGCTGCCAATACAACCACATACACCGGTTATTTCTTTATACCGGAACAGCAGAAATGGAAACTGATCGCTGCATTCAAAGCACCAAAAGATGGGAAACCATTGAGAAAGCTGTATTCGTTTGTAGAAAATTTCTGGGGCGCAAACGGGCAACTGAGCCGCAAAGCATATTTTGGTAACCAATGGATCAGAAAAGAAAACGGGGACTGGAAAGAATTAACAACAAGCACATTCAGCTATGATGCCACCGGCAAAGCCGGAGACAGGATCGATTATGGAGGGGGTGCAGAGGCTGATAAATTTTACCTGTGGAACGGCGGTTTTAAAAACACCGGCGCCCGGTTCAATGAACCATTTACACGAACGGCTAATGGAGAAAAACCGGTCATCGACCTCTATAAAAATGCCGATAGCCTCGCAGAAGCAGGAAAAGAAAATAAGATCATATTAACTGCAATAAAAGAAGGAAAATTTGACACTACCGGAAGCAGGAACGGGATATATTATAAAATACTGGAAGAAGGCATTGGCGATTATGTTACGGTAAACGACACGCTTGTTGTAAGATATAAAGGCCAATTACTGAACGGATCTGTATTTGATCAGACAAAAGAAAAGCCGGCTGTTTTCCCGTTGAAACGTTTGATAAAAGGCTGGCAAACGGGCCTCCCGTTCTGCAGGCAAGGCGGTAAAATCAGACTGTTGATCCCTTCAGCATCAGCTTATTCTATAAGGAACCTGGGCACCATCCCACCTAACAGCATCCTTATTTTCGATATAGAGGTACTTGAAATAAGAAAACTTCACTGATGATTGATTTTTTAATCGCTCAAGTAAGAATAAAATACTATATTTGCGCTTTATTAATACAATACAATTTAAAAATGGAAAGTACACAAAAAGGCACCGTTAAGTTTTTCAATGCTGAAAAAGGATTCGGTTTTATTAAACACGACGATTCTAACAAAGAAACTTTTGTTCACGTTAGTGGATTAATCAGTGATATTAAAGAAGGCGACAGCGTGGAATTCGATCTGAAAGAAGGGAAAAAAGGAATGAACGCCGTTAACGTTAAAGTGGTAGGCTAATACCTTACACTTCAAATCATTGAGGGCCGCCCAGCAGGGTGGCCCTTATTTTTTCCCCAATACTAATCTTTTATAAAAAAAATGAACAAATCAGGCAGATTTGCTGTTTGTTGATACATTTACAGTCCAAATAAAAGAAAATGAAAAAGACTTCATTAATAATCCCCGGCTTATTTATCTGCATATTTGCCTTTTCACAAAATGCGGCAGTAAAACCCATCAACTCCGGCAAGATCGAGCTTAAGAACGGACAAAAGATCATTGCGGCAAATACCATTACCATTGAGGCTGATATGGGCATGGGTATGCAGCTAAACAGCAACTCCACTACCGAAAACAACCTGGAAGTTAAAACCAGTACCGACAAGGAGTATACCATTACGAGCACACTCACCAAACTAAAGGTGGATTTTACTATGGCCGGACAGTCGACCAACTATGATTCCGAAAAAAATACCTCGCCAACTTCTGATATTGAAAAAACATTCGCAGAAAGGCTGAACAAACCAGTGGACGTCATTCTGAACAACAGCACCGGTGCCGCAGCATTAAAGGAAAAGAAAGAAAAGAAAGAGGGGGATGAAGATGAGAACCCTATGTCGGGTTTAATGAATGCCTTTGCCGAAAGTTCAGATGATGCCGTTGTTTCCGGCGCTTTTGAGCTGGTTCCCGCCGGAAAAAATATCGGCGATAGCTGGTCGGATACAACAAAAACAAAAGAAATGACCACCATTCGTACCTATACATTAAAATCGGTTTCCGGAAATGATGCGGTCCTTCAACTGGATGCAGTTACAACCGCCAGTAACAAGCTGGATTTCCAGGGAATGGAATTTGAATTCAAGAGCACTACAAAATCAACCGGCGAAATAACAACCGATATAAATACCGGGCAGATAAAAAGTAAAAACACAAAAGCTGATATCAACGGAACCATCCAGTTGATGGGCCAGGACATGCCGGTAACTGCGAAAGTAAGTTCAACCGGTACTTACAAATGATCAACGTTTTTTACGCAATTGCAGGCGGTGATAGCCAACCGCCGTGAGCAGGCAAATACCCCCGATGATCCACCACAGATTTGTAAACCCGGTAGTGTAAGCTATTTGTGTACCTGCTGCGCTTCCGATCACCTGCGCAGCACTCCAGGCCATGGTATATAACGCAGCGTATTGCCCCCGGTTGCCTTCTGAACTCCGCGATATGTAATAAGAATTCATAAAAGGCATGGCAACCATCTCAGCAAATGTCACCGTCAGTGTTGCCATTGCGGCAATAAGAAATCCATTTGCCAAAGGAATATTCAGCATGAAAAATGAAATTGCCATCAGCACCGTGCCGATGGTCATTAGCCGCAGGTAAGGCATCTTTCCTTCCAGCTTGAATACGATCACCATTTCCAATACGGCAATAAGGATTCCATTCATGGCCATCACCACACCTATCCAGAATTCATTGATGTGCAACCCTTCTTTAAAGTACAAGGGTATGGTGGTGAACAACTGAAAAAAGCAAAGGGCAAACAATACCTGCAACCCGATGAAATACATAAATGTTTTATCGGCATGTGCCGGGATGGTTTTTATATTCGCAGGTTTTGTTTTGGACAGATTCTTCTGCTGTGCCAGCGAAACTTTTGGCAGCAGCCATATCAATAAAAAAGCAGCAGTAATATTAGTAAGTCCGTCAACCCAGAACAACAGGTGATAATTTATGGATGCAAGAAAACCACCCAATCCCCCTCCCACCCCCCAGCCAACATTAATGGCAAGGCGAACCAGTGAAAAAGATTGGGTACGGTTCTGCGGGTTACTGTAATGAGCCACAGCCGTTGCATTCGCCGGCCTGAATGATTCATTGACCATGCTCAGGAAAAAAGTACAGATGCAGATGGAAGTAAAGCTGTTCATCTGTCCGAGTACCATGAATAAGATGCCGCCACAGAACAGGGCAAAGAATTGTGTGTAATAAAATCCAAAACGGTCGCTGATACGACCGCCTAAAAAAGCGCCAACCATAGCACCCAACCCATACACGGCTACCACATAACCAGCCTGCCTTGTACTGTACCCAATGTGTTTGCAGTAAAGTGTCATAAAGGGAAGTACCATGGTGCCGCTCCTGTTTATGAGCATAACCACAGCCAGCAGCCACATGCGGCGGCTTAGCCCGTTATAGGCACTTCGGTATAAATTAACAGTAGCACTGATCATAAAGGAAGTGCCGTAAAGGTATTTAATTGTACCGCTTCACTTAGCAGGAAAATTATTTATTGAAACTTTCTGTTTTAGGAATGGCATCAAACCCTCTTTTAAATTCTTCCGGGGGAACAGTTACTTTCCGGGATTTTGTATCCATCCATGCGCCGTCAACAGTAACTATGGCAGCCAGTGTATCGCCATTAGTAAATATTTCATTTACCAGGGTCCATTTCCGGTAATCGGCCGAAAGTTTATCCATCCGGAGGGTGATGCTGATCTCGTCACCAAATTTAATTTCTCTTTTAAAGAGGCATTCTTCCCTGAAAACGATCGGCCCTATATTTTTTTCCATCATCAGTGCGGGGGTGATCCCATGTTCCGCCATGAAAGACATGCGGCAATAAGCTGCATAGTCGTAGTACTTTGAATGCAGTACGTGAAAATTGGGATCGATATCCGCCCAGCGTATTTCTGTTTTTTTTGAATACAGTTCCATAAGAAAATTTACCAGCGAAAATAAAACATCCCTTTTTCAAGGGATGTTTCGGGCAGTTATTTTTATTTGTAAAGAATATCGTAGTACTCTTTGGCCATCCGGTTGCTGTCAAACTGCCAGCGTACATCCCTCATCCCGTTCTTTATGATCTGGCGCCACACATCGTGGTTTTCGTAATAGAGCGGCAATACCTGGTTCTCCAGTATCTCGTAAAGTTTGGTAAGATCATATTCATCCTGTTCGTGCACACTTATGTTTTCATAATCGACCGGCGGAACAACAAAACCATTATTGCCATGATTGATGAATTCACAGATCCAGCCGTCGTGTGTGCTGCAGTTTACCGAGCCGTTCATGGCAGCGGTCATACCACTGGTGCCGCTTGCTTCCCTGGGCACACGTGGATTGTTCAGCCAGAGATCGGATGCCTGTTTCAGGCGCTTGCTCAACCCCAGCTCATAACCCACACATACGGCTACATTGTCGTATTTTTTACTCAGGTGAACAAGTGAATTGAAATCACTGATCGCCGGGTAGTCCACCGGATATGGTTTACCGGCCCAGATGATCTGTACCGGGTATTTTGAATTTTTTAATAAAGCTTCAAACCGTTCTTCATCACGTGTAAGAAGTTCGGCTCTTTTATACCCGGCGAATCTTCTTGCCCACACAATGGTAAAAACATCCTGCTTCAGCAATTTACCGGTTTGATCCGCAACAATATCAAATGCCCTTCGCTTCAGAAATTTTTTCCGGTCATCAAAGCCAACGTCATTGTGCTCCTCCATGAACCGATACAGTTGCTTATCGGCCCAGTAATGCCAGTTCTGTGCATTGGTAATGGCAGTTATCGGGCAAATGTCATCATATTTTTTCCAGAGCTTACGGCTTACTTCGCCGTGAAGCTGGCTTACTCCGTTGGCAAGCCGTGCAAAACGCAGGGCTGCAAGTGAATGGTTGAAAAGATCACCCTCCATTCCTGTAAGTTTTCTTACTTCGTCCAGTTTCAGTCCGCAGAAATAACTCATCTTATCACAAAGATGAATATCGTGTTTCTCATTTCCTGCTTCTTCCGGTGTATGCGTGGTAAATACAAGACGCTTTCTTACTTCTTCTTTACTTCCGAATTTTTTATAGAGATAAAAAGCAGCACTCACAGCGTGTGCTTCATTCAGGTGATACAGTTCAGGATTGAAATTCAGTTCATCCATCAATTTGGCTCCGCCTACTCCCAGTAAAATGAACTGGGCCACTTTGGTAGCAACGTTGGCATCGTACAACCGGTGCGTAATGGTTTGAGATACGTAATCATTTTCCGGCAGGTCGGTACTCAATAAAAACAGCGGGGCCGATTTAAATGTTTCGGGGTTGAGGTACCATGCTTTTACCCAAACCGGGTGTTCATGAATATCTATCTGGAATTTTATGCCTGTATCCTCCAGGAAATTGTAGATCTTTTCATTCCACTGCACCTGCAGTGTCTGGTCCTGGTTCCTTGCCTGGTCGTAGTACCCGTATTTCCATAAGATACCAATACCCACGAGGTTCTGCCTGAGTTCATAAGCGCTCCGCATGTGTGAACCGCTTAAAAAGCCAAGGCCTCCGCTGTAGATCTTGAGGGGCTGGTGCACTGCAAATTCCATGGAGAAGTAAGCAACACGTTTGCTGTACTGTTCGTCTATCTCATAAGGGACGGCGAAAGAAGAAAAATTCATAAAGGGTTAATTGGTTTCAGGCGCAATATTACTGGAAATTTCAGACATTATATGTAGTAAATACACATTATCTGCTTTCCACGATCGCCGACACTTCGATCTCGATTAATAAATCGTTATCAACCAGGTTTGACACTTCAACCATCGTGGCAACAGGTTTGATGTTTTTAAAGAATTCACCATGCGCTTTTCCGGCTTCTTCCCATCGTGTTATATCCGTGATGAACATTCTTGTCCGCACCACATCTTCCATGGATGCACCTGCTTCTTTCAATGCCTTTTCAATTTTTCTAAAGATATAATGGGTTTGTGCATACACATCTCCTTTGCCTATCAGCACATCTCCATCCATGGCGGTGGTTCCTGCCACTTCAATAATATTCCCTATTCGCACGGCCCGGGAATAACCTACTGCGTCTTCCCAGGGAGAGGCCGAACTGATATTCTTTCGCATACACCAGGTATTAGAACCCCAATTTACAAACCAGATCCACAGCAACCCGTTTCCGGCACATAAATTATTTTGCAGCCTGAAATTATATTTTTAGATTTGTCTAAATTTTATTTTCAATACTATGAATTTCACAACAAGCGAAGAGAATTACATCAAGTGCATTTATCACCTGCAGCAGGAAACAGGAACCGTTAATACAAACTCCCTTGCTGCCGAAATGCATACCAGGCCGGCTTCAGTGACCGATATGCTGAAAAAGCTCAAAGCCAAGAAGCTGCTCCAATACGAACGCTACCGGGGCTTTAAATTAAATGAAGCCGGGAAAAGACTGGCGCTTGAAGTGGTAAGGAAGCACCGGCTTTGGGAATATTTCCTGGTGGAAGTATTAAAGTTCGACTGGGACAAGGTTCATCCCATTGCCGAAGAACTGGAACACATCAGCAGCGATGAACTGGTACAACGGCTTGACAAATTCCTTGGCAACCCTTCTTTTGATCCCCACGGCGATCCCATCCCCGACCGGAATGGAAAGATCCCCGTACTGAACCAATTGAACCTTTCAGAGATACCGCTGAAAAAAACTGTGACCGTAAGTTCTGTAAGCAATCAAACAGCGCAAATGCTGGAGATGCTGAAGCATTATAAGATAGCCCTGGGCACTCAACTGCAGGTGAATAAAAAATTCGCCTTTGATGGTTCTTTGGAAATAAAAGTTTTGAAACAATCCCCCTGCATCATCAGTGAGCAGGCAGCAAAAAATGTTTTTGTACATTATGAACTATAAAAAAAGTACAGATGCTTCTTTAAGTGAAGTACATGGATCGGTTGACACAACCGTAAAAAAAACCGGGTGGCACAGGATATTCTCCTTTCTGGGGCCGGCTTATCTTGTAAGCGTAGGATACATGGACCCGGGCAACTGGGCAACCGACCTTGCGGGTGGAAGCCAATTTGGCTATACCCTTATCTGGGTTTTGCTGATGAGTAACCTGATGGCATTGCTGCTCCAGGGACTGTCTGCCAGATTAGGAATTGTAAGAGGCAGAGACCTTGCCCAGGTGAACCGGGAGAATTATCCCCGGCTGGTAAATTTCTTTTTGTACATCCTGGCCGAGATCGCCATTGCGGCCTGCGACCTTGCAGAAGTTCTGGGTATGGCCATTGGCATCCAGTTGCTGACCGGGCTTCCGTTGGTATGGGGTGTTTCCATAACCGTACTGGATACATTTTTACTGCTTTATTTACAACGGCTGGGCATCCGGAAAATGGAGATTTTTATTATTTCGCTGGTGGCGATCATAGGTACTTCATTTTTAATTGAGATCATTTTAGCAAAACCCAGTATCGGCGAAATAGCAAAAGGGTTTGTACCCGGACCGCTAAACAGCAATGCCCTGTACATAGCCATTGGCATCATCGGCGCAACAGTAATGCCGCACAATTTATACCTGCATTCGGCCCTGGTACAGACCAGGAAGATTGACCGGACAGATGCTGGCATAAAACAAGCGATCAGGTTTAACCGCATAGACAGTACCATAGCTTTAAACCTTGCTTTTTTTGTTAACGCTGCTATTTTAATAGTGGCAGCCACAATTTTTTATAAGACAGGAAACCCGGTAGCCGAGATCAAAGAAGCACACAGGCTTTTGCCTTCCTTCCTTGGAGATATAGCCCCCATTCTTTTTGCAGTAGCCTTGATCGCAGCGGGGCAAAGCAGTACCATCACCGGTACCCTGGCAGGACAAATAATCATGGAAGGATACCTGAGCCTTCGCATTAACCCGATGTTGCGAAGGCTGATCACCAGGCTGATTGCCATTATCCCCGCTTTGATCGTGATCGTAGTGTATGGCGAAGAAAATGTTGACTCACTCCTGATACTAAGCCAGGTGATCCTGAGTCTGCAGCTTGGCTTTGCCATCATTCCCCTCATCCATTTTGTAAGCGACAAGAAAACCATGGGAAAGTTTGCCATCAAACCCATTACCCGGATCGCTGCCTGGGCCATCGCTTCGGTACTTGTTGTGCTGAACCTGAAAATGCTGGTGAACGAAATGGGAGCCATATATTCCCAAGGGGCTTTATGGCAAAAGATATTACTTACAGCCGGCGGACTTGCATGCCTTGTTTTGCTTGTTTACATCATCATAAGTCCGCTTGTTGCAAAAAGAAAAACAGCTCACCCCGTAAAAATACATCCCGACGTGAATTCATTCCGGAACCTGCAGATACCAATATTTAATAAAATAGCCATTGCACTCGACTTCAGTGTAAATGATGATAAGCTGCTTGCCTATGCCATCGGGCAAGGAAAGGCAGATACCCATTACCTGCTGGTACACATTGTTGAAAGCCCCTCGGCAAAATTACTCGGCAAAGAGAGTGATGATTATGAATCAAGAAAAGATAAAGAGAGATTAGACTCTTATGTAGAAGAATTACAGGCCCGTGGATTTACAGCCGAAGGGTTCCTAGGGTATAAAAACAGGGTGAAAGAAATTGTACGCATCACAAAAGGTGTTCATGCCGATATGCTGGTGATGGGAGCACATGGCCATTCGGGCTTCAAAGACTTTGTGTATGGAGAAACAGTAAATGCCGTAAGGCATGAACTGAAGATACCGGTACTCATTGTAAATTTATGACCGGTTCCACAAGCAGCTGATCAATTTTTTTGTTCCAGCTGGCCTGTACGTTTTTTATCCGCCCATTTGAGGTTTGCCCGTCGTATTGATCCTGCATGGTTTGCAGCGCCTGGTAGCACTCATCATAAATAGAATCTACAAGATCAGCATAATTTCCAGACGTGAATTTTGCAGCTCTTAGTTTTTGAACGAACAAACTGGTATTAATATACGTGATGTCGAAATGATGTTGCTCATGGGTAAGTGCATACTCCGTGTCCATTGCCCCTTTGACCCACGATTTTTTCCTGTTGAAATAACAGAAGACTGTGATCACCAGGCTGGCTCTTCCGTTTGTTGATTGCATAGACATCTTGTATCCAAATCCTGATTCTGTTATGGCAGCAGCCATGCTGTTGTGATCGGGCCTGCCTTTAAAGTCTTTCCAGTTAAGTTTCCGGTTCGAATCATAATAAACAGTGTCGGCATTATCGGCATTACTCCCTGCAGGCCAATTAACGGTTACCGTAAACTGTGCCGATGCAGCATTGCAGATCAAAAGCAATAAAATAAAGGGAATGTATCTTTTCATGGTTCAGCAATAAACATAACCCAAATCAACAGAACTTATTATTTACTGAGCCGTTGATGAACAAGATTTACAATATCGTTAACAGCAATTTTTTCCATGCAGTTAAAGTGGCCTTTGGGACATTTTTTATAACCGATCTTGCTGCAGGGCCGGCACCAGAGTTTATTTACTTCCACCACATCATACCGTTGTTTGGAATATTTCCCGTAGTAAGGATACATGCCAAAGGCAGGAACGGTATTGCCCCATACAGAAATAACCGGTTTCTGCAATGCCGCTGCAATATGCATCAGGCCTGTATCGTGGGTGATCACCAGTTTGGAACGCCGCACCAGGTCAGCCGATTCATTTAAATTGAACTTGCCGCAGGCATTGTATACTTTAACTTCATCCACTGCTGCAATGGCTTTACCATCTTCATAATCTTCCCTGCCCCCGAGCAATATCAACGGGTGATCAATAGCTGCACATATCTCTTTCAATTTATGAATGGGAAGTTTTTTTGTGGCCAGCGCTGCCCCTATCACCACGGCTATGTATCCATGCAGGTGAGAAGTGGGCAGGTCTTTGTTAGGCACTACATCGGCTTCGGGAATAAAATAATCAAGTCCTTGCCCATCATCCGTTACGCCAAATGAACTTACGGTTGCCAGGTTCCTGTCAACGATGTGTTTACCGGGCAGCATATTGATCTTGAGATTTGTAAGCACAAACTTTTCAACGTTCAGTTTATTGAAAGAAAAGGATCTTATATTTTTCAGGAACCGTTTGATGCGAAGCGTACGCAGGTTATGGTGCAGGTCGATGATGCAATCGTATTCTTCTGTCTTCAGCTCGTGCAACATCAATTCAAAACTATCGGCCAGTATGTGTACCTTATCAATATATGGATTCGTTGCAACGATGCCCCGGAATGCCTGTTTGGTAAGAAAATGGATCTCGGCATCAGGCAGTTGTTTTCGCAGGCAACGGATCACCGGTGTGGTCAATACAATATCGCCGATGGAAGAAAAACGTATGAGGAGGAATTTCATACCACGAATTACATGAATTAAACGAATTGAAGCAAATAAACTTATTCTTCTACGTAGTTCAGGTCTTTATGAAAAGTCTCTCTGGTCAGAATTGCCGCAATGATCGTAATTACCATGATCACAATAGCTGTTATCCACCCACCGGTCACGTAATCTGTCATCCCCCTGAATAATTTAAACAATGGAATGATGAGTATCGTTAGCATTCCTCTTACCATGTTCGGAATGGTGGTGGCAGCAGTGGCTCTTATATTGGTACCAAACTGCTCGGCCCCCATGGTAACAAATATGGCCCAAAAGCCCGTACCAAAGCCAAGCCCGGCACAGATCCAATACATCTTAGCGGCCGTACCATGCCACTGTATGGTAAAGAACAGTACCATGAAAACAACTGTGATAAAATAAAACAGGTACAGTGCTTTTTTCCTGCTCTTAAACCACTGACTGATGAAACCGATCAGTATATCGCCGATGGAAATGGCTGCATACGCATACATAATGGCCTTACCCGGATCGATCTTCTCTTCAATGCCCATTTGTTTTCCAAACTCACTGGAGAAAGTAACCAGTACCCCAATGACAAACCAGGTGGGCAAGCCGATCA
>Ga0209023_10002444_pt1 | contig 23176 bp, 13 predicted proteins | sample LakOneMetagenome_FD_187468 | JGI IMG/M metagenome (GOLD analysis project Ga0209023, IMG submission 187468) | Freshwater and sediment microbial communities from Lake Erie, Canada (SPAdes) (version 2) | ecosystem: Environmental > Aquatic > Freshwater > Lentic | place: Lake Erie, Canada... | reverse complement strand
GTCACGGTGCGCGGCGACTTCACGTTCCGGTCGGGCACCCGTCTGGCGCCGGAGCTGCTGGATCACGCCCTGAGGCCGACGGTCCTGGTCTGCGCCAATGACGACATGGCGGCTGGCGTACTGTCGGCCGCTCACGCGCGAGGCCTGAGCATTCCGGGCGACCTGTCGATCACCGGCTTTGATGACGCGCCGGTCGCCGGCATCGTCTGGCCGCCGCTGACGACGGTGAATCAACCGGTGAAGGATCTGGGACAGCGCGCCGTGGAGCTTCTCGTGGCCCGCCTGACCGGGGCCAATCTGGCCTCCGAGCCTGTCTTCCATCTTCTCGACCACATGGTCGTTTCGCGACAGACCACAGCGCCGCTTTAGGGCCGCTGCGCATCCTTTCCGTTTCAAACTTGACAACGTTGTCGCCGGATTGCTTATTGGAAGCGCTTCCAATTGGCTCAAGTCGGGCGATTGGCGCGAAAACGACAAGAAGCGCCGCCAAACGGGCGCAGTTCAGGGGAGAGCTATGCGAAACCGCATCACGCGCCGGGCGCGTCCGTCGATCAGCCGATTTTACGCCACCGCCTCCGCCGCCGCGATCACCGTGGCTTTGGCGGGCTCGGGGGCGAATGCCCAGAAAGCTCCGACCAAACCCGACACGGACACCGTCGAGGCCGTGGTCGTCACCGGCATCAAGGCCGGCATCCAGAACTCGATCAACATCAAGAAGAACGAGACCTCGATCGTCGAGGCGATCTCGGCCGAGGACATCGGCAAGCTGCCTGACGTGTCGATCGGCGAGTCGATCGCCCGCCTGCCAGGCCTGGCGGCCCAGCGCGTCAATGGTCGCGCCCAGGTGATCTCGATCCGGGGTCTGGCGCCCGACTTCACCACCACCTTGCTGAACGGCCGCCAGCAGGCCAGCTCCGGCGACAACCGCGCCGTCGAGTTCGACCAGTATCCGTCGGAACTGCTGTCCAGCGTCGTGATCTACAAGACGCCCGACGCCCAGGTCTCGGGCATGGGCCTTTCGGGCACCGCCGATCTGCGCACGGTGCGTCCGCTGGCCTATGGCCGCCGCGCCCTGGTCCTGAATCTGCGCGGCGAACAGACCGCCGGCAAGAAGCTGAACGACGACGTCGCCAATCGCGGCGGCCGGTTCAGCGCCAGCTATATCAACCAGTTCGCCGACGACACGATCGGCGTGGCCCTGGGCTATGCCCACCTGGACTCGCCCTCGCAGGTCAAACACTACAAGGCCTACGGTTATGAGGCTTTCGGCTTCGCCGTAACGCCCGACAGCGCCGACAACGCCCTGATGCTGAACGGCCAGGAAATCTTCGTCACCTCGCGCCTGAACAAGCGTGACGCCGTCATCGGCATCTTCGAATATCAGCCGAACGACCGCATCCACTCGACGCTCGACCTGTACTACTCGACCTTCAAGCAGAACGAGACGACGCGCGGCGCGCAGTGGTTCTCGAACGGCTGGGCCGACAGCGCCACCTTCACCAACGTCAAGACCAAGCAGTTGGGCGGCTCGACCTTCGCCGAGAGCGGTACGCTTAGCAAAGGCGTCCCGATCCTGCGCAACGACTTCAACAAGCGCCAGGACCAGCTGTTCTCCGCCGGACTGAACAACGAGTTCCAGCTGAGCGAGCGCACCCGGCTGCTGGCCGACCTGTCGTACTCGTCCAACAAGCGCAAGGAGCAGATCCTGGAAACCTACGCCGGCTATGGCCGGGGCGTGGGCGGAGTGACGCCCGCCACGCCGGATGTCGGGCGCACCTTCGACACCATCGGCTTCCAGGTCGCCGACAAGGGCTTCTCGCAATATGACGAAGGCCTGAACTATGCCGACGCCACCAAGGTCACCCTAGGCGACCGCGCCCCTTGGGGCGGCTGGGGTCACGACGGGGCGATCCGCTATCCGCACGTGAAGGAAGACGTGTCGGCTCTCGACCTGCGGCTCGAGCACGAGATGGACGGCTTCATCACCGGCGTCGATGTCGGGCTGAACTACACCAAGCGCGAAAAGACCAAGTCGGTCCTCGACAACGACCTGTTCCTCAAGAACGGCCGCCAGCAGGTTTATGTGGACGCGGGCGATCTGGTCGATCCGACCCAGCTGGGCTTCGCCGGCTTCGGCGGCGTGCTCAGCGTCAAGATCGGCGACGTCTGGAAGAAGTACTACAACTCAGCGCCGATCCTCGACGCCAACTACTTCGACAAGAACTGGGAGATCACCGAAGAGGTCACGACCGCCTTCGCCAAGGCCAACTTCCAGGTCGGCGACCTGCGCGGCAATCTGGGCGTCCAGGTGGTCAAGCAATCGCAGGAGTCGAGCGGCGTGGTGATCAACGGCCTGGAGCCGGGCAAGCCGATCGTGCCGACCAAGATCAAGGCCGGAGCCGACTACACCGACGTCCTGCCCAGCCTGAACATGATCTACGACCTGGGCGGCGGTCACCGCATTCGCTTCGCGCTGTCCAAGACCATGGCCCGTCCGCGCATGGACGACCTGCGCGCCAACGTGACGCCGGGCTTCAACTCGCTGGTCTGCAGCGGCCAGCCCTGTGCGCCCGGCACAACCGTGAATCCCTGGTCGGCCAGCGGCGGCAATCCGAACCTCAAGCCCTGGATGGCCAAGGCCGCCGACCTTGCCTACGAGTGGTATGTCAGTCCGGCGACCTATGTGTCGGTGGCGGGCTTCTACAAGAAGCTCGACACCTACATCTACCAGCAGAGCGGCACGTTCGACTTCACGGGCATTCCGTTGCCGTCGACCGCCTCGGCGATCCCGCCGGGCATCGTCATCAGCAACATCGGCCAGATCACCCTGCCGGCCAACGGCAAGGGCGGCGAGGTCAAGGGGCTGGAGTTCAGCGGCGCGGTCGATCTGGGCGAGATCATCGATCCACTGAAGGGCTTCGGCATGCAGGGCAGTCTGTCGCTGACGGAGTCGAACCTGAACCCGACCACCAGCACCGATCCCAAGCAGAAGGTGCGCATCCCGGGCCTGTCGGGAACGGTCTATAACGTCACCGGCTACTACGAGCGCGGCGGCTTCCAGGCGCGGATCAGCCAGCGCTATCGCTCGGCCTTCAAGGGCGAGGTGGTGCAGTTGTTCGCCACGCGGGGTTTCACCGAGATCCTGGCCGACAAGCAGGTCGACGCCCAGATCGGCTACACCTTCCAGGAGGGCCGGCTGGAGAACCTGGGCTTCCTGCTGCAGGTCAACAACCTGACGGACTCGCCCTATCGCACGCGTCTGGGTCTCGACGGTGGCGGCACGACCACCAGCGGCGGCGCAACCCTGCCGGAGACCTACGAGAAGTACGGTCGCCAGATCCTGTTCGGCGTCAACTATCGGTTCTGACCCTGACAGCGCGGAGGGTTTCCAACAGCCTTCCGCGCTCGGGCCAGGACCGGTGAAGGTCGGAGCTGACTCCCCGCGGCTCCGACCTTCAACCTCATGGGAGGCGGACGATGCAACCGCTGAAGAAGATCCTGATCGCGGGCGGCGGCTCGGCCGGCTGGATGACGGCCGCCCTTTGCGCCAAGCTCTTTCAGGGACTCTACGAGATCGTCCTGATCGAATCCGAAGAGATCGGCACGGTCGGCGTGGGGGAGGCGACGATCCCCGCCATCAAGAAGTTCAACGAGCTTCTGGGGCTGGATGAGGACGAGTTCCTGCGCGGTACGCAGGGCACGTTCAAGCTGGGCATCCAGTTCAAGGATTGGTGGCGCAAGGGCGAAAGCTACATCCACGGCTTCGGCGTCATCGGCCAGGATCTGGGATGGCTGAGTTGCCACCAGTACTGGCTGCGCATGCGGGAACTGGGCCGCGAAGGCGAGTTCTCGAACCTGTCGATCAATACGGCCGCCGCGCTGCAGGACCGGTTCATGCGCGCCCGCGCCGACATGGGCGACTCGCCGATGGGCCATATCGCCCACGCCTTCCATTTCGATGCCGGTCTCTATGCCCGCTATCTCAGCGGCTTCGCCCAGGCGCGCGGCGTCCAGCGGCGCGAGGGCAGGATCGTCGATGTGACGCTGCGGCCCGAGGACGGCTTTGTTCAGTCGGTCACCATGAACGATGGCGAGGTCATCGCCGCCGACTTCTTTGTGGATTGCTCGGGCTTCCGGGGCCTGATCATCGAGCAGGCCCTGAAGACCGGCTATGAGGAATGGAAGCACTGGCTGCCGTGCGACCGCGCGATCGCCGTGCCGTGCGACCGCTCCGAGGACTTCACGCCCTACACTCGCTCGACCGCCCGCGCGGCCGGCTGGCAATGGCGGATCCCGCTGCAGCACCGCACCGGTAACGGCCACGTCTATTCCAGCCAGTATCTCGACGATGACGAGGCCGAGCGCGTTCTGCTGGACAATCTCGACGGCGCCCAGCGCGCTGACCCGCTGCGCATAAGGTTCGTCACCGGCAAGCGCCGCAAGATCTGGAACAAGAACTGCGTCGCCATCGGTCTGGCCAGCGGCTTCCTGGAACCGCTGGAATCGACCAGCCTGCACCTGATCCAGTCAGCGGCCATCCGCATGGTCCGGTTGCTGCCGGACGCGGGCTTCGATCAGGCCGGGATCGACGAGTTCAATCGCCAGAGCGACTTCGAATACGAGCGCATCCGCGACTTCATCATCCTGCACTACAAGGCCACGCAGCGCGACGACACGCCGTTCTGGCGCGACTGCCGCGACATGGACGTCCCCGCCACCCTGCGGCGGAAGATCGACCTGTTTCTCGCCAATGGCCGGGTCTTTCGCGAGGACGATGAGCTCTTCACCGAGGAGAGCTGGATCCAGGTGTTCCTGGGCCAGGGCGTCATCCCGCGCGGCCATGACCCGCTGGTCGGCGTCCATTCCGACGACGAGATCGCCCGCTACCTGGCCAATATCGAGACCGTCATCGGCAAGTGCGTGAACCTCATGCCCAGCCACGCCGAATTCGTCGCCCGGACCTGTCCCGCGCCACCGCTGGTCCAGCCCAAAGTCCCAGCCCTCTAGATCGCTTGTCCCGGAGTATCGCCATGACCACCGCAGCCCAGCCCTTGTCCGTCCTGCGGATCCTGTGCCGGACCACAGCCGCCGTGGCCCTGCTGGCCCTGACGCCGGCTGCCACAGCCATGGCCCAGGTCATGCCAACCCAGGACAGCGCCCCGCTGGCGCCGCGCGCCAACGATCCGGCCTGGACCCGCGCCGACGCCCTGGTCAGGCAGATGACCCTGGACGAGAAGATCAGCTACCTGCACGGCCTGTTTCCACCGATGACCAAGACGGTCGCGGCCGACATGATCCCGTCGGCCGGCTATGTGCCCGGCGTGCCGCGGCTGAACATTCCGACGCTTCGTCAGAGCGACGCCAGCCTGGGCGTCGCCAACCAGGTCGAGCAGCGCAAGGGCGATGTGGCCACGGCCCTGCCGTCTGGCCTGGCGCTTGCCTCCACCTTCGAGCCGGACCTGGCCTATCGGGGCGGCGCCATGATCGGCGCCGAGGCCCGCGCCAAGACCTTCAACGTCCTGCTGGCCGGTGGCGTGAACCTGACCCGCGACCCGTGGGCGGGCCGCAACTTCGAATATCTGGGCGAAGACCCGCTGCTGGCCGGCGAGATGGCCGGAGAGCAGATCCGGGGCGTCCAGAGCAACAACATCGTCTCGACGATCAAGCACTTCGCCCTGAACGCCCAGGAGACCGGTCGCCACGTGATGGATGCCCAGATCGATGAGGCCGACCTGCGCGAGAGCGACCTTCTGGCCTTCCAGATCGCCATCGAGAGGAGCCATCCCGCCTCGGTGATGTGCGCCTACAACAAGGTCAATGGCGACTGGGCCTGCCAGAACGATCACCTGCTCAACAAGGTCCTCAAGCGCGACTGGAACTATCCTGGCTGGGTGATGTCCGACTGGGGCGCGGTGCACAGCACGACCAAGGCGGCGCTGGCCGGGCTCGACCAGCAGTCGGGCCAGGAACTGGACACCCAGATCTTCTTCGGCGACGACCTCAAGGCCGCCGTGGCCGGGGGCGAGGTCAGTCAGGCCCGCGTCGACGACATGGTCCGCCGCATCCTGCACGGGGTGATCACCTCGGGCCTGATGGACAACCCGATCTCGACGACCGCCCGGCCGATCGACTACGCCGCCCATGCCCAGGTCGCCCAGGCGGTGGCCGAGCGGGGCTCGGTGCTGTTGAAGAACGAAGGCGACCTGCTGCCACTGGCCAAAACCGCCAGGAAGATCGTGCTGATCGGCGCCCATGCCGATGTCGGTGTAATCTCGGGCGGCGGCTCGTCGCAGGTGCGGTCGGTCGGCGGCGCGCCGGTCGAGATCCCGCTGAACGGCGGGGAGGCGGCTTCGTTCGTCAGGGTCACTTGGCACGCCTCTTCGCCGCTGGAGGCGATCAGGGCCGCCGCGCCCAACGCCGAGGTGATCTATGTCGACGGCAAGGATCCCGCCGCCGCAGCTGCGGCGGCCAGGGACGCCGATGTCGCGATCGTCTTTGCCTGGCACTGGCAGACCGAGGCCCAGGACGCGCCCTCCATCGCGCTGCCCGAGAACCAGGACGCCCTGATCGAGGCCGTCTCGGCCGCCAACAAGAACGCCGTCGTCGTGCTGGAGACCGGCGGCCCCGTGCTGATGCCGTGGCTCGACCGCGTCGGCGCTGTGCTGCAGGCCTGGTATCCGGGTCAGCGCGGCGGCCAGGCCATCGCCCGCCTGCTGTTTGGCGAGGTCAATCCGTCGGGCCGCCTGTCGATGACCTTCCCCAAAACCGTCGAGCAGGCGCCCCGCGCCAGCGCGCCGGGCTTCGCCGAACAGGCCGCCATCGACGACGCTCGCCGCGCCGGTCAGAAGGCCGGACCGATCAAGGGTTTCCCGGTCAGCTATGTCGAAGGCGCCGCCGTCGGCTATCGCTGGTACGCGCAGCAGAAGCTGCAGCCGCTCTACCCCTTCGGCTATGGCCTGTCCTACACCCGCTTCGACTACGCCAACCTCAAGGTCGAGGACGGCGACGGGCTGAAGGTCAGCTTCGATGTGACCAATACCGGCAAGGTCGCGGGCGCCGATACGCCCCAACTGTACGTCACGGCCGGCGCCCGTCGTCCGATGCTGCGCCTGGCCGGCTTTCAGAAAGTGGACCTTGCGCCCGGTGAGACCCGGCGGGTCACGCTGACGGTCGAGCCCCGTCTCCTCGCCGACTATGACGTCGCCAAGCCCGGCTGGAAGATCGCCGCCGGAACCTATCCGCTGTATGTCGGCCGCCAGGCGGGCGACACCGCCCTGACTGGCAAGGCCCAACTGAAGGCCTGGTCGAGGAAGCCCTGATGCGTAGCGCCGCCATCGCCGGCCTGTTCTCGGCGCTCGCCCTGACGATCAGCGGCTGCGCCGGTCTGCCCACGGGCCAGGCCTCCCAGGCGCGCATGTGGGTGACGGCAGGCGACCGCTCCCAGCTGCTGGCCGAGCAAGCGCCCCTGGCCCGTTCGGACGAGAGCCAGATCACGGGCCTTCCGGTCGTCACCATCGACGCCGCTGAACGCCATCAGTCCATGGTCGGCTTTGGCGCGGCGATCACCGACGCCTCGGCCTGGCTGATCCAGACCAAGCTGACGGCCGATCAGCGCGACCGGCTGATGGCGGAGCTGTTCGGCCGCGACGCGGGCGGCCTGGGTTTCAGCTTCACGCGGGTGACGATCGGCGCATCAGACTTCTCGCTCGACCACTATAGTCTGGACGACGCGCCCGGTGGCGCGCCGGATCCGGCGCTGAAGTCCTTTTCGATCGAGCGGCCCGCCCAATATGTCTTCCCGACCGCGCGGCAGGCCCTGGCGATCAATCGCGATCTGAAGGTCATGGCCTCGCCCTGGAGCGCGCCGGCCTGGATGAAGACCACCAATTCGCTGGTGAAGGGTCAGCTGAAACCCGAGGCCTATCCCGTCTATGCCGAGTTCTTCGCCCGCTATGTGAAGGCGGCCGGCCAGGCGGGCGTGCCCACCGACTATCTCAGCATCCAGAACGAGCCGGATTTCGAACCGGAGAACTATCCAGGCATGCGCTGGTCGGCGCTCGATCGCGCTCGCTTCTTCGGCGAGAACCTGGGCCCGGTCTTCCGGCGCGAGGGCATCGAAACCCGCGTCCTCGACTGGGATCACAACTGGGATCATCCCGAGCAGCCCCTGACCGTCCTGGCGGACGCCCGGGCCCGGGGCTTCGTCTCGGGCGTGGCCTGGCACTGCTACGGGGGAGACGTCTCGGCCCAGACGCAGGTGGCGGCGGCCCATCCCGACAAGGATGTGTTCTTCACCGAATGCTCCGGCGGGCAGTGGTCGCCGAAGTTCGACGAGAGCTTCAGCTGGATGATGAGCAAGCTGATCATCGGCTCGACGCGCGGCGGCGCGCGCGGCGTGCTGATGTGGAATCTAGCGCTGGACGAGGCTTACGGCCCTCACGCCGGCGGCTGCGGAGACTGTCGCGGCGTGGTGACCATCGACAGCCGCACCGGCGCCGTCGAGCGGAACCAGGAATACTACGCCTTCGGTCACGCCAGCCGCTTCGTGAAGCCCGGCGCTGTTCGCATCGGATCGCCCGCCAAGGTCGACGATCTGGAGACCGTGGCCTTCCTGAACCGCGACGGCAGGCGCGTGCTGATCGTGCTCAACAGCGGGCAAAAGCCGTCCGTCTTTGCCATTGCTGATGCTGAGCGCCGCTTCAGGGCGACGATCCCGGCGCAGTCCGCGGCGACGCTGGTCTGGTGATCCCGAAGGCCTGAGGAGGTCTCTCGGGCATTTGCCGTAACGAGCGTTCGTCCGGCCCGCCTTTACGCCGCGCTTATGCGCCAGGCCTCTTCCCGCATGGCGAGCTTACGCGCCGCCGTGGTCTTCAAGCCGCCTATCCGAATGGAGGCGGCGAATGGCTGACCTGATTTTTCTGGCGCTGGGGGCGGGGCTGTTTGCGGCCTTCGCCGGCTTCGCCATGGCGTTGAGGCGCGTCTGACCATGCTGGTGAGCGTGCTGTGGGGAGCCGGGGCGATCGTCGTCGCGGCCTATATGGTCGCGGCCCTGCTGCGACCCGACAAGTTCTGACGGATCACATTTCATGAACTGGCAAGGATGGGCGGAAATCGCCCTGACGCTGGGCCTGGCGGTCGCGATCGCCTGGCCCCTGGGCGTCTACATGTCTCGGGTCTGGAACGGCGAACGCACCTGGCTGGACCCGGTGCTGAAACCCGTCGAGGCCCTGTTCTATTCGGCAGGCGGCATCGACCCCAAGAAAAGCCAGGCCTGGCACGCCTACGCTCTGGCCCTGCTGGCCTTCAACGCCGTGGGCTTTGCGATGGTCTATGCGGTGTTGCGCCTGCAGGGCGTGCTGCCGCTGAACCCACAGGGCTTTGCCGGCGTCTCGCCGCACCTGGCCTTCAACACCGCCGCCAGCTTCGTGACCAATACCAACTGGCAGAGCTATGGCGGCGAGACCACGATGTCGACGCTCAGCCAGATGCTGGTGCTGACCGTGCAGAACTTCGTCTCGGCCGCGACCGGCGCCACCATCGCCGCCGCCCTGGCCCGCGCATTCGTCGCCAATCGCGGCGAAGGTGTCGGGAATTTCTGGGCCGACCTGGTGCGCACCACCCTCTATGTGCTGCTGCCGCTGTGCATCGTGCTGTCGATCGTGCTGGTCGCCCTGGGCCTGCCCCAGACCCTGGTCGCCAGCGTCGATGCGACCACGCTGGAAGGCGCGCCGCAAAAGATCGCGCTATTCGCCACCGCCAGCCAGGAAGCCATAAAGCAGCTGGGCATCAATGGTGGCGGCGTCTTCAACGTCAATTCCGCCCACCCGTTCGAGAACCCGACCCCGCTGACCAACCTGATCACGGCGGTGTCGATCAACGTGCTGGGCTGGGCCGCCTTCTTCGCCTTCGGCCGCAGCGCCATGGCCCGCAAGGACATCCGCGCCCTTGTCATCTCGGCCATGATCCTGCTGTCGGCCGGCGCGGCGGCGATCTATGTCACAGAGACGCAAGCCGCGCCCGCCCTGGTCGCGGCCCATGTCGACGCTTCGGTCAACATGGAAGGCAAGGAGGTTCGCTTCGGCGCGCCGGCCACCGCCGCCTGGGCGGCCATGACCACCGGCGCTTCCAACGGCTCGGTCAATGGCATGCATTCCAGCCTGATGCCTCTGGGCGGCGCGGTGACGATGTTCCTGATGCAGCTGGGCGAGATCCTGCCCGGCGGTATCGGCTCGGGGATCGCCATCATGGTCGTCATGGCCCTGCTGGCGGTGTTCGTCGCCGGCCTGATGGTGGGCCGCACGCCCGAATATCTGGGCAAGAAGGTCGAGGCCCGCGAGATCCAGCTGGCCATGCTGGCCGTGCTGGTGATCCCGCTGTCGATGCTGGGTTTCTCGGCCATCGCGGCTGTTTTGCCCGAGGCCCTGAAAGGACTGATGCACTCAGGGCCGCACGGCCTGTCGGAGATCCTCTACGGCTACACCTCGGCCACGGCCAATAACGGCTCGGCCTTTGGCGGGCTGACGGCCAATGCGCCGTGGTGGAACACCACCCTGGGGATTTCGATGATGCTGGGCCGTTTCGCCCCCATCGTCGCGGTGCTGGCCATCGCCGGCGCTCTGGCGGCCAAGCCCAAGCTGGCGCCGTCGGCGGGCACCTTGCCCACCCATGGCGGCCTGTTCATCGGCCTGCTGATCGGGGTGATCCTGATCTTGGGCGGCCTGCAATTCTTCCCCGCATTGGCGCTGGGGCCGATCGTCGAGCACTTCCAGGCGCTCGCCGCGGTCGCCAGCGTCCACTGACACAGCTGATCGCAAAGGCGATTTGACATGACCACCCTAGAACCCACCCTCGGGGACGGTCGCCGGAAGGCGAACACCCTGGCCGGCGGCCTGTCCTCCGCCGTGCTGCTGCGGGCGACCAAGGACGCCTTCGTCAAGCTGGACCCGCGCCAGCTGACCAGCAATCCGGTGATCTTCACCACCTGGATCGTGGCCCTGCTGTCGACGGTCTCGGCCGTCGCGGCGGTGGTCAGCCATCAGCCGGCCGGCTTTGCGATCCAGATCGCCATCTGGCTGTGGGCCACGGTGCTGTTCGCCAACCTGGCCGAAAGCGTCGCCGAAGGGCGCGGCAAGGCGGCGGCCGACAGCCTGCGCGCCACCCGCGTCACCACCAAGGCCAAGCTGATCATCGACGAAAAGACCGGGACCATCGTTCCCACCCCCGCCCACAAGCTGGGCGTCGGCGAGATCATCCTGGTCGAGGCGGGCGATGTGATCCCCACTGATGGCGAGATCATCGAAGGCGTCGCCAGCGTCAACGAGGCCGCCATCACCGGCGAAAGCGCCCCGGTGATCCGCGAAAGCGGCGGCGACCGCTCGGCCGTCACCGGGGGCACCACGGTGGTGTCGGACTGGATCAAGGTGCGGGTCACCGCCGAGGCGGGCAACACCTTCCTGGACCGCATGATCGCCATGGTCGAGGGCGCGGACCGTCGCAAGACCCCCAACGAGATCGCCCTGTCCGTGCTGCTGGCCGGCCTGACCCTGATCTTCCTGATCGCGGTGGTCACCCTGCTGGGCCTGGGCAAGTTCTCGGGCGTGGCGATTGATCCTTTGGTGCTGGGCGCCCTGTTCATCACGCTCATTCCCACGACCATCGGCGGCCTGCTCTCGGCCGTCGGCATCGCCGGCATGGACCGACTGCTGAAGGTCAACGTGCTGGCCACCTCGGGCCGGGCGGTGGAAGCCGCCGGCGACGTCGACACCCTGCTGCTGGACAAGACCGGCACCATCACCTTTGGCAACCGCATGGCCACCGAAGTGATCGCCGCCCCCGGCGTGCGTCCGGAGGCCGCCCTGCGCGCAGCCGCCAGCGCCTCGCTGGCCGATGAAACGCCGGAAGGCCGTTCGATCGTCGAGTTTGGCCGCAACCAGGGCGTGGTCGTTGAGGTTCCGGCCGGCGCGACGTCGATCGCCTTCAGCGCCACCACGCGCCAGTCGGGTCTGGATGCCGGATCAATGTCCTGGCGCAAGGGCGCGGTGGACGCCGTCTATCGCAGCCTGGCCCTCGACCCGAACATGATCCCGGCCGAGGTCAGCGCCGCCGTTGACCGTATCGCCCGCTCGGGCGGCACGCCCCTGGCGGTCAGCGAGAACGGCGTCCTGGTCGGCGTCATCCACCTGAAGGACGTGGTCAAGCCGGGCGTCAAGGAACGCTTCGCCGACCTGCGCCGCATGGGCCTGCGCACGGTGATGATCACCGGCGACAACCCGGTGACCGCCGCCGCCATCGCCTCCGAGGCCGGGGTCGACGACTTCCTGGCCGAGGCCACGCCCGAGGACAAGCTGCGGCTGATCCGCGAGGAGCAGGGTAGGGGCCGCTTGGTCGCTATGTGCGGCGACGGCGCCAACGACGCTCCGGCGCTCGCTCAGGCCGATGTCGGCGTCGCCATGCAGACCGGGGCCCAGGCCGCCCGCGAGGCCGGAAACATGGTCGATCTCGACAGCGACCCGACCAAGGTCATCGAGATCGTCGAGGTCGGCAAACAGATGCTGATCACCCGCGGCGCGCTGACCACCTTCTCGATCGCCAATGACGTGGCCAAGTATTTCGCCATCATCCCGGCGATGTTCGTGGTCGCCCTGCCGGCCCTGGGCGGCATGAACATCATGCGTCTGCACAGCCCGGAAAGCGCGATCCTGTCGGCGGTGATCTTCAACGCCCTGGTGATCGTGGCCCTGATCCCCCTGGCCCTGCGCGGCGTGAAGTATCGCGCCGTCGGCGCCGGCAAGCTGCTGTCGCGCAACCTGCTGATCTACGGTCTGGGCGGGCTGGTCGCCCCGTTCGTCGGCATCAAGTTGATCGACATGATCGTATCCAGCCTCGGCTTGGCTTAAGCTGACATCTCCGGAGATTCACACCCCATGCTCTCCAATCTTCGCCCCGCTCTCGTCTCGATGGGCCTGTTCACCGCCCTGCTGGGCCTGGCCTATCCGCTGGCTGTCACCGGCGTCGCCCAGGCGGCGTTCCCCTACCAGTCCAATGGCAGTCTGGTGCGTGACGGCCAGGGCAAGGTCGTCGGCTCGGCCTTGCTCGGCCAAGCCTTCATCGCGCCCAAGTACCTGCATCCCCGCCCGTCAGCGGCCGGGACCGGCTATGACGCCTCGGCCTCCAGCGGCTCCAACATGGGGCCGATGAACGAGGCGCTGGCCGAGCGGGTCAAGGCCGACGCCGACGCCCTGCGGGCCGAAAGCCCCGGCGCTGTCATCCCCGCCGACGCCGTGACCACTTCGGGCTCGGGCCTGGATCCCGACATCTCGCCGGCCTACGCCCATCTGCAGGCCGCCCGCATCGCCAGGGCGCGCGGCGTGGCGACAGGAGAGGTCGAGGCCGTCATCGACGCTCACGTCCAGGGGCGCCTGCTGGGCTTCATCGGCCAGCCACGCGTCAATGTGCTGGCGGTTAACCGGGCGCTCGACGCCCACGCGCCGGGCTAGACGCTTGGCGGCCGACGAACCGAAAAGGCCGGATCCAGAGGCGCTCCTGGCCGCCGCCAACAAGGCGGGCCGGGGGCGCCTCAAGGTGTTTCTGGGCATGGCGCCCGGCGTGGGCAAGACCTACGAGATGCTGCGCGCCGCCCGGCGACGAAAGGCCAAGGGCCATGACGTCGTCGTTGGTCTGGTCGAGACCCACGGCCGCCGCGAGACCGAGAGCCTTCTGCGGGACATGGAGGTCATGCCTCGCAAGCCCATCGATCACCGCGAGCGGGTGGTCATGGAGTTCGACCTCGACGCCGCCCTGGCCCGCCGGCCCCAGCTTCTGCTCGTCGACGAGTACGCCCATTCCAACGCCCCCGGCTCGCGCCATCCCAAGCGCTGGCAGGATGTCGAGGAACTGCTGGCCGCCGGCATCGATGTCTGGACCACCCTGAACGTCCAGCATCTGGAAAGCCTGGTCGATGTGGTGCTGCGCATCACCGGCGTGCGCCAGCGTGAGACCGTGCCCGACAGCGCCCTGTCGCGGGCCGACGACATCGAGGTCGTCGACATCACCCCCGATGAACTGCGCGAGCGGATGGCGGCGGGCAAGGTCTATGTGCCCGAGACCGCGCGGCTGGCGTCGGAGAACTTCTTCAAGGTCGAGAACCTCACGGCGCTGCGCGAACTGGCCCTACGGCGGGCCGCCCAGACCGTGGACGACCAGCTGGTCGCCACCATGCGCGAAAAGGGCGTCGAGGGGCCGTGGGCGGCGGGCGAACGGATCCTGGTCCTGGTCGGCGGCGACGCCATGGCCGGCGGACTGGTGCGGACCGGCCGGCGCCTGTCGGACATGATGATGGACGCGCCGTGGACGGTCGCCCATGTCGACCGGCCAGACCGTCCTCCACCGGGGCTGGCCGCCACCGCGCGGGCCAATGACGCCCTGAAGCTCGCCGAACAGCTGGGCGGCTCCACCGTTGTGCTCAGCGGATCGGATATCGTGGCCACGGTGATGGCCTATGCCCGGCGCAATAACGTCACCCAGATCGTCATCGGCAAGTCGCCTGACAGCCGCTGGCGCGAGATGCTGGGTCAGTCCCTGGCGGCGGCTTTGTTGCGCGAGGCGCGCGGCGCGGCGATCCATGTGGTGACCGAAGCGGCGCATGACGCCGTACCTGATCCGCCCCGGTCGCGATCGCCGACGCCCTGGCTCAGCTATCTGACCGGCGCGGCTTTCGTGGCGGCGGCCACCTTGGTCGCCTGGGGCCTGGACGTGGCCTTTGATCGCGTCGACCTGGGGATGATCTTCCTGGCGGCGGTGCTGGCGGCCGGCGTGCTGCACGGTCTGCGCCCCGCCCTGGCTGCCGCGACCGTGGCCTTCCTCGTCTACAACTATCTGTTCCTCGAGCCGCGCTACAGCCTTCAGATCGGCTCGCCCACGGACTTCCTGACCCTGATCGTGTTTTGGGCCGTGGCCCTGGCGGCGGGTGGTCTGGCGGGGCGGGTGCGGGATCACGGGCGCGACGCCCAGCGGCGGGCCTCGGCGGTTTCAGCTCTGCTGGCCGCCAGCCGGACCTTTTCCGCCGCCGCCGGACGCGAGGCGGCGGCGCGGGCCATCGCCGAACAGGCCGCCGCAGCAGCCGGAGCAAAGGCCGTGGTGCTGCTGCCGAACGATGGCGAACTGCAACCCGCCGCCGGCGCGCCGACCCTGGAGGCTCTCGACGCCGCCCCGATGGCCGCCGCGCGCTGGGCCTGGGAAAAGGGCGAGCCGGCCGGCTTTGGCACCGGTACCCTGCCACAGACCCGCTGGACCTTCTGGCCGCTGGACGGCGTACGCTCGCGCGCCGGCGTGGCCGGGGTCGAGGCCGGCGTAATGGTGGCGGGCTCCGATACCGAGCGTCTGGTCCTGGCGCTGCTGGAACAGGGCGCCGTGGCGCTGGAACGCGCCGAGCTGGCCACCGAGGCGGTCGAGACCGAGACCCTGCGCCGCGCCGACCGCTTTCGCTCGGCCCTGCTCAACTCGATCAGCCATGATCTGCGCACGCCGTTGTCGACCGTGCTGGGCGCGTCCAGCACCCTGATCGACTATGGCAAGACCCTGACCCCGGCCGTGCGTGACGACCTGATCCTGAGCATCCGCGAGGAGGCCGAGCGGCTGAACCGCTATGTCGGCAACCTGCTGGACATGACCCGGCTGGAAGGTGGAGCCTTGCGCCTGCGCACCGACTGGACCGACGTGCGCGACGTGCTGGGCGCGGCGGCCGATCGCGTCGCCCGCCGGCTGGGCGGTCGCGAGCTGACCCGCGACTATCCCGGCGAGCTGAGCCTGGTGCGCGTTGACGGCAGCCTGCTGGAGCAGGCGATCGTCAACATTCTTGAGAACGCCATCGCCTACAGCCCGTCGGGCGCCCGCATCGAGATGGCCGCCTATGAGGACCGCGCCAACCTGGTGATCAGCATCGAGGACGAGGGGCGCGGGATTCCCACCGCCGAGCTGGAGCGCGTGTTCGAGAAGTTCCGCCGCATGGAAGAGCCGACGGATCGCAATCAGGGCGCCGGTCTTGGCCTGTCGATCGCCAAGGGCTTCATCGACGCCATGGGCGGACGCATCGCCGCCGCCAGTCCCATCCACGACGGCAAGGGCACGCGCATCCTGATCAGCCTGCCCAAGGCCATCGCCACGCCCCATCACCTGTTGTGATGGCGCCTGCTATGATCGCGTCATGAGCATCTCGCGTCCCCGTATTCTGGTCATCGACGATGAGCCCCAGATTCACCGCTTCCTGGGGCCGGCGCTTGACGCCGCAGGCTACGAGCCCCTGCGCGCCGAGAGCGGTCAGGAAGGCCTGCGCGGCATGGCGACGTGGTCGCCCGACGCCGTGGTGCTGGATCTCGGACTGCCCGACATGGACGGCAAGGACGTGCTGGTCCGGGCGCGCGACTTCTACGAAGGCCCGATCCTGATCCTGTCGGCCCGCGACCGCGAGGCCGAGAAGATCCAGGCCCTGGACAACGGCGCCAACGACTATCTGGAAAAGCCGTTCGGCGTCGGCGAGCTTCTCGCCCGCCTGCGCGCCGCTCTGCGCCAGCGGGCGTCAGCCAGGGCGCCGGTTGGACCCATCCGGGCGGGTGAGGTCGAGATCGACCTCGACAAGCACCGGGTCACCCGGGCCGGCGAGATCGTGAAGGTTTCGCCCAAGGAATACGAGCTGCTCGCCCGCCTGGCGCTCGGGCACGGCAAGCTGCTCACACACAAGGACCTGCTGGTGGCCGTTTGGGGCCCAGCCCACGCGACTGACACCCAGTACCTTCGCGTCTTCGTTGGCCAGCTCCGCCAGAAGCTTGAAGCCGATCCCGCGCACCCGAAGATCATCGAGACCGAGCCGGGCGTCGGCTATCGCTTCATCGCGGATTGAGCCGCGCGCTGAGCAGGCCGGCGGCCAGGGTCAGACGTTCGAGCCTGGTCCTGGCGCTCAGACGGCGTTGATGGGAATCTTCAGGTAGCGCACGCCATTTTCCTCTGGCTCGGGAAGGTGGCCGCCGCGCATGTTGACCTGCACCGAGGGGAGGATCAGCCGGGGCATGTCCAGGGTCCGGTCCCGCGCCTCGCGCAGGGCCACGAACTGGGCCTGGCTGACGCCCTCGTGGACGTGGACATTGTCACGGCGCTGAGCGCCGATCGTGGTTTCCCAGGCAAAGCTGTCGCGGCCCGGGGCCCTGTAGTCGTGGCACAGGAAGACGCGGGTCTCGTCGGGAAGGGCCAGCAGGCGCTGGATCGAGGCAAACAGCGTCGCCGCATCGCCACCCGGAAAATCGCAGCGCGCGGTGCCGTAGTCGGGCATGAACAGGGTGTCGCCGACGAAGACGGCGTCGCCGATCACATAGGCCATGCAGGCGGGCGTGTGGCCGGGCACATGCAGGGCCTTGGCCTGCAATCCCCCGATCGAAAATGTCTCCCCGTCCTGGAACAGATGGTCGAACTGTCGGCCGTCGCGGCCGAAGTCGGGTCCCGCGTTGAACAGCTTTCCGAACGTGTCCTGAACGCGAACGATCTTCTCGCCGATCGCCAGGCGGCCCCCCAGCGCGGCCTGCAGATAGGGCGCGGCGGACAGGTGGTCAGCGTGGGCGTGGGTCTCCAGCTGCCAGACGACCTCCAGTCCCTCGTCCCTGACATAGGCGATGAGGGCGTCGGCCGATCGCTCACTGGTCCGGCCCGAGGCGGCGTCATAGTCCAGGACGCTATCGATGATGGCGCAGGCGGATGAGCTGGGGTCACGCACCACGTAACTGACCGTGAAGGTCGCCTCGTCGAAGAAGGCTTTCACCTTTGGCCGGGAGGCGGAGGCGGAGGCGGCCAGCGCCTGTTCGATGATCGACGTCGCCAGGATCACGGCGGCGTCAGGGGATGAGGTTGGCTGGCGCATCACAAACTCTCAGGCTGCATATCGACAAACTAGATATATGCGAATATATGAATATACAAGTCCCATCGGGTAGCTCGCATGTCCGTGTTCATGATCGTTTCGGCCTTGATGAGCGGCGCGCTTGTCGGCGCGCTGCTGGGCCTGTTCGGCGGTGGTGGGTCGGTGCTCGCCACGCCACTCTTGCTCTATGTGGTCGGTGTCCATGACCCGCACGTCGCCATTGGCACCTCTGCGGCGGCGGTCGCGGTCAATGCGGGGCTCAATCTGGTGGGCCATGGCCGGGGAGGGCGAGTGAAATGGCCCTGCGCGACCGTGTTCGCCGGCGCCGGACTGATCGGCTCGTTCCTGGGTTCGACCCTGGCCAAGGCGGTCGATGGACAGCGCCTGCTGCTATGGTTCGCCTTCGCGATGGCGGCGATCGCGCTGTCGATGATGCGTCGCCCCAGATCGCAGGGCGACCCCCTCGTTCATATCTCACCCGCCCTGATGCTGAAGCTGGCGCCGCTGGGCGCTCTGACGGGTCTGGCCGCCGGGTTCTTCGGGATCGGCGGCGGGTTCCTGATCGTGCCGGGGCTGATGGCGGCCACGGGCATGACCCTGGCCAACGCGACCGCCTCATCGCTGCTGTCGGTGTCGCTGTTTGGCGCGGCGACCTCTCTGAACTACGCCGCCTCCGGCCTGATCAACTGGCCTGTCGCGGGGCTCTTTGTTCTGGGCGGTCTGGTCGGCGGCGCCCTTGGCGTGCGCGGCGCGGGCCTTCTGGCCGGACACGCGCTGCTGGCGCGCAGGCTGTTCGCCACTCTGGTTCTGCTGGTCGCCGCCTATGTGGCCTTCAGATCCATGATGGCCTGAGGCTGTCGTGGGTCAGCGGGGCGCGCCGCCCCGATAGACGTCGCACAGTGTTTCGAGCACGCGCACGGCGGCGGGGTCCGCCAATCGGTAGAAGATGGTCTGGCCCTCGCGCCGCGTCGCGACCAGCGCCTCGGCGCGCATCTTGGCCAGATGCTGCGATGTCGCAGACTGGGCCAGGCCGACATGCACCGCCAGGTCGCCCACCGAGGCTTCGCCGTCGATCAGACGGCACAGGATCAGCAGGCGCTGCTCGCTGGCCAGGAGCTTGAGAAGGCGCGCGGCGGCGTGGGCGCTCGCGGCGAGATCCTGAACGTCGTCGGTCGGGGAAAGCGATGCGAGGCCAGTCATCTGCTTAGTGTAGAAGATATGCATGGAGGTTCAAGCCAGGCTCCCTCAGGCTTGGCCGGAACCGGCGGCGTCGTCGCGCAGCACGATGTAGATGGCTGGAATGACCAGCACGGTCAGCACCGTCGACGAGGCCAGACCAAACAGCAGCGAGATCGCCAGGCCCTGGAAGATCGGGTCGAACAGGATCACCGCCGCGCCGATCATTGCGGCAAGCGCGGTGAGCACGATCGGTTTGAAGCGGATGGCCCCGGCCTCCAGCAACACCTCGCGCAGCGGCCGGTCGCCGGTCTGGCTGTGGCGGATGAAGTCGACCAGCAGGATCGAGTTGCGCACGATGATCCCGGCCAGGGCGATGAAGCCGATCATCGAGGTGGCGGTGAATGGCGCCCTGAACAGGATATGGCCGATGACGATGCCGACCAGGGTCAGGGGGATCGGCGTCAGGATCACCAGTGGCAGGCGGAAGCTTTTGAACTGGGCGACGACCAGAACATAGATGCCCAGGATCGCCACCCCGAAGGCCGCCCCCATGTCGCGGAAGGTCACCCAGGTGATCTCCCATTCGCCGTCCCACAGCAGGGTCGGCTTGCTCTCATCGGTCGGCTGGCCGTTCATGCGGATGTCGGGCTTGGGCAGGTCGCCCCAGTCGGCGGCCTTGATCGCCTTGTCGACCGCCATCATGCCGTAGATCGGGGCCTCATAGGCGCCGGCCAGTTCGGCCATGATCATGTCGACGTCGCGGCCGTCGCGGCGGAAGATGTGGGTCGAGCCGGCTTCCCGGGTGGCGGTGACCACCTCGCCCAACTCTACCAGCCGACCGCCCTGGCTCTGGGCCACGGGCAGGGCCGCCAGGCCTTCGTCCCAGCTGCGCGCCGATTGCGGCAGGCGCACCGAGATCTCCAGCGGATCGCGGCCCTCGCCGCGATGGGCGTAGCCTACGACCTGCCCGCCGAAGGCCGCGCCGATGGAGTCCAGCACCTGCCGGTCGTCGACCTTCAAGGCTTCCAGGCGATCACGGTCGGGAACCAGGCGCAGGCCGGGACGGGCCTGGCCGTAGCTGTCATCGATGTCGACGATATAGGGCACGGACCTGAAGGTGGCCTTGACCCGCTCGGCCACGGCGCGCCGGGTCTGGGCGTCGGGGCCGTAGATCTCGGCCAGCAGGGTGGCCATCACAGGCGGTCCGGGCGGGGCTTCGACCACCTTGATCGACGCGCCGGCCGGCAGGGCGACCCGGGTCAGCCGTTCGCGCAGGTCCAGGGCGACGATATGGCTGGAGCGCTTGCGTTCGCCCTTTTCAGCCAGGGCCACCGACAGGTCGCCCTGGTCGGGACGATTGCGCTGGTAGTAGTGGCGCACCAGACCATTGAAATTGAACGGCGAGGCGGTCCCCGCATAGGCGTCGATCGCCGTGACCTCCGGGAGGGTGCGGGTGATGACCGCCGCATCGGACAGGGCCCGGGCCGTGGCCTCCAGCGAGGTTCCCTCCGGCATGTCCAGCACCACCTGCAGCTCGGACTTGTTGTCGAACGGCAGCAATTTGACCGTCACGGTCTTGGTGGCGAACATGGCGCCGGCCAGCAGGGTGGCCAGACCCACGCCGATCAGGAAGGTCCAGGCACTTCTGCGGGTAGCGATGACCTGGCTGGCGACGCGGCGATAGAGCGCGCCGAGCTTGCCCTCGCCGTCATGACCATGCCCGCCGGCCGTCAGGGTCTTGCGGGCGAAGCGGACCATAAGCCAGGGGGCGATGACCACGGCGACGAAGAACGAAAACACCATGGCGGCCGAAGCGTTGACCGGGATCGGCGCCATGTAGGGGCCCATCAGTCCAGAGACGAACAGCATCGGCAGCAGGGCCGATACCACGGTCAGGGTGGCGACCACGGTGGGGTTGCCCACCTCGGCCACGGCGTCGACCGCGGCGTCGATCCGGCTTCGGCCATCGCCCATGGCCCAGTGGCGGGCGATGTTCTCGATCATGACGATGGCGTCGTCGACCAGGATGCCGATCGAGAAGATCAGGGCGAACAGACTGACCCGATTGATCGTGTAGCCCATCAGGTTGGAGGCGAAGAGGGTCAGCAGGATGGTCGTGGGGATGACCACGGCGGTCACCGCCGCCTCGCGCCAGCCGATCGCCAGGCCGATCAGGATCACGATCGACAGGGTGGCCAGGCCCAGGTGGAACAGAAGCTCATTGGCCTTTTCGTTGGCCGTCGCGCCATAGTCGCGGGTCACCGCCACATCCAGGCTATCGGGGAGCAGCGAGCCCTTCAGGGCCTCGACGCGGGCCAGCACGGCCTGTGAGACGACGACGGCGTTGGCGCCCTTGCGCTTGGCGATGGCCAGGCTGACGGCAGGGGCCTGGCTCCAGGCGCCGTCGACGCGGGCATAGCGCCAGGCGCGGGCCTGATCCTCGCGCGGGCCCTGGATCACGTCGGCCACGTCTCGAACATAGACCGCCTGACCGCTGGCCGAGGGCAGGGCCAGAAGACCGATATCGATGGCGCTGGTCAGGCTGCGGCCGGCCGTGACGTCGATGGCCTGGCCGCCGCCGCGGATCTGACCGGCGGGAAAGGCGCGGGTGGCCTGACGCACGGTGTCCATCAGCGCGGCGAGCGACACGCCATGCTGGGCCAGGCGCGCGGGATCGGGGGCGATGCGGATTTCCTCGGGCCGTCCGCCGACGATGAAGGTCAGGCCGACATCGTCGACCTTGGCGACCTCGGTCCGCAGCTTGCCGGCCAGTTCGTACAGGGCTTGATCATTCCACCGCCCGGCGGCGCCGGGCTTGGGCGACAGGGTCAGGACGAGGCTCGGCACGTCGTTGATGCCGCGCGTCTGGATCAGCGGCTCGGCGATGCCGGCCGGGATGCGATCATAGTTGGCGCGGATCTTCTCGTGGATGCGCACGGCCGCCGCATCGGGATCGACTCCGACCTTGAAGCGGGCGGTGACCATCACCTGGTTGTCGTCGGCGAAGGTGTAGACGTGCTCGACCTCGGCCACGCTCTTGACGATGGTCTCAAGCGGCTTGCCGACCAGTTCGATGGCGTCGGGCGCGCGCAGGCCTGGCGCGGCGACCATGATGTCGACCATGGGCACGCTGATCTGTGGTTCCTCCTCGCGGGGGATCGAGATCAGGGCCAGCAGACCCACCGCGATGGCCGCCAGCAGGATCAGTGGCGTCAGGGGTGACTTGATCGACGCCTTGGTCAGGCGACCCGAAAGGCCCAGGTTCATCGGGCGGCCTCCGCCGGGGTCAGGATATCGCCCAGGCGCAGGCCTGACAGGACCTCGATCGTGTCCGCCGTGGCGCTCGCGCGGGTCTGGATCGGGGATTCCGAGATCGCGCCATCGGCTCCGACCAACCGTGCGTAGTCGACGCCAAACCGGGTGGCGACATAGCGCCGTGGAATGACGATCGCCTGGCGCTCGCCGATCTTGATGGCGGCGCGCACGCGCTGGCCGATCAGGTCGTCGGGGAGGTTGGGAGCGGTGACATCGGCGGTGACCTGGCCGCCGGTGATCGACGGATAGATCTGGCTGATGGTCCCGCGCGCGGCCGCGCCACGCAGGTCCTTGGCGGCCAGATCGACAAAATCTCCGACCTTGAGGGCGCGCGCCTGGCCTTCCGGCAGTTCGATGCGCACGACAAGCGGGCCGGCTGTGATCCTGGCGATCGACTGGCCGGGCATCACCACCGAGCCCACGTGGACGTCGGCCACCAGGACCCGACCGGTGGCCGGGGCCAGGATCGCGCCCTGGGCGCCCAGTTCGGCGCTGGCCCCACGCTGGGCGCGGGCGGCGTTGAGATTGGCATTGGCGGCCTTGGCCTGGGCCTCGACCTGATCCAGACGCGCCTGGGCATAGACCCCATGAGAGAACAGGTCTCGGGTGCGGGCCAAATCCGCCTGGGCGCGAGCGGCCTCGGCGGCGGCGGCGGCGACCTGGGCGTCTAGCGCCCCGGTCTGCAGGGTCAGCCGATCATCCTTGATCCGGCCGATGACCTGGCCCTGCCGCACGAGGTCGCCCTCCTTGACGCTCAAAGCCACCAGGGTTCCGAGATCG
>Ga0209023_10002443_pt1 | contig 23178 bp, 17 predicted proteins | sample LakOneMetagenome_FD_187468 | JGI IMG/M metagenome (GOLD analysis project Ga0209023, IMG submission 187468) | Freshwater and sediment microbial communities from Lake Erie, Canada (SPAdes) (version 2) | ecosystem: Environmental > Aquatic > Freshwater > Lentic | place: Lake Erie, Canada... | reverse complement strand
ATCTCCCTCGGGCCCTACTCGGAATCGGAAACGCTGGTCACTCCGGCGGGCGAACTCACCGGCTACACATTCGACAGCCGCAGCGAGACCGTCATCGACGACGCGCTCGGCCATGCCAAGGCCGTCGTGTTGACCGGCCATTCAGGCAACGTCACGAAGCGCGTCGAGATCGCGGCCTATCCGGCGCATCCGGGCTGGCTGTTCATGCGCGTGCGCTACACGAACGGCGGCACGACGCCGCTCGACGTACGCGGTTACGTCAGCAATCGCTACGAGTTCGAACCCGCCCGCAACCAGCCAGAGCCGGCATTCTGGTCGTACCAGAGCGCGTCGTACGAAAACCGTCCCAACTGGCTGCTGCCGGTCACGCCCGGCTACGCGCGCGGCAATTACCTCGGCATGAACGCGGACGACTACGGCGGCGGCACGCCGGTGCTCGATGTCTGGCGCCGTGACATCGGCCTGGCGGTCGGCCACGTCGAACTGGTGCCAAAGCTGGTGTCGATGCCGCTGCAACGCGCCGGCAGCGGCAATGCGCAACTCGGCATGAGCGTGCAGCGCGAGCTGACGCTGGCGCCGGGCGCGAGCTTCGAGACGATCCGGGGTTTCGTCAGCGTGCACCACGGCGATCACTTCGCCACGCTCCGCGCCTACAGCGGCCTGATGCAATCGCAGGGCCTCAAGATCAACACGACGCCGGCGGATGCCTTCGAACCGACGTGGTGCGCCTGGGGTTACGGCCGCGAGTTCACGCCCGAGCAGGTCGTCGACTCGCTCCCGGTCGTCAAGCAACTCGGGTTTCGCTGGGCGGTGCTCGACGACGGCTGGCAGGTGGCCGAAGGCGACTGGACGCCGACGCCGCAGAAATTCCCGAACGGCGATGCCGACATGAAGGCGATGGTCGATCGCATCCACGCCGCCGGAATGAAGGCGCAACTGTGGTGGGCGCCACTCGCGGCTGATCCGGGCTCGCGCATCGATCGCGAACACCACGACTGGCTGCTGCGCAATGCCGATGGATCGCCGCGCCACATCAGCTGGTGGGATTCGAATTACCTCTGTCCCGCCTACGGCCCCGTGCAGGAAGACGCCGCGGCCTTCGTGCGCAAGGCGCTCGGCGAATGGGGTTTCGATGGGTTGAAGATCGACGGCCAGCACCTGAATGCCGCGCCGCCCTGCTACGACAAGTCGCACGCGCACGCATCGCCGGAAGAGGCCGCCGAGCGCGTGCCGGAATTCTTCAAGGCCGTGTGGAACGCCGCGCAGCAGGCGCATCCCGGCGCGGTGATCGAGATCTGTCCCTGCGGCACCGGCTATTCATTCTTCACGATGCCCTACCTGAACATGACAGTGGCCTCCGACCCGGAGAGTTCCTGGCAGGTGCGATTGAAGGGCAAGACGCTGAAGGCGCTGCTCGGCGATCGCAGCGCCTACTTCGGCGATTTCGTCGAGCTCAGCGATGGCGCGACGGATTTCGCCTCGAGCCTTGGCGTCGGCGCGATCATCGGCAGCAATTTCGCCTGGCCCGGCGCGCCAGGAAAAAAGGACCCGAAACTGTTGCTGACGCCCGAGCGGCAGGTGTCGTGGGCCAAGTGGGTGAAGCTGTTCAACCAGCAGCGGCTCGTCGACGGCGAATACCGCGGCGACCTGTACGACATCGGCTTCGACAAGCCCGAGGCGCACGCGATCTCGAAAGGACGGGCGATGTACTACGCCTTCTATGCACCGCAATTCAGCGGCCGCGTGCCGCTGCGCGGGCTTGCGCCCGGGCGCTATCGCGTTCGCGACTACGTCAACGATCGCGATCTGGGGGAAATCAGCGCACCCGGCGCGACGCTCGAGGTGAAGTTCGAGCGCTCGCTGCTGATCGAGGCGCTCCCGCAGAAACCGTAGCGCGTCACCCCGTCGGCGCGGCCCCTTTCGCGGCCTCGCGCGACGCACGCAGGCGCGCAATCGCGGGCGGCTGCAACGGCAGGCCGGCGCAGCGGGCGGCATACAGCGCCGCGCCGAGCACGGGCGGCAGCACCGGCGTTTCGAGTTGGTAGTGCGCATGATGCGCGCGCAGCGCCGCGGCGAAGGGTCGCAACAACAATCGCTCGCCCGCGTGATCGAAGATGCCGCCTGAATACGACACCAGCACGGTTTCGTCGGCGCCGAAGCCCAGCTCGCGGCGCGTCGCTTCGACGAGTGCGGCCAGTTCCGCGGCGGCCTCGGCATAGATCGCGATCGCCTGGGTATCGCCGGCGTTGGCCGCCTCCTGCACCAGCCGCGCCAGCTGCGCGATGCGGGCCCGATCGCTGGCCAGGCGCGTGTAGATGTGTCCGCACAAGTCGAGGTCGGCTGCAAGCGCCAGCGATGACTTCATCAGGTCATGCAGCGCGCCGCGCGGCGTGCGTCCGTCGCTCATGCGCGAGAAGAGGTTCAAGCCGCGGCAGGCAATCCAGTACGCGGAGCCTTCGTCGCTGAACAGTTCTCCCCAGCCGCCGCAGCGCGAGCCGCGGCCGCCGCGCTCCCCGTAGCAGATCGAACCCGTGCCGGCCACGACATTGATGCCGTCGCGGCACATCAGCGAACCGGCCCAGCCACAGACCATGTCATTGCCGCAGCGATAAGGCGTGCCCTTGAGCGAGGCCGCGGGCAGGCGATCGAGCGCATCGCCGACGGTCGAGTCCTCGCCGTAGCCGGGCAGGCCGAAGAAGGCGAACTTGAGGTCGGACGCTTGCGCGCCCGCGATTTTCAGCACGGCGGCAACGGCGTCCGCAAGCACGGCGGCGGTGGCCTCGAGGCCGCTGGCGAAATAGTAGGCGCCCGGCGCCGTGTGCGTGGCGCGCACATTGCCGTCGCGATCGATCAGCGCCAGTGCGGTCTTCGTGCCGCCGCCGTCGACGCCGAGGAACATCAGCGACCTGCCGCCGGCAAGGCGTGGATGCGCACGCCGCTGACGACGCGGCTCACGGTGCCCGAAGCGCTCGGCTGGTCGGGCGTGTTGCCGACCGCCAGCGATCGATGGAAGGCATAGAGCTGCGCGCACAAGACGTACGGGAAGGCCAGCACGCCATCGTCCGACTCGGCGGGCAGATCGACGACAAAGTGATCGCCCTGGGTCGCCGCATCATCGGTGCGCGCCGTCAGCGCGACCACGCGGCCGGCGCGCGCGTCGGCGCGCAGCTCGCGCAACAGGTCGAGGTCGTAGGCACGCGTGTACGGGTCGTTGGCCAGCATCACGAACAGCAGTGTATCGCTGTTGACGATGGTCTTGGGCCCATGGCGAAAGCCGAGCGGCGAATCGTGCGTCGCGACGACCGCTCCATCGGTCAGCTCCAGCAGCTTCAATGCCGACTCGCGGGCCAACCCGCGCAGGCTGTTGCTGCCGAGGAAGACCACGCGCGAGAACGCCTGCGCGGCGAGCTCGCGGAACGCCGCATTGTGCGTGGCCAGCACCGTGCGCGCGGCGGCGGCGAGTTTCCCGACGCCCGGTGGCGGCGCATCCAGGTCGTTGAACACCGCCCAGGCGGCCAGCATCATCGAGGTGAAGCTCGATGTCATCGCAAAGCCGGCGTCGTGCGTCTCCGGCGGCAACAGTACCGCGAGGCTCCGCGGCTTTTCGTGGCAGCGTTGGTACAGCGTGCCTTCCGCGTTGCAGGTGAAGACGAGCTGGTGGCAATCGCCGACGAGGCGTTCCGCGAGTTCGACCACCGCGACGCTTTCGGGGCTGCTGCCGGAACGGCCAAATGAAACGAGCAGCGTCGGCACGCCGGGCTGCAGGTAGAGCCGCGGGCCGGACAACAGGTCGGTCGTCGCGATCGCCTCGACGCGTCGGCCCAGCCGCTTCATCAGGATCGGCGCGAGCGACTCGCCGATGAACGCCGAGCTGCCGGCGCCGGTGAGAATGACGCGCAGGTCGTGCCTGGCCAACAGCGGGCCCAGGAAAGCACGAATGGCATCGCGCCGCGCCTGCACCCCGCTCAGCGTGCTCACCCAGCACTCGGGCTGCTGCTCGATTTCGCGCGCGGTGTGCAACGCGCCTGCGCGCCGCAGCGCGGTCTCATCGATGCCGAGGTAGTTCATCGCATCAATCCCGTGCGCCGCCATCGCGCGCCCCGTTGCAGGCGGACGCGTACTGCTGCAGTACCAGGTCGACATGGTGCAGCACCAGTTCGCGCGCGCTGTTCGCCAGGTTGCCGGCGCGCACCGCCGCGTATTGCTGCGGCAGGTACTGGCTGAGCAGCGTCAACGGCGCGGGTTTCGATTCGAGGTTGTCCAACAGCTTGCCGACGGCTCGCTCCACCGCCGCGACGGGCCAGTAGTAACGCAACCGGTCGCTGAGGCTGTACTGCTGGTCGAGCAGCAGCTGCGCACCGCTCGAGTGGTAGTACTTCTTCCAGTGCCGCGGGTCATCGTTCATCGCTGAGAGCATGGTCTCGCGCAGGTTCGAGCAATCGGCCGCCGGGATCCACTCCGCCTCGATCCGGGCGAGCGCCCACAGGGCTTCGCGCAGTGCGAAGGTCAGGCCCGGGCCCACTTTCAGGATCGCAAAATGCGCGCGAACCAGCGCGCCCAGGGCCGCCGCGGTCTGGTAGTCGGTGGAATGCGCCTCGTACACCATCGACGGCTGCGCTGCGATCATCGCGCTCAGCGCATTCGCGCGCTCGGGCACGAAATCGATGACGTGGTGATGGTCGAATTCGACGCCGGGCTGCACGACCAGCGCGATGACGCGCGGCCAGGTCGCGGTGAGACCGGCGGCGGCGAAAGCGTCGGCGTGCGCGCCGATCGTTGCGACAGCCGCCGCGGCAGCGGTGGGACGAAGCTCCGCGAGCGATTCCTGCGCGCCGCCCGGCACCGGCACCTCGGTACCGACGACGTACACCGGCGCCTCGCCGCCGACTCGCTGCCAGGTCGATTCGGCCACCCGGCACAAGCGCGCCGCGCGGGCCGCGACGAGTCCATCGCCGAGTTGCACGGGATCACCGGCGCAGGACATCGAGCAATCGAGGTGCAGCTTCCGGAAACCCGCGGCCACGTAGTCCGTGAGCAGCTGCTCGGAGCGTCGCAACGCTTCCTCGGCATCGAGGTGCTGCCAGCAGTTGGGACCCAGATGATCGCCGCCGAGCAGCACGCGCGCCGGCGGCAAACCCACGCGCGCGGCGATGTCGCGCACGAAGCGCACGAAATCGGCCGGACGCATGCCGGTGTAGCCGCCGTCCTGGTTGACCTGGTTGGACGTCGCCTCGATCAGCACCGAACCCGAGTGGCGCTGCGCCCGCCGCATCGCGGCCTCGATGACCAGCGGATGCGCCGAGCACACCGAATAGATGCCGCGCGAGTCGCCCGCCTTGTGCCGCGCAATGATGTCGAGCAGGGCTTTCATGCGATGATCACCTCGACGCCAATGCGCGCGAGCTCGTCGCGCGTTTCATGGGCGATGCCGGCGTCGGTGACGACGCGCGAGATACCTTGCGGCTCGAGGATCTTGTGCAGGCAGATGCGCCCGAACTTCGAAGAGTCCGCGACGACGATGATCTCGCTCGCCGCCCGGCACATCAGCCGGTTGAGCAAGGCTTCGGGCTCGAAATGCGTCGTGATGCCCTTGTCGGTGTGAAAGCCGTCGGCCGCGAGGAACAGCTTGTCGACATGCAGGCCCTCGAGCGCGCGCTCGGTCTGCGTGCCGTAGAACGAAAGGTTCTTGCGCCGCAGCGTTCCGCCGAGGAACACCAGCTGCACGCGCTCGCGCGCCGCGAGTTCGTTCATGATGCCGACGTCATTCGTGACCACGACAAGCGGATCGCTGCTGTTCAGATGCCGCGCCACCTGCAGCGTCGTCGTGCCGGAATCGAGCAGCACCGATTCGCCCGCGCCGATCAACGCCGCCGCCGCGCGCCCGATGCGCACTTTTTCATCCGCGAAGCGTCGACGTTTGACGTCGATCGCTTCCTCGGTCGGCGAGAGTGCGCCCAGGCGCAGCAACGCCCCGCCCGGCGAGCGCGTGCACACGCCTTTCGCGTCGAGGAAGTTCAGGTCCTTGCGCAGCGTCTGCGTCGACACGCCGAACAGGTCGGCGAGCGCCGGGATCTGCACGCTGTTGTGTTCGCGCAGCAACGCCACGATGCGCTCGCGCCGACTGCTGGTGTCGCGCCGGACGATCATTTCGACGCCACTGCCCCTGTCGTCGCGGGCTCCGGTTCGATCGCGAGCAACACCGCCGCCGCCAGCGCCAGCACGATGCCGACGATCTTGGTGCCCGTGGGCACCGCGCCGAGCAACAGGATCGAGATCACCGCGGTGATCAGCGGTGCGCCGGCATTGGTCAGCGGCGAGACCACGATGGCCTTGCCATAGCGGAACGCATACACCAGGCACAACGCGCCGATCGAATTGAGCACCTGGATCGCTGCAGCCAGCCAGGGACCGTCCGCTCCCCAGTTGATGCCCGTGGAAAAATCGGTCATCGAGATCGCCACCGGCATCAGCAACAAGCCCGTGACCGTCATGTAGAAGAAAATGCTCTCGGCATCCATCGTTGCGTTGGCGAGCTTCATGAAGAAGCCCTGCACGCCCCAGGCCAACAGCACGCCGAGCGCGGCCAGGAACCACACTTGCCCCAGGCCGCCGGCGGATGGTCCGCTGGCGTAGTCGAACAGCGGCAACGAACACAGCGCCAGCACGATGCCGATGGCGCCGAGCTTGCCGGTGCGCTCTCGCAGCACGACCAGCGACATGACGATCGTGATCAGCGGCGACAATGAAATGACCGGGAAGATCAGGTACGGCGGTCCGATGCGCACCGCGTGGAACAGCAGCATCTGTCCGCCCGCGCCGAGCAAGCCGATCAGCGAGCCGTACACCAATGACCGCGGATCGCGCTGCAACCGCCAGCCGACGCGACCGAGTGCGTACAAGGCGGGCGGGATCATCGTCAGCGCCCATACGCAATAAATCAGCGTCTCCGGAAAACCGTGGTTGGCCGGCAGACCGGTAAACGCCCCCCACACACCCCAGAAACCCAGCGTGACGAGTGCGTACATCAGCCACGGTCGCGAGCTCATGCGTCGTTCCCCCGATGCGCAGCCGACTTTATAGGTGAAACATTCATAACTTTCAATAGAGATATTGTTATTCGTTTACGAGGTAGATCTCTTCTCTTGAAAGTACCCTGTCTTTCGTTTATTTTCCACTCGAGAATAAGCCGGCTACCCGCGCATACCGACAGATCGGCCCGTGCGTCGTGAGGCCACGAACAGGGAGGGAGTGAGCGATGAGCCAGTACGAATCCCGATCGCTGAGGGGCATTGCGCAGCTGGGGTGCGCGACATTCATTGCGATGTCGCTGGCTGGCCCGACGCAGGCGCAGTCTGCAACGGCGCAGGCCGATTCGTCCGCGCCGAACCCGGCGGGTCTCGAAGAGGTCGTCATCACGGGCCTGCGGGCCAGCCTCGAGAAATCACTCGAGATGAAGAAAGAATCGGCGGTCGTGCAGGACTCCATCAACGCACTGGAGCTGGGCCGCTTTCCGGATTCCGACGTCGCCGACTCGCTGAGCCATCTTCCCGGCATCACGATTTCACGCACGACGGGCGGTGAAGGCCTGCGCATCAACGTGCAGGGCCTGGGCCCGGAATACAACCTGGTCACGCTGAACAACCGCATCCTCGCCACCGACGATGACGGCCGCGAACTGGCCTTCGACGTGCTGCCCTCGGAAGTGATTTCGGGTGCGGACGTGCTCAAGTCGCCGCAGGCCTCGGCGCTGGAAGGCAGCATCGGCGGCACCGTGAACCTGCGCACGGCCAGCGCCTTCGACAAGCCGGGTTTCCATGCCGGCGCACACGCGGAAGGCGACTACAACTCGATGACGCGCCTGCACGGCAGCAAGTTCTCGGCGTTCGTGACCAACACGAACACGGATCACACACTGGGCTTCCTGCTCTCGGCCGTGCACTCCGAATCGAACACGCGCACCGATTCGCTGAACGCCTACAACCAGAACATCTACGGGCCGATGGTCTATCCGTTCCCCAAGGACAGCCCGGACGGCACGCCGATCGATGCCACTCCCTGCTGCATCACCTTCGGATCGATCTACGACAAGAAGAAGCGCGATGCGTTTTCGGGCAGCCTCGAATGGCGCCCGAGCGACAATTTCTCGCTGGTCGCCGACGGACTCTACACGCGGCTGCGCGACCCGCAGATCGGCTACAACCAGTCGTATTACTTCGCCGCGGACGACCAGGGCAACCCGTGGCGCGATGCCGTCGTGACCAACGGTCTCGTCACCAGCCTGACCTCCGATTTCTTCCAGCCGGAGATCGTCAACAACACGACCGACCGCCAGGTGAAAACCTCGCTGCTGGGCCTTAAGGCCAACTGGAATGTGAACGATCGCTTGAGCCTGACCGGCGATGCCTACTACTCGAAGGCCGACCGACCGGAAGGCGGACTCGACAGCTTCGTGACAGCCGGCCTGGTGTCGGCCACGCCGGATGCGCAGGACACGCTGATCTTCACCGACGTGCCCAACAGCCTGCCCAACATCAACGTGCTGGTGCCGCCCAGCCAGCTCGGCCTCACCGCCTGTCCCGCGGGCACCGAGAGCACGACCAATCCCGGCTCCTGTTCGTACACGGCGCTGATGAATTCCGGCGCGCTCAATGACAACAAGTACTGGTCGACGCACTACGACGGACTGAACGGCTTCTCGGTGCAGGACAAGGTGACCGGGTTCACGCTCGACGGCGCGTACAAGCTCGACTCCGGCGTGCTGGACAAATTCACGTTCGGCATCGCGCTGTCGCGTCGCGAGAAAGGACGGCAGGACATCAGCAACGACTGGAGCAACGGTTCGGGCCAATACGGCACGCTGTACAACACCTTCGGCTGCCCGTACCAGTGCGACCCGTACTCGTTCGCCTCCCAGGGTTTCAACGTCATCTCGATGATCAGTCCGCCCAATTTCATGCAGGGCGCCGGCGGGTCGTATCCGACGACGCTGCCGCAATTGGACGTTGCGCAGCTCCTCGCCTTCATGAAGAGCCTCGATGGCAAGATCAATCCGCTTTACTGCACGCAGGCCACGCAGACCGACCCGGCCAGCTGCGACGGCACGGTGTTCAACTTCGCCGACACATTGCCGCAGGCGAATCCGTTCAATTCCTATGACGTGACGGAGAAGACGCATTCGATCTATGGCGAGCTGCAGTTCAAGGGTTCGAACTGGTCCGGCAACTTCGGCGTGCGCCTGGTGCGCACGAACACCACGGCCTCCACGCACACGGCCGTGCCGGTGTCGCTGTGGACGAACGATCCGAATCCGAACTCGACCGTGACGTATGTCGTGCAGTACTCCACGGCGGCGCCGGTCGCCACCGAGGGCCACTACACGAAGGTGCTGCCGTCGTTGAATCTCAGCTACTGGGCGGTGCCCAACGTCGTACAAGTGCGCTTTGCCGCAGCCGAGACCATGTCGCGCCCGAACTTGAGCTTCCTGGCGCCCACGTCGCAGAACAATGCGATCAACGGCGATCCGTCGCTGAACTATTTCGGCACCTCGGGCCTGCGCCCGATCATGGCGACGCAGGGGAACCTGTCGGTCGAGTGGTACTACCACCCGCATTCGGCGCTGACGCTGGCGCTGTTCGACAAGCAGATCCGCGATGACATCTACGTCGCGACGCAGACCGACGTGGACCTGGGCACGGTGCGCTACACCGGCGGCGCGCCGGGCAGCCCCGGCGCGGTGGCGCACCCCTTCCTGTGGACCATCACCTCGCCGATCAACGGCGCCAAGAGCGGCTTCTACGGCGTAGAGTTGGCCTGGCAGCACCTGCTCGACAACGGCTTCGGCGTGCACGTGCAGTACACGCACACGAAGAACAGCAGCCACATCAATTCAGTGCCACCCACGACCGTCTCGCTGGGCCTGATCTACGAGAAGGGTCCGTGGAGCGCGGACGTCAACTACGACTACCAGTCCGGCTACGAATTCGCGAGCGGCGACAGCACCGACGTGCCGGGATGGCCGGCGATCCAGGACCCGTTCAGGTGGGTGACGGCCAGCGCGAAATACAGCATCAACAAGCGGATCCAGGTGTACCTGGAGGGCAAGAACCTGACCAATGAGGTGGCGCGCACCTATCTGAACGGCAACCCGCTGCTGCCGTGGGCGCCGGGCCAACAGGTTGGCCAGAGCGCCAGCGGCGTGGGCGCGGGCTACACGTCGTACGGACGCTTCTATACGTTCGGAGCTTCGTACCAGTTCTGAGCGCTAGCGTCCGTAGAGGCCCGTGAACTCGGCCTTGCCGAGTGAATTGGCGTTGACCATGTAGCCAATCAGCGCGGCGGTGGCGCCGGCGGGGATGTCGAGCTTCGCGACCTTCAGCGCGTGCAGCGTGAAATGGTAGTGATGCTTCGCATCGCCCGGCGGCGGACACGGGCCGCCCCACCCCGCGCTGCCGAAATCGGTGACGCCCTGCTTCGAGCCCGCCGGCAGCCTGGCGCCGTCGGCCGTGCCGGCGCCTTGCGCGATGGCCGTCGCAGTCGCCGGAATGTCGTAGACCACCCAATGCCACCAGCCGGCGCCACCGGTCGGCGCGTCCGGATCGTGCACGAGCAACGCGAAGCTTTGCGTGCCGGCGGGCGCGCCGCTCCAGCTCAACGCGGGCGACACATTGCCGCCCTCGCAACCGAATCCCTTGAACACGAACTTGTTGTCGATCGTGCTGCCATGGCCGATGTCGCTGCTCACCAGGCTGAATTTCGGGCCATCGGCAGGCCGCGCGGCGCCGGCCAGCATCAGCGCCGTCGAGAGCAACAGCAAGGGATTTCGGGAGATTGTCATGGGATTTTCCTCGTGCGACTGTTGTTACGGTGCGGGCTTGTACCCGCCGCCTCGCAGCACCTTGCCCGGCAGCTGCCCGGTCATCGCGCCGCCGTCGATGACCAGCTTGCCGTTGACGAGCACGTATTCCATGCCCTGCGAGAGCTGGTTCGGATTGTCGTAGGTCGCCACGTCGTGGATCGTCGTCGGGTCGAACACGACGATGTCGGCCCACATGTTCTCGCGCAGCAGGCCACGATCGCCCAGGCGCATGCGCTGCGCGGGGAGCGCCGAGAACTTGCGAATCGCATCCTCGAGCGTGAGCCTGTGCTCCTCGCGCACGTACTTGCGCAGGATGCGCGGGAAGGTGCCGTAGGCGCGCGGATGCGGATGATCCTCGCCCAGCACCCCCTCGGGCGATGCGCCCTCGGAATCGTTGTTGATCGACATCCACGGTTGCTGCAGGCCGAGGGTGACGTCGGGCTCCGACATGCCGAAAACCGCGCAATAGGACTCGGCACGGTCGGCGATCAGGAAATCGAACAGCGCGTCCATCGGCTCCTTGTGCCAGGCCGCGGCGATCTCATGCAGCCGCTTGCCCTGGAATTTCACCAGCTCCGGATTCAGCGCCGAAGTGATCATGATGTCTTCGGGGCCCGAGATTTCGTTCCACTCGTTGTCCCAGGTCGTCGAAGGCGTGAGCAGGTCCTTGCGGATGCGCGCGCGCGTGGCCGGGTCCTTGAGGCGCGCAATGAGCTTGTCCTTGCCGCCGTCATGCGCCCACGGCGGAATGAATGCCGACAGGTCGTTCGACCAGGCCGTGTATGCGTAGGTGTCCGCGGACACGTCGAGCCCTGAAGCGCGCGCGGCGTCGATCTTCGCGACGACTTCGCCCATGCGTCCCCAGTTCTGCTTGCCGGCAACCTTCAGGTGCCAGATTTCAACCGGGACATGCGCCTCGCGCCCAATCCGGAATGTCTCTTCGAGCGATGCAGAGATCGCGTCGCCTTCGCTGCGCATGTGCGTCGCGTAGATGCCGCCGTAGGGCGCGGCCTCGGCGGCGAGCGCGATGATCTCATCGGTCTTCGCATACGGCGCGGGCGGATATTCCAGCGAGGTGGACACGCCGACGGCGCCATCCTGCATCGCCTCGCGCACCAGTTGCTTCATCTGCTCGAGTTGCGCCGGTGTCGGCGCCTTGTCATCGTACCCGATGACCACTTCGCGCACCTGCGTGGCGCCGACGTAGGACGCCAGGTTGATGCCCATGCCGCGCTTCTCGAGGCGCGCAAAGTACTGGCCGAAGGTGCTCCAGTCGCAATCGATGCGCAGGTGCGCGCAGCCACGTGATCCCTCCCTCCGCACCGCGTCGTTCTGCGGCGCGGCCGAGCCGCCTTCGCCGGTGATCTCGGTCGTGATGCCCTGGTAGATCTTCGACGGCAGGCGCGGATCGACCAGGATCGTCAGCTCCGACTGGCCCAGCATGTCGATGAAGCCGGGCGCGACGACCATGCCATGCGCATCGATCGTGCGCGCACGGGCGCTGGCGGCAAGATTGCCGATGGCGGCGACCTGGCCGCCGCGGATGCCGACATCGCCGGAGTACCAGGGCGACCCGGTGCCGTCGATGATGTGGCCGTTCGTGATGACGATGTCGAAAGCGGCAGCGTCCTCGGCCTGGCTGCGCGGCACGCAACACAGGAGCGCCGCGCAGGCCAGCAACAACTTCCTCGACGCACTCATGTGCGCGGAGCCAGGATGTCATCGAGCCGCGCGGGCACCGATGGGTCACGCTCGAGGCGCGGATAGCGCAGCCCGCCGTGGTAGTCGATGTCGACGACGCGGAAACGATCGCCGGCCTTGACGATCAACTGGATCGGCGCCTTGCCGTCGTGCGCGGCGCGAATCGCATCCTTCAGCACATCGGCGTCGTAGGCGATGCCATTGACGGACAGGACCTCGCCGCCCTCGGTGATGCCCGCCTTGAACGCCGGACTGTTCCATTGCACGCTTTCGATCTCGCCCGACTTGCCGCCCTCGCTGATGACCAGGCCGATCGAATACGGCAGGCTCGTCACCTTGTGCTGCTTGTCGGCGGCTTCGAGGTAATCGCTCTGCGTGTCGGTATACACGAGCCGATAACCGCCTTGCACCAGGCCACCGAGCGGCGATGGCCGATCCGGTTCGTTGATACGCTGGTTCAGGAAACCCGCCCAGTCGTAGGGCTCAACGGCGTTCAACGCCTTGACGACGTCATCGAATGTATAGGTGACGACGACCATGCTGCCGTCGTTGATGCCGAAAAACGCCTTCGCGAAATCATCCAGCGAGTGCTTGCCTTTGGACAGCTCGCGGATCTGCGTATCCACCTCGAGCCACACCAGCGCACCCTCGTCGTAGTATTCCTCGAAGCGCTGGTAGTCGACCCACGACTGGGGGCGCCGCGGATTGATGATCGGATCCTTCACCGTATCGGCGACCGAACGCCATTGCCGTCCCGATTGGTTGTCGTAGTACGCCGCGAGATCGGCGAACTGGTCGAGCGTCTGCTGGTGCGTGCGGAGCCCCGCGCGCGCCGCAAGCACGTTGCCCCAGTATTCAGTCTGGCCCTCGTAGACCCACAGCAGGCTGTTGCGCATCGGCACCTGGTAGTTCGGCGTCCACAGGTCAGCGGGACGCCGGAACTTGCCGTTCCAGGAATGCGTCAGCTCATGCGCCGGCAGGTCGCGATGCGCCGAAGTCTTGTCCCAATCGATGAACGACTCGGGATCGCCGCCGAGCTCACTAGACTGGTGGTGCTCGAGCCCGACCTGCGCCACCTGGTCCGTCAGCGCGAGCAGGAAATCGTAGTGATCGAAGTGTTGCGACCCGTACAGCTTGTAGGCCTGCTGCACGAGCGCGCGGTATGCGCCCAGATGCTCCGGCGCGAGCTTCAGCAGTTCAGGACGATCGGCAAACACGCTGAGCAAGAAAGGCCGCTTGGCGCCCGGATCGAGATCGAACTTCTCGAAGTAGCGACCCGCATAGAGCGGGCTGTCGACCAGCAGCTCGAAGTTGATGCGCTCGAAGGTCGTCGTCGCCGCGTCGGAAGACACTTTCGCCAGCGACGTCGCGTATTGCCAGCCTTCGGGCAGCTTCACGCTCAGCTGCGTCGGGATCTGGCGCGCGAAGAAACCCGCCGGATACATGGCCAGGGCGTTCCACTCCAGCATCATGAGGTCGCGGCTGATTTCGAGGCCTCCCACTTTCGCCGTGGTCGGCGACAGGTAGTCGAAATCGACGTCGACGGCGTGCACGCCCGCTGGCACCGCCAGATGGAATGCCCACACGTCGACCGCATCGCGCGTCCAGCCGATGGGCTTGCCGCCCGCCGAGAAACGGATACCCGCGATCTTGTCGATCGCGCCTTCCGGCGCGTGCGAGCCGGGCAGCCACTTCGGATACAGCAACACCGTGCTGGGTCCGACGCCCGTCACCGTCTCGTGCACGCGCATAATGCGGCGCTGGAAATCGGACGCATCGACGTGGATGCGCAGCTCACCCGGATAGGGGCGATCGACCGGCGGTGGAATCGGCGTGTACGGCGGCGAGGCGATGGGGCCGGGGCTCGCCGCGGCGTGGACGGCAAAACAGCACAGTGCGAATACGTTGAACGCTGCCTTCATGTTTCTTCCCTATATGGCGCAGCGCCATTCTGCCATGCCTGCGGACTGGCGGTGCAAGCTACCGGGCGCCGCTGCTCCGGCACGAATAGGACTTCGTGATTGTTTCCAGGATGAATTTGACTGCTGGCATCTCGCCATCCGTAGGTTTCAGAAGCAGGTCAAACATCATTTGTTGTTTGACCGCCGTGGTGATGGAACTCGCCACAACGGTTTCCGGCACGCAATAGCGCATCGGGTCTCCCAGTTGCGTCGCCGCGGCTTGAGCGCCCATGGCCACGCCGTAAATGAAAGAGTGACAGGCATTCTTGCTGGCGTCGTCGGTACCGGCGCAAGTCTGTTGAAGCTGACTCAACGTCATCGGCGTTGCAGCGGACGCAGCCATCACGGGCGTGGCGAGCAGGGCAAATGAGGTCGCGACAACTTTGAGCATATGAAGCTCCCAAACAAGTTCGATGGCGCCCCCGGCCGGAGTTGAACCGACGACCTACCGCTTAGGAGGCGGTCGCTCTATCCACTGAGCTACGGGGGCTTATGCGCGTGGTTGCACAGGGTACGCGCAGCGGGCCTCAAGGCCAAATCCGTGGACCAACCCGCTGGCGTTTGCGACGATGCGGGCATGGCTGGCAAACCGCGCATCATCGTCGTCGGCGGAGGCTTCGCGGGGCTTTCGCTGGTGCGCGCGCTGAAAGGCGCCGCGGTCGACATCCTGCTGATCGACCGCTGCAATCACCACACGTTCCAGCCGCTGTTGTACCAGGTTGCGACGGCCGGACTCGCCGCGCCGTCGATCGCGGCGCCGCTGCGGCACATCTTGCGCAAGCAGCGAAACGTCACCGTATACCTCGGCGAGGTGCAGGCGGTCGATGCGACCGCCCGCTTCGTCACGGTCGATGGGCGCGCATTCAACTACGACTACCTGGTCCTGGCCACCGGCACGACACACGCCTACTTCGGCCATGAACATTGGGCGCCGCACGCGCCAGGCCTGAAGACCCTCGAGGACGCTTTCGCGATCCGCGCGCGCATGCTAAACGCCTTCGAGCAGGCGGAAATGGCGGAAGACGAGGCGGCACGCGCCGCGTGGTTGAGTTTCGTCATCGTCGGCGGCGGACCGACCGGCGTGGAACTCGCCGGCACGCTGGCTGAAATCGCGCGCCACACGTTGAAACAGGAATTCCGCCGCATCGATCCGGCGCGCAGCCGCGTGCGACTGATCGAGGGAAGCCCGCGGTTGCTGGCGGCGTTTCCGCCGCAGCTGTCGGCAGCGGCGCAGCGCCAGCTCGAGCGGCTCGGCGTCGAGGTAGCTACCGGAACGCCACTTACTGATGTGGACGCGACAGGCGTTCGCGTCGGCACGGAGATCATCGCTGCGAAAACGGTGCTCTGGGCCGCAGGCGTCGCAGCGTCACCGCTCGGCCGCATGACCGGTGCGCCGCTCGATCACGCCGGGCGCGTGCAGGTGGCGGCGGACCTGAGCTGCCCTGCGCATCCAGACATTTTTGTCGCCGGCGATCTCGCCAGCGTTGCCGGCGCGAACGGCCCGGTGCCCGGCATCGCGCCGGCCGCGAAGCAGATGGGGCGCCATGTCGCGCGCACGATCGAAGCGCGGCTCGCGCATCGGGAAGCGCGCGCGTTTCAATACCGTCACTTCGGGTTGTTGGCCACCGTGGGACGCATGGCCGCCGTGGTCGACCTGGGTTGGATGCGCCTGACCGGACTGCTCGCGTGGTGGTTCTGGCTGCTCGCGCACATCTATTTCCTGATCGGATTCAAGAATCGGCTCGTCGTGCTGATCGATTGGGCCGCCGCGTATTTCACCTACGAGCGCGGCGCGCGCATCATGGTGCGGAGCGACCTGGATCGATCGAGCTGAAGAACACCAGCTCGGACGACAGCGGCGCGGCCAGCCGCACCTCGACGCCGTTCCGCATCAACTCCTCGCCGCTGGCGATGTAGCCGGCACCTTCGCCGCGATCGCGGAAACGGACGTGGTAACGCTGCCGCGGATCGAGTCCGCGCAACCTGAAGCGGTGCGAAGCCTCATCGCCGCTGCCGCGAAACGCGTACAGCACGCCGCGCGCGCGCAGACCCGAGAAATATTCGATGCCATCCCAGTGCACGCCATCCGGGCGATCGCTGACGTGATACAAGTCGGCCTCGCGAACCAGCGGTCGCAACTCGCGCTTGTACAAATCGAATTCTGCGCGCGCCGCCGCGTGCTGTTCGCGGGTCCATTGGCTCGAGTCGGTCATCAGCGTGAACCAGCCCATCAGCCCGCTACGCAGCATGTAGCGGAAGGCGTCGAGCGTCGGCGTCGCCCATCGCTCGACGTAGGTCTCCAGCATCGCCGGCGGCAGCACGTGGCTGGCATCGAAGAACGCGCGCCGGTTCGACAACGGATCGTAGGTATCGGTGATCGAGAAATAGTCGCCGTGCGCGGCGCTGCCGAAATCGACCATGCGGCCGCCGTCGTTGCAGATCTCCAGCAGCAGGTTCGGATGTCGACGGCGCAGGCCGGCCATCAGGTCGTAGTAGGCGCGCGTTGCGTGGTCGCTGACGTCGGTTGAATTGGCGGAGTCGGCCCACAGGAATCCCGCGTCTTCGTATTGCCGCACGCTGCCCACATCCGGCGGTGCGGACGGAAAATGTTCGCGCGCGCTGCCCTGCGCGACCAGATAGCCGTCGTGCTCGAGCAGGTCGAGGTGATTGTCACGGACGAGACGCTCGAGTTCGGCCGCGGCCCAATCGTGCGCGGCGGGAACGCCGAGGTCGATCGTGATGCCCTTGAACGGTTCGCTGTGCTTCCAGTCGGGCGGCGGGTCGGCCACGAGCCAGTCGCGCACCCGGGCATCGTAGACGTTCAGCGCACCGGGTTCCTTCGACACGCCCGCCTGCGCCCAATCCACCCACAGGCCGAACTTCAAGCCTTGCTCGTGTGCGAAATCGGCGAGCGCGGCAAGCCCGCGCGGAAACTTCGCCGGGTCGGCGCGCCAGTCGCCCACTGCGCGAAACCAGCCCGCATCGAGATCGAACATCTCGAGGCCGAGCGCGCGCGAGTCGACGATCATGCGCCGCGCGAGCGTTTCATCGACCGCCATGCCGCTGCCCCAGCTGTTGTTGGTCAGCAGCGGATAGCGCGAGTCTTGCTGTGTCGGCGAATTGCCCAGTACCGCGCGCACCCAGCGCCGCAGTTCGTTGCCCGCGTCATCGACGTCGCCGCGGAACGCGCCCAGGAACACCGTCGGCGTTTCAAAGCTCGCGCCCGGCAGCAAGCGCGTGCGGTACGTGGCCGCATCGGCATCCAGTCCCGCCTCGCCGCTGAGCGCGTTGGCGGTGCGGTCGAGTGCAATGCGCACGCGACCGCTGAACTCGAGCCCCAGGTACCAGCCGTCGCCGTCACCGTTCAATCGATCGCCATGCGCGCGCTCGACCAGCACGAACGGAATCATCTCGCGTTGCTCGCCCTGTGCGGGATGCGCGTAGCTGCTGGACGTGCCGACCCAGCGATCGCCATCCACCATCGCATCGCGATGCGTGCCGACCGCCGAGGGCGTGTCCGCGCCCTTCTCGACCCAGAATCGCTGCAGGGCCTGCGCTGCATCGATGCGCCAGCGGAATCGCAGGCTCGGTTGCAGCGGCAACCAAGCGGTCTCTCCCCCGCAATTGAGGATGCGCGTGCCGTGTTCGAGCGGACCGCGCGCCGAACGCGCCCGCCACCACCACGTCAGCCGCAGGCAGGGCGCATCGGACTGATAGACGAGCGCGACCTCGTTGGAAGTCGCGCGGCTCCGCGCGGCGTCCAGCCGCCATCGGATGGGTTGCTTGCCCTTGTCGGTGACCCAATGGTCGGGCAGGTCGTCGGCGGATTCATTGAACCATTCGACGCCCTTGCCCTGGCTCATGCTCGATAGCCGCGGCGCGGAGGCGCCGGCCTCGATGCGAACGGACGTCGACCCATTCGCAAGGCCGTACACCGCAGCGGGCGCGGCCGCCGCCACGAGCGGGGCTGGAGAGAATGCCGCTGGCAAAATCCCGGCGAGCGCCAGGCCCCTTGTAACCAATGCACCGGCTGCGGCGAACTTAACCGTACAGTTCGACCTCAAACCGAGGTCACCTGCAATGCCTGGAGAGAATTCGTGCTGCTCATCCTGCTGGCTTACCTTGGTGGCGCATTGACCATTGTGAGCCCTTGCGTCCTGCCGGTGCTGCCTTTCGTGTTTGCGCGCACGGGCCAGCCGTTTGCGCGGAGCCTGCTGCCGATGCTCGTGGGCATGGCGGTGACGTTCGCGGCCGTCGCGACGCTGGCAGCGGTGGGCGGCGGCTGGGCCGTGCGGGCCAACACCTATGGCCGCGTTGGCGCACTGATCCTGCTGGCCGCTTTCGGGCTGATGCTGCTGTGGCCGGCGCTGGCCGAGCGCCTGACCCGGCCGCTGGTGTCCTTCGGCGCTCGCCTCTCCCAGTCACCGGGGAGCGGGGTGTCCGGTTCTGTCGGCGCCTCGCTGTTGCTCGGCGTGGCGACGGGCTTCCTGTGGGCCCCGTGCGCGGGACCGATCCTCGGATTGCTGCTGACCGGCGCGGCGATCCAGGGCGCGAGCGCCATGACGTCTTTGCTGCTGTTTGCGTATGCCGCCGGAGCGGCCACCTCGCTCGCACTCGCGCTGTTGATTGGCGGGCGCGTATTCGCCGCGTTGAAGCGCTCGCTCGGCGTCAGTGAGTGGCTGCGCCGCGCCCTGGGCGTGGCCGTTCTCGCCGGCGTCGTGCTGATCGCGTCCGGCCTCGATACCGGCCTGCTGACTCGGCTGTCGATCGCCCGCACGACCCGCATCGAACAATCGCTGCTCGATCGCTTTCATGCGACCCGCGCCGCCAAGCCCCAGTCGCAACACGCGCTGGCGGACGAAGGCCCGCTGCCACCGCTGGATGGCGCCAACGCGTGGCTGAATTCGCCGGCACTGAGCGCGGAAAGCCTGCGCGGCAAGGTGGTGCTGGTCGATTTCTGGACCTACTCCTGCATCAATTGCCTGCGCTCGCTCCCCTACGTTGCCGCCTGGAGCCAGAAATACCGCGACCATGGACTCGTGATCATCGGCGTGCATGCGCCGGAGTTCGCGTTCGAGAAAAACATCGCCAATGTCATTCGCGCCGTGCGCGACCTGCACATCACCTACCCGGTCGCGATCGACAACGACTACGCGATCTGGCGCGGGTTCAACAACGAGTTCTGGCCGGCGCACTACCTGATCGATGCGCAGGGTCGCATCCGCGACCACCATTTCGGCGAAGGTGACTACGACGCCACCGAAGATGTGATCCGGCAGTTGCTGGCGCAGGCCGGCCAGCAGAACCTGCCGGGCGGCTACGTGTCGGTGCAGGGCGAAGGCGTGGCCGCGGCCGCCGACAGCAGCCAGGTGCAATCGCCGGAAACCTACATCGGCTACGAGCGCGCGCGATCTTTTGCGTCACCGGGCGGCGAGCTGGCCGACCAAGCGCACGACTACCCACTGCCTGCCATGCTGGACATCAACCAGTGGGGATTGGGCGGCACCTGGTTCGTCGGCGGTGAAGTGGCGACGCTGAAGCAGTCATCCGGCCGCATTGTCTTCCGTTTCCACGCCCGCGACCTGCACCTGGTGCTGGGCCCATCCGCCAATGGCAAGCCGGTTCGATTTCGCGTGCAGCTCGATGGCGCCGATCCCGGCAGCGACCACGGCGCGGACACGGACGCCCAGGGCCTGGGCGTCGTGACCGGGCACCGGCTCTATCAGTTGATTCGCCAATCCGGCGACATACGCGATCGCACGTTCACGATCGAGTTCCTCGATGCCGGCGTGCAAGCGTACTCATTCACCTTCGGATAACCGACACAGTCCCATGAAAAAGCATTCGCCCAATTGCTGCACACCGGACAACCTGCCTCGCAACGCGGAACGTCGCCGCGTATTGCAAGGCGCCATGGCCTTCGCGGGCGCGCTCGTCGCGTTCGTGCCGGCCCGGCATGCGCGCGCCGATGCGCTCGCGCATCCGGCCAGCGTGCCGATCGAGGAGTTCTCGCCGGCCGGCAAGAGCCTGGGGGTCAAGCCGATGCCGATCGTCGTGCGGAGCGATGAACAGTGGCAGCAACTGCTGTCGCCGGAGGCGTTTCGCGTGACGCGCCACGCGGGCACGGAACCGTCGTATTCCGGTGCGCTTTGGAACCAGCACGCCTCGGGCCTCTACCGTTGCGTCTGCTGCGAAACCGCGCTGTTCGATTCGAGCACGAAATTCGAATCCGGTACCGGCTGGCCCAGTTTCTGGAATCCGATTTCAAGGCACAACGTCACCGAGTCGGTCGACGACAGCCTGTGGGCGTCGCGCACCGCTGTTTCCTGCCGCCTGTGCAATGCGCACCTCGGGCACGTCTTCGATGACGGTCCGGACCCGACCGGGCTTCGATACTGCATGAACTCGGTCGCCCTGCACTTCCACGCTCGCCAGACAGGTTGAATTCGCCATGCCACGAAACTCCCAAGACCGGCGTTCGCGCCTGATCTCGCTGGCGGCCATCGCAGCGGCCGGCTCGCTGCTGTGGTTGTCGCAGCCCGGAACACCGGCCGCCGCGGCGGCGCTCCCGGTCCCCGTCACGGACCTGCAGAAGGCGGCCGGCCCGATGCAGACCGCGGTGCTGGCGGGCGGTTGCTTCTGGGGCGTGCAGGGTGTTTTCGAACACGTGCGTGGCGTGCGCCAGGTGGTCGCGGGCTATGCCGGCGGCGATGCCTCGACCGCGTCGTACGAATCCGTCAGCGAAGGCGACACCGGCCACGCGGAATCGGTGCGCATCACTTTCGATCCCGCGCAGGTCAGTTTCGGCCAGCTGCTGCAGATTGCGTTTTCGGTGGCGCACGACCCGACGCAATTGAACCGGCAGGGTCCTGATACCGGCACGCAGTATCGATCGGCGGTTTTCTACACGAACGACGACCAGCAGCGCGTCGCGAGCGCCTACATCGCGCAGTTGAACGGCGCGCACGCATTCCCCGGCAAGATCGTCACCGAAGTGACGCGACTCAATCGATTTTTCCCGGCGGAGCGCTATCACCAGGATTACCTGAAGCTCCACCCGGACCAGCCGTACATCATGTTCAACGACCTGCCGAAGATCCGCGACCTCAAGCGGACGTATCCAGACTACTACCTGGAGACGCCGGTTTCCTTTGACTCTCGCTAGCGACCAGCCGTGCGAATCGGGTTGTATGCGTACTGGATGAACCCGTGGTTCGTCGCCAGCGTGTCGTACAGCCGCCGCGCCGGCGTGTTGGTCTCGTGCGTTAGCCAGTACGGCGCGTTCGCGCCGGCACGCATTGCGGCCGCCGCCACCGCCTTGATCAGCTTGCGCCCGCAGCCGGTGCCGCGCGCTGACGGGTGCACGTACAGGTCCTGCAGGTAGCAGGCATCCTGCTCCGACCAGGTGTCGGCGTGGAACAGGTAATGCACGATGCCCTGCAGCTCGCCGGCGGCGTCGCGGGCGCCGAGCCCATGGAGCTTGCCGGCCTGCATGCGCTGCCACAGGCTCGCCGTGACGACATCCGGCAATTCAACTTTGTAGAATCGCTGGTATTCACCCCAGAGCTGCTGCCAACGGGCGCGTTCATCGGGGCGAAGTGGCGAGATTTCGAACATGATGGTGTCCGCTTGCGGCCTGGCGTGGCCGCCAGCTTAACAAAAGCAATGGAAGGTGCGATTTGGACCAGGCAGTCGAAAAGTTGCGCGCCGCGCAGCACAAGGCCGAGGCGCTGTTCGCCGATGTCATTGCACGCGGCCTGATCAAGCCCGGGCGCCTGGAGAGCGAAGTGAGCGACGAAATCTTCGCGCTCGCGAAAGATCGATTCGGCGTGCGCCGCCACTGGCACAAGCGCATCGTGCGCACCGGCGCCAACACGCTGCTCACGTACGACGAGGACTCGAACGACCTTCGCATCGGCGCCGACGACACCGTGTTCCTCGATTTCGGTCCGGTGTTCGATGCGTGGGAAGCGGACTTCGGCCGCACGTACGCGCTGGGCTCCGATCCGCGCAAGCAGCAGCTGGTGCGCGATCTCGAGGAAGCGTTTCGCCTGGGCAGGGAGCACTACGAGCGCACGCCGGAACTGACAGCCGGCGAGCTCTACGACTTTGTCGTGGCGCTGGCGCCACCGCGTGGATGGGAATTCGGCGCGACGAGCGCTGGCCACCCGGTCGGCCATTTCCCGCACGAGCGACCCACGGGCTATGGAAAGCCGCTGTCGATTTGCCACGGCAATGACCTGTCACTGCGCGAACCCGACAAGAAGGGCGGCGTGCGGCACTGGATCCTGGAAATCCATTTCGTCGACCGGGTCGGCCGATTCGGTGGATTCTACGAAGAGCTTCTAACTTGCTGAATTAAAAGAAATGGTGGAGCGGAAGGGGATCGAACCCTCGACCTTCGCATTGCGAACGCGACGCTCTCCCAGCTGAGCTACCGCCCCACACAAGGCGCGCGATTCTAGAGTAGTGGGCAGCGGGCAGCAAATGGCCGATTGGCCTGCCCCACTTGGACGCCGTCAGGACGTGCCCAACAGCAGCGTCGCCAGCACCATCACGATGCCGACAAAACCGACCAGCATCGTTACGGCGGCGAGGCGGCTGCGCCGCGCCAAGGCCTTCAGGTCGCTCGCCGCGATCAGGAACGGGCGATCGTCCGCC
>Ga0209023_10002442_pt1 | contig 23179 bp, 22 predicted proteins | sample LakOneMetagenome_FD_187468 | JGI IMG/M metagenome (GOLD analysis project Ga0209023, IMG submission 187468) | Freshwater and sediment microbial communities from Lake Erie, Canada (SPAdes) (version 2) | ecosystem: Environmental > Aquatic > Freshwater > Lentic | place: Lake Erie, Canada... | reverse complement strand
ACACGGCCTCACGCCGCGCGCAAAACTGCTCGGCCACGCGGCCGCAGGCGTCGCGCCACGCGTGATGGGTATCGGTCCGGTGCCGGCCGTGCAAAAGCTCCTGCAAAAGCTCGGCCTCAAGATCAGCGACATCGATCTGATCGAACTCAACGAGGCTTTTGCGTCTCAGGGTCTTGCGGTGCTGCGTCAGCTCGGTGTGAAGGAAGATGCCGATTTCGTGAATCCGCATGGCGGCGCGATTGCGCTCGGCCATCCGCTCGGCATGAGCGGCACGCGGCTGGTGCTCACAGCCGTGCATGGCCTCGAAAAGCGCGGCGGCAAATATGCGCTCGCCACCATGTGCGTCGGTGTCGGGCAGGGTGCGGCGGCAGCTATTGAAAAGCTGAACTGACGCCGCAGGAATTCAATTTAAGCCCATTCGACGCCGGATTCCGCGGCGAGGTCGATTGTGCTCTGGTTGCCGATGTCGTCGAAGTGCACGTCGAGGAATTTCTTCGCGGCACGGACGCCTGCCTTGTGCAGCAGTTCGAAAAACTCGAAATCGGTTTTCATCTTGGTCGATCCCGCAAGGCGTGTCGCAAGACCGCCGAGATCGATCCGGTGAATGTTGAGGCGCCGATACTGATCCTTGCCGGTGCCGCGCGGCAGGCGGCCGTCGTCGATCAGCTGATTGACGAAATCCATGGTGCGCAATTCTGAAATCAGCGCCGAGTTGAACGTGATCTCGTTCAGCCGGTTGATGATCTCGGACGATGTTTTCGGCGTCGTCGGCCGTGTCACCGGATTGATCTGCACCACCAGAACGTCTTCGGCCTCGGTGGCCTGCAGGAACGGGAAGATCGCGGGATTGCCCATATAACCGCCGTCCCAATAAGGCACGCCGTCGATTTCCACGGCGCGGAACATGAACGGCAGCGCGGCGGAGGCCATCACGACATCCGAGGTGATTTTCTCGTTCGCAAAAATGCGCAGACGCCCGGTGTGTACGTTGGTGGCGGCGATATAAAGCGCGAGATCGGTGTTGGCGCGAAGCGCATCGAAATCGACGAAGCGCTCGATCAGATCGTTCAGCGGATTGATGTTGAGCGGATTGAGTTCATATGGCGAAAAGTAGTGCGCCATTGCCTCGAACCAGCTCTCCATCGGCGTCGATGCGAACGGCATCATCGAAAACATCCGGTCGGCCACCGCGCGCTGCATCGGTGGCAGATTTCCGCCGGCGCTCGCAGCGCGCCAGAAATCGGCAAGACGCTTGCGCGCTTCTTCCGGGCCGCCGCGCGTGAGGCCGTCGGCCAGCATGACGGCATTCATCGCGCCGGCCGATGCGCCGGAGACGCCCGTGATTTCGAGCCGTCCGTCCGCGAGCAGATGATCGACCACACCCCAGGTGAAAGCGCCATGCGATCCGCCGCCCTGAAGCGCGAGATTGATTTTCTTTGCAGCGCTCGGTTTGCGGGTTCCCGAAAAATTCCAGGGAGTCAGATGATCGAGATAATTCTTAAGGCCGGCCATCAGCGTCTTGCTCCCTGAAATCATGCAGTCGTTGCCGCGGAATGTCCGCGACTAGATTGCTAACTCAACCATTTGGGCTTTTTATGATGCATTGCAATAGAAATGTTGCGTCGCACAATATTCATACAAGTCATGACACTGAAATTATGAGCGGAATCACTCTATCCTGACTACATAATTGCACGATGAAACAATCGAAGCCGATTTTTCCCGATCCGGATCATGACCACGGCCGTTGCGCCGAGGATGCATTTTCTCATGCGGAGAAAGTGTGTCGCGGCCGGGGACAAAAGTTCACACCGATCCGGCGACAGGTGCTCGGCGCGCTTTTGTCCAGCCATCGTCCGCTCGGCGCCTATGAAGTGATCGACGAACTCGCTCGCACCATGCCGCGTCCCGCGCCGATCACGGTCTATCGCGCGCTGGATTTTCTGATGGAGAACGGGCTGGTTCACCGCATCGAAAGCCGCAACGCGTTTCTGGCCTGCGCGCACAATCATGACGAGTCGGCGGTGGTCGCGTTTCTGATTTGCGAGGCCTGCGGTTCGGTCGGGGAAATTCCTGCAGCACCATTGGCACAGAGTTTCAACGAAGCCGCGCGTGGCACCGGCTTCGCGCCGAAACTGTCAGTGGTGGAAATCACCGGCACCTGCGCGCATTGCCAGCGGGCGGCGTGACGATCATCAAAGTGCACTAAACACGCGCTTAACAAGCAACACGGCGGGAAGCCGGATACGGGGCCTTATGTCATCGCAGTCTTTGAAAACAGCGTCATCGGCGCGTCCCCTGAGCGCGACCGCCATCGCTTTGATGGTGATGCTGTGCTTGAGCTGGGGCTTCAATCAGATCGCGGTCAAACTCGCGCTTCCCGATATTCCGCCGTTGCTGCAAGCGACGATCCGCTCGACCGGCGGTGTAATGATCATTATGGTTGTGGCGTGGTTTCGCGGCGTGCCGCTGTTCGCACGCGATGGGACGCTCAAGGCGGGAATTCTCGCGGGCATTTTCTTCGGCCTGGAGTTCATTCTGATCTATCGCGGGCTGCTCTACACCACAGCATCACGCGCCGTGGTGTTTCTCTATGTCGCGCCATTCGTAGTGGCGCTCGGTTCCAAGCGGTTTCTCGGCGAACAACTGAACCGGCTGCAATGGTGCGGGCTGGCGCTGTCGTTCGCAGGTGTTGCGCTCGCTATCGGCGTGCCGCAACCGTCGGTCGATGCGAAGGTCATTCTCGGAGACATCATGCTGGTCGGCGGCGGCATTCTATGGGCCGCGACCACGCTGGTCGTGAAAGGCTCGCGGCTACAGCAGGCACCGGCAGAGAAGACGTTGGCCTATCAAGTGGCGGTCTCGGTACCGATTCTCGGTCTGGGAGCGATGTTATCGGGCGAAACCATCACGCATATGCCTAGTCCGCTGGCATTGGGGCTGATGGCGTACCAGACCTTCTGGGTTGTCGGGACGACATTCCTGATCTGGTTTTTTCTCATAAAGTCCTATTCTGCCAGCAAATTGTCCTCATTTACCTTCATGACGCCCCTGTTTGGGGTCATTGGCGGCTATTTCGTGATGCACGACGCCCTCACATGGGCGTTCCTGGGGGCTGCCCTTCTGGTCATAGCGGGCCTATATCTGGTAAACCGACCGAGCGAGGTAGGCGGTGATCCGCTGCTTCCTGTCACAAAAACCTGATATTTGAGCCCCGAAAGGGAATTTTGCCGTGAGCGATCTGAAAGAGCGACCTAAGGAAATCCAGGCTGGCCCGAACGGCCGCCACAGGACGGTTCAGGTCACGGTCGGCAATGTGAAGGTCGGCGGCGGCGCACCCATCGTGGTGCAGTCGATGACCAATACCGACACCGCGGACATCGAAGGAACCGTCAAGCAGGTCGCAGCTCTTGCGCGCGCCGGGTCCGAGATGGTCCGCATTACCGTGGACCGCGACGAAGCCGCTGCCGCCGTTCCTTACATCCGCGAGAAACTCGACAAACTCGGCGTCGATGTGCCGCTGATCGGCGACTTCCACTACATCGGCCATAAGCTGCTCTCCGATCATCCGGCTTGCGCGGCTGCTTTGTCGAAGTACCGCATCAATCCCGGCAATGTCGGTTTCAAGAACAAGCGCGATACGCAGTTCACCGACATCGTTGAAATGGCGATCAAGCACGGCAAGACCATCCGCATCGGCGCGAATTGGGGTTCGCTCGATCAGGAATTGCTGACCAAGCTGATGGAAGAAAATGCCGCATCGCCGAATCCGATCGATGCCCGCGCGGTGACGCGCGAAGCGATGGTTCAGTCGGCGCTGCTGTCGGCGGCGCGTGCGGAAGAAATCGGTCTGCCGAAGAACCGCATGATCCTGTCGGCGAAAGTTTCCAACGTGCAGGATCTGATCGCGGTGTATCGCGAACTGGCCGCGCGGTCCGACTACGCGATCCATCTCGGACTGACCGAAGCGGGCATGGGTTCGAAGGGCATCGTCGCATCGTCGGCAGCGCTCGGCATTCTGCTTCAGGACGGTATCGGCGACACAATCCGCGTCTCGCTGACGCCGGAGCCGGGCGGCGACCGCACTGTCGAAGTGAAAGTCGGTCAGGAAATTCTCCAGACCATGGGCTTCCGTACCTTCGTCCCGCTGGTGGCGGCATGCCCCGGCTGCGGCCGCACCACGTCCACGGTGTTTCAGGAATTGGCACGTGACATCCAGGACTTCATCCGCGATGAAATGCCGAACTGGAAGACGCGCTATCCTGGCGTAGAAGAACTCAACGTCGCGGTGATGGGCTGCATCGTCAACGGCCCCGGCGAATCCAAGCATGCCAATATCGGCATCTCGCTGCCGGGCACGGGTGAAACGCCTGCCGCACCGGTATTCGTGGATGGCCAGAAATTCCGCACGTTGCGCGGACCGGGCATCGCGCAGGACTTCAAGGCGCTGGTGATCGATTACATCGATCAGCGCTATGGCGCAGCCGGCGCGAAAGCACCCGCCATCACGGCTGCCGAGTAAATTTCAAGCGAACAGCTTGCGCGACAAAATCAGCCGCTTCACAGCGGCTGATTTTTTTCGCTGTTGTCGACGACAGCTTCCTCGAGATCGAGATTGCGCTCGATGCGCCGCCGTGTCTCGTCTGTGATCTTTCCGTCGCGCAGGAGTTTGTGCAGCGTTGTCCGCTCGATCGTGATGATTTCGCGCACCAGCGATGCGCCTTGTGTTGCTGGCGTGAACTCGCCTTCCTCTCTTGCAGGTTCGGGAAGCGCACGCATGCGCGTTTCATGACGGGCCTCAAGAAATCTGGCGAGGCCTTCCGGCAGGTTGCGTTCGGCGATGATCTTGTCCAGCGAGTGGCGTGTGGTTTCGATAATCTCGCGCCGCGCGGCGATCTCGGCTTCGCGCTCGTGGATGGCTTCGAGATGTCCGTGCTTCGACAAATCCAGCGCTTTGACCAGCAGCGGAAGCGTCAGTCCGATGCCAACCAGTGTCACGAAAATCACGCCGAAGCTCACGAACAGAATGAGATCGCGGTGAGGAAAATCCTGTCCGTTCGGCAAGGTGAGAGGCAGCGCCAGCGCGACGGCCAGCGAAACCACACCGCGAATACCCGTAAAGCCGATGACGACGATATAACGCCACGGCGGCTTCGCATCGCGCGCAGCCACTCTCTTGCTGAGAAGGCGCGGCAGATACGTGCCGGGGAAAACCCAAAGAAATCGCGCCAGCACGACAATCGCAGAGATGATCCCGACAGCCGTGAGAATTTCGCCAACCGGAAGCGCCTTCGCCTTGTCCATCAGGATGCGCATCTGGAAACCGATCATCAGGAACAGCACGCCCTCGATCAGCCAGATCACAAAGTCCCAGAAGAAGATGCCCTGCAATCGCGTTTTGGCTGCGATCAGCAACGGACCGTTCCAGCTCACATAGAGACCGGTCACGACGGTTGCGATCACGCCCGAGCCGTGAAAATGCTCCGGCACCCAGAAAGCGAGATACGGCGTCAGCAGCGACAGCGAAATCTCGACACGCGGATCGCGCGCCCATTGCCGCAAGCGCAGGCTCAGCCATCCGACAGCGATGCCGAAAATGACTTCACCGACAATGATCGCCACGAATGTCCCGGCAGCGGGCGCAAGCGAGAAGGTGCCGGTGGAGACTGCAAGCACAGCGAAGCGATAAAGAATGAGCGCGGTCGCATCATTGGCGAGGCCTTCGCCTTCGAGAATGACAAGAATCCGGTGCGGCAGCTTCAGACGTTTCGCGATGGCAAGCGGCGCGACCACATCCGGCGGGGAGACAATCGCGCCAAGCACGAATCCGACGCTCCACGGCAAACCAAGCGCGTAATGCGCCGCTGCCGCCACGAGTGCGGTGGTGAAAATCACACAGCCGATGGCGAGCAGGCTGATGGGCCGCAGGTTGGACTTGAACTCGCGCCAGCTCATCGACACGCCGGACGAATAGATCAGCGGCGGTAGCACGAGCAGCAGCACGCCTTCTGGCTTCATTTCGATGCGCGGAAATCCCGGAAGGAAGGCCAGCGCGATGCCGGTCACCAGAAAGACGATGGCGGGCGCAATATCGAGCTTTCTTGCCAGCGTCGCGGACGCGGCCAAAACCGTAAGGATGAGAAGGACGGTGAGAAACGTCTGAACCATGAGTTTCTATATCGCACTGGCTGCGATGTTGACCATCAAGGCCACCAGCGCCGTGTTGAAAATAAAGGACACAACGCCATGCGCGGTCGCGGTGCGGCGGATCACTTTGTCAGTGATCCCAACATCGGAGACCTGAGCGGTCATGCCGATCACGAAAGAGAAATAGACGAAATCCCAGTAGTCGGGTTTGTCGTCACCGGGAAAGGCCAGCCCGCCCGCGTCCTTGCCGCGATAGTAGTCGTGCGCATAGTGAAGCGCGAAGGTCGTGTGGATCATCGCCCATGACAGCACGATGGTGACCACCGCGAGAACAAGCTGCGGGGTCTGTTGCGGCTTGATTGCAAGTTCCATGAGAATGGCGGCGATGCTCGCGAACGCGCCGAGACCTGTCATCGCAAGAATGAAGAAGCGTCCGTCATCCTGGATCGCCGCTTGCCTGCGAATCTGCGCGATGCTGCACGAGAACACAGTGACGTAGGCGAGCACCATATAGATGCCGATGAAAATGTCCCAGCCGACCAGCAGGCGGGTCGCGAGCCGCCATGCTGGGGGCAGGATCAATAGCGATCCCAGTCCGATCGCCAGCGCGATAAATGTTCGCGGCCGGGACAAAACCACACGAGCCGGTCTCGGCATGCCTTTCAGGCGCTGCAAATAGGGATCGCCGTCTTTTTGATCCGGCATTGTAAGCCTTTTAGTTCTGCCGCTCCGCCACGAAGCGCGATGTGGCGCGCAGCACGTCACCTTTCGCACCGAACGGCGCGAGCGCAGCGTCGGCTTGTGCGAGTAAGTCCTTCACGCGCTTCTTCGCACCGTCGATGCCGAGTTGTGTCACGAATGTTGTTTTGCCGAGCGCCGCGTCCTGTCCGGCGGGCTTGCCGAGTGCCGCCGCATCGCCTTCCACGTCCAGCAGATCGTCGGCGATCTGAAATGCTTCGCCGAGCGCATGACCGTAAGCATCGAGCGCGGCATATTGTTCTTTCGACGCCTGACCAAGCAGCGCGCCCGCGATGCAGCCATACTTGAGCAGCGCGCCGGTCTTCATCTGCTGCAGCTTGGCGACATCCGGCGGTTCGGGATCGCCGAACCGGCCTTCGCCCGCAAGATCCATGATCTGCCCGCCCACCATGCCGCCGACGCCAGCGGCGCGCGCCAGCGCGCGTGTCAGCAACAGGCGCACAGTTGGATCTTTGTGAACTTCGTCGCGCGTGATGATGTCGAAGGCGAGCGTGAGAAGTCCGTCACCTGCGAGGATCGCCGTCGCATCATCGAACTTCTTGTGCGAGGTCGGACGGCCCCGGCGCAGGTCGCTGTTGTCCATCGACGGAAGGTCGTCGTGGATCAGCGAGTAGCAGTGAATGCATTCAAGCGCGGCGCCAACCAGCAGCGCAGCATCGCGCGCGATGCCGAATACGGCGGCACTTTCCACCACCAGAAACGGACGCAGGCGCTTGCCGCCGTTCAGGCTGGAATAGCGCATTGCTTCCATCACCCGATGCGGGCGCAAGATTTCGCCGGAGAGCGGCTGGTCCGACAGCAACTGCGTCAGCAGCGCTTCTGTGTCCGCCGCCGTGGCGTCGAGGCGTTTCATGAAATCTTGTGGGGAGGTGCCGGTGGTCATCAAAAGCTCCGAAACAACGCAAATTTTGGCGGACAATCGTTCATGATGCGGTTCGCGTCAATTCCGCAAAAGCCCAGTTTTGACTGGGATTTGGCTAGAGCAATGCGTCCGTGTTCTGCTAGCTATGATGCCCGGATGTCCGGCTGATCTCCCGACAGGAGCGCACATGCCCGCCTACGTCATTTTCGATGTCGAAATTCGAGACAGCGAGAGGTATCAGCATTTCATGAGCCAGGTGAAGCCGGCGCTAGAGGCGGCGGGTGGGCGATATCTCGCGCGCGGCGGTGCCCACAAAGTTTATGAAGGCGACTGGAATCCGCGGCGCATTGTTGTTCTTGAGTTTCCGTCGGTGGCGGCGTTCGAAGCCTTCTATCACGGCGAGCTGTATCAGGGCCTCAAGCATATCCGGGATGAGTGCAGTTCGGCGCGGCTCGTCAGCGTCGAAGGGCTGTAGCCTGAATGAGACGGTTGATCCGCGTGGTGATGATAGTCGTGCTGGGGCTTCTTCTGTTGCCCTATCTGCTGACGCCGATCTACGGCACCGGGCACCCGATCTCTACATTGATGATCGGCCGGTATCTCACTGGCGAGCCTGTCACCCGCACCTGGATCGACATCGATCGCATCTCTCCGGCGCTGCCGCGATCGGTCGTGGGCGCGGAGGATGCCAAGTTCTGCTTTCACCACGGCATCGATTGGGATTCGCTGCGGGACGTGATCGAAGATGCGCAGGATGGCGAAGCCACCCGGGGCGGATCGACCATCACCCAGCAGGTCGCGAAAAACCTGTTCCTGTGGCCGGGCCGTAGCGTGATCCGCAAGGCGCTCGAGTTCCCGCTGGCGCTGTGGATTGATCTGGTGCTGACCAAAAAGCGCATTCTTGAGCTTTATCTGAATATCGCCGAACTCGGTCCCGCCGGTCAGTTCGGTGCAGAGGCCGGGGCGAATTATGCGTTCGGCCGTTCGGCCTCAGCGCTGTCGGCGACGGAAGCCGCGCTAATGGCGGCTATTTTGCCGAATCCGGTGACTCGAAGCGCCCGCAATCCCGGCCCCGGCGTGCGGCGCATGGCCGGGACTTACGTGGCGCGAGCCCAGTCGGCGGAAATTTCCAATTGCTGGGGCAGAAATCGTTGATTTCGGGCTATTTTGGCGGATTTTCGGGGCCGTTCCGGTCTAGCTTTCGGTGCAACCTTCCTCTATAAGCGCGGCCTCAATCCGAATTTTGAAGAGCCCCCGCACCGGCGGGTGAGCCTTTGGTTTAAAGGACGACGATCCCATGGCCGTTCCACGCAGGAAAACCTCGCCATCGCGCCGCGGCATGCGCCGCTCGGCGGACGCGCTCAAGAAGCCGACTTATGTCGAGGACAAGGACTCGGGCGAACTCCGCCGTCCGCATCACCTCGATCTCAAGACCGGCATGTACAAGGGCCGCCAGGTCCTGAAGGTCAAGAAGGACTGACGTCCTGATGTGGCGCGCTGCCTTACGCAGCGCCGCCACTTTGACAGTGGCAGGAGGCTGCGGCGAACGCGCCTCCACAAGAACGCCACACACCCACGCTCTCCTGAGCATGTGACGACATCCGTCTCATAGACATTCTTTTTCAGAGAGAGCTCGCCGACAATGATCGGTTTCCCGCTGCTTCTGATTCCGTTCGCGATCTACAACATCTTCGTGTTCATGATGCCCGGCGTGGCGTTCACCGCGCCGATTGTCAGCGTCACGCTGATGTCCGGCGTGACATGGTCGCCGACCTTCGGTGATGCGCTGCTCGCATTCGCGATGTTGCTGCTGCTGCTCGAAGTCATCAAGGCTTCGCGGCCCGGTGGCCGTTACCTGACGGATCATCTGCTGTCACTGATCGTGTTTGGTGCTGCGATAGCTGAGTTTCTGCTGCTGCCGCAATTCGCGACATCGACATTCGTGCTGCTCGCGGTGCTGACTGGCGTCGAGTTTTTGAGCGGCGTCTCGCTCGGCATCCGCAACCGGCGTCGCCGCGTGCCAGTCACTGCGCCGGTCGAACAGACACCGGCTCCTGTCGCTGTGCCCGTTGCGCAGCCAGAGCCTGCAGTCGAGCGGAAATATCCGGATCTCAGACCGGAAGATCTTCGCGTCGACGATTCAAAACCTGTTGCTTCACGCCCGGTCGAGCCGACGTTCATTCCGCCGGAGCCTGCAGCCAAGCCAGTGCCGTCGCTGGCGGTGATCCGCGATCACGAGACCGGGACGCCTGTCGCCGCAAACAAGATCATGAACTGGAATGTCAGCGATGTGGTGTCGGGCGCTGACGCGAAGCCTCACGTCACACCGAAACCCTGATCGATCAAGCGGTCTGCGCGACGATCCTGCCTTGGGCCGGTCCCGTGCGGGCTGGGTTGCCGCTATAGGCCGCGCCTGCATCCGATGGATCGAGCCGCCGCAAAGGGCGGGTCTGTGGCATCTGCATTGCCGTCGCAATCAGATGGGTGACGAAGGATGCATCCGGGCGAAGGTTGCCTGAAACGCTGCGCCATGCCGGACGATCGACAGCAACCAGCGCGGTGCCCGTTACGGGTTCTGCCGGAGCCGTGCCGGTATCAACCGGTGCCAATCTTCCAGATTTGGTTGCTGAAAATCCCGAAATGATCATCGCCTACCCGGTATCTGTCTCATTTTGAGACGCTTTGCGCCTGTTGACGAGATCATCGCAAGGCGCGTGCCGGGCACGAGGGTTCCGGGTTTGTCGATTGTTCAGGAACTTGAACTAGGCTGGACGGCAGCGGGCGATCTAATCTTGCGAAGCCCGAATCATCTGCTTGCCCCAGGACGAGGCTCTCGTGACCATGACCCGGCCCCATTCCGTCGCTCTTCCCGCAACAGCGACCCCGGTCGATGGCAGTCTCCACGGCGACCAGATGCATATGGAGAATCCGGATATTCTCTCGGCGCTTGGGCAGGCGACCTTTGCCTGGGATATTGCCGGCGACACGCTGCGCTGGAGCGATAATGTTGCGGCAGTTCTGCGCGACATTCCTGAAGCTGCACTTTTGAAGGCCAGCGAATTTTCAAAACTCATCGAGCCCGCGCGTGGCATCCGCAACGATGCGGTGCTGAATTCGACCGCGTGCGATAGCGGCGAGGGCGTCGCTTACCAGATCGAATATGGCATGCGCGCAAGTGTTTCTGCGCCGGTGCTGTGGATCGACGAATGCGGCCGCTGGTTCGCTGGAGACGACGGCAAACCGTCTCGCGTCCACGGCATCATTCGCATCAACAACGAACGGCGCGCGCGCGAAGAGCAGCTTTTGCAACTTGCGCAGAACGATCCGCTGACCGGCGAATATAATCGCGCCCGCCTGATTGCGGCTCTTGCAGAATCCATTCAGGAAGCCGAGCGATTCCGATCGTCCTTCGCATTCATGCTGGTCGGCATCGACCATTTGGCGCAGATCAACGATGCGTTCGGATACGATGTAGCCGACGAAGTCATCCTCGAAGTCGCAAGGCGCATCCGTGCGCGGCTGCGCGGCGGTGATATTCTCGGGCGCTTCTCGGGCAACAAGTTCGGCCTGATCCTGAAGAACTGCACAGTGGACGACATGAATGTCGCTGCCGAGCGTTTTCTCGCCGGCATTCGCGACGAAGTCGTGCCGACACGTCTTGGTCCCGTCGCAGTGACGGCATCAATCGGTGCGACGAATGCGCTGCGCCACGCGCGCACGACGGAAGAAGCGATGAGCCGGACGCAAGAGGCGCTCGATCTTGCAAAGGCGCGCCGTCAAGGATCGATGGCGATCTGGCATCCGAATGTCGAACGCGACGCGCAGCGCCGGGTCAATATCCGCGTCACCGACGAAATCGTCACCGCGCTAAACGAGCGTCGCATCGTGATGGCCTATGAGCCCGTGGTTGCGACGTCCTCGCGGCAGCCGGCATTCCATGAATGTCTGGTGCGCATGCGACAGGAAAACGGCGAATACTCGTTGTCGCCCGACATCGTTCCGGTGGCGGAAAAACTCGGACTGATCCGTCTGGTCGATCACCGCGTCCTGGAATTGGTGGTGGCTGAACTGGCGGAGGCGCCAAACGCGCAACTCAGCCTCAACATTTCACCCGGCACGACGATGGATCCGGACTGGTGGGCCAGCATCGAATCACTGATGCGCAATCATCCCGGTGTTGCTGAGCGGCTGATCGTCGAGATCACCGAGACCGTTGCGATTCAGGATCTGGATGACGTGCGCGGCTTCGTCACGCGCTTGAAGAATTTCGGTAGCCGTATCGCCATCGACGATTTCGGCGCGGGCTACACGTCGTTCCGCAACCTGCGCAAGCTGGGCGTGGACATCGTGAAAATCGACGGCGCGTTCGTGCAGAACATCGCGCGGTCGTCCGACGATCGGGCGTTCGTTCAGACGCTGATCGATCTGGCGCACCGTCTCGGTATCAAGACCGTAGCCGAATGGGTTCAGGATGAAGAATCCGCCGCGCTGTTGCAAGGCTGGGGCTGCGATTACATTCAGGGGCGGCTGATCGGGCTGGCATCTTTGACCAAGCCCTGGTCGGCGGCGGGTGCGCTGCCTGATATCATTGTCCCGGTCTCGCCGGTGACATCGAAGCCGGTGGCTGCGTCAGCAGCGAGCTGACGGCAGCACACCGTCAATCTCATTCAATTCTTTTCTTCGGGTTCCTTGGACATGCGCTCAAGGCGGTCCTGCATTTCCCGCATCTGACGCTTCAGATCGTCGATATCGCCGGGTTCAGGTGCTTCGCCCGCTGTCGGCGGCGAATCAGATTGTGGCGTGTCCTTCCGGACCGGCGCGCCGAACGGCTTGAACATCGAGAACGTGCGCTCGAACATTTCCATGTTGCGGCGGACATGTTCTTCCAGCGGCGCGAACGGCGTGTTGCTGAACGTGTTCGTCATCTGCTTGCGGAATTTTTCCTGCTCGCGCGTCAGCGTGTCGATGGATTGCTCGAGATATTTCGGCACCACCATCTGCATGCTGTCGCCATAGAAGCGGATCAGCTGGCGCAGGAATGTGGTCGGCAGCAGGTTCTGCCCGGCCTTGTTCTCTTGTTCGAAGATGATCTGGGCAAGCACCGAGCGCGTAATATCGTCTCCAGTTTTCGCGTCATAAACGAGAAAATCTTCTCCAACCTTCACCATCGCGGCGAGATCTTCGAGTGTGACGTAGGTGCTGGTGCCGGTGTTGTAGAGACGCCGGTTAGCGTATTTCTTGATGGTAATCGGCTGATCGGATTTGGCCATGGACTCACACATACCTAACGGGGGAGAAAGGAAGCCGGCGAACCGCGCCGAGGGCAGTGCAAACAATGCGTTGCAATAAACTAAGCACTTTCAGGCGGGTACGGCTACCGTTTTGTGCAGGACGGTTAATCTGAGGGCATAGCAGGGCAGCGGAACCCGTAAATGCCCAGAATGCCGTTGGCGGACGGGGACGGCGGTACTAGGTTAAATAGGCGAAATCGGAGCCCAGGACGGTTCGGCGGCTCCCTCTCGCCCCCACGGTTTCCACAATTCCTTCGGTTTGAAAAATCAGGAGACGCCCATGTCCGACGATGTCGTCATCGTCAGTGCTGCCCGTACCGCTATCGGCGGTTTCAACGGTGCCTTTGCCAATATCCCGGCCCATGACCTTGGCGCCGTAGCCATTAAAGCGGCCCTCGAACGCGCCGGAATCGAGCCGGGCCGCGTTTCGGAGGTCATCATGGGACAGATTTTGACCGCCGGGCAGGGTCAGAACCCGGCCCGTCAGGCTGCCGTGAAGGCCGGCGTGCCTGTGGACAGCCCCGCCTGGGGCATCAACATGCTCTGCGGGTCCGGCCTGCGGACGGTGGCCCTCGGTTATCAGGCGATCAAGAACGGCGATTCTGAGATCGTGGTCGCCGGTGGCCAGGAATCCATGAGCATGTCGCCGCACGCCCAGCATCTGCGCGGTGGCGTTAAGATGGGCGCAGTCGATCTGGTGGACACCCTGATCAAGGACGGGTTGTGGGACGCTTTCAACGGCTACCATATGGGCAACACCGCCGAAAACGTCGCGCGGCAGTTCCAGATTACCCGGCAGCAGCAGGACGAATTCGCCGTCCATTCGCAGAACAAGGCCGAAGCCGCGCAGAAGGCCGGCAAGTTCAAGGACGAGATCGTCCCGTTCAGCGTCAAGGGCCGCAAGGGCGACATCGTGATCGATGCGGATGAAGGCCCGCGCCACGGCGCTTCAGTGGATGCATTCGCCAAGCTCAAGCCGGTCTTTCTGAAAGATGGCTCAGTGACCGCGGCCAACGCCTCGAGCATCAACGACGGCGCTGCGGCGCTGGTGCTGATGAGTGCGAAGCAGGCCGCCAAGGAAGGCAAGACGCCGCTGGCACGCATCGTGTCGTGGGCGCAGGCGGGCGTCGATCCGTCCATCATGGGCACGGGACCGATTCCGGCGTCGCGCGCAGCACTTCAGAAAGCTGGCTGGAAGCCCGGCGATCTCGATCTGGTCGAGGCCAACGAGGCTTTTGCCGCGCAGGCCGCCGCCGTGAACAAGGAAATCGGCTGGGATACGTCCAAGGTCAATGTCAACGGCGGCGCAATCGCCATCGGCCATCCGGTCGGCGCATCGGGCGCACGCGTGCTGGTGACCCTGTTGCACGAAATGCAGAAGCGTGACGCCAAGAAGGGCCTCGCGACCTTGTGCATCGGTGGCGGCATGGGCATCGCGCTTACTGTCGAGCGATAGTCTCGCTCAGCGCGGAGGTGCCTTCGCGCAAAGCATATGGCGTCATCGCGGATTGAATGTCATTGATCCGCGATGACGTCTTCCACTGCCACACTCATCGGCCTCACCGCCATCATCATGTGGTCTCTGCTTGCCGCGCTCACCGTGGCGACGGGCCGCGTGCCGCCGTTTCAACTGCTCGCCATGACATTCGCCATCGGCAGCATCGTCGGGCCGCTGACATGGCTATGGCGTCCCAGCGCAATACGAGTGCTGCGTCAGCCGCCGCTAGTCTGGCTGGTCGGCATCGGCGGATTGTTCGGTTATCACGCGCTGTATTTTCTCGCGCTGCGACTCGCGCCACCCGCTGAGGCGGGGCTGCTGAACTATCTCTGGCCGCTGCTGATCGTGTTGCTCTCATCGCTGTTGCCCGGCGAGCGGTTAATGCCGCATCACATCGTCGGCGCGGTGCTGGGGTTCGCCGGAACGGTTCTGCTACTGACCGGCAGTGGCGGATCGCAATTCGATGCCGCGCATCTGCCGGGCTTTCTCGCAGCGTTTGTCGCGGCGTTCGTATGGGCCGGTTATTCAGTCATGTCGCGCAAGCTCGCCGCAGTGCCGACCGATGCGGTTGCGGGTTTCTGTCTTGCGACCGCACTGCTGGCGCTGATGTGCCATCTCGTTTTGGAAGCGACCGTATGGCCGGACACGATCTGGCAATGGCTCGCCATCGCAGCGCTGGGTATCGGCCCGGTGGGGTTGGCGTTCTTCGCGTGGGACATCGGCATGAAGCGCGGCGACATCCGCGTGTTGGGTGCTGCGTCCTATGCCACGCCGCTGTTGTCCACCGGATTCCTGATTATTGCTGGATTTGCAAAACCGACGACGACGCTGGCACTCGCAGCCGCGCTGATTGCAGGCGGCGGATTGATCGCAGCGAAGGATATGGTCGTCAAACGCTCATCTTAAGTTGGCGACCAATTCGGCGGCGCCAATTCGAATGTCGCGAAGTCGAATCCGGGCGCAACAGTGCAGCCCACCAGCGTCCAGTCGCCGGTGCTTTCCGCCGCTTGCCACGCATGCGCGGGTACAACAGCCTGCGGCAACTCACCAGCGTTAAAATCCGGTCCGAGCATGACGGTCTGCGCGCCGCTGTCATCGGCAATGCGCAATGTCAGCGTGCTGCCCGCGTAATAGTGCCAGACCTCGGCGGCATCGACGCGATGCCAGTGCGAGCGTTGGCCGCGCTTGAGCAGGAAGTAGATCGCCGTCGAGGCTGCGCGTCCGCCATCGACCGGTCGCGTATCGCGAAACGTTTCGCGAAAGTATCCGCCTTCGGGATGTGGCTTAAGGTCGAGCCGCGCAATGATCTCGTCAGCCGTCATGCCTTGTTCTTGCGTTCGCGCAATTCACCGAACACTTCCGCCGGGCTTTTGCCTGCAAGGCCGACGGCGGCTGCAACAGATGGCACATCGGCGCGCAGGAACACATTGGCTTCCTTCTCGTCGCGGATCAGCGTTGGAATCGTCGGCTGGTTGGCCGCGCGTTGCTTGGTCACTTCTTCGGCGCGGGCTTTCAGGGCCGCATTGCCGGGCTCGATGCCGAGCGCGAACTTGACGTTGGACGCGGTGTATTCGTGACCGCAATAGATCCGCATATCGTCGGGCAGCGCGCGCAGCTTCAGGAGCGACTCCCACATCATCGGATAGGTGCCTTCGAACACGCGCCCGCAGCCGATCGAGAACAGCGTGTCGGCCGAGAACAGTGCGCGTTCGTCGTCAAACACGTAAGAGATATGGTCGAGTGTATGGCCCGGCGTTTCCAGCACGCGCGCGGTTAGGTTGCCGACGTTCACGCGGGAGCCTTCCTTCACGCGCTCATCGACTTGCGCAATCGCAACGGCCTTGTCGTAAGGCGCAACCACGCGGCAATCGTATTTCTTTTTCAGTTCGGCGATGCCGCCGACATGGTCCGCATGATGATGCGTGACGAGGATGTCGGTCAGCGTCCAGCCCTCGCGCTGCAGCGCCTTGATGATCGGGCCTGCTTCCGGCGCGTCGATGGACGCGGTCGCCTTGGTCTTGGGATCGTGAATGAGATAGCCGAAATTATCGGACAGGCAAGAAAACACGCGAATCTCGGCGGCCATGACGTCTCCATTCATCAGGATGCGGCACGCTAACACGGCCTCATGCGCGAGTGAAATGCGTTAACGCCGTTCGGCGAGCGCCTTTCAGGCCGCTGTCACGGGGAACAGGCCGTGATACACTGGCCTCATGACAATCGATGTCATCGATCTTCGCAATTTCTATTCTCAACGCCTCGGCATCGTGGCGCGGCGGCTGATCAATCGTGGCATTCAGCAATACTGGCCGCATGCGGATGGCCTGCGTGTCGCAGGTCTCGGCTATACCACGCCGTATCTCGGACTGTTCCGCGAAGATGCCGAACGCTGCATCGCGTTGATGCCTGCGGCGCAGGGCGTGCTTAAATGGCCGACGGCGCGTCCCACATTGTCCACGCTGGTCGATGAATTCTCGCTGCCGCTGCCGGACGCCGCGGTGGATCGCATCCTCGTCGTACATGCATTGGAAATTTCGGCCGATCCGGAAGGACTGCTGCGCGAAGTGTGGCGCGTGCTCGCGCCCTCGGGGCGGATGATGGCGATCATTCCCAATCGCCGCGGCGTATGGACACGTACCGACAACACGCCGTTCGGTCATGGCCGTCCGTATTCGCGCACACAGATCACGCAACTGCTGCGGCAGACATGGTTCACGCCGACGGCGTGGGGAGAGGCGCTATTCGTGCCGCCGTTTCAGGGAAGCTGGGTGCTGCGCTCGGCGATGGCGTGGGAGCGCATGAGTGCTGCGGTGTCGTCGCCGTTTGCAGGCGTTCACATCGTCGAAGCATCAAAGCAGGTCTATCGCGCGATTCCCGCGCATCGCGAACGCACGCGGCTGATTCCGTCGATGCCGCCGGTGCTGGTGCCCACACCAACGCGGCGTGACAAGACGTCTGCCATTACCTGACAAAGAAAAACGGCGGCGCATCTGCACCGCCGTTTCAAAAAATACAGATGTTGCGGACCTTAGCCTGCATCCTCGCTTGATGGCTGGGCTGCATCGGGACGCGGCCCCGGTGGCCGACGACGGCGGCGATGACCGAAGCGCTCGCCGGTCGGCGTTGCGCCCTCCGCGCCGTTGCCATTCGGCTGCGGCTGTGCGCCGCCGGTAATGAACGACGGCAGACGGTCCACCTGATCGCTCACCGAAGGTTGCATCACCGGTTGCGGCTGCTGACGATTGTCGCGCTGATCGCGGTCACGGAAATTCTCGCGCGGCTGTTGATTGTCGCGCGGATAAGGCTGCTGCTCGCGCGGCTGAAAATTCGGCTGCTGCTGGTGGCCCGGCGCGAAGCCCGGCTCCGCGCCGAAGTTCGAATAACCGTCGCTGTCGTCGCCGCCATCATCGAGCGATTCGTCGGAGCGCTGCACCGGCTGCTGTTGCTGCTGCGGCTGGCTCTGGCGGAATTGCTCCTGGGCCGCAGCGATCAGACGAAAATAATGCTCGGCATGCTGATAGTAATTTTCGGCCGCCACCGGATCGCCGGAAGAGCGTGCGTCGCGCGCGAGCTGAACGTATTTTTCAGCGACATGAGAGGCAGTACCGCGAATCTTGATGTCCGGCCCGTTGGATTCAAAAACCCGGGTCATCGGGTTCTGACCGCGCCGGTGATTATTATTGTTGTTGTTATTGTTATTGTTATTATTGTTGTTCCGGCTGCGCATGCGCTTGTTGTTATTCGGGCCGTTTCTCATGTGGTGCCTTCTACCAATTCGAGATCAGGGTCATGGATGTGCTGGACACGCACGTTGCATTCGCGCAATCGGCGATGCCGTCCAGTTTCAGATCGGTGGTGCCAGGTATCGCGTTCAACAAAGACGCGTTCTCCAAATGCCCGAAGGCAATGAGCCATTGGGCCGGATCAGTCAGCACCCATAAGGGCGACGTTCTGAAGTTGAGTGTTCAAGCGCAAATCAGGCTTTCGTTCGCTTTCGCGGTCCCAAGCAGCGCGGCTCTTTCAGCCTTCGCGCTCGTTATGACCGGTCTTTCAGGAACCTTTCATCCGGCGGGCGTCCCTCGCGAGACATCTGGCTTCGCCCGTATTCGTTAACGGGGCCACGACCCAAAACCGATGGTGTGGCCGGAACGTAGTCGCTCCAGAGCGATATTCCAAGAGGTTTTTTCTGTTCCGGACCGCCTTTAAGGGGCCGCTTTTCGACCCACCACAGCACGCTGAATCCCGCTCAGATCTGCCTTCGGCATGGCTGAAACAGAGAAGCCAGCTGCCCGCATTAACTGCATAACCTGATCGCTTTGATCGTGGCCGACTTCAAAAATCAGCACGCCGCCGGGGACGAGCAAAGCCTTCGCCTGCGGCACGATCGCGCGATACGCGTCCAGTCCATCCGCTCCGCCGTCCAGCGCGAGACGCGGATCGTGCTCGCGCACGTCGCTCTCAAGGGTCGCGATGTCGGCGGACCGGATATAGGGCGGATTCGACACGACGAGATCGAATGGGCCGGACAGCGCCGCCGCATAGTCACACTGAACAAATGCTGCGCGCGGGATCAGCCCGAGCCGCCGCGCGTTCGATTCCGCTGTTGCGAGTGCGCCCGCGCTGATGTCGGTGCCGACGCCTGTTGCAGACTCAAGCTCCGACAGCAGCGCCAGCAGGATCGCGCCCGAGCCGGTGCCGATGTCTGCGATGCGGATCGTCTTGGATGCGTGAAAATCGCTTCTGAGGATTTCAAGTGCCGCTTCGACCACAGTTTCGGTATCGGGACGCGGCACGAGCGTTTCTTGCGACAGGCAAAGATCGAGGCCCCAGAATTCCTTGCGGCCGAGAATGCGTGCCACCGGCTCATGAGCGATCCGGCGCTGCGCGAACCGCGCGATGGTTTGCGCTTCGTCTGTCGTGATCACACGCAGAGCCTGTATGGCGAGCGCGGTGTGATCGAGCTTCAAAGCCGCGCCGATCAGAAGCCGCGCATCAAGATCCGGTGTCTCGATGCCGTTCGCCTTGAGTTGTGCGGAGAGTGCACGACGCGCTGCATCGACGGTCAATCCTGTGAAGGGATTGTCCACGCTCACGCGCTGCCCTGTTCGGCAAGTTGTGCCGCCTGATGCTCGGTGGTCAGCGCATCGATCAGGTCGTGCAAGGCATCACCTGCGATCACCTGTGGCAGCTTGTAGAGCGTGAGGTTGATGCGGTGGTCGGTGACGCGGCCTTGCGGAAAATTATAGGTGCGGATGCGCTCGGAGCGATCGCCGGAGCCGACCTGTCCCTTGCGCTCGGCGGAGCGTTCGGCATCCATGCGCTGCCGCTCGGCGTCATAGATGCGCGAGCGCAGGATGTTCATGGCGCTGGCACGGTTTTTGTGCTGCGAGCGACTGTCCTGCATCATCACGACAATGCCGGTCGGTAGATGGGTGATCCGGATCGCGGATTCGGTTTTATTGACGTGCTGTCCGCCCGCGCCTTGCGCGCGCATGGTCTCGATCCGCAGGTCACTATCCTTGATCGCGACATCCACGTCTTCGGCTTCCGGCAACACGGCTACGGTCGCCGCCGACGTATGAATGCGGCCTTGTGTCTCTGTGTCCGGCACGCGCTGCACGCGGTGCACGCCGGATTCGAATTTCAGTTTGGCGAAAGCGCCGCGGCCTTGCACCTCGGCGACGATTTCCTTGTAGCCGCCCATCGTGCCTTCGCTGGCCGACATCAATTCGACCTTCCAGCCCTGTAGAGATGCGAAGCGCTCGTACATCCGGAACAGGTCGCCTGCGAACAGCGAGGCCTCGTCGCCGCCGGTGCCCGCGCGGATTTCGAGGACCACGCTGCGCTCGTCCATCGCATCCTTCGGCAGCAACGCAACGCGAATGCTTTGTGCCAGTTCATCGCGCTTGGCTTCAAGCTGCGGGCGTTCGCTTTCCGCCATTCCGCGCATTTCGGCGTCCGTGCCCGCGTCGGCGATCAGCGCATCGATGCCGTCGATCTCTGCGGCCGCCGAGCGATAGGCCTTCACCGCGTCGATCACCGGTGCAAGCTCGCTTAATTCGCGGGTGATCCGGACATAGGTTTCCGAATTCACTTGTCCAAGCAGTTCGCTCTCGAGCGCAGCATGGCGCGCGAGCAGTGTATCGAGTTTGGCTTCGGGCAGCGTTGTCATGAGGTTCGATCTAGAAAAGGATGGGTTCATTGGCGGGCGCTCGGAACAGTCCGGACAGCCTCGCTACAATGAAATTCCTTCGGCCTCGGCGAATTCCGTCAGCTTGGTGCGGATCGAGACACTTCCCGCCGGCGCTTCCAGCAGCGGCGTGATCATGGCTTCGGCTTTCTTGACGTCGAGTTCGAGCACCAGCGCTTTGACGGGACCGTGCGCCATCGCCGACAGCGAAAGCGAGCGATAGCCGAGCGCAATCAGCGCCAAAGCGCCGAGCGGCTGCGAAGCCATCTCGCCGCAGAGCGAGACTGATTTTCCAGCGGCGTCGGCCTTCCGCACGATGTCGCGCAGCGCACGCAGGATCGGAGCGGACAAGGTATCGAAGCGATCGGTCACGCGCGAATTGCCGCGATCCACTGCGAACAGGAACTGAAACAGATCGTTCGAGCCGACGGAGATGAAGTCCACGCGCTTGAGCAATTCGTCGAGCTGATAGAGCAGAGCAGGCACTTCGACCATGGTGCCGACGTCGACGCGCTCGGGCAGCGTATGACCGTGCTGGCGCAGATATGTCAGTTCACGCTCGATCACGAGCTTGGCCTGATCGAATTCGTCGACCTGCGAAATCATCGGGAACATGACACGCAGATGGCGTCCGGATGCGGCGCGCAGCATCGCGCGGATTTGTCCGCGCAACAGTCCCGGGCGGTCGAGGCCGAGGCGGATCGCGCGCCAGCCAAGCGCGGGATTTTCTTCGACAATCGTATCCATATACGGCAGCGCCTTGTCGCCGCCGATGTCGAGCGTGCGGAAGGTCACGGGCCTGCTGCCCGCGGCGTCCAGCACCGTGCGATAAAGCGAAAGCTGTTCGCTGGTGCGCGGCAGGCTTTGTCCGACCATGAACTGCAATTCGGTGCGGAAGAGCCCGATGCCAGACGATCCGGTATCCTCGATATGCGGCAAGTCGATCACGAGGCCCGCGTTGATCATCAAATCGATGTGCTGGCCGTCCTTGGTCACGCAAGGCTTGTCGCGCAACTCGCGATATTGCTCCTGCCGCCGCGCGCGGAAACGGACGCGCTCTCCATATGCCGACTGGATTTCATGCGAAGGGCGAATGAAAATCGAGCCGGACGTGCCGTCCACAATGATCGCGTCGCCGGGATCGGCGATGCCGGCTGCGTTCGGCACTTCACCCACGGCTGGAATGCCGAGCGCGCGTGCCACGATGGACACGTGCGAATTGGCGGTGCCTTCTTCCAGCACGAGGCCGCGTAGCCGCTTGCGGTCGTAGTCGAGCAATGCTGCCGGGCCCATCGAGCGTGCGATCAGGATCGCATTGTCGGGCAACTGCTCGCGAGACGGCGCGTGGTCCTGTCCAACGAGTTGGCGCATCAAGCGATGACCGAGATCTTCGAGATCATGCAGGCGGTCGCGCAAGTACGGATCGGTGGAGCGCAACATGCGCGCGCGCGTGTCGGACTGCACGCGCTCGACGGCAGCTTCCGCGGTGAGGCCGGTTGCGACCGCTTCGTGCAACTTGTGCTGCCAGCCCTGGTCGTTGGCGAACATGCGATAGGCTTCGAGCACGTCGCGATGCTCGCCGCCTTCGGCCATGTCGCCGCGCTCCAGCATGCGGTCGAGATCGGCGCGCAGCTTCAGGATGGCGGTGTCGAGCCGCTTCACTTCCTTCGGCAGGTCTTCTGCGATGTAGTTGGTGATGACGACGCGCGGCTCGTGCAGCACCACATGGCCGAGCGCGATGCCGTCCGACAACACAGCGCCCGTTTTGTGAATCGAATGACGCGCGGCGGGCTCCGCGCCGGGCTTTGCGATGGACGACAATTCGCCCGAGGCGATCATTTCCGCGACCACCATCGCGGTGGTCTGCAGCGCCTCGACTTCTTCCTCGACATAAGTGCGGTGCGCACGGTTCTGCACGACCAGCACGCCGAGCGTGTTGCCGGAGCGCAGGATCGGCACGCCGAGGAACGAGTGATAAATTTCTTCGCCGGTTTCCGGACGATACGAGAACGCCGGATGAGATTGCGCGTTCGACAAGTTCAGCGGCGTGGCTTCCGAAGCCACGAGGCCGACCAGACCTTCATGCGCGTTCATCACGGTCTGGTGGACCGCGTCACGGTTCAGACCTTCGGTGGCGTAGAGTTCAAGGGTGTTGTCAACGCGCAGGACGTAGGTCGAGCAGACCTCCGCCACCATGTTGGCGGCGATCAGCACCACGATCTTGTCGAGGCGTTCCTGAGCGCTGACCTGTTCGGCCATCACTTCGCGGAGCCGTCTCAACAAGACGCGGGGACCTCCCAGCGCGCTCCGCATCCGTTGACATCCTTAAAGCTGCAAGCCCAGCGCAGCCCGGAGTGGCCACGATAGCGTTAACCAGAGGTAAAATAACGACTTTTCAGATCGTGCCTGCACCGCTGCGGCCGCTCCGAACA
>Ga0209023_10002441_pt1 | contig 23188 bp, 23 predicted proteins | sample LakOneMetagenome_FD_187468 | JGI IMG/M metagenome (GOLD analysis project Ga0209023, IMG submission 187468) | Freshwater and sediment microbial communities from Lake Erie, Canada (SPAdes) (version 2) | ecosystem: Environmental > Aquatic > Freshwater > Lentic | place: Lake Erie, Canada... | reverse complement strand
TCGGGCTTGTTCTGGTGATCGCCGCTGATGACGTCGATCTTCCAGCCCTTCTTGGTGAGGCCGGAATCCTCGACCGCCATCTTGATCGCGACCACCGAGTTCGGGCCGCCGATGTCGGCATAGAGGCTCGACATGTCGTTCAGCACGCCGATCTTGACGGTCTTGTCCTGGGCGTAAGCGGGGGCCGTAAAGGCAATGCCGGCAACCGAGAACAACGCGGCAAGGCGCCGCGCAGTAATTGTATTCATGTCCTTCCTCCATTTGTAGTCGCCGGGCGGCTTTCTTGTGGGAGCCGGGCCCGGCGCTGGACCGGAAGGTGTCTAGTGGCTCCGGGCGCTCCCGGCAATCCACCTATCGTAGCGCGTCCGAGGTCAGCTTGAACTTCTGTATGCGCTTACCGGTATCGACCTCGCCGGTATAGAGGTTGCCCTTGGCGTCCACGGCCATGGTGTGGACCCAGTGGAACTGCCCGGCATTGCGGCCGTTCCCGCCGAAATGGCCTGCCACCGTGCCGTCCTCGCGTTTGATCACCCGGATTTCGTTATTGGCGCCGTCGGCGCTCAGCAGCCAGGTCTGCTTCGGATCGGGCCAGATCACGACATCCCAGACCGCGCCGTTGGCGAGCGTGTTCTTCTCGTAGAACCATTCCTTCACGAAGCTGCCGTCCTTCTTGAAGACCTGGATGCGGTTGTTGGTGCGGTCGCAGACATAGACCAGCCCGTCATTGGCGATTTTCACGCAATGCACGGGATTGCCGAACTGCTCGGCGACGGGGGCCTTGGGATCGTAAGGCGGCTGCTTGTCGTCAACGGGCGGTTTGCCGTAGGCGCCCCAGTGCCGCTTGTAGGCACCCGACGTGGCGTCGAACACGATGACGCGCCGGTTGCCGTAACCGTCGGCGATGTAGACTTCGTTGGCGTCTTTATCGACGGTGACCTCGGCGGGCCGGCCAAGCTGCGTGGTGTCGTTGCTGCCCTTGGCGGGCGCGATCTTGCCGATCTGCAGCACGAACTTGCCGTCGGGCGTGAACTTCAGGATCTGGCTGTCGTCGTTGGCGTTGCCGGTCAGCCAGACAAATCCGCCGCTGACCTCGATGCCGTGTTCGTTGCCGAACCACTGATAGCCTTCGCCGGGACCGCCCCATGAGCGCAGCAGGTTGCCGTCGGCATCGAACTCCAGCACCGGCGGCGCCGGCACGCAGCATTTGGTGCGCGGCGGAGTGAGCGCTGCGGCTTTCTCGTCGTCGGTCAGCGAACGCGGGCGCTGAAACACCCAGATGTGTCCCTGCTCATCGGCGGTGATGCCGCCGACCTGTCCCATGATCCAGTTGTTCGGCAGCGGTTTCGGCCAGGACGCATCGACCGCGAATGTCGGCATGTCACCGGCTTGTGCAGAGTGCATCGGCGCAGCGATCAGCACGGCGGCAGTGAAGCAGGCGGCGATGGTTCTGGAGAGTTGTCGGACGGCAGGTATCGAGCGCGCGCGATGGTGCATCCGCATCATGGCTTCCTCCCTTGATTTTCTTGACGGGTTTTTCCCGCTTGGCGCGCAGTCAATCGCGACGAGGGGGAGGAGTCAACGGGATGCCAACTTGAGCAGGCTGGTCGGGGACGAAGGCCTATGATCAAATGCCACTTCCGGATCGGACGAAGGCAGGCAGAATGAGACGGCGCGAGTTCGTGGCGGGAATGGCAGTGAGCGCGATCGGAGCGTTCGCCGCGCGGGCGCAGTCGATGCCTGTGATCGGTTTTCTCAGTGCGCGATCGCCGGTCGAGAGCGCGGGATTGCTGGCTGCACTCCGGCGCGGATTGGCTGAAAGCGGATCCGTCGAAGATCAGACCGTAAAGATCGAATACCGGTGGGCACTCGGCGACTATGAACGCCTGCCTGCGATGGCGTCAGAACTGGTCAATCGCAAGGTCGCGCTTCTCGTCACGGTCGGCGGCGAGGCGGCGGTGCGGGCGGCGATTGCGGCCACGAAGACGATCTCCATCGTCGGCATATTTGCCGACGACCCGGTTGCCAGCGGTCTCGTTGCCAGCCTCAACCTGCCGGGCGGCAATACCACGGGGGTATTCAACTTCAACCCGACGCTGGAGCCCAAACGCGTGGGGCTGCTGCATGAACTGGTGCCGCAGGCGGCAACGCTGGGCGTTCTCGTCAATCCAAATTATCCGCCCGCGGCCAGTCAGCTCAAGGCGGTCCAGGAGGCGGCACGCAGCATCGGCATGGGGACCGTCGCGCTGCGGGCCAGCAACGACGGGGACATCGATAGCGTGTTCGCAGCCGCCATCCGCGAAGGGATTCGAGTCCTCGTCGTGACCAGCGATCCCTTTTTCAACACGCGAAGCGAGAAGCTGGTCGCATTGGCCGCACGCCACGTCGTCCCGATCGTGTATCCGTTTCGGGAATACGTATCGGCCGGGGGCCTGATCAGTTACGGCGTCGACCTCGGCGCGATGTATCACCAGGTCGGCCTCTATGCCGGCCAGGTTCTCAAAGGCATCAAGCCGGCCGACTTGCCGATCGTGCAGCCGATCAAGTTCGAACTCGCTATCAACCTGAAGACCGCCAGGGCACTCGGGCTGACCATTCCGACCGCGCTGCTTGCCAGCGCGGACGAGGTGATCGAATAAAGCCGCTGCTTAATTGCAAGGGGGCGTGCCTCACGCCGGCGCGCGAAACTCCATCAGCGTCTTGGTCTTGAAATCGTAGAACTTGCCGGTCTCGCTCCACGCCGGCGCGCACATCGGCACGATGAACTCGGCGGCCTGTTCCGGCGTGTCGAGTGTGGCCGGATCTTCGCCGGGAAACATCGTGGCGCGCATGCGGGTGCGGATCGGGCCGGGGCTAAATAAATTGACGCGCATCTTCGTGCTGGCGGTCTCCGCGGCCCACACCCGGACCAGCGCTTCGAGCGCGGCCTTCGAGGCCGCGTAGGGGCCGATATAGGCGGGGGCTTTATTCGCGGCGCCTGACGTGACGAACACGGCGCGGCCGGCGTCGGAGACCTTCAGCAGCGGCTCCATGCAGCGGATCAGTTGAAAGTTCGCGGTGACGTTAACAGCCATGACGTCGGTCCACGGCTTCACCTCGATATGGCCGAGCGGCGACGACGGTCCGGCGACGCCCGCATTGCCGACGAGAATATCGATCTTGCCGTGGCGCTCATGCAGCGCGGCGCCGAGCCGGGCGATGCCGTCGAAGTCGGTCAGGTTGAGCGGCACCAGCGTGGCGCTGCCGCCGCCGTTCCGGATCTCGTCGTCGAGCTCTTCCAGCCCGCCTTGCGTGCGCGCGATGGCGACGACATGCGCGCCGGCCGCAGCCAATGCGAGCGCCGTGGCGCGGCCGATGCCGCGCGAGGCGCCGGTGACGACGGCGATACGGGAAGCGAGGGGTTTGGTCATGGTTTCAACTCATCAACGTCTGTGCGGCGGGGTATTACAGACGTCGATGGCCGGGACAAGCCCGGCCATGATGAAAAATAAGACCGTCATTCCGGGATGCGCCGTCAGGCGCAGACCCGGAAGTTCGAGCTAATTAGAAGATGCAAGACAACCTCGAACTTCCGGGTTCGCGCGTTTCACGCGCGCCCCGGAATGACGGGCTAACTCGCTTCCGCCAGCAGCGACAACTGCCTCGGCTGCGGCTCGACCTGGGTCTGGTCGGTGAGGTGGGTCGGGTAGGCGCCGGTGAAGCAGTGATCCGAGAATTTCGGATTGGCGGGATCGCGGCCGGGTTCGCCCATCGCGCGGTACATGCCGTCGATCGACAGGAACGCCAGCGAGTCGGCGCCGATGATCTCGCGCATTTCTTCCAGTGAATGGGTCGCGGCCAGCAGGCCGCCGCGGTCGGGCAGGTCGATGCCGTAATAGTCCGGGTAGAGGATCGGCGGCGAGGCGAGGCGGAAGTGCACTTCGCTGGCGCCGGCATCGCGCATCATGCGCACGATCTTCTTCGAGGTGGTGCCGCGCACCAGGGAGTCGTCGATCAGTATGATGCGCTTGCCTTCGATCGCGGCGCGGTTGGCCGAATGCTTCATGCGGACGCCGAGTTCGCGCACGCTCTGGGTCGGCTGGATGAAGGTGCGGCCGACATAGTGGTTGCGGATGATGCCGAGTTCGAACGGCACGCCGGAATGCTGGCTGTAGCCGATCGCGGCTGGCACGCCGGAATCCGGCACCGGCACCACGACGTCGACCTCGACATGGCTTTCACGCGCCAACTGCGCGCCGAAGGACTTGCGGACGTCGTAGACCGAGCGGCCGCCGACGATGGAATCCGGCCGCGAGAAGTAGATGTATTCGAAGATGCAGGGCCGCGGCGGCTTCGGCGGGAACGGCTTGTGGCTGTGCGCGCCGTGCTCGTCGAACACGACGATCTCGCCGGGTTCGATGTCGCGGACGTATTTGGCGCCGATCATGTCGAGCGCGCAGGTCTCCGACGTCAGGATCGGGTGACCGTCGAGGTCGCCGAGCACCAGCGGGCGGATGCCGAGCGGGTCGCGTGAGCCGATCAGTTTCTTGTTGGTCAGCGAGACCAGCGCGTAGGCGCCCTCGATGGCGCGTAGCGCCTCGATGTAGCGGTCGATGAAGCGGCCACGCTTCGACTGCGCTACCAGGTGCAGGATCACCTCGGTGTCGGTGGTCGACTGCATCATGGCGCCGTTCTTCACCAGTTCGCGGCGTAGCGAGAGACCGTTGGTGAGGTTGCCGTTGTGGCCGACCGCAAAGCCGCCGGCATTGAGTTCGGCGAACAGCGGCTGCACGTTGCGCAGGATGGTGGCGCCCGTGGTGGAATAGCGGACGTGGCCGACGGCCATGCTGCCGGGCAGGCGCTCGATCACTTCGCGGCGGGAGAAGGTGTCGCCGACGAGACCGAGGCGGCGTTCACTGTGGAAGCGCGAGCCGTCGAAGGAGACGATGCCGGCAGCTTCCTGGCCGCGATGCTGAAGCGCGTGAAGCCCGAGCGCCGTGATGGCGGCGGCCTCGGGGTGACCGTAGACGCCGAACACGCCGCATTCCTCGCGGAGCGTGTCGCCCTCCAGATCGTCCTGCAGTTCGATGCCGAGATTCAGATCGGATTTCGAGTCAAACTGGTCGGAGGGATCGGAGGGGTTTTTCATCTCGTCCATCGCCTCTCTTTTGGCCAGAATTATTTGCTCGCGGGTTTCTCGATCAGCTTTTTAAGGCTGTCGCGGGCAGGTTTACTGTAGCCATCACCGGTCCCAGGGGCTGCCTGGTCGGTGTCAGTTTGGTCGTCTTCAGGTTTATTCTTCTTGAATCTCTTTAAGATGGTGTTCTCGGGGTCATCCGGCAAGAGTGACATTAACCAATCGCCGGTTCCCTGCAGCACCACCCGGGACTTCGCCCCGGTAACCCAGTCGGGCCGCTGCTTGTCCGGAACCAGCCAGACGAAGAACTGGTAGGCCACCACCACGATCAAAAGGCCGCGGCCGAGCCCGAACAGGAACCCAAGCGTCCGGTCCAGCGCACCGATCCGGGAATCCAGGATCATGTCCGAGATCCGCACCGTGATGATCGAGACCACGATCAGGGTGGCGATGAAGGTGCCGGCGACCACCACGACGGAGGCGACGGTGTCGTTGTTGAAATAGGTCTTGGCGGTCGGCAGCAGCTTGGCGAAGGCATACAGCGTCACCAGCGCCGCCGCGCCCCAGGCCGCGATCGACAGGATTTCGCGCATGAAGCCGCGCACCAGGGCCAGCAGCCCCGAAATCAGCATCACCCCAAGCAGGACGAGATCAAGGATCGTTATCGGCATCGGCAGGTCAGGTCCGCTTGTAAAGTCTGGTCCGCTCGTCAGTTCTCAAGCAGCGAATCGAGGTGTCATCGACACCCCCAAATGAGGGGCATCAGGCGCATCCCGCAAGGCCGGATATTGCGCCATCCCGCTTTGCCCTTTGCGCGCGTTGTATAGCGGCGAGGGCGGGGCGCGTCACGCCGCTTTAGCCGTTCTCGCGCCGGAATCGCGCCGGTGTGGCATTTTTCTCAGTGGCTCCCTCGCGATTGGCCTCCCTGTTGGCGCGCGGTGTGCCGCGGGCCGCAATATCGGCGACCAGGCTGGTCAGTCCGCCGACGCTGTTCAGGATCAGGCCGGCGTCGCCGCCGACGTCGCCGCGCGCCGATTCGGGCAGCACGGCGCGGCCAAAGCCGAGCTTGGCGGCCTCCTTCAGCCGGGCCGAGGTCTGCGCCACCGGCCGGACTGCGCCCGACAGCGAAATCTCGCCGAAATACACCGCATCCGTCGGCAAGGGTGCATTCACCAGCGAGGAGACCAGGGCGGCGGCCGCCGCCATATCGGCGGCCGGCTCCTGGATCCGGAGGCCGCCGGCGACATTCAGATAGACATCGTAGCCGGACAGCTTGACCCCGCAATGGGCCTCCAGCACCGCCAGCACCATGGCGAGCCGGCTGGTGTCCCAGCCCACCACGGCCCGCCGTGGCGTTCCGAGCGTGGTCGGCGCCACCAGCGCCTGCAATTCCACCAGCACCGGGCGGGTGCCTTCGATGCCGGCAAATACCGCGGTGCCGGGGCTGCCGAGTTCGCGCTCGGACAGGAACAGTTCGGAGGGGTTGGAGACCTCGCGCAGGCCGAGGCCCGTCATCTCGAACACGCCGATCTCGTCGGTCGGGCCGAAACGGTTCTTCATCGCGCGCAGGATGCGAAAGTGCTGCGAACCTTCGCCCTCGAACGACAGCACCGCATCGACCATGTGCTCGACCACGCGGGGGCCGGCGATCTGGCCGTCCTTGGTGACATGGCCGACCAGGATGATCGCGGCGCCCGATTTCTTGGCAAAGCGTATCAGCGCCTGCGCCGAGGCGCGGACCTGCGTCACCGTGCCCGGCGCGGATTCCACCGTGTCGGTCCACATGGTCTGGATCGAGTCGATCACGATCAGGCGCGGCACCGGGCCTTCCGACAGCGTCGAGACGATGTCCTCGACCGAAGTCTCCGCGGCCAACTGCACCGGTGCGTCGGCAAGCCCTAGCCGTTCGGCCCGCAACCGCACCTGCGCCACGGCTTCTTCGCCGGAAATATAGACCACGCGATGCCCGGCGCGGGCCATCATGCTGGTGGCCTGCGTGAGAAGGGTCGATTTGCCGATGCCGGGATCGCCGCCGACCAGCAGCACCGAGCCGCGAACGAAGCCGCCGCCGGTGACGCGATCGAGTTCGCCCATGCCGGACGACAGCCGCGGCGCGTCGTTGCTCTTGCCGGTCAGGCTCTCCAGCGCAAACGTCCGCCCCTTGCGCTTGGAGCGGATCGAGACCGGCATCGAGGTGGCGCCGGTGGTGTCTTCTTCGGTCAGCGTGTTCCACTCGCCGCAGGACTCGCACTTGCCCTGCCAGCGGTTATACGCCGCGCCGCAGTTCTGGCAGACAAAGGAGAGGGTGGATTTGGCCATTGGGAGGGGTGAGTCGCTGTTGAGGTGCGCAGCGTTGATAGCATGGAAAACGCAAAAATGTTCTTAATTTGTTCTTTTGGTATTTCTTACTCTGATATAACTAGCCGTAGACCCCGTTTTAGGCGACGCAGGCGCACGGATGGACCGTCTTTCTAAACTGTTACTTATCCCAACGAGCATTGCGACGTTGGCTGGCTTTGGGCTCAGCCAAATGACCAATGTGCTCCAGCCATATTGGCCAGATGCTCCTCATTGGGTGTTCGCGGGGATATTTTTGTCTGGTGCAGCGCTGGTTTTTGTCCCGTTCCCAGCGTGGCTGATCTGGTTAGGATGGAAAAACGGGAAAAACTTTGGCCGACGCGCGCGAATGATTGCTGGCTTTGCAATATTGATCTGTGGTTGCGCTCTCGGTGTTTTGGGGCTCTCTATCATTGCTGCCGGGGAGAAACACCAAGTCGGAAATCTAACCCCGGGCAGCGCCGATGAATTAGTTGCGCGGGCTCGTTTGCTCTACAGCAAACGTTCCGACACCATGTCAGTATTAAGTACGGACGGGGATGTGAGGATTGCGAGTCTTGATAAAGACAATAGCATCTTTAGCAAAGAGCCGTTGAATGCAACGCGCATCCTAAGCCTATCCGGCAGCGAGTTTCTCGCAAGATTTTCATTTCAGTCAAATGCTGGTCCGTTTTCGGTGAGCGTAGATTCGGAGACGTTTGGTCCAATCTCTACCGAGTATGATGCCTCTATCAAAGAGAACGAGAGAAACTACGTTAAACTGCGGCTATATCCACGGATTAGCGCGAGATCTTCCGCATCAATGCTCGTGACCGGAACGAGCAGAGACACTGTAGAGATACTCATAAATTTTCGATCTCCACGCAGAAGAGTTTCATGAAACTTTGGTCTGCTTCAGTGTGCGCGCGACCTACCCTTCGAAAAACCCCTGCGCAAAATGCTCCACCTCGGCCCAGGATTCCGCCAGGTGCACAGCGCCGGCTTCGCGCAGCTTGAGGCCGTGGCCGTCGCGGATGTGGCTGGCGGCGCAGAGGCCGATGGCGGTCATGCCGGCCGCGACCGCGCCGCGGATGCCGCCGGCTGAGTCCTCAATGACGAGGCAGTCGCTCGGATCGACGCCGAGCTTTTCGGCGGCGAGCAGGAAGATGTCGGGATGCGGCTTGCCGCGCGCGACCATGTCGTCGCTGTAGACGTGATGGCCGAACTCCGCTTCCAGCTTCAGCAATGAAATGCAGAGTTCGAGGCGGTCGATCGAACTGGAGGAGGCGATGCAGCGCGGCAGGTGGGCGAAGCGGCGGATGAAATCCCGGGCACCGCTGACTTCCCTGAGGTCGGTGCGAAAGCGTTCGAAGGAGGCGAGCTTGAGGTCTTCGGAAAAGCCCGCATGCAGCGTCTTGCCGGTGGCCTTTTCGATTTCGGCCATCACGTCGGCCCAGCGCTTGCCGGCGTAGCGGCTTAGCGACTGGTCCATGGTGGTGGGATGACCGAGATCGCTGACGGTCTCCGCCAGCACGGCATTCGCGATCGCTTCGCTGTCGGCGATCACGCCGTCGAAATCAAAGATAATAGCGCCCACTCTTCGGCCCCAAACTCACTTCAGCTCCATGAAGAAGTCGGCGCAATCTATCGGCTATGGACGCGAAGGAAATGCGACCGCCGGACACTTTGTGTTGCGGCGTGTATCAATTCCAAAGGAGACGCCGATGAAGCGGGGGCTTCATCGCCGTTGATGTCGGGTGTTACTTCACCGAGACGAACGGCACCGACGAGCCCGGCACCATCGTGGTCGGCAGCACGCCGTTCCAGCGTTCGGCCTGCACCAGGGTGACGAGGTTCGGGTTGTTGCCGAGCGCCTTGCCGCGGGCTTCGATGGCGGCGGCTTCGGCTTCGCCGGTGATCTTGATGTTGGAGGCCTTGGCTTCGCCGTTCAAGCGGGTGGCTTCGGCGTTGGCCTGGGCTTCGGCGCGGACGGCGTTGGCTTTGGCGGTGGCCTGCGTCACCGTGATCTGGGCCTGGACCTTTTCGCGTTCGGCGTTCTGCTGCAGCTTCTGCACCTCGACCTCGGCCAGCATGCGCTGTTCGATCGAGTGCAGGTAGTTCTGGCTGAACTCGATATTCTCCAACTGCACGCTCTCGATGATGAGCATCGGATCGTCCTTCAAGGTCGCGGTGATCGCATCCTTGATGGCGCTGTTGAGCGGCCCGCGTTCCTGGATCGCCTTCACGGCAGTGTAGCGGCCGAACACGACCTTGACCTGCTGGTTCACCACCGGGCTGACGACCTGGTTGACCGCGGTCTGCAGCGCACCGAATTTCGCGTAGAGGTCGGCGACCTTTTCCGGCGCCGCGCGCAGGGTGACGCTGATCTTCAGGTCGGCCGGCTGCTGGTCGTAGGAGTAGGAGTTCATCTTGTCCCAGGTGAAGGTCACGGTCTTGACGCTGACCTTCTCGACCGTGTCCATCAGCGGGATCTTGAAGCCGAGGCCCGGCTGCGCGGTGCCGACCACCGCGCCGTTGCGCAGCAGCACGCCGCGCTCGGTCTGATCGACGGTGTACCAGCTTCCAGCGGCGATAATGGCAATGATGATGACGGCAATGGCGGCGCCGATAATTCCCTTGTTCATCTCAATCTCTCCGGGCTTGGGCAGTCACTAGGGCATTGCCAAGCCATATCTGCGGTCACTAACCGAAATGATGTGACCAGCGTCACTTCGTCGGGCTTTCGCCACGATTGGTTCAGGTTGCGACGCCGGTTTCGCTGGGATTTTATGAAAAGGCCGCGGACCACAGCAGCGACAGCCCGGCCACGATCATGATGCCGTCCATCAGCAGGCGGAACACGTCGGGATCGAGCTTCAGCACGAAGCGTTTGGCGATGAAGGCGCCCGACATCAGCGACGAGCCGGCAATCAGGCCTTTCAGCGCGACGTCTCCAGTCAGCGCGCCGAAGCGTTCGAAGGTGACGGATTTGCTCAAGTATAGTCCGAGTGAGCTTGCGGCCTCCGTCGCCAGAAACGCGCCCTTGGTCAATCCGTAAAACAGAAACAGGGGAACGCTGAGCGGGCCGGTCGAGACCACGATGCCGGTAAGGTAGCCGATGATGGCGCCGCCGAGTGCGAGGTGCCAGAGGTTGAGCTTGAGTTGATGCCGGGCCAGCCAGTGCCGCACCGGCACCATCGCGATCAGAAACAGGCCGATCGCGATGTCGACCGCATGCGACGGCAGCGCCAGCAGCGTGCGCGCGCCGAGCGCTGCCGCCGGAATTCCCGTGACCGAATAGGCAAGGCAGGCGCGCCAGTCGACTTCGCGCCACCAGGCGACGATGCGCGAGAAGTTCGCCATCACGGCCGCCACCGCCATGATCGGCACGGCTTGCTTGGGGCCGAACTGATAGATCAGCACCGGCATCAGCATGATCGACGAGCCGGTGCCGACGATGCCCGAAATGGTGCCGGCGACGAGGCCCACGATGAGGACGAACAGGAAGCCCAAGAAACGTGATCTCCGCGACTCGTTGTGGCGTCCGGAAAGCGTAACAACTTCCGCGATGCAGCGACAACGCGCCAAAATCGGCGCCCTGGCCCGGCTGGCGGCGGTGGGAAAAGCTGCTAGGATTGCCGCAAAACAACATCGGGAGGATTGCCATGGATGCCGTGACGCCGAAGGCCACGACCGCAGACACCCATTCCCATCTCGTTCGTCCCCAGACCATGGAATGGCAGAAGACGCGCTTTCCCGGCTGCGAAGCCAAGACGCTGCTGTTCGACAAGAAGACGGGACTGATGACCGCGCTGATGAAGTTCGCGCCCGGCGCCGTCTTGCCGGACCACGAGCATGTCAACATCGAGCAGACCTACGTGCTCGAGGGATCGCTGGTCGATAAGGAAGGCCCGGCCGAGGGCATCGAATGCAAGGCCGGCGAATACATCTGGCGCGAGGAAGGCAGCCGCCACGTCGCTTGGTGTCCGCAGGGCGGGCTGATGCTTGCGATCTTCCAGGTGCCGAACAAGTTCTTCGAGGCCGACGGCCGCGTCATCGATGCCGCCGGCGAGGATTGGGACGCCGCCTGGGGCCACACCGGGAAGGGCTGAACGTCGGCCATGCCGGGCGTTGGGATCGACCGTCGTCGCGCGCTCGCCTTGCTGGGCGCTGCACCGCTGTTGCCTCGTCTCGCATCGGCCGAGCCAGCCTGGCCCGCGCGCCCGGTGCGCTATGTGCTGGGCTTTGCGGCCGGCGGCGCCACCGACAGCCTGTCGCGCGTGTTCTGCCAGAAGATGAGCGCGCAGTCCGGGCAGCAATTCGTGGTCGAGAACAGAGTCGGCGCCGGCGGCGTCATCGCCAACGATGCCGTCGCCAAGTCCGCCCCCGATGGCTACACCGTCGGCATGGGCGGCATCGCCAACAACGTGATCGCGATCGGCACCTACGCGAAGCTGCCGTACAAGCCGGCCGATGATTTCAGCTTCATCAGCGGCCTCTGGCAGTTGCCGAATATCCTGGTGGCGGCAAAGGATTTCCCGGCGTCGAATGCGAAAGACCTGCTGGCGCTGCTCAAGCAAAATCCCGGCAAGTACAACTACGCCTCGGCCGGCATCGGCACCACGCTGCATCTGTCCGGCGAGATGATGAAGAGCATGGCCGGCGTCGACGTCCAGCACATTCCCTACAAGGGCGGCAATCCTGCGCTGATGGACCTGCTGGCCGGGCGGGTGAACATGCTGTTCGACAATCTGCCGGGCTCGCTGTCCGCGGTGCGCGAAGGTTCGGTCAAGCCGATCGCGGTCACCGGCACCACGCGCAGTCCGGCGTTGCCGGATGTGCCGGCGATGGCGGAACTGATCCCGGGCTATCAGATGACATCGTGGGCCTGCCTGTGCGGTCCCGCCGGCGTGCCTGCGGACATGATCGCGCAGATCAATGACCAGACGCGCAAGGCGCTGGGGGATCCCGACCTGAAGAAACGTTTCGACGAACTCGGCGCCACGGCGTGGCCGACGTCGCCTGCCGAGCTTGCCGCATTCCGGAACAGCGAAGAAGCGCGCTTGCTGCCGCTGATCAAGGCGGCCGGCATCGTCCCGCAATAACCTACTTCAGCACGATCCACGCCGGTGCGTGGTCGCTGGCGCCTTCCTCGCCGCGCACCTTGCGGTCGACGCCGGCCTTGGTCAGGCGCTTCGCCACATCAGGGCTCAACAGCAGGTGATCGAGCCGCAAGCCGGCGTCGCGCGGCCATCGGTTGCGCTTGTAGTCCCAGAACGTGAACATCGGCTGCTTCGGATGCAGGGTGCGGATCGCGTCAAGCCAGCCTTGATCCACCAGCGCCTTGAACGCGGCGCGGCTCTTCGGCTGGATCAGCGCGTCCTTGTCCCATGATCTGGTCGGATAGATATCCAGCTCCGTCGGGGCGACGTTGTAGTCGCCCGCCAGTACTACCGGGAGATCCTGCTTCAACAGCTTGCCGGCGTGCGCGCGCAGCCGTTTGAACCAGTCGAGCTTGTACTCGAATTTCGGTCCCGGCTGCGGGTTGCCGTTCGGCAGATAGATGCTGGTGAGAATGATGCCCTTGACGGCGGCTTCGATGTAACGCGCCTCGTGATCGCTAGCGTCACCGGGCAGGGCAGAGCGTGTCAGCACCGGCTCGGCGTTGCGCGCCAGGATGGCGACGCCGTTCCAGGTCTTCTGTCCCTGCCACACCGCGCCGTAGCCGGCCTTCTCAAACGCCGCGACCGGAAAGTCGGCGTCGGTGGACTTCAGTTCCTGCAGGCTTACGGCATCCGGCTTTGCCGCGCGCAGCCAAGCCAGCAGGTTCGGCAGCCGCCGGTTGACGTTGTTGATGTTGAAGGTCGCGATCTTCATGCGTGATCGCGGGCCGCGCGGCTAGCTCGAGGCCGCTTCGGGATCGGCCGGCGGCGGCGCGGCGGGCTCCTTGATGGCTTCGCCGCCCTTGTATACCCGCGCATAGCGCTTGCCGAGCGAGGTCAGCACTTCATAGCCGATGGTGCCGAAGTGATGGGCGAGTTCGTCGACCGTGATGCCTTCGCCGATCAAGGTCACCATGTGACCGCGCCGCGCCGCGTTCTTCTCGATGTCGGTGATATCGACCGCAATCAGGTCCATCGAGACCCGTCCCGCGATCGGGCAACGCTTGCCGGCGACCACGACCTCGGCACCGCGGGTGCCGTCATTGGCGCTGGCGGCGCGGAAATAGCCGTCGGCATAGCCGGCAGACACCAGCGCGATCCGGGTCGGACGTCGCGCGGTCCAGGTGCCGCCATAGCCGACGGTCTCGCCGCGCTCGACGTTGCGGACCTGCACGATGCGGGCCTTCAGATCGACCACCGGCTGCATCGGGTTATCCGCCTCCGGCGTCGGGTTGATGCCGTAAAGGGCTGCGCCCGGCCGCACCAGGTCGAACTGGAAGGGGGCGCCGAGAAACACGCCGGAGGAATTCGCCAGCGACGCCGGCACGCCCGAAAAAAGACTGGCGATTTCGCGGAAAGCAGCGAGCTGCTTGGCATTGGCCGGGTTGTTGAGCAGTTCGGCGGAAGCGAGGTGGCTCATGACCAGCGTAATGCCGTGGTCGCCGGCATTGATGCGGGGGACGATGCCCTGCGCTTCGCCGACCGTGAGGCCGAGCCGGTTCATGCCGGTATCGATGTGAATGGCCGCGCCGCCGGTCCAGCCCGAGCGGCGGCAGAACACGTCCCATTCGGCGAGCTCGTTGAGGTCGCCGATGACCGGCTTGCAGTCGATCTTGGCGTAGCTGTCGCCGGTGTTCTGGAAGAAGCCGTCGAGCGTATAGATCGTGGCCGCCGGCACCGCATCGCGGACCACGCGCGCTTCGCCCAGGGTGGCGACGAAGAACGTCTTGCAGCCGGCGTTCGCTAGCGCGCGCGCGACCTGGTCGGCGCCACAACCATAGGCATCCGCCTTGACCACGCCGGCGCATTCGGCCGGCACCGCCGTTTTCTCGAGCTTGCGCCAGTTGGCGACGATGGCGTCGAGGTCGACGGTCAGTACGCCGGTGGCGCCAGCCAGCGCCGCGGCCTGGTTGGCCTCGGGCGAGAGCAGGGTGCTGGGCGGAATGGATTTGGGATCAGAGGCGATGTTCATGCCGCATTTTACGCGGGGCCCCGCGGCGGTTCAACCGCGTAAAGCTGCGTCAATACTGGCTGCGGTCCGGCATATTGCCGTCATGGGCGAGGTCGCTGAACCGCGTGAACTGGCCCTCGAACTGGACTTCCACCGTGCCGGTCGGGCCGTGACGCTGCTTGCCGATGATGATTTCGGCCTTGCCGTGCACCAGCGACATGTCGAGCTGCCACTTTTCGTATTCGGGGGTCCCGATCCGGGGCTCCTTGTTCTGCAGGTAGTATTCCTCGCGGTACACGAAGATGACGACGTCGGCGTCCTGCTCGATCGAGCCGGATTCACGAAGGTCAGCCAGTTGCGGCCGCTTGTCGTCGCGGTTTTCGACCTGACGCGAGAGCTGCGACAGCGCGATGATGGGAACGTTGAGTTCCTTTGCCAGCGCCTTGAGGCTGGTGGTGATCTCGGTGACTTCCTGCACGCGGTTGTCGGACTTCTTGCCCGATCCCGACAGCAGTTGGATGTAGTCGATCACGATCATGTCGAGACCCTTCTGCCGCTTCAGCCGCCGCGCGCGCGCGGTGAGCTGGGAGATCGACAGACCGCCGGTTTCGTCGACATAGAGCGGCAAGGATTGCAGCTCGATCGAATAGTCGCGGATCTTCTCGAAGTCGGCCTCGGAGATGCCGCCGCGGCGGATCGAGCTGGAGGAGATGCTGGTCTGCTCGGCGAGAATACGCGTGGCGAGCTGTTCGGCCGACATTTCGCAGGAGAAGAAGCCGACGATGCCGCCGTTGACGGTCTTCATGGTGCCGTCCGGCTGCACCTCGCCGCGATAGGCCTTGGCGATGTTGTAGGCGATGTTGGTCGCGAGCGCGGTCTTGCCCATGCCGGGGCGGCCGGCGACGATGATCAAGTCGGAGGATTGCAACCCGCCCATCTTGGTGTCGAGGTCGCGCAGGCCGGTGGCGACGCCCGACAGGCTGCCGTCGCGCTGGAACGCCTTGGCTGCCATGTCGACGGCAGTCGTGATCGCCTGCGCAAAGCGCTGGAAGCCGCCGTCGTAACGGCCGGATTCCGCCAGTTCGTAGAGCCGGCGCTCGGCGTCCTCGATCTGCGCGCGCGGCGCGAAATCCACCGGCGCGTCGAACGCGACATTGACCATGTCCTCGCCGATGCCAATCAGGTCGCGGCGCAGCGACATGTCGTAGATGGTGCGGCCGTAATCCTGCGCGTTGATGATGGTAGTCGCCTCGGCCGCGACACGGGCGAGATATTGGCCGATGGTCATGCCGCCGATGTCGGTATCGGCCGGCAGGAACGTTTTCAGCGTGACCGGGGTTGCGACCTTGCCCATCCGGATCAGGCTGCCGGCGGTCTCGAAGATGGTCTGGTGCAACGGCTCGAAGAAGTGCTTCGCCTCCAGGAAATCCGAAACCCGATAGAACGCGTCGTTGTTGACCAGGATCGCGCCCAGCAGGCTCTGTTCCGCCTCGATATTGTGCGGTGCGCTCCGATAGGCCGGAGTTGGCGCATCGGGAGCGAGCTTGAGGACGTTCGAATCAGTCAGGGCCATAGGGTGTGATGTTCTTCGTATTTTTGGCTTTTGTCAGGATTCCCGGAGAGGGGCGGCGATAAAGCGCTCCCTCTGTGCAATCCGAAAGTCCGGTCAAGCCTTATGCCCGATTCACACAATGCGATGTGTGAATCCAAACGGCGCTCGCGCATTCCCCTTGACGGGGATCGGCCGGAATCGGCCGGCGGCCGGAACAGGGTCAACCGGTTTCGTTAAAATGCCACACAAATTCCTGGGGCGGCATGAACCAAATCGCCAAACGGATGGACCTAATCCTGGGCGAGGGCGCGTCCGGGCCGCGATCTTAAGCGTTGATCAAATCAGGATCAGATAGATCAAGGCAATCAGGGCCCCGGCAACGCCGGTAGCGATCAAGGCGTAGTCGGTCCTGAGGTCGGCTTTCGGATCGAATGAAGCTGGGTAGGTTTTCTGGGGCATGCCCGGAGGTCTACGCCAGACCGCCAGGGGACTATGTGAACTGGATCACATCAGTCCGTATTTCTTCGGGGCACGGTCTGTTCCGAGGGAACCAGGCGAAAAAGCGGGAACGAGCCGGCGGCATTTGGGTTGGTAAGACCAAGTCAGGGAACAAGATGGGTCAGGCACTCCACACGTGGCGATCGGGAAGCGAACAGCGCGCATGGCTGTCGACGCTGATCGATACCTATGAGGAAGTGTCGCGGCCCGAAATCCGTTCTGTCCCCTGCAATGGCGACCTGTTGGCGGCCCTGCGCGCCCAGCTTGCGCGTCCGGTCAGCCTGCCATACGGCGCGTCCTGGGGCCTGCGTCACTAATTTATCACCTTCTCTGCACCTATTCGCCGGCAACTCTCAGTCGTGGCCGGCTGCGGCTTTCGATCTCGCGCAATCTGGTTTCCTCGCGGGTGATGTAATCGCGCGTGATCGGCACCACGCCCTGGCGCCTGGTGAGCTGGATCTGGAAGTTCATCAGGTTTTGCTTGCGGAACGACATTTCCGATCCGGCCAGGTAAAATTCCCACATCCGGGCAAAGCGTTCGTCATAGAGCCGCACGGCTTCCTCGCGCCGCGCCATGAAGCGCTCGCGCCACGCCTTCAGCGTCTCCGCGTAGTGCAGCCGGAGAATTTCGATGTCGCACACCAAAAGGCCGGCGCGCTCGATCGCGGGAATGACTTCGGAAAGGGCGGGGATATAGCCGCCCGGAAAAATATACCTGGTGATCCAGGGGCTGGTGACGTCGGGGCCGGTCGAACGGCCGATCGAATGCAGCACCATCACGCCGTCGTCGCTGAGTAGCTCGGCGCAGCGGCGAAAGAACGTCTCGTAGAAGTCGACGCCGACATGCTCGAACATCCCGACCGAGACGATCCGGTCGAACCGGCCGGGAACGTCGCGATAGTCACTGAGCAGAAACCGCGCCGATCCGGCGAGGTGCTTCTCCGCGGCGGCGGCGTTCGAAGCCTGCAACTGTTCGGTCGACAGCGTTATGCCGGTCACGTCGGCGTGCGTCATTTCGGCGAGATAGAGACCGAGGCCGCCCCAGCCGGAGCCGATATCGAGCACGCGGTTGCCGGGTGCGATCAGTAACTTGGCGGCGAGGTGGCGCTTCTTGGCGAGTTGGGCATCGTCGAGCGAGGTGTCCGGCGTGTCGAAATAGGCGCAGCTATATTGCCGGTCGGCGTCGAGAAAGAGCGAATAGAGCCGCCCGTCCAGATCATAGTGATGGGCGACATTGTTTTTCGCGCGACCCCGCCAATTGAATTGGCGGATGTGTCGGCCGAAATAGCGCAGCCACCATTGTAACCGGCCCCAGCGCGGCACCATGTCGGGCTGATCGAGCAGGATTTCGACCGCATCCGCGATCGAGCCGTTCTCGACCACGAACGTGCCGTCCATGTAGGCTTCGCCGAGCGCCATTTCCGGGTTGAGCAGGATCCGGCGCTGGGTGCGTTCGCTGGTGAACCTGACCGCGACCGGTCGGCCGGTGCCGTCGCCGCAGGTAAAGCGGATCCCGCTCGCGGCCGTGAAGGTCATCGTGCCGCGGCGAATGAACCGGTCCAGGAAATAGCGTAACAAACGGTCCATCGAAGCACCAATGGAACGACATGCCATTATACCTGACGCACTGTGGAAAGCATGGTTCCAAAGTGCATTGGCAAGATCATAATCGCGATGATGAGTGCAGGCTAGTGCATTGGTGTCAAAGCAGATATTCCCGATTGGAGCGATCACGCAGATGCGTCATAAGTGCGCTTCCATTGTCGGGATAATCGGCTAAAAGGTGACCGCTGCCGGCCGCGCTGTGTGACGCCGGACGCGATTCCGTATTTGGAGAAGCAGGGATGGTGAGCCGAGCGCTCAGTTTAGCGACGGTGACGCTTCTGGTCGGCTGTTTTGCTGCGGGCTCTGCGCATGCGCAGGCGACCAACCTCGAAGCCGGCAAGACCCCTTCCCAGATCTTCTCCGGTACCTGCAATGCCTGCCATAAGAGCCCGCGTGGCCTGTTGAAGTCAGTGCCGGCGTCGTCGCTGCCGGGCTTTCTGCGCCAGCATTACACGACCTCCAGCGACATGGCCTCGGTGCTGGCTTCGTTCCTGGTCTCGAACGGCGCGACCGATACGCGCTATCAAGCCAAGGATGCGCCGAAGCAGGATCCCGGCAAACTGGATCCCGGCAAAAAGGACGCCAAGCAGGAAGCGAACACCAAGCCGGAGCAACTCGACCGCTTCGGCCGCAAGCAGCATCCGGGCGGCGCGCAGGAAGCCGCAAAACCCGACGCTGATGGTCGCACCGCGCCGGCCGAAGGCGAGGGCGGACGCCCCGGCCGCGATGCCAAGCGAATGGCGCGTCCGGGCCAGGGGCCTGATGCCAAGCCGGAAGATGGCCAGACACCGGCGCAACCCGCTGTCGACAGCAAGGGCAAGAAGCTCGGCCGCCGCGGCAGGTCCGGCGCCGACGAGCCGAAGACGGACGAGGCCAAGGGCAACGCCGGCAAGGAATCCATCAAGGAAGAGGCCGGCAAGACCGAGACCGCCAAAACCGACGCCGCCAAAACCGACGCCGCCAAGAGCGAGCCCGAGGCAGCTAAACCGGCTGTCGAGAGCAAGCCCGAGACGCCGAAATCCGAAACCGCAAAGGTCGATGCGCCCAAGGAAAGCGGCGGCGAGGCGAAGCCTCTGCGTGCCGATCCGGTTCCGGCAGTGACGCCTGCGCCGGCCGGCGGATCCACCACGGCGAGCGGTACGCCCGAACCTGCCGCGAGCCCGGCTGCGCCAACACCGGCAGCCTCCGCTGTGACCCCACCGGCTCCGCCTGCGGCCGTGACCGCGTCAGCGCCGCCTCCGCCGCCGGCCCCTGCCGGTCCGCCGGCACCGCCGATCTCCCAATAGATTTCGTGACGGGATCAACGCTCGGCGCCTTTGCTTGACCGTCTCTAGAGTGTTGCTCTAGAGTAGTGATCCAGTGCGATATCGAGGACGGATGCGGTGACGACGGCGCGCGAAGACTTGCTGGCGGCGGGATTGGCGGTATTCGACCGCGACGGCTTTGAGGGCGCCACGGTTGCCGCCATCCGAACCCGTGCGCGGGCCTCCAACGGCAGCTTCTTTCACTTCTTCGGATCGAAGAAGGAATTGGCCGGCACGCTGTTTCTGGAAATCCTCGGCCGCTACCACGCCTCGGTGCTGGCGGCGATTGCCGAACCTTGCGGCGCCGAGGCGGGTGTGCGGCGGCTGATCCGCGCCCATCTCGACTGGGTCGTGAACAACCGGCGCGAAGCGCGCTACCTGTTCGAGATTTCCCGCAGCGAATGGACCGAAGAAGTTCGGGGTGCGCAGCGCGCGCAGAACTCGCGGCTGGCGGAAGCGGTCGAGCGATGGCGGACCCCGCTGCTGGCGCGCGGTGAACTGCTGCCGATGACGTCCACGTTGTTCTTCAGCCAGATCATCGGACCGGCGCAGATTTTCTGCCGCGCCTGGCTTTCGGGCCGCGACCGCGCCGATCCGCGGGACCAGATCGACACCCTGATCGCCTGCGCCGTCCGCGCGGTGGTCGCATCAGATACAAAGCCCGGAGAGCATTCATGAGTGCAACGACCGATCTCGATTTCGCGCCGATCGAAACCAAAATCCGCGACAATGTCGGGCGGCAGGGCTTCATGAGCCATATCGGCGCCGAGCTGTCGGAACTGGCGCGCGGGTCATGCACGCTCGAGGTCGACCGCCGGCCGGAGCTGTTGCAGCAATACGGGCTGTTCCACGGCGGCGTCACCGCGTTCCTGGTCGACAATGCGACCACGATCGCGGCCGCGACCTCGCGCGGACAGTCGGCGCTGACGGCCGAATACAAACTGAACCTGTTGTCGCCGGCGGCGGGCGAACGCCTGATCTGTCGCGCGCGCGTGATCAAGCCGGGCCGTCAGGTCGCGGTCGTCGCCGCCGACGTGTTCTGCGTCACCGATGGCATCGAGAAACACACCGCGACGGCGCTGGCCTCGATAGCGATGCTGGATGACAAGGCGGCGGCAAAAATCGCTGGCTGAAAAGATCAAGCCCGGCTTTGCGGCCGGGCTTGTTGTTCGTCACGAAGCGTTGAGAGCGAACGCGCTTACTTCTCGGTCGCGGCAGCCGGCTCGTCGTGCTGGGCTTCCGGATCGAAGAACTCGCCGGCAGCAGCCAGCGCCTCGGCGGCGGCGTCCTGGTCTTCCTGGCGGGTCGAGATGTCTTCGCCGCGGTTGATGCGCTCGGCTTCATCGGCGCTGCGCGCCACGGTGACGCTGACCTTGACTTCGACTTCCGGATGCACGGCGATCGAGATCTCGTGCTTGCCGATGGTCTTGACCGGTGCGTCGAGCAGAACCTGGCTGCGGCTGAGGGTGACGCCATCGGCTTCGAACGACGCGATGATGTCGCGCACGCTGACCGAACCGAACAACTGGCCGGTTTCGGAGGCCTGACGCAGCACGACGACATTGCGGCCGTTGATCTTCTCGGCGACCTTGTTCGCTTCTTCCTTGGACTTGAGGTTGTTGGCCTCGAGTTCGGCCCTCATGCCGTCGAACTTGGAGCGGTTGTCGGCGGTGGCGCGCAGCGCCTTGCCGCGCTTGAGTAGAAAGTTGCGGGCAAACCCGTCCTTGACGCGGACGACTTCGCCCATCTGGCCGAGCTTGGCGACGCGTTCCAGCAGAATGACTTCCATTTTCGTTCTCCTTTGAAGTGTTCAGTCGTTTGAAGTGTTCAGTTGTTGGGTTTGAGTGGATCGGTGGAAATTTCAAGAAGCGGGCAGAGGCGGCGGTTGCTTGCCGCGCCAGTAGCGTTGGCGAAATCCGAACACGGCGTCGGCGAGGCCGAATGCGACCATCGCCAGCACCGGCCAGCCGAACACCACGACGATGGCGTAGGTGCAGGACAGCCAGACTGCGCGGCTCTTCAGCGCCTGCGTCAGCGTGTGCAGCACCGCAAAGCCGATGAAGGCGTAGGCCATCATCAGCGCGGTAGTGGCGATCTGTGCGAACAAGGCGGCAAGCCCGCCGATGAAACAGAAAGCCAGCGCGACCGACAGCACCACCAGCGTCATCGGCGGCAGTTCGGCGGTTTTGAGATCCGGCCAGGGCCGGTGCAGCCGGCCCGAGGTCGCCGCGATCTTGCCGGCAAGCCAGAGATTGAGCGTCAGCGTCAGCATCGAGACGATGGCGGCCGCCGGCGGCGCGATCAGCGAAAGTGCCGCCACCCAGCGTTCGACGTCACCTGAGGAGGCGGTATCGCGGGGCCCGAGGATCCGCAACAGGCCGCGGCGCAAGGTACCGGTGATGGTCTCGGCATCGGTGCCGAGCGTCAGCATCGCCGCAAAGGTCGTGAGCACGGCGAAGCCTGCGATCCAGAGCAGAATGCGGCCGACCGGATACCATTCGAGCGTGGGAGGCGCCGACGCATCGCCGGGAACGGGGGCAGTGCTGTGCACCGGCCGGCCGAGCAGCGCGAGATGACCGAGCCACCAGGCGGGTACGGCGACGGTGAGGGCGAAAGCAGCAAGATAGGGCAGGCCGAACATCGCCCCGAGGCCGGAGGCTGCGGCAATGCCGCCGATCGTGGCGGCCAGCGGTCCCCATCCGAGCGCCGTCACCATCAGCGGCAGCGGCGACAGATAAAAAAGCACGAGCGAAATCAGCGCGCCCGAAATGATCGAGGCGAACATCAGTGCCGACGCAGAGCCGGCCGCAAGCGCAATGAGGAGTACCGCGATCATCAGCTGTCCCGGCTCTTTCGAGCGGTTAGAGCGAGACCAGCCAAAATGCTAGTATTATCAGAGGCTTATTTGCCAAGCCTCAGCCCGCCCAACTCCAAAACGATTGCGGCCCCCGACGGGAGCCGCAATTAACGAGGTCCTTCTAGCCATTTTGGCTATTAGATTCAACGTCCATTTTGGCGGGCGCGCAGCTCCAGGCGGTGCAATTTGGGGCGAGGGCCTAGTCGACCTGACACAAAAGGGGATTTGGAGCGAGGCGATAATGCGCCGGCCGCTACACCTGCCGATCCTCTACCAACTTCAAGAACTGGCCGACATCCATCAGCCATTCTTGCTGGATGTCCTTGTAGGTGGCATGCAGTGCCTTCGGCACCACAAGCTGCAAATTCCGGTTCCTCATAGCATCGGTCTGAGCTTCGGAAATACCGGGCTCAAGTGTGAGCAAGTGCTTATGCGTGATGCGATCGGCTTCGTCCAAGACCTGTCGCCAGCGATCTTTGAGCGTTGATTTCGAGCCGAGCATCGTAAGCTTCTGCAATGAGAAAGTCGGGTCCTGATACTCCGACTGGCCGGGAAAAAGGAAATCCGGCTTGCTCTTGCCTTCGGTGATCACCTGCCGGGCGTATTTGATATTGCGTGCCTTTAGGAGCGCCTCAACATGATGCTCCAGAGAGTATCCGGCGCGTGATTTGCGTCGGTTTTGAACGCTGAGAGAGAACGAGATTGTCATTCGGCCTGCAATATTGACCCCCTAAGCCGGGGGATCGGCGTCCAAAATTGACCCCCTACAGGTTGGTCTGTTGCGCTGCCTGCTTTGGAATGAAGCAGGTGGTTGGGGATGCTGATCGTGG
>Ga0209023_10002440_pt1 | contig 23189 bp, 24 predicted proteins | sample LakOneMetagenome_FD_187468 | JGI IMG/M metagenome (GOLD analysis project Ga0209023, IMG submission 187468) | Freshwater and sediment microbial communities from Lake Erie, Canada (SPAdes) (version 2) | ecosystem: Environmental > Aquatic > Freshwater > Lentic | place: Lake Erie, Canada... | reverse complement strand
CCGCCCCGTTCGCGCAGTCGATCACGACTTTCAGCCCGTCGAGCCGCAATTCTTCCGGAAAGCAGGATTTGGCGAAGTGCGAATAGCGTCCGCGCGCATCCTCGACCCGCCGGGCGCGTCCGATCCGTTCGGATTCAGCCAGCGGCGGCGGGTTTTCCAGAAGAGCCTCGATCGCCCGCTCGTCATCGTCCGAAAGTTTATAGCCGTCGGGTCCGAACAGCTTGATGCCATTGTCGTAATAGGGATTGTGGCTGGCCGAGATCATCACGCCCAGGTCGGCGCGCATCGAGCGGGTCAGCATCGCGACTGCGGGCGTCGGCATCGGCCCGACCTGGACCACGTCCATCCCCACTGAGGTAAATCCCGCGACCAGGGCATTTTCGATCATATAGCCCGAAAGCCGCGTGTCCTTGCCGATGACGACGCGGTGGCGATGTTCGCCCCGGACGAAATGAGCGCCCGCCGCCATGCCGACCTTCATCGCCATTTCGGCGGTCATCGCGCCGGTGTTGGTCCGCCCCCGAATTCCGTCAGTGCCAAAGAATTTCCGGCCCATCCCTGTCCACTCCATCACACAGCTACGCTTGGATGATTGTCTTGCGACAATTGGCGCGTGAACGAAAGCCCAATTGCGATTAAGAGAGGGTTCAGCGCCTGGCTTCTAGCCTCATAGTGTTTCTTCGATAAAGGGGATGGATGATGAAGAATATCCTGATTTCAGCGGCAGCCATTTCGCTTGTCGTGACGGGTTCGGCCGCGAATGCGATCGATGCGACGCCAGCGCCGGTGAAGCCGACCCCGGCCATGCAGGCCACGGACAGCGGTGGACGCAAGGTCGCAGGCATTGGCGGCATTTTCGGCTGCTCGGCCGAAGGCGACAAGCAGACGGTTGGGGCGGTTGCAGGTGGCGCCATCGGTGGGCTGCTTGGCAATCGCATTGCCGGGCGCGGTAGCCGGACGCTCGGCACGATCCTTGGCGGGGTGCTTGGCGCAGCCGCCGGCTCGGCATTGGGATGCAAGCTCCAGAAGGATGATCGCGCCAAGGCTGAACGCGCGCTCGAACAGGCGGTGCTGACCGGCAAGGACCAGGATTGGCAAAGCGATGAAACCGGTGCATCGGGCCGCGTCGAAGTCGGCCAGAACGAACAGGGTGTCGATCTTGCAAACCTGAAGCTGGCGTCCGGTGTCGAGCCGGCGGACGGTTATACCAGGGTTGGCGGCGCCTATGTCTCGACCGCGGCTGCGAATATCCGCAGCGCGCCGGGGACGAATGCACGGGTGCTGGGCCGCCTTGCCGTCGGCCAGCGGGTCTGGGTTCCAGCCGCCGTCAAGGGAAAACCCTGGGTGCTTGTTTCGGATCAGGGCACGGGGCAGGGCTATGTTTCTGCGCCGCTCCTCAAAAAGGCCGTGAGTACTACCGCCGCCAATGGTTGCCGGCTTGTCAAACAGACTATTTCGCAACCTGGCGCGGCTGAGGAAACCGAAACCCTCCAAGCATGCCGTAGCGCAAATGGCGAATGGACGATGACGCGGGTCTGAAGGGTCCCGTTTCGGACCTTGCCTAAGCCGCATTCGCCCCGATAAGGCGGGAGCGAAAAGGCAGAATCGCATGACAATATCCGATGGCGCGGGCGCGCCTGGTCCATCTCCGCAGGCGCTGGTCGACGGCCTGACTCACCTCTTGACAGTGACGCCGCTCGGCGAGGACCGGTTTCTTGGCAAGCGCCAGCCCGGCGGGGTCGGGCGCGTCTTTGGGGGGGAGGTGATTGCCCAGGCGCTGATGGCAGCAACAGCGGCAGTCGATCCCGACCGGCTGGCCCATTCGCTCCATGCCTATTTCCTGCGCGGAGGCAGCGAAGAGTCGGATATTGTCTATCGTGTCGAGCGCGATTTCGATGGTGGCAGCTTTTCCGCACGCCGGGTGATCGCCGAACAGGATGGCCGGCCGATCCTCAATCTTGCCGCATCGTTCCACAAGCTCGAAACCGGCGTCTCTCACCAGGATGCAATGCCCGACGTCCCGCCCCCCGAGGATTTGCCGAGCGAAGCCGAACTGCGCCGCGCCGCGCTCGACAAGATTCCCGAACGCTTCCGCCGCCACATGACGCGGCCTCGGGCGGTCGAGTTCCGCCCGGTCGAGGCGCGCCACTGGATGAACAGCGAGAAGCGCCCGCCGCTGACGCATAGCTGGTTCCGCACCGTCGCTCCGCTCCGCGACGACCCCGTCTTGCACCGCGCTGTGCTTGCCTTTGTCTCGGACATGACGCTGCTCGGGACTTGTGCGCTGCCGCACGGGTTGAGCTGGATGACCGGCGAGTTGCAAAGCGCCAGCCTCGATCACGCGATCTGGTTGCACGACAATTTCCGCTGCGACGAATGGATGCTCTATGTGACTGACAGCCCTTGGGCGGGGCGGGGCCGCGGCTTCAATCGCGGGCGGGTCTACACGCGCGACGGGCGGCTGGTGGCCAATGTTGCGCAGGAAGGGCTGATCCGCAAGATCGTCCCGAAACCCTGAGGTTCAGACGGCCCTCAGCCGTGAAGAGGGGTGATCCGGATAGTCCTTCAGCACCCGGGCCGCGACTTCCTTGGCGGTTATCGGTCGTGAAAAAAGCCAGCCCTGAAGCTGGTCGCATCCGGCAACGCGCATCATGTCCGCCTGGTCTTCGGTCTCTACGCCTTCGGCTGCGACCGCGACATTGAGCGCGCGAGCGACGGCGATGTTTGCCTGGACGACCGTGCGGGCCTCCTCGTTGAGTCCGGCCTCGGCAACCAGCGAGCGGTCGAGCTTGACCTTGGTGAACGAGAATTGCCGGAGAAAGCCAATCGAGGCGCGCCCGGTTCCATAGTCGTCGAGCGCAACACTCACGCCAAGCGCCCGGATCTCGTCAAGAACCTTGCTTGCGGCATCGGCGTCATAGACCAGATAGGCCTCGGTGATTTCGAGCTCGAGCCGCTCGGCCGGGAAATCGATTTCGTCAAGGACGCGATTCAGTTCGCTCGAAAATTCGGGATTGCGCAGCTGCGCTGCCGAAACATTGACGGCCACGCGGATATCACCCCAGTCGAGCGCATCCCGGCAGGCGCGGCGAAGCACGATCATGCCCATCCTGTCGATCAGCCCCGTTTCTTCGGCGACCGGGATGAATTCCGAAGGGCTGACGATGCCGCGCGTCGGGCTGGTCCAGCGCAGAAGCGCTTCGACCGCGAGAATCCGCTTGTCATGGATGCCCACGACCGGCTGATAGACAATCTCGAAATCCTCGGTGTCGATCGCGAGCCGCAGTTCGAGTTCGATCGTATGGGCGATTGCCTGCTTCTGGTCGAGCATCTCATCATACCAGGCCAGCCGCATCTTGCCGGCATGCTTGGCCGAATACATGGCAACATCCGCCCGGCGCATCAGTTCGCTTGTGTCGAAATCATTGAGGCTTGCCGAGGCAAGGCCGATGCTCGCACCGACAAGCACCGTGCGCTCGTCGATGCGGAACGGGCGCGACAATTTGTCGAGCATGGCGCGGGCAATATCCTGAAGTTCGCTCACGGCTGAGCCGCCCTGGACGAGGATCGCGAATTCGTCTCCGCCAAGCCTCGAAACCATCCCGCGCGATCCGACAAGCTCTATCAGCAATGTCGCGATGCTCTTAATCAGGCGATCGCCGACATGATGTCCGTAATTGTCGTTGATCCCCTTGAAACCATCGAGATCGATCAGCGCGAGGGCCAGTTTCTCCCCCCGCTTCAGGCGGCGATCGAGCTCGCGTCGCAGCGCACGCCGGTTGGGCAGGTTGCTCAGGCTGTCGACCATTGCCTCGTCGGCCAGCTTGGCGACAGAGCGCAGCGTGTGGCGGCCGATAAGGGCGCCGATGAGCAGGTAAAGGAATGTCACGACGGCAATCCATGGAAGCGATCGTTCGAGCGCCTTTTTCCCCGGGTGCGCGGGCCTCCAGCTCAGATTGGCCACGGGCTTTGCGGCTGTATCGCGGACGGCAACCGATGCCGCCCCCACGGCGCGGCTCGATAGTTTCATGTCGCTGAGCAACAGACTGCGGCCGATCCAGTCGGCGGCATCCTGGCCGAACGGTTTGGTAAAGACGAGCCAATAGGGGCCGGATTTGGGCACGATCCCGTCAAGGGCGCCGTTGGTCGGGACAATGTTGGCAAGGCCGATAAGAACCGGCCCTTCGGATGACCTGGCAATGCCGCCAACCGCTTGCTTCTGCCGCTTCGCTCGTTCCAGAAGAATGTCGAACGGCTCGCCATAACGGGCGGCGGGGTCGAACCGCACCGGCCGCCCGCGATAATAGCCGAGCAGCGGCTCTCCCTCATGGTCGAGGATCAGGGCGGTGTCGAAATTCTTGGCTTCTGCTGTCGAGACGCCCCAGCTGCTCCACAGGAAGGACTGGTCCTTGAGGCCGCCATATACGACGGTAGCTGCATCGTCCCAGATGGCATTGTCGTCAGCCATGATGGTAATCTGCCGCACCTGCGCCTGCACAGCGGCTTCCACGGCTGCGCGCGTCCGCTCGGTATCCACCGAATCCGCTTCGTCGGTCGTGTGGACGAGGCTGAAACCAAGCACAGCCACGAACAGCACGATCATCAGGATGATGGGTGAAGCCGGTCTTATGCGAAGTTTCCGCAGCACGTATTGTTCCTTGATCCCTGAGCCGGGATTTAAGGACAAAGTCCTGCAATTCGGTTAATCTGGAACTAAATAGTGACCGGATTCTGCGGTCTTTAACAGTGTGGCTTCAGAAAACATCGATACTTTGGAAGTATTTACAAAGTCCCGGCCTAGTGAATGTCATCAAGCCAGCGCCGGACATCGGGAGCAATATCTGGGCGATCGAGGGCAAGCGCGATATTGGCGGTAATGAAACCCGCCTTGTCCCCGCAGTCGAACCGGCGCCCGTCGAACGCGTAGGCATGAAAGGGTTGCGAGCCGATCATGCGCGACATGGCGTCTGTCAGCTGGATCTCATTGCCGGCGCCGCGCGCCTGGCCTTCGAGGATGCGCATGACTTCGGGCTGCAGGATGTAACGGCCAGGGATCATGAGGTTCGAAGGTGCCGTGCCGGGAGCAGGCTTTTCGACCAGCGCCTGGACCTCGATCAGGCGGCCATCGACCTTGCCCGGCGTGATTACGCCATATTTGTGAGTCTCGCTTTCAGGCACTTCGTAACCGCAGACAATGTTGCCGCCGACTTTCTCATAGGCATCGACCATCTGCTTCATGCAGCCCGGGCTGCCGGCCATCAATTCGTCGGGGAGGAAGATCGCAAAAGGCTCGTCACCGACAATGTGGCGCGCGCACCAGATCGCGTGGCCAAGCCCGATTGGTTCCTGCTGGCGGACGTACATGACTTCGCCGGGGCGGAATCGCGTTCCATCGATCGCGTCGAGCGATTTGCCACGATCCTTCATCGTCGTCTCAAGTTCGTACGAGATGTCGAAATGGTCTTCGATGGCCGATTTGCCACGCCCGGTGACGAAGATCATCTGCTCGATGCCGGCCTCCCGGGCTTCATCGACTGCATATTGGATCAGCGGCTTGTCGACGACCGTCAACATTTCCTTAGGCATGGCCTTTGTGGCCGGGAGGAAGCGGGTGCCGAGTCCGCCAACGGGAAAGACTGCCTTGCGAAGCTTTTTCATGGGCGCGTCCCCTATCAGCCGGATCGGCAAATCGCCAGTATCGAAAACGCCGCGTGCTAGATTTCGATCAATTCGCCCAGAATGCGGTCAAGCAACAACATGCCGGAAGGCGTCACTGTCAGATGATCGCCCTCGCGGCTGAGCAGGCCGTGGCTTTCGAGCAGCTGGGCCTGTCGCGCGTTGACCAGCGATTCCCGGCCGACCCCGGAGCGTCTCGCAATGTCGCCAAGATCAACCCCTTCGCCCAGCCTCAGCCCCATGACCAGCGCCTCACGCGCCCGCTCGGCCGGGAGCAGCCTGTCCTCAGACTGGAGCCCGTGGCCGTTGTGCGCAACGGCATTCAGCCAGTTCTCCGGCTTCCTGTGCCGTACTGTCGCAAGTCCGCCGCGCCGCCCATGAGCACCGGGGCCGATGCCAGAATAGTCGCGATACCGCCAGTAGGTGAGGTTGTGGCGGCTTTCGCAGCCCGGCTGCGCATGATTGGAAACCTCATAGGGTGGCAGGCCAGCCGCAACAGTCATTTCGCGGGTCAGTTCAAAAAGCTCGGCCCCGTGATCGGGGTCGACGGGCGTCATTTCGCCTTGCGCTACCAGCGTGGCAAACCGTGTGCCGGGTTCGATCGTCAACTGGTAGAGCGAGAGATGTTCGGTGCCGAACGACAAGGCGCGGGCAAGCTCGCCCGCCCAGCTTTCGGCCGATTGCCCGGGCAGCGCATAGATAAGGTCGAAGCTGACCCGGGAAAAATTCTGCTGCGCAGTCTCAAGCGCTGCCAGGCCCTCTTTTACGCTGTGCGCACGACCAAGAAAGGCAAGCGCCTGTTCGTCGAGGGCCTGGAGCCCAAGCGAAACGCGGCTGACGCCGGCTGCTCCCAGATCGGCAAAGCGTGACGCCTCAACCGAGGAGGGATTGGCCTCTACCGTTATCTCGATGCCAGGTGTGAAACCCCACAACGCTTCAGCAGCCTCGACCAGCGCGGCGACTGTTGCGGGCGGCATCAGAGACGGTGTCCCGCCGCCGAAAAAGATCGAGCCTATCCTGCGCTTGGGCAGGAGCGCCGCTTCATGCCCCATGTCCTTGAGCAGTGCGGCGCGCCAAAGGTCTTGGTCGACATTGCCGCGGACATGGCTGTTGAAATCGCAATAGGGGCATTTGGAGACACAGAAGGGCCAATGAATGTAGAGGGCCAGCGGTTCGGCGCGCGCGAGCGAAGTTCCTGCCGAGTGTGCGTGCGCTGCCATGGCCATTGGCTATGATAGCGATGTTGCGCAGTTCGCGCTACCGGCATGGCAAGCTAGAAAGGCCGCTCTCCAACGACATTGCCGGCCGAAGCGTAGCGACAGACGAGAATGTCAAATTGGGCGCCGTGGCCCAGCGCGCATCCGACCTCGCGCGTGTTGCGCCACATTACCTGTGTGTAGTGCCCAACGTCTTCGATCCGGCCGGTCTGGCTGTTCTGGGGGAATGTGCCGGAGCGGAACTGCGCCTTTTCCTGGATCCAATAGTCGACCATGGTTTCGGCGCCATAATATCCGCGCGTTCCGGCCCACAGATTCTCGCCCTGTGGGTATGCGTCCTGCGGATCGTCGGTCGCATGTTCGAGGCGGTCTATGCGGCTAAGATGCTCGGCCCAGTAGCGCGCCGATATGGCAAGCGATTCGTTCCAGTTGAGCGGAGGTACGCCCGCCAGATCGCGTTCGCGGTTATGCGCGGCCAGAATCCGCACATCGAGATTGTTCTGCAGGCCCGTAGCGCCGAGCATGAACGGCGCGCAGCATGCAACGACCATCGCGGCGGCAATCTTTCTGATACCCGATCTTGACACACAAAGCCTCAAAGGTTGCGTTCCGTATCTGGGATATACACACCGTATTAAGCAATTGGTTTCAACGGATGATTATTTATCCGTTAACCATCTTTGCGTCCGGGATGAGCGCGGCCATCAATTGCGCGCGGTGCGATGCGATCAGGCGCCCTTGGGCGCTGCCATGGCTGGCAGAATCACAACCGGGTCGCCCAGTTTGATCTGCTCGAACAGCCGGGCCGCGAAGCTCAGCGGGATGCCGACGCAACCATGCGTGGCTGCACCCCAGCGAACGTCGCTTCCGTGAATGGCGACACCATCGTCGGTAAGGCGCATCGTGAAGGGCATTGGCGCTTCATAGAGGCTGGAATAGTGATCCCGGTCTTTTTCAAGCACCTTGAGTTGTCCGGTCGGTGTCGGCTTTTCGTTGGCGCCATAAAGTATTACCGCCGTCCCGATTTCATGCCCCGCGCGAAATACAGAGATCAGCTGTCTACCGAGGTCGACTCTCACCCACACAGGCCCGGTCGGGACACCCGCATCGTCCCAGACGAATTCGCCATATTTCATCCGCTTGCGGACATTGAGAATGCTGCTGACCGGAGGCAGCCCTGCCGGACCGGCAAGCGTCGCCGCTTGCGTGGCAGACAGGCGAATCCGGTTTCCGTCGTCGGCCCGGTGATCGTCGATGCGAATGACAGGTGGGGAGCTCGGGCGGCTGGCAAGGAAGACGCCCCCAAAGGCCAACAATATTACAGCAATCAGGACGTACAGGCCCGTGGCGGTCCTCCGCCGGGGCTTGCGCCTTGCGGTCACACCTCAGGGCCGGGGACAGGGGATTTGGCGGCCAGACCGCGCAATACGCCGCCAGCCTTGCGCCGGCGCAGGATCGTGCCGACGATGCCAATGCCCGCAATCATCATCAGCCAGCTTGCCGGCTCCGGAACAACGGGCGGCGGAGGCGGATTTTCAGTTCCCCCGCTGCTACTGCCGCCACTACTGCTTCCGCCGCTGCTACTGCCACCACTGCTGCTTCCGCCGCCACTGCTTCCGCCGCTACTACCACCACCGCTGCTGCCGCCATCAAAGACGATCACTCCGCCACTGCTTCCGCCGGTGAATATGGGCGGCAACGGCGGCTCATCGGCCGGTCCGACGGGAGGCGTTGCAACGCTGAAGGGTGTCGCCGGCTCAACAAGCGGATCAATGATGCGTGGTGCCGAATCCATGATGCCGGGAAGCCCCTCGGGCCGTGGCTCGTGGATGGCCGCCTTGGCAAACTGATAGGGCAGTTTCGGGAGTTTCGCCAGCTTGGTATTGGAAAGCTTGCCGTGGGTGCGCTCGCCCGGCGAACGATCGGCAATGAGCGCCATGATGTCACGCGCCGCAGCAACGCCATAGGACGGCCCGCCATCCGTGGCAGGCACAGTGAACGCCACGACAAGGCCGATAGCGGCAGTAACGCCGAGAAGCCTTGCGACAAGAGGCCGCCGGATTTTCACGACGGTTGTCCCATGCTGCAAGGCCGATCGTCGGACAGGTCGTCCACAATCGAGATAGCTATCCGAACGGACATTGAAACTTCTCCCACGCCTGCCCACGCAACAACAGCCTTTAGGCGCGATTCACTTTCCACAAGATGAACCCGCTCGGCGAAAACTTCCATACGGATAATTCCGATGTGTCAGAACAAAGCATTTACCAGCTTCTTAAACGCTTCCGCGCGATGGCTGATCGCGTGCTTGGCTTCGGGCTCTATTTCGGCAAACGTCTGGTCATATCCGTCGGGCACAAAGACGGGATCATAGCCAAAACCCAAGGTGCCACGCGGTGGCCAGATCAGATGTCCGGCCACCCGCCCCTCGAACAGGGCGGTTTCGCCGTCGGGCCAGCAGAGCGCCAGCGTGCAGACGAAATGCGCCGACCGGTCGACATCGGTGCCAAGCGCCCTCAACTTTTCTTCCACCTTGCCCATCGCCAGATGCCAGTCGCGGCCCTTCGGCGTTTCCGCCCAATCGGCCGTATAGACGCCGGGGTCGCCACCCAGTGCTTCGACGCACAGCCCGCTATCATCGGCCAGGGCGACAAGCCCCGATCCTTCAGCGCTGGCTCGCGCCTTGATCAGCGCGTTTTCGGCAAATGTCGTGCCCGTCTCTTCGGGCTCCGGCAGGCCCAGATCGCCTGCCGAGACCGGCTCGATGCCATAGGGCGCGAGCAGTGCACGAATTTCGCGCACCTTGCCCTGATTGTGCGATGCGATGACCAGCTTTCCGGGCTGCAGCTTGCGCACTAGCGGCCGACCGCCTTCAGTTGCGCCTCGAACACCTGCTTGCAGCCGATCCGCGCAAGCCGCAGAAGGCGCAGGAGCGCCTCTTCGTCATAGGTTTCGCCTTCGGCGGTCGCCTGCGCTTCGGCGATATTGCCATTCGAGAGGAGGACGAAATTGGCGTCGGCCCCGGCGTTCGAATCCTCGTCGTAATCGAGGTCGAGTACGGGCGTGCCCTTGTAGATACCGCAACTGATCGCCGCGACCTGACTGGAGATCGGATCGCCTTCGATCCTGCCTTCGGCAATCAGCTTGTCGACTGCGAGCCGGAGCGCAACCCAGGCGCCCGAGATCGAGGCCGTGCGCGTGCCGCCATCGGCCTGGATGACGTCGCAATCGAGCGTGATCTGGCGTTCGCCAAGCGCCTTGAGATCGACCACCGCCCGCAGAGAGCGCCCGATCAGCCGCTGGATTTCCTGCGTCCGCCCCGATTGCTTGCCCTTCGCCGCTTCACGACTGCCGCGGGTATGCGTTGCGCGGGGCAGCATCCCATATTCGGCTGTGACCCAGCCTTCCCCTTTGCCGCGCAGGAAAGGCGGCACGCGCTCTTCGACGCTGGCTGTTACCAGGACGCGCGTGTCTCCAAAGCTGACGAGGCAGGAGCCCTCGGCGTGCTTGGTGAAGGCTGGTTCGATCGTGATGGCCCGCATCTCGTCGGGCGCGCGTCCTGAAGGGCGCATGGATTTCCTTTCCTGATTGAATCGAGGCGCCTTAGGCGCAGCCGGTCAACCGCTCAAGCGCATCCGGAAGAAATCGATAATCTCGTCGCGCGCGGCGCGCGTGGGCTGGCCTTCCTCGTCGATCAGGTGGAGCGTCACGACGCTATGGGGGTTCTTCATCTGCGTGTTGGGGCGGGCTGCCGAATCGGGCAGGACCCGGCCTTCGAACCGGTCGCCCAACGCGGCCTCATAGGCGGCGAAGCGCGCGGCCTTGCAGAATTTGTCACCCTCGAAGCGATAGGCACGGACTGTCAGGTCTTCGGCGTCCATCCGCGCCTTGACTGCCGCAAGTTCATCGGGCGCGATATGCATGCCCGCCGGATCGTTGAGCGGCAGCGACGGCTGCGAGAGGACAGGTGCGAGTACCGATTTCTCAAGCATCATCGACAATGCAAAATTGCCCGTGAAGCACATGCCGATCGCCCCCACGCCCTTGCCGCCGCACTCGCCATGCGCGAAGGCCGCAAGCGCCCGCAGCCATTGCGTGACCGGGCTTGAGGCGTTGGCCTGGAACGCCCGGAATTCGCGACTGATGCAGCCGCCCGCAATCGTGAGGAGCGCGCCGGGCATTTTGGGGGCGGCGCCGTCCCTGCCGAACAGATGCGGCATATAGACCGTAAAGCCCGCCTCGCGCACCCAGCGGGCGAAACGTGCAACATCAGGGCTGATTCCCGGCATCTCGGTCATCACGATCACGGCAGGTCCGCCTCCCGTCACCCAGACACGTTTGGTCTTGCCCTGGAGCGTGATCGATCGCGGTTCGAAATCGGACAGCGGATCATCTCTTTCAGGTGTATCAATCGCCATGTGTATCCCCGCCAATCCGCTCTGTTCATCGGTCGCAAACCGGCGCATACCATGTCAGCAGGAGAGGAAGAACGCTATGAATGGTTTGAAGATGGTTGCCCTTGTACTTGGCGTCCTCATGGTCCTGATGGGGGGCTTGTGGATCGGGCAGGGACTCAACATTATCCGCTGGCCTGCCAGCAGCTTCATGATTGGCGTGCCGCAATGGAGCTGGAACGGCATGTTCCTGGCGATTGCCGGGGTTATCCTGATCGGGTTCGGCCGTCGCAAATAGCCTGCCGTCAATCATGCATTGCCGTGCGGGCCCGGCAACGCTAGGCGCCAATTCATGAACCTAGACGCCTCCCCGCGCGCCCTTTCGCGCGCTATCATGCTCGTTGCCGGTCTTGCGGCCGCGCTTCCTTCGGCCATCCTTTTGGCGGCACCGCCACCCAAGCCTGTTGCGGGCGGGCAATGCACGCTGAAGACGGCGTCGGGACTGGGCTATTCGATACTGAAGGCCGGGGCGGGCGGATCGCCACGCGACAGCGACAAGATAAGCGTGAAGTACAAGGGCACGCTGGCTGCCGACGGCACGACTTTCGATCAATCGGATCGCGCCGATTTCTCGGTCAGCGATGTGATCCCCGGATTTTCGGAAGGCCTGAAGCTGGTCAAGGTCGGCGGGCGCATCCGGCTCTGCATTCCGGCGGCACTTGGCTATGGCGCGCATGGTGCGGGCGCGATTCCGCCCAACGCCGATCTTGTCTTCGATGTCGATCTGCTCGAGATAAAGGCGCCTCCGGGGCCGCTTGTCGTCGCGGACCGGCAATGCACGTCTAAAAGCGCCTCAGGCCTGGGCTATACGATCGTGAAGGCCGGGGCGGGTGCAATGCCGGGCGATGCCGATGTCGCGCTGATTAACTATAAGGGCTATGTCGCGGCAACCGGGGCGCCGTTCGACGATGCCGGGCCCGTCCCGGTTCCTGTCGGGCAGGTCATTCCCGGTTTCGCCGAAGGGCTGAAGCTGATGCAGCGCGGCGGCAGTTACAAGCTCTGCATTCCACCGAGCCTGGGCTATGGCGACAAGGCGGTCGGACCGATCCCCGCGAATTCGACGCTTGTCTTCCTCATCGATCTGATCGACTTCAAGAGCCTTGCCGAGATAGAGGCGAGCCAGGCCCGGCCGCAGCAATAGCCTTGCTGACCGTTGAGAAGGTCTGGCCGATGCACTACATCGGCCCGGATGACGGCGCCCCCTGTCCATGAACTGACCGACCGCGCGCGCGATGTGTTTCGCGTCGTGGTCGAATCCTACCTGGGCTCGGGCGCGCCTGTCGGGTCGCGGACGATTTCCAGACTTGGCGCGATGAACCTTTCGCCGGCCTCGATCCGCAATGTGATGCAGGATCTTGAGGAACTTGGCCTGCTGGCAGCGCCGCACACGTCCGCTGGGCGGATGCCCACCGAAAGCGGGCTGCGCCTATTTGTCGACGGGATGATGCAGGCGGCCGAGCCGACGGCCGATGAACGTGCCGCGATCGAATCCCGGCTGACGCAGGCCGGGCCGATCGAGGAGGCGCTGACGGCTGCAACGGCGGCTCTGTCGGGGCTTTCGGCCTGTGCAGGGCTGGTCCTCGTCCCCACGCGCGCGCCGCGGATCAGGCAGTTCGCCTTTGCCCCGCTTTCGGCTGAACAGGCGCTTGCAATCCTTGTTGGCGATGACGGCTCGGTTGAAAACCGCGTCATGGCCCTGCCGCCGGGCATGACGCCGTCGGCGTTGATCGAGGCAGGGAACTACATGACCGCGCGGCTTGCAGGGCTGACGCTTGCCGAAGCGGCCACTGCCCTGGCGCAGGAAATCCGGCAGGAGCGCGCGGCGCTCGACGCGGCGTCGCAGGACCTGATCCTCAAAGGCCTGGCCGACTGGGCGCAGGACAATGCGCACCGGCCGGTGCTGATCGTCCGCGGCGCGGCAAACCTGATCGATGCGCAGGCTGCGGCAAATCTCGACCGGGTCCGCCAGCTGCTCGACGAGATCGAAGGCAAGGAGGAAATCGCCCGGCTGCTAGAAGGCGCGCGCGAAGGCTCGGCAACCAAAGTCTTTATCGGCGCGGAGAACAAACTCTTCGCTTTGTCGGGTTCTTCGGTTATCGCCGCGCCCTATCACGGGCGTGACGGACGCGTGGTTGGCGTGGTCGGCGTGATTGGCCCGACACGCTTGAATTACGCCCGTATCGTTCCCATGGTGGATTTCACCGCACAGACATTGTCGAGATTGATGCACAAATGAGTGATGAAGAATTGCAGGCCGAAGACGAAATGATCGCCGAAGGCGCACCCTCCGAACCCAACCCCGAAGCCGATCCTTTGGGCGCGCTCCTTGGCGAGCTTGAGGAAGCGCGCCAGCAGATCCTCTATGCGCAGGCCGAAACCCAGAATGTCCGCCGCCGCCTCGAAAAGGATGCGCAGGATGCCCGTGCCTATGCGGCAACGGGTTTTGCACGCGATATGCTTTCGGTCGCAGACAACCTTTCCCGCGCGCTCGATGCAATCCCCGAAGCGATGCGCGCCGATGAGGCATCAAAGGGGCTGATCGCTGGTCTCGAAGCGACGCAGCGCGAACTTGCCTCGGTCTTCGAACGCAACGGCATCAAGCGCATCGAGGCACTCGGCCAGCCGCTCGATCCCAACAGGCACCAGGCGATGGTCGAAATTCCGAGCGCCGATGCCGAACCGGGCACGATCATCCAGGAAATGCAGTCGGGCTATATGATCCGCGATCGGCTGTTGCGCCCCGCGCTTGTCGGGGTTGCGAAAGCAGGGTGAGGCACGACGACAATCATACGGCTGAGCGCGATACGTTCGTCACGCATCTCGAATGTTCGCTCACGGGTGCGCGCTATGAAGCGGACAGGTTGCACGGACTGTCCGAGGCTGGGCGCCCCTTGCTCGTCCGCTACGATCTCGAAGGCGTCCGCAGGTCGCTGACAAGGGAAGAACTTGCGCGCCGCCCGATGGATATGTGGCGCTGGCGCGAGCTGCTGCCGGTGCGGCAGACCGGAAATGTCGTCAGCCTCGGTGAAAATGCCACGCCGATCGTCTCGCTCCCGGCGACAGCCGCGCGCCTTGGCGGCGGAGAGCTGCTGGTGAAGGATGAAGGTCGATTGCCCACTGCCTCGTTCAAGGCGCGCGGGCTGGTGATGGCCGTGTCGATGGCGAAGGAGCTTGGCGTCACGCGGATCGCCATGCCGACCAATGGTAACGCCGGGGCGGCGCTCGCGGCCTATGCCTCGCGCGCCGGGATTGAAACGATTGTTTTCTGTCCCGATGACACGCCCGAAATCAATGTCCGAGAAATCGCTGCACAGGGCGCGCGTGTCTATCGCGTCAACGGCCTGATCGACGATTGCGGGGCGATTGTCGGCGAAGGCGCGAAGCGGACCGGCTGGTTCGACCTTTCGACGCTCAAGGAACCCTACCGGATCGAAGGCAAGAAGACGATGGGCCTCGAATTGGCCGAACAGTTCGGCTGGACCCTGCCAGACGCGATCTTCTATCCGACCGGCGGCGGAACGGGGCTGATCGGTATGTGGAAGGCGTTCGACGAACTCGAGGCGCTTGGCTTTATCGGGCCGGAGCGACCCAAAATGTTCGCTGTCCAGGCAGAAGGCTGTGCGCCGATCGTCAAGGCATTCGATGACGGCGTCGAACATGCCGAACGCTGGGAGAATGCCCACACGATCGCGTCGGGCATTCGCGTGCCGCGCGCCGTGGGCGATTTTCTGATCCTTCGCGCTGTGCGAGCGAGCGGTGGCCGGGCGGTCGCAGTCTCCGATGACGCGATTGCCGATGCCGTGGTGCGCGTGGCGCAGGACGACGGCCTGCTCCTGTGCCCCGAAGGGGGCGCGACGCTGGCCGCCTATCGGGAGGCACTCGCCAGGGGGTGGATCGGCAAGACCGATCGGGCACTATTGTTCAACTGCGCCTCGGGCCTCAAATATCCGCTCGAGGATTTTTCACGCCGGCTCGACCGTCATGCGGAGATCGATTTCGCATCGCTGTAGATCAAGCGCCGCATATCAACTTCTCGTTCACGATTTCGGTTTAGATTTGTCCGGCCATGGACATGGCGGAAGAGGCTGGAAGGGCTCGGGCATCGGCATGGCACGGATTGATGACGAAGAACTGGTGGATTGGGCGTGCTTCGATCAGGCGCGCGCCTCGCTCGGCGTCCGGCTTTTCCGCCATCTCGGCTATCTGCGCGAAGACGGCGCCAAGGCCGTCACCCAGATCGAGGAAGCGATGCGCGCCGGCGATGCCATATCGCTGGTGAACCCGGCAGACCTTCTCAAGGCCGAGGCTTTTCAGATCGGCGCGCTTGGCGTTGCCGCTCTCGCCGAAGAGATTGAGGTTCAGGCGCGTGATTGCATCGAATGGCGCCAGGCACCCGACAACATCCTTGAGGCCGTTGTCCAGCTTCGCGATGCTTTCGACCGGACGGTCAAGCTGATCGACCAGGAAACCAACCCGCTGATGGTGCGCCATCCCGTGTTGCGCGCCAAGTCAGAGGCGTTTGCAGGCAGTTGAAGCGGGGCGAGTCAGAGGCTACTCCCCTGCAGGCCTTGATTGCAGCTGGATGTAATTCTCCAGCCCCATTTGGCGGATCATCTCGAACTGGGTTTCAAGCGTGTCGACATGCTCTTCCTCATTTTCGAGGATGTGGGCAAACAACTCGCGGCTCACGAAATCATGGACCTTTTCGCAATGGACGATGGCCTGGCGCAAAGGGGGAATCGCTTCCTCCTCGAGCTCCAGGTCGGCCTTCAGGATTTCCTCGACCGATTCACCGATGCGCAGCCGCCCGAGCATCTGAAAATTGGGCAAGCCGTCAAGGAACAGGATCCGTTCGGCCAGCCTGTCGGCATGCTTCATTTCGTCGATGCTTTCGTCATGCTCGAATTTGGCGAGCCGCTTGACCCCCCAATTGTCGAGCATCCGGTAGTGGAGGAAATACTGGTTGATCGCGGTCAGCTCGTTCTTGAGCGCGAGGTTGAGAAATTCGATGACCTTGGGGTCGCCCTTCATGGCTTGGCCCTTTCTCTGGAGACTGGGTAGATCATAGCCCTAAAGCGGGCTGGATGACAGCCGGAAAATGGCGGAAATCAAGGGAAATGCGCTGCCGGGATTAGCAGGCAACTGCGTGTTCGGCCTTGATGATCTGGCGGGCAAAGGGGATGCACTGGCCGCACTGCGCTTTGCAGCCGAGCGAACGATAGGCCTTGGCCGGGCTATGCGCGCCGCGGCGGGCGGCGTCACGAACGTCGCGCTCACGAATGGCATTGCAGACACAGACGACCATCTTGGGCTCCCGCTATTGCGAATCGTTTGCTACGCGTTTTGCGAGCGCTTCGCAATAGTAATAATATAATTGGCGTAAGCCCTCCCTTCAACGTCGCTGCAGCGCTCGAATGGTCTCGCGAAGCGCATCGAGAGCACACGATTCGGTGCTGGTCCCGCCCGTGTTTGGAGCGCGCAGAATGCCGATCGTTCGCGTGAAGTCAAAACCGGCAAGCCTTGGTCGCGTGACGCCATCCGCCGCAAAGCCCTCGGGCATGACTGTGACGCCCAGCCCGGCGCTGACAAGGGCAAGCGCACGATCGTCACTGGTCGTACGCGTGGCAAAGAAAGGCCGGACGCCGCGGCTGGTGAAATGGCGGCTCGTTTCGGACAGTACTTCGCAATGACGGCGCACGATCATCACGTTGTCGGCGAGCGCGCCTGCGTCGATCGACACCTCATTTGCGAGCGGATGACGCGCGGAGAGCGCCAGCGCATACCCTTCGGTCAGCAATGGCTCGCCGGCAAAGCGGCCATTGTCGGGCCGGACGATTGTCAGCGCGGCATCGATACGGCCCCGGGCGAGTGCCTCAAGCAATTCGCGCTCGCGCCCTTCGACCAATTCGATCCGTCCGGCGCTATTGTCGCGGCCGACCGCGGCAGCAAAGTCCGCAATCCAGCCTGTCGGAATCGAAGCAAGCGTGCCGAGCCGGAAAATCTCACGCTGGACCTCGCTGCCCGCAGCGCGCTCGGCAAGGTTGAACTCGCTTTCGATCCGGCGCGCATGGACCGCGAACTGGACGCCAGCCTCGGTCAATTGGACGCGGCGGTTGGTCCGCAGGAAAAGGGAACGGGCGAGGAGCCGTTCGAGCTTGGCAATGCCAATTGAAAGCGTCGGCTGCGAGACATTGCAATGCACCGCCGCTTTTGAAAAACTGCCTTGGTCGATGACGGCTAGGAAATAGCGCAGAAGGTAGCGGTCTATCATAGATATCATCTATAATAGACCGCCGTTCCTTTCAATTTTTATTGATTGCGCGTTCGCGTTATAGTGGCTGCTTCGCGGCGGAGGATAGGGCAGTGGATTTCGATTTTGCACTTGGTGAGACTGCGGACATGATTCGTGAGACGACGGCGCGTTTCGCGGCCGACCGGATTGCGCCGATTGCAAAGCGGATGGATGAGGAAGACTGGTTTCCGCGCGCACTATGGCCCGAAATGGGCGCGCTTGGCCTTCACGGCATCACCGTGGAAGAGGAATGGGGCGGGCTGGGGCTCGGTTATCTCGAACATGTGATCGCCTGCGAGGAAGTCAGCCGCGCGAGCGCCGCACTTGGCTTGTCCTATGGCGCGCACTCGAACCTGTGCGTCAACCAGATCCGGCGCTGGGCCAGCCCGGAGCAGAAGGCCAAATATCTGCCCGGACTGATTTCGGGGGAACATGTGGGCTCGCTCGCCATGTCGGAGGCCGGGGCAGGCTCCGATGTCGTTTCGATGAAATTGAAGGCGGAAAAGGTTCAGGGCGGCTATGTGCTGAACGGCACCAAGTTCTGGATCACCAACGCCACCTATGCCGATACGCTTGTCGTCTATGCAAAGACCGACGGCCAGGCCGGGTCGCGCGGGATCACGGCATTCATCATCGAGAAGGACATGCCGGGCTTTTCCATCGGGCAGAAGATCGACAAGATGGGGATGCGGGGCAGCCCCACCGCCGAACTGGTGTTCGATGGCTGCGAGGTGCCGGAGGAAAGTGTGATGGGTCCGGTCAATGGCGGTGTTGGCGTGCTGATGTCCGGCCTCGATTACGAGCGGACGGTGCTGGCGGGCATCCAGCTGGGTGTGATGCAGGCCTGTCTCGACGTGGTCCTGCCCTATGTCCGCGAACGGAAACAGTTCGGAAAGCCGATCGGCGCGTTCCAGCTGATGCAGGCCAAGATCGCGGATATGTATGTCGCACTCAATTCGGCGCGCGCCTATGTCTATGCCGTTGCCCGGTCCTGCGATGCCGGGCGGACGACCCGCTTCGATGCCGCAGGCGCAATTCTCCTGGCTTCCGAAAACGCAATGAAGGTTGCACTGGAGGCCGTGCAGGCGCTGGGCGGCGCGGGCTATACAAAGGACTGGCCGGTCGAACGCTATATGCGCGATGCCAAGCTGCTCGATATCGGGGCGGGGACCAATGAGATCAGGCGAATGCTGATCGGCCGCGAACTGATCGGCGCGGCATGAGCGCGCCGGCCCTTTCCAGCCAGATCAGCCCCGATGCCGAGGAAACGCGCGCGCGCGCCGCGCATAACCGTGCGCTCCGGGACGAACTCTGGGCAAAGGTTGCCGAGGCGGCGCTTGGCGGGAACGAAAAATCGCGCGAACGGCATACGGCGCGCGGCAAGCTGCTCCCCCGCGACCGTGTCGAGCGGCTGCTTGATCCGGGATCTCCCTTCCTTGAAATCGGGCAGCTGGCGGCGTGCGACCTCTATCATGGCGAAGTCCCCGGCGCCGGAATCATCACCGGCATTGGCCGCGTCTCGGGCCGTCAGTGCATGATCGTCTGCAACGACGCGACGGTGAAAGGCGGCACTTATTATCCGATGACGGTCAAGAAGCATCTCCGCGCGCAGGAGATCGCCGAGCAGAACCATCTGCCTTGCATCTATCTGGTGGACTCGGGCGGCGCGAACCTTCCGCACCAGGCCGAGGTATTTCCCGACCGTGACCATTTCGGGCGGATTTTCTTCAATCAGGCCAATATGTCAGCCAAACAGATCCCGCAGATCGCCTGCGTGATGGGCAGCTGCACCGCGGGCGGGGCCTATGTCCCCGCCATGTCGGACGAAACGGTGATCGTGCGGAATCAGGGAACGATCTTCCTCGCCGGCCCACCGCTGGTCAAGGCCGCGACCGGCGAAGTGATCAGTGCGGAGGACCTGGGCGGCGGCGATCTCCACGGCCGCAAGTCGGGCGTGGTCGATCATGTTGCCGAAAATGATGAGCACGCGCTGACGATCGTCCGCGACATTGTTTCGCACCTGCCCAAGCCGCGCACACCCGACGTCAACATGGCCGAGCCGCGCCCGCCCAAATTTGACGTAGAGGAGCTTTACGGCATCCTCCCGGACGATGTCCGTGCGCCCTATGACGTGCATGAAGTGATCGCCCGGCTGGTCGATGGCTCCGAGTTCCACGAGTTCAAGGCGCTCTACGGCGCGAGCCTGGTCTGCGGCTTTGCCCATATCTGGGGCATCCCGGTCGCGATCCTTGCCAATAACGGCATCCTCTTCAGCGAGAGCGCGCAAAAGGGCGCGCATTTCATCGAACTGGCCTGCCAGCGGCGCATTCCCCTGCTGTTCCTGCAGAACATCTCGGGCTTCATGGTCGGCGGAAAATATGAAGCCGAAGGGATCGCCAAGCACGGCGCCAAGCTGGTGACCGCGGTTGCCACCGCCAGCGTGCCGAAGATCACCGTCCTGATCGGCGGCAGCTTCGGTGCGGGCAATTACGGCATGTGCGGCCGCGCCTACTCGCCGCGTTTCCTCTTCACCTGGCCCAATTCACGGATCAGCGTGATGGGCGGCGAACAGGCGGCCAGCGTATTGGCCACTGTCCACCGCGACGCGGACAAATGGACGCCGGAGGAGGAAGCCGCCTTCAAGGACCCGATCCGCCAGCGCTATGAGGATGAAGGCAATCCCTACCACGCGACCGCGCGGCTGTGGGATGACGGCATCATCGACCCGGCGCAGACACGCGATGTGCTCGGGCTGGCCTTCGCGGCGACGCTCAACGCGCCAGTCGAGGAGGCGCCCCGGTTCGGGGTGTTCCGGATGTGAGGAAAGCCATGATGTTGCCGATCGCCCTTCTTCTCATGGCGCAAACCATTCCCAAGCTCCCGCCAGCCAATCCTGTGCCTTATGAGGATGTCGAGGCCGCTGCGGTGATGAAGCCAATCAACGCGCTCTTTGCTGCATTCGAGGCGGGCGATGCGACGGCCGTGCTGGCTCAGGTCTATCCGGATGGGCGCGTCACTGCTGTGGGCCAGCGCGCCGATGGCGCCAATGGTGTCCGCCAGCAGAGCTGGACCCAGTTCGCAGAGCGCATCAAGCCGGATGCGACTTTTCAGGAACGAATCACCGATCCGGCAATCGACGTCGATGGCGACATCGCGATGGTCTGGGCCCCTTTTGTTGTCCGCATCGCGGGCAAGGTCAGCAATTGCGGGTTTGATCACTTCGACCTGGTGCACGAAAGCGGTGCGTGGAAAGTGATGAACATCACCTTCTCGTCTCGCACCACCGGTTGCGGGAACTGACATGATTGCCTCTCTCCTCATCGCCAACCGGGGCGAGATCGCTTGCCGGATCATTCGCACCGCGCGAGCAATGGGTATCCGTACCGTCGCGGTCTATTCGGATGCCGATGCCAAGGCGCTGCATGTGCGGCAGGCAGACGAGGCGGTGCATATCGGCCCGTCGCCTGCACGCGAATCCTATCTAGTCGGCGACAAGATCATTGCCGCTGCCAAGGCGACCGGCGCGGAGGCGATCCATCCCGGCTATGGCTTTCTCTCTGAAAATGCGGAATTCGCGCAGGCCGTGATCGATGCCGGGCTGGTCTGGGTCGGGCCGAAGCCATCCAGCATCACCGCGATGGGCCTCAAGGATGCGGCCAAGAAGCTGATGGCCGAAGCGGGCGTCCCCGTCACCCCCGGCTATATGGGCGATAACCAGGATCCGGCCTTCCTTGCAAGCCAGGCCACCGAAATCGGCTACCCCGTCCTCATCAAGGCGGTCGCGGGCGGCGGCGGCAAGGGGATGCGCAAGGTGGAAGCGGCGGCGGATTTTGCCGATGCCCTCACCTCCTGCCAGCGCGAGGCGACCTCCTCGTTCGGCAATGCGCATGTCCTGATCGAGAAATATATCCAGCGCCCGCGCCATATCGAGGTGCAGGTGTTTGGAGACAGCCACGGCAATATCGTCCACCTGTTCGAACGCGATTGCTCGCTCCAGCGGCGGCACCAGAAGGTGATCGAGGAAGCCCCCGCGCCGGGGATGGACGAAGCGACGCGCGAACAGCTTTGCGCGGCGGCCGTGAAGGCCGCGAAGGCCGTTGACTATGTTGGCGCGGGCACGATCGAGTTCATCGCCGATGCCTCGGAAGGCCTGCGCGCCGATCGCATCTGGTTCATGGAAATGAACACGCGGCTGCAGGTTGAGCACCCGGTGACCGAGGAGATCACCGGTGTCGACCTCGTCGAATGGCAATTGCGCGTGGCGAGCGGGGAGGCGTTGCCGAAGCGGCAGGAGGAACTGAGCATCAACGGCTGGGCGATGGAAGCGCGGCTGTATGCCGAGGATCCGGCGACGGGGTTTTTGCCAAGCGTGGGGCCTTTGTCCTATTTTTCCATCCATGATACGAAAACACGGCCGCTTCGTATCGAAACTGGCGTGACGCAAGGGGATTCGGTTTCGGCCTATTACGATCCCATGATTGCGAAGCTGGTCGTCCATGCTGAAACGCGGATGGACGCCGCGAAGCGGCTTTCATGGGCCTGCGAACATGTTACGTGCTGGCCGGTAAAGACCAACACAGCCTTTCTGGCCAATGCGGTATCTGATCCCGAGTTCATGAGCGGTGAGTTGGACACGGGCTTCATCTCGCGTGAATTGGATAGCCTTTTACCTTCGGGAATCCCGTCGGAATTGGCATTGCAGTCTGTTGCCAGCATAATTGTGGATCGTGCTTTTGGAAGCGATGCTCAGAACATTCGAGAAACATATATCGCGCGCCCTCCCATATTCGGCGGCATACATGACGGCTTTCGCCTAAATCGATTGCCGATGTGCACGCGCCTGAAACTGACTGATGATCGCAATGTGTTTGACGTTGCGTTTGACATGATCCCGCCTGACGAATGTTTATGGGCTAGTCTAACAGTCGATGGCTATTTGGTAACCGATCTAGACGGATCAACTTTCATGCTATCGGAATATCGCGGCGGATCATCTGCCCACGGCGCAGTCGGTGACGGCACCATCCTTTCCCCCATGCCCGGCCGGATCATCGCAGTCGACGTGGCGCATGGCCAAACCGTCACCAAGGGCCAGAAGCTCGTCACATTGGAAGCGATGAAGATGGAGCATTCGCTCACCGCGCCGTTTGACGGCACGGTCGCGGAACTCAATGCCGAGGCGGGCGGGCAGGTGTCCGAAGGCACATTGCTCGTGCAGATCGATAAGGCGGAATAGCCAGCTGAAGCCGTCGCGGCAAAGCCGCGACGCCGGACGCCGCTTGTGGCGGCTGGAGCGGGCGAAGGGATTCGAACCCTCGACCCCAACCTTGGCAAGAAGACCGACTGGCTTTTCCTGAGTGCGCCTGACTTGGATTAAGTACGCAAATCCAGCGACATAACGCAATCAATCTTTTCCGAAGCGCGATCACATAGCCTAAAATGGGCTTGCGTCTGGTGACAATATGGTGACAAAATGCTCTGCAAGAGATTTTGTCACCAAACGGGGGAAATTTATGCCCACGGTCAAGCTAACCAAACGCAGCGTAGATG
>Ga0209023_10002438_pt1 | contig 23216 bp, 20 predicted proteins | sample LakOneMetagenome_FD_187468 | JGI IMG/M metagenome (GOLD analysis project Ga0209023, IMG submission 187468) | Freshwater and sediment microbial communities from Lake Erie, Canada (SPAdes) (version 2) | ecosystem: Environmental > Aquatic > Freshwater > Lentic | place: Lake Erie, Canada... | reverse complement strand
GCCAGCCGCGCCACCGGGTTGTCGGCAACGCTCTCGACCCGCAGCGAGGCGACACCGGCGGCGCCTGCGGCCACGAGCAGCAGCGCCGCCATCATCCGCCGGGACGCGGGCGCGGTCCAGCGGCCGGCCGCGAGGAGCAGCAGCGCGACCGCCATCGTCAGGACCACCGCGACTACCGCGACCCGGGGCGCCGCAAGGAGACCGCACACACCGCCGAGCCACGCCGCGCCGCCGACGAGCGGCATCCGGAGGTCCTCCCACCCCTTCGACGGTCCGGTCACCGGCCCCGGGCTCAGATCGTGACCAAGGGGGCGATCTGGCCCAACGTCGCCTCGCCGATGCCGTCGACGTCGAGCAGCTGGTCGACGGCGGTGAAGCCGCCGTGCTCCTGCCGCCAGGCGATGATCGCCTGCGCGGTCACCGGTCCGACCTCGGGAAGGCTCTCCAGGGTCGGCTGGTCGGCGGTGTTGAGGTTGACCAGCGTGACCGGCGCCGACGCTCCCGACGGTGCGGCCGCCGAGGCGGCGACGCCGCCCGGCGCCCGGACCCCCACGAGGATCTGCTCGCCGTCGACGAGCTGCCTGGCCAGGTTGAGCCCGGAGAGGTCCACGCGAGGTCGTGCTCCACCCGCCGCGCGCACCGCGTCAACGACGCGCGAACCGGCCTGGAGCACCACGATGCCGGGATGTCTGACGCGGCCCTCGACGTCGACGACGACGGTGGGACCCGAGTTGGCGGCGGGTGTCGTGACCTCCCCGGCACCGACGGCACCCGCCTCGGACGGCGCCAGGGCGGCCGGGGTCACCAACGGATCCGCCCGAGCCACGGAGACCGGACGAGGCTCGCCCGGCGAGCTGCGCAGCAGCCACCACCCCGTCACCAGGAGACCACCGAGCACGAGCATCGCCAGGACGGCCAGCTGTGCCGGCCCGACGATCAGGCGCTCACGCAGGCCCGCGCCGACCGCCTCTGCGCCGGACCGCGCGGTCAGGCGTGTGGCCGAGACACCCCGGCGCGCCGCGTGACGACCCGGGACTGGCACCGGACGTCCGAGCCCGAGGTCGTCGGGTGGGAGGTCCGGCCGCTGGGGAACAGGCGTCGGGACGGTCCACCCGTCCAGGGCCGGTTGGGCCCGGATGCCGGTGAGCTCGGGGGGCGCCGGGAGGTCCCCCTCTGCGGCGCCCGTGCGCGGCTCCCCCGCCTCTCGGACGGCGGCAAGCTGAGCACCCAGGAGGGCCAACCGACGCGACACCGCCTCCTGGTGCTGGTTGCTCGAACGGGAGCTGCGCATGCGGAGAACCTAGGGCGACACCCGGGTGGTCCCCGGCGGCCCAGGAGCCGCCTGTGGACGGGGGCTCCCCAGAGGACGCTGTGTACGTCGAGCGGCGCAGTTCGGTGTCAGAGCGCCGGGGCCACGCAGACCGCGACCATCCCGGGCCCGACGTGGGCTCCCAGCACCGCCCCCAGCTCACCACACCACACATCGCGTCCGCCGAGCTGGCCGGCCAGCCGCTCCGCGAGGTGCTCGGCGAGCACCCCCGCGCGGTCGGGGCTCGCCAGGTGGGAGACACAGACGTCGACGGCCCGATCACTCGCCGCGGCAACCGCAAGGTCCTCCAGACGCGCCAGCGCCCGGGACGACGTACGGACCTTCTCGAGCGTCCCCACGCGGCCGTCGGTGATGGTCAGCAGCGGCTTGACCGCGAGAGCGCCCCCGAACAACGCGCTGGCCGCGCCGATGCGACCGCCGCGGCGCAGGTACTCCAGCGTGTCCACATAGAAGTACGACGACGAGGCACCCGCGCGCGCGACCGCAGCCTCGACCGCGGCCTCCGGGGACGAGCCCTGCTCGAGTGCCCGGGCGGCGGCGAGCGCCGCATAGCCGGTGGCCACGCCCACCTGACGGCTGTCGATCGCGTGGACCGGGATCGAGGCCTGCTTGGCGGCGAGCTGCGCGGACTCGAAGGTGCCGCTCATGTCACCGGACAGATGGATCGAGATCACGGCGTCGGCGCCGTCGGCGGCCGCGGCGTCATAGACCTCCTGGAGTGCGACCGGCGCCGGGCGCGAGGTGCTGACCGGGAGGAACTCCCGCAGTGCCGCGGCGACGCGCTCCGGCGTCGCGCCGTCGGAGCCCTCGTCGAAGACCTCCGAGCCGATGACGACCTGGAGCGGCACGACCACGATCCCGTGAGCCGATGCGACCTCGGACGGCAGCATGGCCGTCGAGTCGGTGACGATCACGGTGCGGCCGGGCATGACCGCAGGTTACCGGTCGGTCGGGGTCGGCTCCGAGATCAGCCGCGCCAGGCCCGGACGACCCGGAGGTACTTGTCCGCGATCCGGGCGCGGGCCTGCTCTGGCGACAGGTCCCCACGGTGCAGCCCGAGCGCCTCGTCGTTCCACAGCGACCGCCCGACGGCCAGGCCCACGAACCCGTCGACCTGCGCGGCCACCCGCACCCAGTCCTCGACCCGCTCGAGCGACTCGCCCCGTCCCAGCACGACGCAGGACACGTCGTCACGGCCGCCGGAGCGGGCCGTCTCGGCGACCGACCGGGCCTCGTCGACGGAGTCGAGGCCTTCGATCTTCCACAGCGACGGGTCACCCCCGGCGGCCCGCAGCTCCTCGATGGCGATCCTGGTGAGCTCGGGGCGGCGTGCGCCGTCCCACTCACCGGGGTGGGCGGCCTCCCGCTCGCGCTGGGCGGGCGTCATCGGGACGAGGATCTCTCCCATCAGGGGAACGCGGTGCTGGAGGCACCAGTCGGAGACCTCGGCGACGCGCTCGGCCTGACGCTTGTTGACCTCGGGGTCGCCCTCCGCGTTGTAGCGCAGCAGGACCTTGAAGAGGTCGGCGCCGAGCGTGTCCACCAGCCGGGGCAGGGCGTCACCGAACTCGAGGTCGAGCTCGGCCTGGCCGCTGCGCTCGATCGGTGCGCACACCAGAACCCCGAGATCATGGGCACGAGCGGCCAGCGGGGCGCCGTACTCCTCGTCGAGCAGGACCGCGAGGCCCTCCGGCCCGAGCTGCTCGACGGCCTGCTCGAAGCCGTCGAACACCTGCGCCTTGATCGCCTGCGCGTGCTCCGACTCCTCGGTCACCGGCGGGTCCTGGAGACCCAACAGGCGCCGGTAGGAGTCGCGGTGGTCCATCGCGAAGGTGAGGATCTCGCGGGTCCAGCCGGGCGTGGCTCCGATGGCGGCGGTCATGACTGCTCCCTTCCGGGGCGGAGCTCGTGGACGGAGGCGCCGCCGGCACCGGCGACGGGCGCCAGCGTCACGGTGACACCGGCCGCGCGCAGCGCGGCCACGACCGAGGGGTCGGCCGCCGCGTCGGTGACGACCTCCGTGACGGTCTCGATGCCGGCGATCCGGGCGAGGTGGACCCGCCCGAGCTTGGAGGAGTCGGCGACGACATAGACCTTGCGGGCACGCTCGATCAGGGCCGCGTTGGTCTGCGCCTCGACCTCGTCGTGCGTGGTCAGCCCACCGGCCGCGTCCACACCGTCGACGCCGACGATCGCGACGCCGATGTTGAGACCGCGGAGCACCTGGGCTCCCCAGACCCCCACGAGCTCATAGGACTGGGGCCGGGCCACCCCGCCGGGCACGACGACCTTGACCTTGGGGCGGATCGACAGCTCGGCGGCGATGTTGAGCGCGTTGGTCACCACCGTGAGCTGGTCGCGTACGGCGAGCATGCGCGCGACCTCGGTCGTGGTGGTGCCGCCGGTCAGGCCGACCACGGTGCCCAGCGGCACCCGGCTGACGACGACCCGCGCGATCGCGAGCTTCTCCTCACGGCGCTGGTTGGTGCGGTAGCGCACGGGCAGCTCGCTGGTGTCGTGCAGCACGCTGGCACCGCCGTGGGTGCGCTCGATCAGCCGCTGGTCCTCGAGGGCCTGCAGGTCGCGGCGCAGGGTCGACGCGGAGACGCCGAAGCGGTGCGCGAGCTCGACGACGGTCAGGCTCTTGTGCTCGGCGAGCAGGTCGAGCAGCGCGGCGACGCGCTCGGATCGTGCGGGCCGTTCGGCTCCGGTCGGCTGGTCTGGCACGGCTCCACTATGGAGCAGGGACCAGCGCCGCTGCGCAAGCGCGCAGTCGGGAGTGCTTGTTCAGGCTCATACCCGCGCAGCGGCGGTTGACTGGTCCCATGACCGGACCTGTGATCTGTTTCGTCGGCGCCGGCAGCGTCGTGTTCACCCGCGAGCTGCTCTTCGACATCCTCGCCATCCCCGAGCTGGCGGGCAGCAGCCTGCGCCTTCACGACATCGACGCCGAGCGGCTGGACACGGCTCGCCGGATGGCCGAGGCGGTCGCGGGGCAGGTGGGCGCCAGCCCCGAGGTGTCGACGTACGGCGACCTCGGAGAGGCCGTGACGGGTGCGGACTTCGTGATCAACGCGGTCAACGTCGGCGGCCACGCGGCCACCCTGGTGGACTTCGACGTGCCCGAGCGGTTCGGGCTGCGGCAGACCATCTCCGACACCCTCGGCGTCGGCGGCGTCTTCCGCGCGCTGCGCACCTTCCCCGTGCTCGACCAGATCGCCGACGCGATGGCGGCCGGCTGCCCCGACGCGTGGCTGCTCAACTACACCAACCCGATGGCGATGAACGTCTCCTACCTCGCGGCCCGCCACCCCGACCTCAAGGCCCTCGGCCTGTGCCACTCGGTCTACTGGACGGTGGTGGGCCTGAACGAGGTCATCGACGTCCCGCTCGAGGGCACGTTCTATGAGGCGACCGGGGTCAACCACCAGGCGTGGCTGCGGCGCTGGGAGCGCGACGGCCAGAGCCTCTATCCCCTCCTCGACGAGCGGATCGCCGCCGACCCCGAGCTGCGGCGCCGGGTCCGCGTGGACATGTATCGCCGGATCGGCTGCTACCCCACCGAGACCAGCGAGCACTCCAGCGAGTACGTCCCGTGGTTCCTGCGCCACGACGAGGAGATCGAGCGGCTGCGGATCCCGGTCGGCGACTACAAGGAGATCAGCGCCGGCAACCTGGAGGAGTACCGGCGCACCCGCGCCGAGCTGGACGCCGGCACCCCGCTCGAGGCCCCCGACGCGACCGAATATGCCCCACAGGTCATCGAGGCGATGGTCACGGGGCGCGCGACCACGATCCACGCCAACGTCGCCAACAACGGGCTCGTGCCCAACCTGCCGGCCGGTCTGGCCGTCGAGGTCCCGACCATCATCGACTCCGACGGCGCGCACCCGGTCGCCCAGGAGGCGCTTCCTCCCGTCTGTGCCGCCCTCAACCGCAGCTTCCTCAACGTGGTCGACCTGGTCACCCAGGCGGCGGTCCGCCGGGACCCCGAGCTCGTGCGCCAGGCCGTCATGGTCGACCCCAACGCCGCGGCGACGCTCTCGCTCCCCCAGATCGACGGGCTCGTCGACGCGATGGTGGCCGCTCACGGCGACCTGATGCCCGACTGGCTCCGCGGCACCAAGCCGGGGGCGCTGCGCGGGTGAGCCGCCGGACGAGACCGGGGCGTGTCCTGGTCGGCCTCGTGGCCCTGGCCGCGCTGGCCGCCGGCTGCTCCGGAGGCGGTACGACGGCGCCCGCGACGTCGTCCCCGGCACAGAGCAGCGCAGGCGTCGCCGCTCCCCCGGCGCCGACCGCGGCCGACGACCCGAGCGGTCCCGAGTTCCCGAGCACCGTCCCGACGGGCCGCCGCCCGGTCGTGGCGGACGGCGACGACTGGACGATGCCCGCGTGGGTGCGCCCGGCGGCGTACTCGGGCTTCTTCTCCGAGCAGGCCTCGCCGCCGGACCACGTCATGGTGCGCTCGGTGGACGTGTCGTGGCGGCAGATCGCCCCCACCCCGGACGGTCCGCTGGACCTGACCTCGTCCGGCGAGGCCCAGGGGATGTTCTTCGACTCGCTCGGTGAGCAGCTCGACCAGCCGGGCCCCTACTGGGTGCGGCTGTTCGCCAGCGGCGTCGACTGGGCGCCCACCTGGGTGATCGACCAGTGTGGGGTGGGTCCGGTCGGCACCGACTACGACGGGCAGGAGCACCTGCCGATCTGGGACGACTGCGTGTGGAGCGCCATGCGCGACACGTGGGAGAAGCTGCTCGTCGACCAGAGGATCCTCGCCGACCCCGACTTCCGCTTCGCCTATGTGCCCGGCGGCTTCACCTGGGTCGAGTACGACTACGACGTCATCAGCCAGGCGGCCCGCCACGGCCTGGTGACCCGCGACGCCTACCTCGCGTGGTTCGACCGGATGCTCGCTGACCTGGCCGAGATCGCCGGCCCTCAGGTCGGCCAGCTGGTCTTCACGGGCGAGGACTACCCCTGGGGCCCGTTCGGGCATGCCGACGACCTGCTGGCGACCGACGCGGTCGAGCGAGGCTTCGGGATCCGTACGGGCATCACCGAGGAGTTCAACTTCCACCTCAACCAGACCCCTGCCTACGGCTCGACGATCCGACCCGACGGCCATCTCGCGATGGCTCGCGGCGGGGGCCCTCGGCCCGGCACGCTGCAGGTGTTCGGCACCGAGAACGAGTGCTACGTCTCCTGCGGGTACCACGCGCAGGACCCGGCGTACGACGTCGTGATGAGCAACCTCAAGGCCCTCCAGCTCCAGATGAACTGGGTCTATGTCGTCCCCGGCGACTCGCTGCTCGACCCCGTGGCCCAGCACTGGGACTGGGTGCGACTGTCGCTGGGACAGCGTCCGGAGACGTCCCCGGACGCGTGGGCGGCGCTGCGCGACGCGCAGGACACGTTCTGGCACGGGCGCTTCGTGCGCAACTTCGAGCGGTGGCTGGTGCAGGTGGACGCACCGGGTGCGGTCGCCCACCGGTCGAGCGCCGACCTCCACCGCGGCGACCCGACCAAGGAGAACGGCGTCTCCTTTGAAGGCCTGCGCACCGACCGCGCGTCCGGTCAGTCGTCCTTGGCCTTCCGCGTCGACCCACGCTTCCTGGCCGCCGACGAGACCACGCCGGTGCTGGTCAAGGTCACCTTCCTCGACCGTGGCCGCGGCGGCTTCCGGGTCCGCTCCCCTGGTGGTACGACGCCCGCGGTGCGGCTCACGGACAGCGGCGACTGGCGGACGGCGACGTTCGCCCTCCGGCTGAGACCCGACAAGTCACTGCGGGGACGCACCGACCTGTGGCTTGACGCGTCGGGCCCCGCCGACCTGGACGTCCGGTTCGTGCGGGTGGTCCGGGTCCGCCCGGTCGGCTGAGCCTGCAGCGCCCTCAGAGCCCTCAGAGCCCTCAGAGCCCGAGGATCCGGGCGGCGTTGTCGTGGTAGAGCCCGGGCAGCAGCGCCGGCGGCAGGTCGGCGGCGCTGATCCGCCAGTTGCCCTGGCCGGGCGCCTCCCCCTCGACGCCGTAGTCGAAGTGCTCGTCGGCCGTCTCGAGGAAGCGCCACCACACGGCGATGGCGTCCTCGTCGATCGGGAAGCAGTCGCTCCCCCAGACCACCCGGTCGGGGAACGCCTCGACCAGCGCGCGGAACGCCCGCGGCTGGCGCCCGACCTCACCCAGCCGGCCGGCGGTGTCCACATGGAAGTTGGGCAGCGCCGCCAGCGCCCTTCCCACGGCGCCGAGGTCCTCGGCATGGCCGCCGACGTGGGCACCGACGAACGTGGTACCCGGGCAGGCGCCCACCAGGCGGTGCAGGGCGTCGATCAGCTGCTGGAACGTCGGCATGCCCTCTCCGCCGAACCACCAGTCCGGGCACTCGGAGAGCTCGTCGAACCGCTCGTTGGTCTCGTCGAGGGGTTCGAAGAAGGCCACGGGGTCGGCCGTGTGGATGAGGACCGGGAGACCCAGGTCGCCGGCGGCACGCAGGGCCGTGACCACCCGTGGGTCGTCGGGCAGCACCAGCGCGCCGGTGGCGTCCCGGGTGGTGAGCCCGAGGTCCTTCCAGACCTTGACCCCCTTGGCGCCTCGGGAGGCGGAGTCCGCCATCAGCGCCTCGAGCCGCGCGTGGCACTCCGGCGACGCAGCGTCGCCCAGCCCCAGCAGGTCCCAGTCGACGTGACAGAAGGTCTGCACGCGGTCGCCGAGCACGGCATCGAAGCGAGCCACGTTGGCGTCGAGCTCCTCGCCCCACCGGCCGTCGAGGTTGACCACCGTCTCGAGGTGGAGGCGGTCCATCAGCGCCACCAGGTCGCCCGGCTCGCCCCCGAGGAACGTCCCGTCGGCCGAGAGCCACCGGCCGAGGTGGTTGTGGACGTCGATCATCGGCACGGCCGGCCCGGTGGGGTGGGTGTGCGGCAGCACCACCTGGGGTCGCGGCCACGGCCGGGCCCGGGACTCCTCGTCGGGACCGCCCACCAGGGGCCGCAGATCGCTCACCACCCCATCGTGACGCCCGTGTCCACCGGGTGCGCGGATGCGCGCGAGCCGGTCTGCGCGTTTGCGCGGCACTCTGGACACCGATCCGGGCGCTGGGTCTGACTTGACCACGTGACGCAGACCGACGTCGAGATCGCATCCCAGCCCGAGACCTGGCGCCGCGCCCTGTCCGAGGCAGACCAGCACCGTGCCCTGCTCCCACGCAGCGGCGAGTCGACGCTCTATGTCGGCTGCGGGACCTCGGCGTTCGTCGCCCACGCCGTGTCCCTGCTGTGCCAGCACGCCGGGTTCGCCAGCACCGACTGGGCGTACGCCTCCGAGCTGCCCGACCGGACCTATGACCGAGTCATCGCGCTGACCCGGTCGGGAACCACCACCGAGGTGCTCGACGCCCTGCGTGGACCGCTCGCGGGCGCGCACCGGGTGGTGGTCACCGGGGCGCCGCAGGAGGTGCCGGGCGACGTCGCGGACGAGATCGTCGACCTCACCTTCGCCGACGAGCAGTCGGTGGTGCAGACCCGCTTCCCCACCACGGTGCTCGCGATGGTGCGTCATCTGCTCGGCGAGGACCTCGATCAGCTTCAGGTCGAGCTGGGTCTGGTGCTCACGGGGGCATCAGGCCCAGATCCCGCCTCCTTCGCCCCGGACACGTTCGACCACTTCGTGTTCCTCGGCCGGGGCTGGGCGCTCGGGCTCGCGCACGAGGCCGCGCTCAAGCTGAGGGAGTCCGCCCAGGCCTGGTCCGAGAGCTTCCCCGCCCTGGACTACCGGCACGGCCCGATCGCGGTCGCCGACGCGCGCACGCTCGTCGTACCCCTCAGCGACCTCGACCCGCTGCTGCGGGCCGACGTCGAGCGCACCGGAGCCACGGTCGCCGACCTCGGCGGTGACCCGCTCACCAGGCTGGTGTGGTGTCAGCGCTTCGCCGCCAGCGTGGCGGCCCACAAGGGGCTCGACCCCGACGTTCCACGGCACCTGACCCGCTCGGTCGTGCTGCCGTCACCCGCCCGCGTCCCGACCGACGCGGTGTAGGCCCGAGGAGGACCGCATGACCCGACGCAGCGATGCACGACGCACCTGGCCCACCCTGGTGGCAGGAGCACTGCTCCTGGCCCTGGCGGCCTGTGGCGGCGGCCCGGACAAGCCACCCACCACGGTCACCACCCTCGACCCCAACGCGAAGGTCACCATCACCTGGTGGCACGGCCAGAACGCCGAGGCGGCCGCCCTGCTCGAGGGGCTGGCCGAGGAGTACATGGCCGACCACCCCAACGTCACCATCGAGTCGTCGTCGGGTGCGTCGACGACCGACGGGCTGCTGCAGAAGCTCCAGGCGGGGTTCGCCTCCGACACCTTCCCGGACATCTCCTACGCGTTCGGCAACTGGGCCACCGAGCTCGGGGTCTCGGGCCGCACCCTCGACATCTCGTCGTTCGTGAACGCCCCCGACTCCGGCTGGAGCGAGTTCCCGGCGGCGGCTGCGGCCACGGCGACCGTCGGCGACGAGGTGATCGGGATGCCGGCCGTCGTCGACAACCTGGCGCTGATCTACAACAAGGACCTGTTCGACGCCGCCGGGCTCGACTACCCGACCGCCGACTGGACGTGGGACGACTTCCGAGCGGCGGCCCAGGCGCTGACCGACCCGAGCCGCAACATCTACGGCACCGCCTACCCGATCAGCGGCACCGAGGACACCGTGTGGCGGTTCTGGCCGCAGCTGTGGCAGAACGGCGGCGACGTGCTCGACGACGAGGGCATGCCGGCCTTCGACTCCCAGGCGGGCGTGGACGCGCTGGAGCTCTGGCGGGCCATGGCGGTCGACGACAAGTCGGTCTACCTCGACCAGAACGGCGAGAAGTACGCCGACAGCTTCGAGTCCGGGAACATCGGGATGATGATCTCCGGGCCCTGGGAGCTCTATGACATGAAGAAGGCCAACACGCCCTACGGCGTGGAGATCCTCCCCGGCAACAACGGCAACCACCAGACCATCTCCGGGCCGGACCTCTGGGTGCTGTTCGACCACGGCGACAAGCAGCGCGCGGCGGCGGCCTATGACTTCATCAACTGGCTGACCAGCCCCGCACAGGACGTCCGGTGGAACGTCACCTACGGCAACCTGCCGCTGCGCGCGTCCGCGGCGGACACCCCGGAGTTCAAGAAGTACCTCGAGACCTACCCCGGCGGAGATGTCATGTTCGCCAACCTCGAGAACGCGACGACCCCCCGCCCGACCGTTGTCGGCTACTCCAAGCTCTCCGAGCAGGTCGGCAAGGCGATCGGCAGGGTCCTGCTCGGCGCAGAGGACCCGCAGCAGGCGCTGAGCGACGCCGCCGAGGCCTCGCGGCCGGCCCTGCAGCAGGGTCTGCAGAAGGCCGCCCAGTGATGGCGGCCCCGGTCAACCCGATCACTCGGCGTCGGTTCGGCGCCCTGGTCGTCGGTGGTCTCGGGGCCGGCCTCCTGTCCGCCTGCGCGGGCTCCAACACCGCCGACCGCAACACGACGGTCGAGGCGCCGCCCTCGAGCGGGCCGATCACGGCGACGATCACCTGGTGGCACGGGCAGTCCGCCGACGCCGCCGTGCTGTTGGGCAAGCTCGCCCGTGAGTACGAGGCCGCCCACCCCGGAGTGACCATCGAGGACGCCGCCGGGGCGTCGACGACCGACGACCTGTTGCAGAAGCTGCAGGCGGGCTTCGCCTCCGACACCTATCCCGACATCTGCTACTCCTACGGCTCCTGGGTGACCACCCTCGGGCTGTCCGGCCGCACGCTCGACATCTCCTCACTGGTGGCGGCGCCCGACTCGGGCTGGACCGAGTTCCCCGAGGGCGCCCGGGCCACCGCCACCGTCGGCGACGAGGTGGTCGGCTTCCCGGCGGTGCTGGGTGACCTCGCGCTCTACTACAACAAGGACCTCTTCGACGCGGCGGGAGTCGGCTATCCGAGCGACTCCTGGACGTGGGACGACTTCCGGGCCGCGGCCATCGCCATCACCGACCCGTCGCGCAACGTCTATGGCACCGCCTACCCCGTCCCGGGCAACGAGGACACGACATGGCGGTTCTGGCCCCAGCTCTGGCAGAACGGCGGCCAGATCCTCGACGACCAGGGCCAGCCGGCGTTCAACTCCCAGGCCGGAGCGGAGGCCCTGGAGTTCTGGCGTGGGCTCGCGATCGACGACAAGGCCGTCTACCTCGACCAGAACGGCGAGAAGTACGCCCCGAGCTTCCAGTCCGGGAACATCGGGATGATCATCTCCGGCCCCTGGTACCTCTACGACTTCAAGCGCGCCAAGACGCCGTACGGCGTGAGCATCCTGCCGGGCACCAATGGTGACCACCAGACGATCGCCGGTGTCGACATCTGGACGCTCTTCGACCGGGGCGAGGCCGACCAGGCCTCGGTCGCCTATGACTTCACCCGCTGGCTGACCGCCCCGGAGCAGGACGTGCGCTGGAACGTCGCCTACGGCAACCTGCCGCTGCGCGACTCCGCCGCCGACACCCCCGAGTTCGCGAAGTACATCCAGGACTACCCCGGCGCCGACGTCTTCTTCGCCAACCTCCAGAACGCCGTCAACCCGCGACCCACGGTCAAGGGCTACGAGAAGATGTCCGCCTTCGTCGGCAAGGCCATCTCCGAGGTGCTCCAGGGGCAGGGTGACCCCCAGTCCGCACTCGACCGCGCTGCCGAGCAGTCGGCACCGGCCCTGAAGTAGCCTCCGCGCAAGGACGAGGAGCCAGATGACGCAGGTCACCGCGAGACCCGAGGCCACGCCCAAGAACTCGGGCATCGGCTCGGGCTGGCTGCTGCCCCGGCGGCCGCCTCGCCAGCGCGACCGGGTCAGCTGGCGTGACACCCTCACCGGCTGGGCTTTCGTGGCGCCGGCGAGTGCGCTGATCATCGGTCTGGCGTTCTTCCCGGCCGGGTGGGCGTTCCTCATCAGCCGTCAGAACACCGACCTGATCACCCCCGCGACGCCCGTCGGCTGGGCCAACTACCAGCTGATGATGGAGGACCCCGGCGTGCGCGGGGCCGTCCTGCACACGCTGTTCTTCGCCTCCCTCTATGTGCCGATCTCCATCGTCGGCGGCCTGCTCCTCGCCGTCGCGCTCAACCGGCAGATCAGGTTCCAGTGGTTCTACCGGACCTGCATCTTCGTCCCGTTCGTGGCGTCCGCCGCGGCGACCGGCATCCTGGCCAACTTCGTCTTCGACCCCGACTTCGGCATCGCCAACAACGTGCTGCGCCACCTGGGCCTGCCCAAGCAGGGATTCCTGACCGATCCCACCCAGGCGATGATCGTGCTGGTCGTCATCTCCCTCTGGGGCTCCATCGGCTTCAACGTCGTGGTCTATCTCGCCGCGCTCCAAGACGTCTCGCGCGACACCCTGGACGCCGCCCGCGTGGACGGGGCCGGTCCGCTGCGGGCCTTCTGGCACATCGTCTTGCCAGAGCTCCGGCCGGTCACGGTGTTCACCACGATCTGGCAGATGATCACGGCGTTGCAGCTCTTCGACCTCGTCTATACGACGACGAAGGGGCAACCGCTCGACTCGACGGTGACGATCGTGTTCTACCTCTACACCCAGGCGTTCCCGCTCAACGGCGGCGCCGGGGCGTTCGGCTACGGCTCGGCCATCGCCTACGGCGTCTTCGCGGCGACGATGCTGCTGACGCTGGCGATGATCGCCTACTCCCGCCGCGCCAAGGTGGAGGCGTTCTGATGCGCAAGCGATCCTGGCTGCCGTTCTCCGGCTGGCACCTGCTGCTGATGCCCACCGCCCTGCTGTTCGTGCTCCCGCTGGCGTGGATGATCCTGACGTCGTTCATGCCCGACAGCGACATCAACCACTTCCCGCCACGCTTCTGGCCGAGCCACTTCAGCCTGGCCGGATATCAAGGCCTGTTCAGCTCCGCGGAGAACGCCGGCGGCCGGTCCACGATCGTCGACTGGTTCCGCAACACCACGATCGTCGCCACCATCGCCGTGGTCTCCCACCTGGTCCTGTGCAGCCTGGCGGGCTACGGCTTCGCGCGGCTGCGCTTCCGGGGCCGCAACTTCGGGTTCTTCGCGATCGTCGCGACGATCATGGTCCCGATCCAGCTGCTGATGATCCCGACCTACATCATGTTCGCCCGCCTCGGGCTCATCAACACCCTCGCCGCGGCGTTCATCCCGTGGCTGACCAGCGCGTTCGGCATCTTCTTGATGCGGCAGTTCTTCCTGTCCCTGCCGGTCGAGCTGGAGGAGTCCGCGAGGCTGGACGGCTGCAACCGGCTCCAGGTGCTGCTGCGCGTGATCATGCCGCTGGCCAAGCCGGCGCTCGCGACGCTCGCGATCTTCACCCTGCTCGGTTCCTGGAACGACCTGATCTGGCCGCTGATCGCCATCAACGACGACAAGTGGTACACCCTTCAGCTCGGGCTCGCGAACTTCCAGGGCACCCGCCGCACGCAGTGGCAGCTGCTCATGGCCGGCAACGTCGTCGCCACGCTCCCGCTCCTGATCGGCTTCATCGCCGCCCAGCGTCAGTTCGTCGCCACGATGACCTTCACCGGCATGAAGGGCTGAGCGTCACTCGGCCAGCCGCACCGCCGCCCCGACGTTCTCCTCCACGTCGTTGGAGGCCGCGATGAGGAGCCGATGGCTCAGCTCGCTCAGGGCACGGCAGACGGCCAGCTCGTCGCCGATCTCGGGGACCTCCCGATCGGAGGGGTTCTTGCGGGCGACCCCGCTGCTGCGCAGCTCGGTGCCCGCATCGGTGTGCAACACGGCGTCGGCCTTGGTGTACTCGCCCTCCTCATAGACGAACACGTCGACGTGCCAGGTCTTGGTGGTGATCACGGCGTCCTCCTTCGTCCGTCATCCGGGCGACCGGCGTGGCTTCCCACGACGGCGCGTGGATGCCTCCCTTCCATGCTGCGCCTCACCCGGGTCGACACGCCAGGACCTGGCACACACCGGCCGGGCCCGAGGATCACCCCGCTGGGCTCTGGCGCCGGCCCCGTCGCAGTGCGACGCTGGAGGTGGCAGCGGCCGTGGGGTGCCGCAAGGCCCCCGACGGTGCCCTGAAGGCCCAGGAGGGAGATGGCCATGCATGCCCAGGTGGGAGACCGACTGATCGTGCGCAGCGGCCACGTCGACGGACACGTCCGCGACGGCGAGATCGTGGAGGTGCGCGGCCCGGCAGGCACACCACCCTTCGTGGTGCGCTGGGCGGACTCGGGCCACGAGAGCCTGGTGTTCCCCGGCCCGGACGCGTTCATCGAGCCGTCGGCGCCCTGACCGGCCGCTCGGGTCGTCAGGACGGACGCGTCACGACAGGTCCGCCTCGACCTCTGCCCGGGTCGCCTGCGCTGCGGAGCCGCCGGCAGCCCGGGTGGACAGCGAGCCGGCCCGGACCGCCCAGGTGAGCGCCGACCGGTCGTCGAGCCCGCCGAGGCGACCCGCGATCCAGCCTGCGTCGAAGGAGTCACCGGCGCCGGTCGTGTCCACCGGGGTCACCACCGGCGCCGGGACCTGGAGCGGTGGCTCCCCCGCTCGGATGAGCGCACCCCCGTCCGCACCGACCTTGACCACGACGGTCGGTCCCCTGGCGGCGACGACCCCGGCTGCCTCCGCCCAGCTCGTCACCTGCTGACCGAGAGCGGCCGCCCAGCGGAGCAGCTCGTCGCGGTTGGGCAGCACGACGTCCACCGCCGCCAGCAGCTCGGCGAGGTGCGCCCAGGACCTCGCCGGGTCGTCGTTGGTGTCGAGGCTCGTGGCCACGCCACCCGCACGGGCTTCGGTGAGCAGGCCGGCCAGGTCGGCGCGCAGCCCGTGGACCAGGTAGGGCGAGGCCACGTGGAGGTGTCGCACTCCCCCTAGTGCGGGCAGCTCACCGCTGGTCAGGGACGGCAGCACGCCGAGCTCGGTGAGGATCGCCCGGTCGCCGTCGTCGGGCGACAGGATCACCGAGAGGCCGGTGCTGCCCGACGCGCGCCTCACCACGGCCGACACGTCCACCCCGGCCGCGGTGAGCACGTCGAGGGCGCGGTCCCCGAAGGCGTCACGCCCCACGGCCGCGCACAGGCCCACCGACACCCCGAGCCGAGCCAGGCCGTGGGCGACCAGCGCGGCCGACCCGCCCAGGGTCAGCTCCGCCCCGTCGACGAGCTGCTCGGTCTGGCCCCACCGCGGCCGCACGTCCCCGGTCAGCACGAGGTCGACGTTGGCGTCCCCGACGACGAGGACTTCCGGCGTACTCACGCCGTCATCATCGCGGCCTCGCCCTCCTCCGGCCCGGCAACGCGCAGGCGCGACCGCGCGGACGGTCAGCCGACGACGATGTTGACCAGCTTGGGGGCGCGGACGATGACCTTGCGGACGGTCTGGTCGCCGATGGCCCGCTGGACGGCGGGGTCGGCCATCGCCGCGGCCTCGAGGTCGGCGTCGGTGATGTCGGGCGAGACCTCCAGCCGGGCGCGGACCTTGCCCTGGATCTGGACGACGGCGGTGACCGACTCCTGGACCAGCAGCGCCGGGTCGACCGCGGGCCAGCCTGCGCGGGCGACGGTGGGCTGGTGGCCCAGCCGCTCCCACATCTCCTCCGCCGTGTAGGGCGCGACCAGGGACAGCAGGATCGCGACCGCCTCGACGGCCTCGCGGACCGCCGGGTCGGCCGGGCCGACACCGCTGTCGATGGCCTTGCGGGTGGCGTTGACCAGCTCCATCACCTTGGCGATCATCACGTTGAACCGGAAGGACTCCACCAGCTCGGCCGCCTCGTGCACCGTCCGCGCCGTCGTACGACGCAGCGCGCCATCGCCGGTCGTCACGTCCACGCCGGGCGCCGAGGTCACGTCGCCGGACAGCCGCCACGCCCGCTGCAGGAAGCGCAGCGACCCGTCGGGCGACATGTTGGCCCAGTCGATGTCGTCCTCGGGCGGGCCGGCGAACACCAGGGTCAGCCGTACGGCGTCCACGCCGAAGGCAGTCAGCTGCTCGCCCAGGTTGACGCCGTTGCCCAGGGACTTGCTCATCTTCTTGCCCTGGTTGATCACGAAGCCCTGGTTCAGCTGGGCCGACCACGGCTCACGGAAGTCCACCAGGCCCATGTCGTTGAGCACCTTGGTGAAGAAGCGCCCGTAGAGCAGGTGCAGCACCGCGTGCTCGACGCCACCGACATAGAGGTTGCACGGCATCCAGGCGTTGACCTTGTCGCTGTCGAACGGCCGGTCGCTCTCGTGGGGTGAGCAGTAGCGGAACATGTACCAGGACGAGTCGACGAAGGTGTCCATGGTGTCGGTGTCGCGCGTGGCCGGACCGCCGCACGTCGGGCAGGTGGTGTTGACCCACTCGCTGGCGCCGCCCAGCGGCGAGGTGCCCTTGGGCTTCAGGTCGACGCCCTTCAGCATCGGCAGCGTCACCGGCAGCTGGTCCTCGGGGACCGGGACCTCGCCGTCGACCGGGCAGTGGATGATCGGGATCGGGGCGCCCCAATAGCGCTGGCGGCTCAGCAGCCAGTCCCGCAGGCGGAAGTTGACCGCCCCCGAGCCGCGCTGGTCGGCCTCCAGCCTCTCGATGATCGCCCGGATGCCGGAGACCTTGTCGGTCAGGCCGTCCAGGCTGAACCCATCAGAGCTGCCGGAGTTGACATAGACGCCGTCGCCCGAGGTCGCGACGAAGGTCTCCTCGGGGTTGTCCTCCCCCGTGTCGATGACCCGGCGCACGGGCAGGCCCATCGCCTTCGCGAAGTCCAGGTCGCGCTGGTCGTGCGCGGGCACCGCCATGATCGCGCCGGTGCCGTAGTCGGCCAGCACGTAGTCGGAGGCCCACACCGGGATCTGCTCGCCGTTGACCGGGTTGGTCGCGGTGACACCCAGGTCGACGCCCGTCTTGGGGCGGTCGGTGGCCAGCCGGTCGATGTCGGAGGCCTTGCGGACCTCGACCAGGTAGTCCTGCAGGGCCTGCGCCCGCTCGGGGTGCACGATCTCGCCGGCCAGGGCCGCGTCGGCGGCGACGACCATGAAGGTCGCACCGAACAGCGTGTCGGGACGGGTGGTGTAGACCTCGACGTCCCGCTCACCGCCGGCGGTGTGCAGCGTGAACGTGACGTGGGCCCCCTCGGAGCGACCGATCCAGTTGCGCTGCGCGGTGACGACCCGGTCGGGCCAGGTCTGCTCCAGCTCGTCCAGACCGTCCAGCAGCTCCTGGGCGTAGTCGGTGATCTTGAAGTACCACTGGGTCAGCTCCTTCTTGGTCACCTCCGCCCCGCACCGCTCGCACATGCCGCCGACGACCTGCTCGTTGGCCAGCACCGTCTGGTCCTGCGGGCACCAGTTGACCGGGCTGTTCTTGCGGTAGGCCAGGCCACGCTCATAGAACTTCAGGAACAGCCACTGGGTCCACCGGTAGTAGTCCGGGTCGGAGGTGTTGAACGTGCGCGACCAGTCGAACGACGCGGCGTACTGGCGGCACGACTCGATCGAGCGTGCGATGTTGGCCCGCGTGTAGGTGTCGGGGTGCTCGTCGTTGCGGATCGCGGCGTTCTCCGCCGGGAGCCCGAACGAGTCGAAGCCCATCGGGTTCAGGACCTCGAAGCCGCGCTGCCACCAGTAGCGCGCCACGACGTCGTGCAGCGCGAACACCTCGGCGTGACCCATGTGCAGGTCGCCGCTCGGGTAGGGGAACATCGTCAGCGCGTAGCGCTTCTCGCGCGGGCTCTCGTCGTCGGCGCGGAACGGCTCCAGCTCCTGCCACACGGGCAGCCACTTGTCCTGGGTGGCCTTGACGTCGTAGGCGTCGGCGGGGCGCTCGGTCGGGGTGGTCTGCTCGCTCATCTCGTCTCTCTCGGTCTCTGCTCCTGTGGGGGCTCCCGGTTTCGGGCCCCTGGGTCCGGACATAGAAAAACCCCTCGATCACGAGGGGCAGCCGCGTCGCTGGTGGATCGCACGACGCGGCTAGATAAGGAGCAGGATCCTTCGCATGGCTTGAGTCTACCGCCTCGCGGTCGCAAGCAGCGCGAGGGTTTCCGCGAGTAGGGTCGCGACCATGCGGTCCCTGTCCCATCCGACCCGTTCCTTCGTCGCACTGGGGGCGGTCACGCTCCTGCTCTCCGGGAGCGGCGCCGTCTCCGCGGACGAGGCGGTGGTCGCTCTCGCCGCCGCCTCCTGCACGTCCCAAGGCGGTACGGCGGCGGTGCAGCCACCGAAGTTCGTCCGAAACATCGCGACCGGCGAGACCGGATGGTTCTCCTCCCCCGGGCTGGTCGACCTCGACGGCGACGGGCGGCTCGAGATCGTCGCCCCCTTCTACTCGACGTTCGTCTTCGACGCGACCGGCCACCAGCTCGGCCGCGGCACCGCCACCGACGGTCGGGTCTATGCCCCGTCGGTCGTGGCCGACATCGACAAGGACGGCAAGCAGGAGATCGTCGCCGCCGGCAACAGCGGCACCGTGGCGGCCTACCGCCTCACCAACGCGGGCAAGCTGGTCAAGGTCTGGACCGCCTCCACCTGTAGCGGCGGCCAGTGCCCCGAGGCGCGCGGGATGGCCGCAGCCGACCTGGACGGCAACGGCAGCGTGGAGACCGTGGTGACGACGACCAACACGTCCTCGTCGGGCGCCCAGGTCTTCGTGTTCAACGCCAACGGCAGGCTCTATCAGCCCGCGGGCGGGCACGACCCGGCCTGGCCCCGCTACAACACGCTGGGCGGGAAGGGCAACGACCGGACGTTCAACGGCATGGGCAACCACGGCTACGGCGCCTACGGCGAGAACGTCGGCATCGGCAACCTCGACAACGACCCCGAGCTCGAGGTCGTGACGACGTTCGACAACCACCAGATCAACGTCTTCAACCACGACGGGACGTCGGTGCTCGCGTCGCCGTGGTTCACGAACCCGCATTCGCAGTACCTCGGCAAGCGGATGGGCTGGGGCCAGTTCATCAGGTGGGCCAGTCCCAAGGTCGAGGCGCGGCACTACCACCGGCACGCCGGCGCGTGGCCCAGCCCGAGCCGGACCATGTGGCTGCAGTGGACGGCGTCTCCTCCGTCGGTCGCGGACCTCGACGGCGACGGACGCAACGAGGTGATCGGGCTCCCCAACGCCGAGCTGCACGAGCCCTACGAGACCCAGGGCTATGCGTTCACGGTGCTCGACGGGGCTCAGGGCAACGGCTCACGCTCGGCCCGACGCCACGCGGGCTTCGTCGACCTGCTGATGACGGTCAAGCCGCGGGTGCGGCCCAGCGGCGACTGGTATCCGCCGTCCGGCATCCCCGCGCCGACCGTGGTCGACATCGTGGGCGACTCGCGGCCCGAGATCGTCGCCGCACCGCCGGGCGGCAAGGTCTACGCCGTCTCGCCGACCGGCAAGAAGCTGTGGACCTGGACCTATGCCAAGCGAACGGCCAAGACGTTCGCGTCCGAGGTGGTCGCCGCGGACCTCAACAAGGACGGCACTCCGGAGCTCGTGTTCGGGCTCTACTCGCTCAAGGCGGGTGGCGGTCGGCTCGTCGTCCTTTCGGCGAACGGCAAGCGGCTGTCCTCGACCAAGCTGCGCCACCAGCGACAGGACGGCAACGGGATCGGCGTGCCCGCCGCCCCGTCGATCGGCGACCTGACCGGCAACGGCACCCTCGAGATCGTGCTCACGACCTTCGACCACGGGATCGACGTCTATTCGGTGCCCGGCTCCGGTACAGCATGCGTGCCGTGGCCGACCGGTCGCGGCAACCTGCTCCGCAACGGGATGGGGCCGGCCACGGCACCCTGAGCCTTGACGTAGGACCTGTTCAGCTGACGAAACGGATGGTCATCGGCGGCGTCCACCACTGGCCACTGTTGGCCTTCATCGCGCCGATGACGTGAAGGACGAAGGCGACCACGAACGCGGCCGCGAACGTCACGAACCCGACCAGCACGAGCATCAGCGGGAGCGACACCAGCAAGACGATCAGCGTCGTCAGCTGGATGTTGAGCGAGTTGGCCGCGTGCTGGCGGGCGAACGGTCCCCGGTCCTTGTAGATCAGATAGATCACCAGGGACCCGACGAACCCGAGGAACCCGGCGCTGAGCACCATCGCGCCGAGCGGCACGAGATGGGAGATCATCCCGACCGTGCGCTCCTCCTCCGGTGAGGTGGCGGGCTGGTAGCCATAGCTGGCCTGGGGGTTGGACATCTGCGTCTCCTTCTGTGTCTTCCTCCATTGGAGCAGACCGCACGGGCCGGATCCAGGGTTCTCGGGGTGGAACCAGGGGTCCTCTCAGGGGCGGACTCGGGCGGCCCACGAGCGCATCGCCGTCCTGCCTGCCACGGCGGCGGCGTAGGAGCGAGATAAGTTGCCCCGGTGACCTGGCAGGCGTCGTTCGCTCCGCTGCGGTCGCGCAACTTCGCCTGGTACTACGCCTCCCGCTTCGTCAACACGCTGGGCTCGATGATGGCCAGCGTCGCGCTCACCTTCGCCGTCCTCGACATCACCGACTCGGCCAGCGCACTCGGCCAGGTGCTGGCAGCCCGGACGATCCCGATGGTGGTCCTGCTGCTCTATGGCGGTGTGATCTCCGACCGGTTGCCGCGCACCCTGGTCCTCCAGGTCTCCAACGTGGCCTCCGCCGCCACCCAGGGGGCCATCGCCCTGCTCGTGCTGACCGGAAGCGCCGAGCTGTGGAGCCTGATCGCGCTCTCGATGGTGAACGGCGCGGTCTCGGCCATCTCGTTCCCGGCCATGGCCAGCATGATGCCCCAGCTCGTGCCCCGCGAGGAGCTCCAGCCCGCCAACGCGCTCATGTCGCTGTCGCGCAACGGGCTGACGGTGCTCGGGCCCACGCTGGGGGCGCTGTTCGTCGTCACGGTCGGGTCCGGGTGGGCGTTGGCCATCGACGCGGCCACCTGGGGCCTCTCGGCCTTGCTGCTGCTCCCCGTGCGGATCCCGCCACGAGAGCGCTCGGGCGAGCCGAGCGACACGCTTCGCGAGTTGCGGGAGGGCTGGAACTTCTTCCGCTCCACCACCTGGCTGTGGGTCATCGTGCTCTCCTTCGGCGCGCTCAACGCGCTCCTCTCCGGGGCCTGGACGACCCTCGGTCCGGTGGTGGCGCAGGACACGATCGGACGGCAGCAGTGGGGGTTCGTGCTCTCCGCGGAGGCCGCCGGGCTGCTCACGATGAGCGTGCTGATGCTGTGGATCCCGCTCCAGCGACCGCTGATGTGGGGCATGGTCGGCACGCTGTTCCTCGGGTTGCCGATGCTGGCCCTGGGGATCCATCCCCACACCCCGACCCTGGTGGTCGTCTCGTTCCTCGGTGGGGCGGGGATCGAGGTGTTCGCGATCGGCTGGAACCTCGCGATGATGGAGAACATCGAGGAGTCCATGCTGTCGAGGGCGTTCTCCTATGACGCCCTCGGCTCGTTCATCGCGATGCCGGTGGGGCAGCTGGCCGCCGGCCCCATCGGGGCCGCCTTCGGCTATTCCGAGGTGCTGGTGGTCAGCGGGATCGCCTTCTTCGTCATCGTGGGCGTGACGCTCATGTCGCGCTCGGTGCGGACGCTTCCGAGGGTCCAGCAGGTGACACCCGCGCCCTGACCGGTGCCCGTCGGTAGAGTCCGCGACATGACGGTGATCGATCTGTTCCGGCTCGACGGCAAGGTGGCGATCGTGACGGGGGCCTCCAGCGGCCTCGGGGTCGCATTCGCCCAGGCCCTGGCCGAGGCGGGGGCCGACGTGGTCCTCGCGGCGCGGCGGGCGGACCGCCTCGCCGACACCGCGGCCCTGGTGGAGGCGGCCGGTCGTCAGGCACTGAGCGTGGCGACAGATGTCGCCGACCCGGACCAGTGCCAGGCACTCGTCGACGCCGCCATGGCGCACTTCGGCCACGTCGACATCCTCGTCAACAACGCCGGCATCGGGACGGCCGTCCCGGCGACCCGCGAGACGCCGGACCAGTTCCGCGCCGTGATCGACGTCAACCTCAACGGCTGCTACTGGATGGCCCAGTCGTGCGGCCGGGTGATGGGGCCCGGGTCCAGCATCATCAACATCTCCTCGGTCCTCGGGCTCACGACCGCCGGCCTGCCGCAAGCGGCGTACGCCGCCAGCAAGGCCGGTCTGCTGGGCCTGACCCGCGACCTGGCCCAGCAGTGGACCGGACGCAAGGGCATCCGGGTCAACGCCATCGCACCCGGGTTCTTCGAGTCCGAGATGACAGAGCAGTACCCGCCCGGCTACCTGGACGCCGTCGGCGTCCGCGTCCTCGCCCAACGCAAGGGCGACCCGCGCGAGCTGGCCGCCACCGCCGTCTGGCTGGCCTCGCCGGCGGCCGGCTATGTCACCGGGCAGACCATCCCCGTCGACGGAGGGCTGACGATCACATGACCACGGCGCCGCGTCGGACCCCGCGGGGACGGTCCACGCGCACGCACACCAAACCGGTCGGGCGGGTGGTCAACCTCGGTCGCCTGTCGACCGCCGACTGGCCCGGCACCCTGTCCGCCGAGGGATCCGGGCTCGAGGTGCGTGAGCTGATCGTGAGCCTGGACGGCTACTACGTGCCCGTCGGGGCCACCGCCCCCACGCGGTGCATCGACGGGCGGCACGACCCCGCCCTGGACGAGTCTGCGCTGGGCCCGCAGGTGCCGGGCGGCGCGCCAGGGTCGGCGCTCGCCTATCGGCTCGGGGTCGACAAGGACGACCTGACCCGCGGCACCTTCCTCAGCGACGCCGAGATGATGGTCGACTCCTATCTCCGTCTCGGGCTCACCCCCGGCGGTCACCGAGACGACATCGGCGCCGGTGACCAGGTCGGCTGCGGCGCGATCGACGGGCTCCACGACGTGCTCAACAGCATGATCGACCCGCACCTGGTCGAGGACCACAAGCGGCTGGCGCGCGTGATCAT
>Ga0209023_10002437_pt1 | contig 23218 bp, 23 predicted proteins | sample LakOneMetagenome_FD_187468 | JGI IMG/M metagenome (GOLD analysis project Ga0209023, IMG submission 187468) | Freshwater and sediment microbial communities from Lake Erie, Canada (SPAdes) (version 2) | ecosystem: Environmental > Aquatic > Freshwater > Lentic | place: Lake Erie, Canada... | reverse complement strand
CTCGCCGGCCCATCCGGGGTGCCGCTGCTTGGTCATCGCCGCCCGTCACTAGGCTCCCCCCGATGCGGCCACCCCCCGACATGCCCGCGCGCCCGCCGCGCGTCCGCCGCCGCAGTGCGGCCGCCGAGGGCCGGGGCCGGGTGCTGCTCATCCTCGCCGTGGTGCTGCTGTTCGTGCTGGCCACGTCGCTGCGGGGGATCGCCTCCTTCTACACCGACTACCTGTGGTTCAGCTCACTGCACCTGAGCCAGGTCTGGCGGGGGGTGTTGGGCGCCAAGTTCGCCCTTGCCGTCATCTTCACCGGCACGTTCTTCGTGATCGCCTGGGTCAACCTGCTGGTGGCCGACCGCATCGCGCCTCCGTTCCGGATGACCGCCGGGTCCGAGGAGGACCTCGTCGAGCGCTACCACGAGTTGGTCGGCTCACGGGCCGGCCTCGTCCGCTCGGGCGTGGCCGTCGTCCTGGCCCTCCTGGTGGGCACCGGGGTGTCGTCGCAGTGGAAGGCCTGGATCCTGTTCACCCACCGGGTGAACTTCGGGCAGAAGGACGCGACGTTCCACACCGACATCGCGTTCTACGTCTTCCAGCTTCCGTTCCTGCGCTTCCTGGTGGGCTGGTTCTTCAGCGCGCTGATGATCGTGCTGATCGCCTCGTTGGTCGCCCACTACCTCAACGGCGGCATCCGGATGCAGGTGCCGGGCGACCGGGTGTCACCCCAGGTCAAGGCCCACATCTCGGTGCTCCTGGGGCTGTTGCTGCTGGTCAAGGCGGTGGGCTACTGGCTGCAGCGCTACGACCTGGTGTTCTCGACCCGGGGCACGGTCGACGGCGCGACCTACACCGACGTCCACGTACAGCTCGTGGCCATCTACCTGCTGATGGCCATCTGCGTGTTCGCGGTCGGGCTGTTCCTCGCCAACATCCGCCGCCGGGGCTGGATCCTGCCGCTGATCGCGGTCGGGCTGTGGGCGTTCTCCGCCGTCTTGGCCGGCCAGGTCATGCCCGGCCTCGTGCAGCGGTTCAAGGTCCAGCCCGACGAGCCGGCCAAGGAAGCGCCGTACATCGTCCACAACATCGCGGCGACCCGCCAGGCGCTCGGGCTGGCCAAGGTCCAGCGCAAGCCGTTCGCGGCCGACGGCAACCTGACCGGGGCCGACCTCCAGAAGAACGCCGACGTGGTCCGCAACATCCGCCTTTGGGACCCGAACGTCGCGGTCACCGCGCTCCAGCGGTCGCAGGGCCAGGGCCTCCGCGACTTCTACGACATCAGCGACGTCGACGTCGATCGGTACGTGATCGACGGCAAGGTCACCCAGGTCAACGTGGCGGCCCGGGAGCTCGAGTCGTCCCGCATCCCGCAGAAGACGTGGGTGGCCCAGCACCTGACCTACACCCACGGCTACGGCGCGGTCCTGTCGCCGGCCAACGCCACCACCAAGGGCGGGCAGCCGGCGCTCGACGTCAAGGACGTCCCCCTGGTGTCCCGCGCCGGGGCCCCCACGGTCAGCCAGCCGCGCGTGTACATCGGCGAGGGCCAGCGCGGCTACGTCATCGTCAAGACCAAGCAGAACGAGTACGACTTCCAGGGCGCCGGGCGCACGAGCACGACCGTCTACAGCGGCAAGGACGGCGTGGCGCTCAACTCGTTCCTGCGCCGGGCCGCCTTCGCCCTGCGCTTCGGCCAGATCGACCCGTTGATCTCGAGCAACGTGAAGAACAGCTCGCGCATCCTCATGCAGCGCGACATCAGCGACCGCCTCCACGCGGTGGCGCCGTTCCTGCAGTGGGACAGCGACCCGTACCCGGTCCTGACCGACGGGGGCGTGCAGTGGGTGCTCGACGGCTACACGACGTCGACCAACTACCCCAACGCCCAGCGGGCCGACGTCGGCGACGTGAACCCGGGGGCCGACCTGCGCTCGTCGTTCAACTACGTCCGCAACTCGATCAAGGCGACGGTCGACGCCTACGACGGCACCGTGAAGCTGTACATCGTCGACAAGAGCGATCCGCTGATCCGGGCCTACCAGAAGGCCTTCCCGTCGCTGTTCACCGACGGCTCGAAGGTGCCCAAGGACATCCGCGCCCACTTCCGCTATCCCGAGGACCTCTTCCGGGTGCAGACCACCATGTGGGGTCGCTACCACATGGACGATCCGGGAGCCTTCTACAGCCGCACCGACGAGTGGAACGTGGCGCCCGACCCCGAGCTGAGCTTCGGGAGCGACGCCACGGTCACCACCGACACGACGCCCACCACGGGCGCCACCTCGAGCAACGTCAGCAACCAGCGCGGTGGCGACCGGGTCGACCCGTACTACCTGCAGCTCCGGCTGCCGGGGGAGACGACCGAGTCGTTTACCCTGCTGCGGCCGTTCGTGGCCGGGTCCAAGAACAACCAGACCCGCGCGCTCACCGCCTTCCTGTCGGCCAAGAGCGACCCCAACGACTACGGCAAGCTCGAGTCGTTCTCGATGCCGGCCAGCCGCTTGCCGGCCGGCCCACAGGACATCGTCCAGGCCATCAACGCCGACTCCGCGGTGTCGTCCGACATCACGCTGTTCTGCCAGAAGCAGGCCGCCTGCACGTCCACGAGCCTGCTGGTGATCCCGATCGAGCAGACGTTGCTGTACGTCCGGCCGCTCTACGTCGAGGCCGAGGCCGGGACCGACAAGTCGCCGCCCCAGCTCGAGCGGGTCATCGTGGCGTACCAGACCGGCGGCACGATCGAGGTCAAGATCGCGCCGACGCTGGCCGAGGCGCTGACCGACCTGTTCGGCTCGTCGCCGACCACGCTGGAGACCCCGCCGACCGGGACGGGCACCGGGACCGGGACCGGCACCGTGCCGACCGCCACCGAGAAGACGCTCATCCTGCAGATCGGCAAGGCGTTCGACGCCGCCAACGCCGCGCTGAAGAAGGGCGACCTCGGCGAGTACGCCGCACAGATCCAGCAGGCGCAGAAGCTCTTCAAGCAGCTGCAGGACCTGCAGAACGGGACGACCACGACGGGCTCGGGCTCCACGGGTACTGGCACCGGGACGGGCTCGACCACGACCACCGCACCCCGCTCGTCGAGCTCGACCACCGTGGTGGGTTCCGGCACCGGGAGTACGACCTCGGTGCCGTCGGCGTCGACGACCTCTGCGCCTCGCGGCTCGACGACCAGCACCACCAAGCCGTCGGCCTAGTCGGCCTCTGCTCGTCAGATGTCGGGGTTGCCGTACATCTCGCCGAGCGGGTCGCTGATCAGCTCGAGCCGGACGCCGTCGGGGTCGCGGAAGTAGAGCGAGGCGCCGCTGACGTGGGCGTACTCGACGCCGGCCCCGTCGAGCCGGCCCTTCAGCCGTTCCCACTGCGCCGGCTCGACGGAGATGGCCAGGTGGCCGAGGCCGCCCAGCACCTCGGCGTAGGGCCCGAGGCCGAGGCCGGGGAAGTCGAAGAAGGCGAGGCGGTTGCCGTTGCCGATGTCGAAGAAGAAGTGGGTGGAGCCCTGGTAGTCGCGGTTCTCGAACATCTCGGTGAGCGGGAACCCGAGGAGGTCCTGGTAGAAGCGGACGGTCGCCTCGACGTCGGAGCACAGCAGGGCGACGTGGTGGACGCCTCGGGCGCTGGTGGCCGGCCGCTCGGCCTTCGGCCGGAGGTGCTTGGCGCTGAGCCGCTCCCGCTCGGCGGTGAGGGCTTCGAGATCGAGCTGGGTGTCGGTCATGGCGGGACCTCCGGGGCGGCTGGCGGTCATCGTAGGACTGGTGTGCCCGGAGTGGGGCTGTGGCCGACCGTTCCACGACCGACGGTGTTGCTCATGCCCGCCTCGCGACGAATTGGGCCCGAGGGTGGGCGCCGTTGGTCACCGTTAGTGTTCGGCCCGTGATAATCGAACAGACCGTGGCCAACTGGCACCTGCACCTGCGGGGCCAGTTCCCCGGCGGGCTCGACGAGCTCCTGCACGACGAGGTGGTGTTCCTCTCGCCGATCGTGTTCACCCCCCAGGTGGGCAAGGCGGTCACCAAGCTCTACCTGGAAGCCGCCGCGGTCACCCTGCCCGGCGAGCGGCCGGCGGGGGACACCTCGGTCGGGTCCGGCGCCGGCGGCTTCCGCTACGTCAAGGAGGTCCTGAGCGGCCACCAGGCCGTCCTCGAGTTCGAGACCACGGTCGAGGGCAAGTACGTGAACGGCGTCGACATCATCACCTGCGACGACGCCGGCAAGATCACCGAGTTCAAGGTGATGATCCGCCCCCTCCAGGCCGTCAACCTCGTCCACGCCCAGATGGGCCGCATGCTCGAGGCCATGAAGGGCCCGACCTGAGGTTGCAGGTCGGAGGGCCCACCGGTAGGGTCTCCAGTCCGCCGCGGGGTGGAGCAGTCTGGTAGCTCGTCGGGCTCATAACCCGAAGGTCGCAGGTTCAAATCCTGCCCCCGCCACCATCTAACAAGGCGAAAAATGCAGGTCAGGCCCCACTTCTCGGAGTGGGGCCTTCTGCTGTCTCGGGCCAGTCCCCAGATTTCTACTGTGCTTCTACTGTTCAAGTTGGCGAATGCCCAGGTCAGAGCGTGATCGTCGGGCCACCAGCCCGAAGATCAGGGGTCAATCGAGACCGCGGATGCGTGCCGAGCGCACCGTCCAAGCATCTCCGTCCGCTCTCTCACATCGCCGCCTGAGCGGGGTCGTGATCGCAGAAGGGAGGGCAATTCTCGGGTGTGCGTGTCGAGAACTGGGGCTCAGTTCCGTCTCTTCTACGTCGAGCGGCTGCGGATCGTCGTGGCCCTTGACTGAGGAGTCGGCTCCGACACCTCGACACCCACGCCAAGCAAAGGATCAGACATGACCGAGAAGATCACCCGCACGATCGCCGCCACCCCCGAGCAGATCTGGGACCTCTGGACGACCGCCGCCGGAATCGAGCAGTGGTGGGCACCGGCCGGTTTCGCCACGACGGTCCAGCAGCTCGAGCTCGAACCGAACGGCGCACTCGAGTACACGATGACCGCCGTCGAGCCCGAGCAGGTCGCCTTCATGACCGAGCACGGCATGCCGCTCGCCACTGCCTCCCGGAAGACCTTCACCGAGGTCGACGCACCGACCCGGCTGGCCTACACCTCGCTCATCGACTTCGTGCCCGACCACGCACCGTACGAGCAGCACACAGTCGTCGTGCTGCACCCGGTCGACGGGGGCACGCTCATCGAAATGACGATGGAACCGCTCCACGACCAGGTCTGGACCGAGCGGCTCGTCGCTGGCCGTGCGAACGAGCTCGAGAACCTTGAGAGCCTGCTCGGCGCTCCGTGAGCCGGCACTCAAGAACGCTGGTAGCGGTCCGCGGACCGGAACCAGGCGAGGGCGATGATTGCGGCGACAAGGGCGAGCAGCCCCACGTTGCTGGCGTACTTGGCCGTGTCGGACACGTCACCCAAGGGGTCGACCACGAAGGCGGCGGCACCGGTGCTGACCAGTGCGCCAGCCGCGACGGCGAGCGAATGCCGTGGCGTCCATCCCGTCCGCCCGGACCAGCGCAGCAGGAGCACTCCGAGCGCCGCCATGGCTGCGAGGTCGATCGCCACCGCGGCCCAGCCGCCCGCAGCATCGGTCCGCGAGCTCACCGCGTCGAGCAGCGGGCGGACGCCGAGCAGGGCGAAGGACCAGAGCCCCACGACGGCAGCAGACGGCGCTGCGCTGCCATCGGGGGACGCTGCACCGCCATCGGGGCCGCGGCGCCGAGGGAGCGCGAACGCCAAGATGATGAGAGCGGCGATGGCGCAGAGCGTGCCAGCCAGCTGACCGGTCGAGAGCCGGAACGACTCAGTGTGCAGGGTGTCGGCCAACACGATCCCCGCCCCACCGAGCCACAGCAGTGCGGTGACCGCTTGGCCTACCGGCCCCAGCCACGGCTCGGTCGCCCGCCTTGAGACCATCGCCTCCGCCACGGCGATCGGTGCACCGATGCTCCCGATCACGTGCCCGCCCACGAACCCGACGATCATCGCCGCGCTGGTCCCGACGCCCGGCAGGAGCGTCGGCAGCCGCAGCTCATCCCAGTAGGGGATGTCGCGGTAGGCCGGGTTGAACAGCGACTGGTCGATCATCGCCGCCTGCGCCAGGCCGAACGCGGATGCGAGCACGAGGATCGTCGGCCAGCCGCGACCCGCGCCGGGCCGCCTCACGGATGAGGACCGCCGGAGCGCCGTACAGCGGGCCGAAGATCACCAACCCGAACACCATGGCGGTGAGATCGCCGGTGATGTCGTCGTACCCGATGAGGTACTCGGCGCCCACCGGAGCGAACACGAGGAGGAAGATCGCCGGCGCAGCCCGTCGAACCCGTCCCATCGGCCGCTCGGGGTTTGCAACCCCGCCGACCTCCGATCCGTGCACCAGCACATCGTTGCAGCGCTAGCGCCGATCGGCTCTGCGGTGGTCGATGGGGGGATCCTGCGGATCACGACCGAGGGTCGGTGGGCGCCCCGAGCTGAGGAGCGGCCGTCAGGAGATGAAGCGGTGGATGGCCTCGTTGGCGTGGTCCTGGAAGGACGGGTTGGCCAGGTCGGGGAGGAAATCTGCTTGGTCGACCAAGGGCCCGGTGAGGGTGTTGGCTCCGCTGGCGTAGAACCGGCCGCTCGACAGGGTCGAGTCGGTGACGCCGTCGACGAGCCGCTTCGCTCCCACGTCGAGCTTGTGGGAGAGACCGAGGGCGGGCATGACGTACTTGGCCGCGACACGCATCGGCAACGGGAGGTCGCTGGCTGCTTGGGTTCCGGTGGTGTTGCCGGGGCTCACGGTGACGAAGCGGCGGTCGGGGTGCTGGCGGGCCAGGTAGCCCATCCAGAGGGCGCCGATGTACTTGGCCTGCGCGAAGGCCAGGTTGAAGTCAGGCTTCTTGTTGGCGAAGAAGCTGCCGTCGATGACGGTGGCGAGCTCGTCGGCTGACGTTGAGACGAACGATGGCCCCTTCATCCGCAGCTTCGGGACCCCCCGGACTGCTTCGCTTCCGGCGAAGACCGCAACCTCGCCCAGTCGATCCTCGGTCAGGAGCCCCTCGAGGAGGACGACGTGGCCGAGGACGTTGGTCGCGAACCCGGTGGTGACCCCGTCGGCGGTCAAGCGCATCGAATTCGGGCCGATGACACCGGCGTTCATCACCAGCGCGTCGACCGATCCGTCGATGGCTGCGAGGCCTGAGCGGACCGAATCCAGATCGGCGACGTCCATGAGCACGATGTCGAAGATCTCGCGGCCGGTCGCGGCCTCGAGATCGGCCCTTGCGCTGGTCGCCCGGTCCTGGTTCCGGCACGCCAGGTGGATGCGGCCGATGTCGGGCTGTGACGCCAGTTGGCGGGCCACCTCCTTGCCGAGCCCGGCGTTGGCACCGGTGATGAGAACGGTCTTGCTTGGGGTTGTGGTCATCGGTTCGTCCTCACGTTGTCTTCGGGGCTGGCCAGGCGAGACGGCGCGTGGGTGGTTGCGTCCCTGCGTTGGCGGAACACGGCAACGGCATCACCCCAACCACGGAGGCCGTGCACGGATTCGACCGCGACGAGCACGTCACAGATGAACCCCATGACCCGGTCGGTGGCGGCAGCGAGGCGGGCATCGTTTCGGGCGGATGGCGCTGGTCCCTCGTGCAAGGTCGCGGCAGAAGCGAGAGGCGCACCCGTGGGCTCCGCCACGGTGTCCCCGCCCCGTCCCGTTGTGGAACGCTCGATCACGGTCACTGGTCGGCACTCGATGCGGTCTGCGCCGGGAGGCCGTCGAGCAAGCTGAACCGGGCCTCCATCGCGGCGCCTCGGACTTCGATCAGCTGCTGGTATTCGGGCGAGTTGTACCAGTTGATGACTGACTCGTGATCCGGGAAGCGCATGAGCGCCCCCGAGGTGAGGGAGTCATCGCCGTGCAGGAGCTCCCAGTTGCTGCTGGCGAGGGGCTCGCCTCCGTACGCCTTGGCCGTTCCGCCGGCCTTGGCGGCGTACCCGTCCCGGTAGACATCCGGGTCCTTGACGGTGAATTCGACAACGACGTATGCGCTCATGTTGGTGCGGTCTCCTGCATTGGAATGGGTTTTGGAACCCACTATGACCACCGACGACTGAGTTGTCAAACCCAAAAAGCGTGTTACGGTTCGTCCATGGCCAACGAGACAACAGACCGGCCGAGGCTCACTCCCAAGGGCGAACGCACCAGGGCACGAATCGTGGAGCAGGCCGCGGTCCTGATCCACGAACGCGGGGTGGCAGGCGCCTCCCTGGTCGACGTCCAGGAGGCTGCGGGAGTCAGCGGCTCGCAGATGTACCACTACTTCCCGGACAAGGCCGACCTCGTGCAGGCGGTAATCGACTACCAGGCCGACGCCATCGTCAATCGCCAGCGACAGGGCCTCGGCAGCGAAGACGGAGTCGACGCCTGGCGGAACATGGTGATCACCGCAGCGAGGCGGACCCGGGCCAAAGGCGGATGCCAACTCGGTTCGCTCGTGGGTCAACTCGCCGAAAGCGACCCCGAAGCACGAGCACGCATCGCCGCAGGGTTCGATCAATGGGCAGCCGCCATCGCCGACGGGCTCAGACCCCTCCACGCCGACGGGAAACTCCCGCCCGGCATCGACCCGGATGACCTCGCCACGACGCTCCTCGCCACGCTCCAAGGAGGGCTTCTCCTCGGCCAGGTACTCCAGAGCTCCCGTCCGGTCGAAACCGCAATCGACACCCTGCTCGCGCTCCTTGGCAGGTGAGCTCGAAGGCGAACGCTCAGGTCGCCGCGCGCCAATGCGCTGGTCGGGCCGCTCGAAGCCGTCCCGCTCCAGGACGTCCCCTCGGCCGCCGAGATGCCGGTCGTGCCGATCGTCGGGGCAGCGGTCTGAAGGGCGGGTGGTCCAACTGGCTCGACGCGAAGCGCCGAACGCCTGGTGGTCGGGCACACTCGGTCCATGTTGATCGGGATCGAGGAGCACTGGACCACCCCGGAGTTGACTGCTGCGCTCAAGGGCCTCCCGGATGGCCAGCGCGATGACAGCCTGGCGTTCAACGAGATGGGAGACCACCTCGAACGCCTCATGGACATCGGCGACGGACGCATCGAAGCCATGGACGAACAGGGCATCGATGTACACATCCTCGGCGTCGCTCCGCCGGCGACCGGTCCGCTCGATCCCGCCCATGCCGTCCCGCTCAGCCGCGTCACCAATGACCTGGCGGCCCAGGCGGTGCAGCGGAACCCGTCCCGGTTGCGGGCCCTCGCCACGCTGCCGATGGCCGAGCCCGGCGCCGTGGCTGCAGAGCTCGAGCGCGCCGCAGGGCTTGGGCTCGTGGGCGCCATGGTCTACGGGCGGACCGGCGAGACCCCGCTCGACGACCCCTGCTACGAGGACCTCTTCGCCACCGCCGCGTCGCTCGGGCAGCCGATCTTCATCCACCCGCAGATCCCAGCACCTGCCGTACGCCAGGCCGCCTACTCCGGGTTCGACCCGCTGACCGACCTCGCCCTGTCGACCTTCGCCTGGGGCTGGCACCTCGAAGCTGCCCTCGCCGCGCTTCGCCTCGTCGCGCGCGGAACCTTCGACCGGCACCCCGACCTCAAGATCATCCTCGGCCACTGGGGTGAGCTGCTCCTGTTCTGGCAGGACCGCGTCAACAGCATCTCGGGCATCGCTGGACTCGAGCGGACCGTCACCGACGTGATCCGGACCAACGTGTTCATCACCAGCTCCGGCATGTTCAACTCAGCGCTGCTCCACCACGCGCTCGAGGCCACCACGATCGATCAGCTGCTGTTCTCGACGGACTACCCGTTCCAGCACCCCAGCGCCGGCGACATCACCCGGTTCCTCGCCGAGTTCGACACCGAGGAGGACCGGACGAGGTTCTCCAGCGGCAACGCCCGCCGACTCTTCGGCATCGACCAGCTCGTCGGCTGAAGCCCGTCTCCGGACTGATCCAACGGCTCGACTCGGAACCCCATGCTCAACCCTCTTCCTGCGTCGGTAGGACTGCGGCACGATTCGGTGACAGCTGGGCTGTGTGGAGCGGTGGCCCACATCTTGAGTGTCGGAGGGGGTGCGTACCTTCGGCAATGTCGAAGGTACCGATGAGCGTGCGGAGTGACGATGGCGAAGCAACGACACCTGCGGCAAGGCGACCGCCTAGAGGATGACGACATCGTCGTCGTGCGGGGAGGGGACCTTGACCCGGCATCGCTGCGGGCCGATGCCGAGCGCTACCACTCGATCTACGGCGACTTCGGCCTCTCGGTGTTCGCGGCCCGAGATGTGGCCATCGATGAGCTCGCACAGCAGGCACCGCTCGTCAGGTTCGAGGTGCTGACGCTGGTGCGCGTCGGCGTGTTGCGATCCGCCGGGTTCCGGTTGGAGCCCACGGGGCGAAACCCGAGACACTTCACCGTGGCCTTCGACGACCTCGACGCCGGCATCGAGGAACTCATTCGTTGCGAGCACCGCAGCCGGGCGAACCCGTATCATGAGGACTGACCCGAAGCGTGGTGACCCGATGGACGATCTCGATCTCGTAGCTGACCTCAACGCCCAGGATGACGACGGCCTCGGCTGGTCGACGTTGGCCGACGCCCGCGTGCCTGAGCGGGTGCGGCCCGGAGCGATGCTGCTCGCTGGCAACCATCAGGCCCAGGCTGTGGTCCGCGTCGTGTCCATCGACGACGACGGTCAGATCCACTTCTCGATCCTGCCCGGCGCGGTCTCCAAAAACCGCCATCTTCTCGACCGGACTGTGGCCTGACGGTTTCTACTGTTCCTTCTACTGTGCGGGCCGCTACAGACAGTTACGCACGGTACGGCCACGGTAGCGTGACCCGCGAAACGCCAGCTCAAGGGCACGATCCGGTATTGGTTGGAACGGGCTGAGATCTCGATTGTGAATCTCATAACCCGAAGGTCGCAGGTTCAAATCCTGCCCCCGCCACCATCGAAACGCAGTGGAGCCGGGCTTTTCGAGCCCGGCTCCGTCAGTTTCAAGCTGATCACCTACACCGCGAGGTGCGGAACCCGGCGGGTGTGGGCTGCTACGGCGTTTGGCGCCGGTTCTGGTCGGTGTGGGTGGCGATGGCGTCCCAGAGGGTCGGCCAGAGGGGTTCGGGCCGGTCGTGGCCCATGTCGGTCACGATGAGGAGCTCGGCGTCAGGGATGAGCTCGGCCGTCCGCTCGCCGCCGCTCGGTGCAATCAGGGTGTCGTCCGTGCCGTGGATCACCAGTACGGGAAGGCGCAGACCGGCAAGGTCATTCTCGAGCGAACCAGTGGCGAGCAGGGCTGCGAGCTGGCGGTCGATTCCACCCGGGCACAGCCCTCGGTCGTAGCTGGCCGCGGCGAGGGCAGCGGCGGAGGTCTTGTCGAAGTACCGCTTCGAGGACCACACGCGTGAGGCAGCGACGGTTCCTGCGATGTAGCCGTCTCTGTCCGATGGCAACGGGCTCATGAGCGCGGCGAACGCCTCGGGGCTCCACTGCCCCACTTCGGACGACCCGGTTGACGACATCATCGATGTCAGGGTGGCCACGAGACTCGGATGGCGGATCGCCACGAGTTGGGCGACCATGCCCCCCAACGACGCCCCGATGACGTGAACCCGGTCGAGGCCGAGCGCTGCAACAAGGTGTGCGGCGTCGTCGGCCAGGTCCTCGAGCCGGTACGGGGCGAGGGCCTGAACGGTTCCGAGGTCACCACTCGATGCGGCGCCGATGAGCTGACCCCGGTCTACGGGGAACTGGTCGAGCTTCGTCGACAAGCCCGTGTCCCGGTTGTCGAACCGGATCACGTACCGGCCGCGTCGGGCGAGGCCCTCGCAGAAGCCGCTGTCCCACGAGAGCATCTGCGCGCCGAACCCGGCGATCAACAGGACCGGTGGGTCGGCCGGGTCGCCGAACGTCTCGTACTCAAGGGCGATGTCGCCTCGAACAACTGCCTGTGGCATCGATCGTCCTTCGGCGTTGGGTTTGGAACGTGGCGACCACTCGCTTGCGAGCCAACCTACGTCCCGGCCACGCCTCGTGGTCGAGCACCTCCGAGACGAGCTCCTCGGCGGCCTCGGGCCGGCCGAGCGACAACGCCTCCTGGAACGTCGATCCTCGAGGGCTTGCGCGTGGGTCTTGCATCGCACTGCCTGCTGATCCCGGAACCGACGAAGCTATCCAGCCCAGCGAATGTGCTGGTCAGGGCGTGCTCGTCGGGCCAATAGCCCGAAGATCGTCCCGTGCGATCCGGACCGGTATCGCAGCCCTCGGGTCTGCTGCCCTCCTGGGCATGATCGTCGGGCCTCCAACCAGTAGGTCAACGACCCGGGCCGACGCCCGAGACCTGACACGGTTCGGCGAGCCGATCTCGGCGCGCGTCTGGCGGCTCAGTGAGGCGCCAAGGTTCGGGTCAGCAGGTCGGTGAGCTGGCGGCGGCGCGCTTCGCTGATGCCCTCGATCGCTGGCGTGAGGGCCTGGCGGACCTCGCGGTGGACTCGGTTGGCGACGACGCGGCCGGCTGGGGTGATGTGGACGTGCACTGCTCGAGCGTCGTCACGGCTTCGTTCTCGGGCCAGCATGCCCCTCTGCTCGGCGCGATCCACGAGGCCCGACATGGTCGACTTGTCGAGCCCCAGGAACGTGGCCAGCTCGGTCATGCGAGGGGATCGGTCGCGCAGGATGCCGTAGACCCGCAGCTGGGTGAGCGACACGTCATGGTCGGCTGCTACTCGGCTCAGCACGCCCATGACCATGAAGGCGCTCTGCACCATGGCATCGACCAGTTCGTCGTCACCGGGCTGCTGGGTGTCACCTGCCGTCATGGTGAGCAACCGTACCCGAAATAGTTGGTAGTACGAACGAAACTTGAAGTAGTTTGTAGCCCCAACCGAAATGGAGCCCAGCCATGCATGCAGCTGTTGTCGATTCGTTCGATGCTCCGCCTCACTACGGCGAACATCCTGAGCCGCGCACCACGCGACCGGGCGAGCTGGTGGTCGATGTGCTGGCCGCAGGACTGCACCCGCGGGTTCGATCGCAGGCCGGTGGGTCGCACTACACGAGTACCGGCGAACTTCCCTTCGTGCCCGGTATCGACGGCGTCGTGCGTGACGCCGACGGTCGCCTGCGCTACGCGGTCCTCGACGACACCACGCTGGGAACCATGGCCGAGCGCACCATCATCGAGACCGACCGCAGCATCGTGCTTCCCGACGACGTCGACCCCGTGAAGATCGCCGCGGCCATGAACCCCGCGATGTCGTCGTGGATGGCCTTGCAGCGGCGCATCGAGTTCCAGCCCGGCCAGCGGATCCTGATCCTCGGCGCCACCGGCAATGCCGGACGCATGGCGGTCCAGGTCGCCAAGGCCCTCGGCGCCGGCGAAGTCATCGCCGCCGGCCGGAACCCGGAACTGCTCGACGAGCTACCAGCCCTTGGCGCCGACCGAACGTGCCTCCTCACCGAGCTCCATCGAGCTGCCGACATCGACGTCGTCCTCGACTACCTCTGGGGAGAGCCCGCGGCACACGCCGTCCCTGCGATCGTCCGAGCCCGCTCGGACCGCAGCTCACCTCTGGCCTGGGTCCAGATCGGCTCGATCGCCGGGCTCGACGCGGCGATCCCGTCGGCCGCCCTGCGGTCGGCCCGCCTGAGCATCGTGGGCAGCGGCATCGGCTCGGTCCCTGGCCGCGAGTTCATCGAGGAGCTGCCTGCGCTGGTCACTGCGGTCACGTCCGGCTCGTTCGACGTCCGTGCCAGAGCGGTCCCCCTGGCCGACGTCGAGCAGACATGGCTCCGCCCCGACCGCCACGCGCGGGTCGTCCTCGTCCCCTGAACGGAGAGGAGCCCTCCTTCTTCCGGTTGCCCGGCCACCGGGATCATGGTGGGACTGCGTCCGCGAGACCAGCATCGACTCCGCCAACTCGAATCCCAGGCCCGAACCAGGTGCAGTCATGCGTGCCGATTGACGGGCGGAAGCGGTCCGAGGCCACGTCGCAGCGTGCGGAGTGGCCTCGTTCGCGCCAGATCGGGTCCTGGAGCGGTTCGCTCGCTTTGTGGCGGTTGCGGCCGATAGGAACTGGTGGAGATCCCGGGAGCGACGCGCCGGGGCTCGTTGCGCATCACCGCGCGCTTCGTGCTCGTCCTCGTCGTCCTCGTGCTCTCGATGGGCGCGGTGGCCGGAGCCGGGTTCAATGGTCTCGCCTCGGCGCACCGGGCCTTGGATCACCAGTACACGGACAACATCCTCCACACCAAGACCGTCTCCGATCTCGGTGCGACCGTGGACGACGCCCACATCGTCTACCTGCAGTTCGTGTCGACCAAGGACCAGGGGGCGCGCCGACGCTTGAGCTCCCAACTCGATGTCGACCTCATCCCGGCGATCGACATGGGCATCGCCGAGACGGTCCGGCTCAACGCCGACTACCGGCCCGGGGAGGTGGTCGCCCGGGAGATGCTGATCGACTGGCGGGACTTCCGTCGTGCGTGGCTGGCGCAGCGAACGGCGACTCCTGCAGTGCGATCGCCGGCTGATGATCGGGTCGCATCCATCCTCAGCGCCGTCACCGACGACTCCGACGAGCTCGTTCGACTCGAGGCCGCCGAGGCGACGGCCAACCAAGCGAGCGCGCAACGGTCCTATCACTCGGATCTCCGTCTCATGGTCGCGATCCTGTTGGCCGCCCTCCTGGCCGGCGCCGTCATGGTCGCGTGGCTCATCCGAACGGTGTTGCCTCGCACGCTGGCCTACTCCCGGTTCGCCGCTCGGATAGCCGACGGGGACTTCGAAGGGCGCCTCGAACCGACCGGTGCGGATGAGATCGCCCAGCTCGGCCGAACGCTCGACGACGTCGCTCACCGCCGCCAGGTCGCCGCGGAATACGAGCGGACCCAGCTCGAGTTCGCCGACAGCCTCCAGCTCACCGATGACGAACGAGAGACCCAGGGGCTGCTGAAGCGGCACCTCGAGCGATCGATCGGTCAGTCGTCGGTCACGGTGTTCAATCGGAACAACAGCGCCGACCGACTCGAGGCGGTCACCGAGGTCCCTACCGACAGCCCGTTGCTCGTCGGACTGGACGGCGCGTCGCCCAAGTCGTGCCTGGCGGTGCGAGCCGCCAGGACGCACGTGCGAGCCGCCGGACAGGACTCCCTCGTGTCGTGCGCGATCTGCGACCACTGTCCCGGCAACACGACCTGCTCGCCGCTGCTGGTCAGCGGCGAGGTGATCGGTGCGGTCCTCGTCGACCACCGCGAGCCGCTCAGCGGAGACCACGAGCGACGGATCGGCGAGTCCGTTCGCCAGGCCGCGCCCGTCGTCGCCAACCTCCGCAACCTGTCGATCGCCCAGCTGCGGGCATCGACCGATGCCCTCACCGGTCTTCCGAACCGGCGGGCCCTCCTCGACAACATGAAGCGGCTCGTGGCGCAGTCGCGGCGCACGGACCGACCCCTGAGCGCGCTGATGCTCGATCTGGACCACTTCAAACAGGTCAACGACCGATTCGGTCACAGCCGCGGCGACGAAGTGCTGGCTGCCGTCGGCATCACGCTCCGCGACATGCTGCGGGGCGACGACTTCGCCGGTCGCTACGGCGGCGAGGAGTTCCTGGTCCTCCTTCCCGACACCACGCAGTCCGACGCGCTGGCGTTCGCCGAGAAGATCCTCACTGCGATCGGGGAAGTGCGCATCACGCGCGTCCAGGGCGACATCACCCTCAGCATCGGCGTTGCGACCATGCCCGACCACGCGCTCGACGGCGATGCCCTCGAGAGAGCCGCCGATCGTGCCCTCTACGCGGCCAAGAACAACGGTCGCAACCGGGTCGAAGTCGCCGCGTCCAACACGAACGAGCTGCTCTCGGACGCGAACGATGTCGCGAGCTTTGTCGGCCCGAGCGTCAATGGAGGCCCCGTCCGCGGGTAGGACAAGGGATTGACAACTAGAATAAGTCCTCTAGTATCGCCCGGGAAGGACCGGCACACCCTCCTGTGCCGCCTGGCCAGGCCCGCCCGTTCTTCCCGCCGGAACGGGCGGGCCGGCCGTCGGCCGCGTGAACAGGTCGCGTCGTCCGAGTCCCGTCACGGTGGGCCACCCTGCCGGCGGAGCACGGCCGGGACGGCGGCGGTCACGACGGTGATGGCATTCGCGAGGAAGTCCTTGCGTCGGAGCTTGCGCTGCCGCGGCGTCAGATCGAAGTAGACGAGGGCCAGGCCCATGGCGAAGCTCACCAGCATCGTGGCCGCCGCTCGGCAATGGTCGGCGTCGGCTCCCGTCGCATCGGCGAGAACCGCAGACAGCTGACGGAGCCACTCTTCGCGACCGTTGAGGTCGACCGCCCGGATCCGCTCGTCGGCGCTCTGTCGCACGTTGAGGAGGAGTCTCCAGGCGTGCGTCTCGTCGTCCAGGCTGTCGAAGAACTTGGTCATGGCCGTGGCGAGACGCTCGTCCAGCGGCCCCGCGTCCTCACGGGCGAGCCCTCCGTCGATGACCGCCTCCCGGCGGAGGTCCGCAGCCCGGAGGAGGATGACCACGAGGAGCTCGGTCTTGTCGTTGAACTGGTGGTAGAAGCTCCCGACGCTGACTTCGGCCGGTCCGAGGATGTCCCGGGCCAGGTTCACGCCTTCGTGGCCGAGGTCGGCGAACGCAGTCCTGCCGGCCTCGATGAGTCGCTCTCGGGTCTCGAGCGATCGTTCCTGGCGGGGGGTGGTTCTCATGTCTCGAGGCCTGGACGGCATCCCTACGGCTCCTCCCTCGGGCTCACGACGCTAACTCCCTGTCCGGGAAAATCCGTTCTCGACGACCATCGCTCCCGTGGAACTAGACGACTTCCTCTAGTTCACGTATGGTGCGGGCAGCGCTGGTGATGTTCTCCCAGCGCCTGTTGGACCTGCTCACAGGTCATCTCCATGGAGGGATCCCATGATCGCCGGCTTCAAGAAGTTCATCCTGCAGGGCAACGTCGTGGATCTCGCCGTCGGCGTGACGATCGGTGCAGCGTTCGGTGCCGTGGTCAAGCAGTTCACCGATTCGTTCATCAACCCGCTCATCAAGGTGGTCGCCGGCGGGGGTGCGTCTGGTGGCACCTTCACGATCCGCCGCCAGGTGTTCGACTACAGCGCGTTCATCAATGCGATCATCACCTTCGCCTTCACTGCGGCGGCCATCTACTTCGTGGTCGTGGTGCCGATGAACGCCATCAAGGACCGTCGCGCCAAGCAAGGTGAACCGGCCGACGTCGAGCCGTCGAACGAGGAGCGCATGGTGCAGCTCCTGGAGCAGATCGCCCAGAAGCAATGAACCGGTCGGATGGCCGCACCCCATCGCACTTGGGGTGACGAACTAGAACGTACTTACTATTTCTGGCGTGACGCCGACGGAAGAGCATGAACCGCCGATCGCCCACCTTCATGGAGGTCGAAGGGCGACCCGGCGCACAGCGGGTTCTGCGGGTCGTGGCGGCGTTCACGGTGGTCGCGAACGGGACCTACGTGGTGTCGATCCTGGAGGTCCACCGGGGGCCCGGGGCCTACGCCACGTTCTGGGACGGTTGGCTGTTCCACGTCGCGACGACCCTGCCTGCCGTGCTGGCGGCCTTCCGGGCCATCGTCGATCGCCGGTCCCGGGCGGCGTGGTGGCTCGTGGCGACCGGCATCGTGCTGAACACGGTGGCCAACCTCATCTACACCTACCACGACCAGAACCTCCGCCCGATCCCGTTCCCGGCGGTCTCGGACATCCCGTTCCTGGCCTCCTACGTGGCCTTCGCCGCGGCCCTCCTGCTCATCACCCAGTACGAGGCTCGCGATGCGTCCAAGGCCACACGGCTTGACGGCCTCGTCATCGGGCTGAGCACCGCAGCCGTCGCCGTCGCCATCTGGTTCGCGTCCATCCTGCGCCAGACCGGGAGCAGCTCCGCCGTGCTGGTCGGCCTGGCCTACCCGTTGTTCGATGTGATGTTCATCGTCATCGTCATCTCCGGGCTGGCTCCCGCGCGCTTCCGCCCCACGTGGTCGGCGGCCTGCTTCATGGTCGGCGCCGCCGTGTTCGCGCTCGGCGATGTCGTGTACCTGAACCAGCAGGCCAGCGGGACCTACGTGCCCGGCACTCCCTTGGAGTGGACCTGGCTCGGGGGCATCATGCTGTTCGGGTTCGCGCCGTGGGCGCCGGACCGCACACGGGTCCAGCATGGCGACCGCTCCGCCAGCACGCTCGTGCTGCCGGTGACGGCCGCCATGATGGCCCTTGCCGTCCTCGTCCTCGGGCTGTCGGGCCAGGTCCCACCGCTGGCGTCCTGGCTGGCCGTGGCGGCCATCGCCGCGGTGCTGCTGCGGGTGGGCTTGACGGTGCGAGAGCTGAAGGACGCCAACCTCTCGTTTCGTCAGGCCCGCACCGATGAGCTCACTCACCTGATGAACCGCCGCGGCTTCATCGAGGAGGTCGACCGGCGGCTGCTCGGCGACTCGCCGCGACTCGCGGTCATGGTGCTCGACCTCGACGGCTTCAAGGAGGTCAACGACTCCCTGGGCCACCATGCCGGGGATCAGCTGCTCGCGGTCCTCGGCGCGCGCTTCGGACGAGCCGTGGGGAAGCGGGCGATCGTGGCCCGCCTCGGGGGAGACGAGTTCGGCCTGCTCCTCGAGGCCAGTGCCGACCAGGCCGAGGCCCTGGCCCACCGGTTGCAGCGGTCGCTGGCAGACCCCATCGCCCTCGACGGGATCTCCATCCGCGTCGGTGCCAGCATCGGACTGGCGCTCGCCCCGATCCACGGCAACACCCGAGTCGAGCTGCTCCGCGCGGCGGACGTCGCCATGTACGACGCGAAGGCCGGCCAGCGTGGCATCGCCTGGTACTCCGCGGAGACCGACCCCCACTCGCGCAGCCGCCTGAGCCTCATCGAGGACCTCCGCACCGCCATCGAACGTCGTACGTTCGACATGCACTACCAGCCGACGATCGACGTCGGAACCGGACGGGTGATCGGCATGGAGGCGCTCATCCGCTGGCAGCACCCCGAGCGCGGCCTGATGGATCCTGCCGAGTTCATCCCCCTCGCCGAGCGGGTCGGGCTGATCCCGGCCATCACCCGCGCCGTGCTCGACCTGTCGATCTCCCACCTCGCCGACGTCGTGAGGCACGGTCACCAGCTCCAGCTCAGCGTCAACATCTCGGCTCGGGATCTCGTGGACGAGAACCTCCCGGACTACGTCCGAACGGTCCTGAGCTCCTACGGGATCGACCCCCGACTCCTCACCCTCGAGATCACCGAGACGGCCCTGAGCTCGGATGCGGTGCGTGCGGAGCGGACGCTCACCGCGCTCCGCATCCAGGGCGTCCGCATCTCGATCGACGACTTCGGGGTCGGCTACTCGTCGATGTCCCAGCTGCTGCAGCTCCCGCTCGACGAGCTGAAGCTGGACCGCAGCTTCATCGCCAACCTGGGGGACGACCGACGGGCGCAGGCGATCCTCAGCGCGACGGTGGAGCTCGGACGGTCCCTCGGCCTCACCATCGTCGCGGAGGGAGTCGAGACCATGGGGGCCCTCGACGAGGTGGTTCGGCGTGGCGTGGACACGGCCCAGGGCTACCTCTTCAGCCAGGCCCTCGACCCGCTCCACTTCCACCAGTACCTCATCGAATCCGATGTCGAGTACGGCATCTCGCCGCCGACGCCCTGCCCGCCAGAGCTGCCGCGACGTGCTCGCAGGGTCCCGTCGTAGGTCCCCGGCGTCGTGACCGACGACGCAGCCTCGAAGCCCCTTGCGCTTCGGCGGTGGGTCTGCGCATACTGAACTACATGGTTCAGTATGCCGAGCTCGATCTCGACGCGTCGTTCGCTGCGCTGGCCGACGGCACCCGTCGTGGCGTGCTGGAACGGCTGGGACGCGGCGAGTCCTCGATCACCGATCTCGCCCAGCAGTTCGACATGACCCTCACCGGCATGAGGAAGCACGTCAGCGTCCTCGAGCAGACGGGGCTCGTCGTCACGGAGAAGGTCGGCCGGGTGCGCAGGTGCCGGATCGGCGCGCGCCGACTCGACGAGGTGGCGGCGTGGATCGACACGTACCGCCAGGTGTGGGACGCCCGGTTCTGCGAACTGGACAAGGTCGTCGAAGAACTCAAACGGAAGGAGAAGCTGGATGGATGACGGTAGGCAGAGTGAGGTCGCGGCCATGAGGCGCACGACCGTGGAACGGAGATCGGACCGCGAGCTCGTCGTGACGCGCTCGTTCGACGCACCGGCGCGCCTGGTGTTCGAGGCCTGGTCGGATCCCGAGCTGTTCCAGAGGTGGTGGGTGCCGAAGTCGATGGGCATGAAGCTGCACTCCTGCGAGATGGACGTTCGCACCGGGGGCAGGTACCGGCTCAACTTCGGCGACGGCATGGACTTCTTCGGCCGGTACATCGAAGTCACGCCACCCTCGCGCATCGTCTGGACGAACGAGGAAGACGGAGAGGACGGCTCCGTCACCACCGTGACGTTCGAGGAGGAGGACGGCCGGACGCGGCTCGTCATGAGCGAGCTGTACCCCTCGAAGGAAGCGCTCGACGCCGCGGGTACCGGCGCAGCCGATGCGACCGAGGAGACCTTCGCCCAGCTGGACGAGCTGCTGGTCACGCTGCACTGAAGAGGGAGGGGTAAGCCCGAGCCACCGCGAAGGAGGCGATCGGCTCAGTCCCTGGCGGGGAGGGCGTCGGGGAGGCCGAACGATTCGAGCACGGTGTGCTCGAATCGGGTCATGGCCCCGATGCGGTCACCGGTGAGGGTCAGGACGAACAGGCCGATGCCGGGGCGGTCGCCGGAGGGGGTCGCCAGGTAGGCGCCGAGCGCGGGCTGGCCGTTGGCTCGGGTGGGGATCAGGTCGAACCGGCGGCCGCCGTCGAACAACCCGGCGCAGAACCGACCGACCAGGGCTGCGCCGTCGTAGCGGTAGGGCATCGGCGGCATGGCGACGAAGGCGTCGTCGGTCAGCAGGGCCACGACGGCATCGGGGTCGGCGGCCTCCCATGCCCGGACGAAGCGCTCGACGAGGACCTGCTCGCCGGACGAACGAGCGACCGGATGCGACCCGTGCCGGTCATCGGGGACCGTGCGCCGCTCGATGCCGGCGCGGGCGCGCTTGAGCGCGCTGGTGACCGACTCGACCGTCGTGTCCAGCATCTCAGCGACCTGACGGGCGGGGAACCCGAGGACATCGCGTAGCACCAGGACCGCGAGCTGGCGGGGTGGGAGCAGCTGCAGCGCGGTGATGAAGGCGAGCGAGACGGACTCGATCTGGTCGTACCGCGCCTCGGGACCGAGCGGGAGACCGGCGGCATCGGGCAGGCGGGCATCGGGGTACGGCTCGATCCAGACGACTTCGTCGGTCCCGGTCGGCTCCAGCAGGGCGACTCCGGGCACGTCCCACGCCTTGGCCGGTCGGCGGCGCGCCCGGCGGCGCGCGTCGAGGCAGCGGTTGGTGGCGATCCGGTACAGCCAGGTGCGCACGGAGGCACGCTCCTCGAAGGCGGGGAGGCCCTGCCACGCCGCGAGCAGGGTCTCCTGGAGGGCATCCTCCGCGTCCTGCAGCGAGCCGAGCAGGCGATAGCAGTGCACCTCGAGCTCGCGGTGGTGCGGCGCGGTGAGCTCCGCGAAGGCGCGATGGTCACCGGCGCGCGCGTTCGCCATGAGGTCCGGTGCTCTCACGCTCGCGCTGCTCCTCCTGGTCGGTGTCCCGGTGGTCATCCTGGATGGACGCCGCCCGCCTGGCGAACTGGGCGCACGATCCCGCCCAGTTCCGAGTCTCTACGACGCCGGTACTCCACACGTACCTGACCACAGGAGAGACGAGGAGATCGCACCATGGCGACGATCGTGATGAGCGGACCGCAGAACATCACGCTGGACGGGGTCATCCAGGACCCGGACGGCCAGGAGGGCTGGGAGCACGGTGGCTGGTTCGTCGAGCACGGGGGCGACGACCTCGCGGCGTGGAGCCAGATCGCGCTCGAGGAGGCCGACGCGGCCGCGGCCTGGCTCCTCGGGCGGCGGAGCTACGAGTTCTTCTCGACGCGCTGGGAACCGCGCGACGGGGCGCTGGCGGACCGCCTCCGATCCATCCCCAAGTACGTGGTCTCGTCCACCCTCCGGGACCCGGGCTGGGCCAACACCACCGTGCTGGGCGGCGACGCGGTGCAGGCGGTGACGAGCCTCAAGGAGCAGGTCCACGGCGAGATCATCATCCCCGCCAGCCATCAGCTCGGCCGCGCCCTCCTGGAGCACGGGCTGGTCGACGAGGTGCGGTTGGTGGTGTTCCCCGTGGTGCTCGGAGCTGGCAAGCGCTTCTTCGGCGACGGCGGCTCCGTGATGCCGATGCAGCTCGCCGGCGTCCGGACCGTCGGCCACGGCCTGGTGCTGCTCACCTACCAGCTGGACCGACTCTCCTGATTGGTGGTGTCCGTTCGGGGAAGGATCCGGCTGATCCGCCGATGCGCCTCGATGCCCATCCCCGCCCGATGACAGGACCCGCATGTCCGAAGCAACCACCGACCACCAGTCCGCCGAGATCACCAGCGGTCTGGTGGACGACCTGAACGGCGACCTCCGGCTGGAGTTCCAGTCGATCGTCCAGTACACCCAACACGTCGCCACGATCACCGGGCCGGAGTACGCCAGCACGGTCGACGAGCTGAAGGTCCACCTCAGCCAGGAGCTCGCCCACGCCTGCATCCTCGCCGAGCAGATCGCGTTCCTCGGCGGGCAGCCCACCACGACCGTGGGGGAGGTCCCCGATGCGGCGGATTCGCGTGCGGCGCTCCAGGCCGACCTGGACCTCGAAACGAGTCAGCTCGAGCGGTACCGCACCCGGGTGCAACAGGCCATGGACCTCGACCTGCCCGATGTCGCAGAGGCGTTGCGGCCCCTGCTGACCGAGACGCAGGAACACGTGCGGGACCTCCTCAGCGCTCTCGGACGGTGACCGAGGGCGCGTGAGCCGGACCTGACGCTGGACTGCGCCATGGGCAGCGGAGCCCCCTCGTCAGCGGGTGAAGGTGAGGTGGGTGACGCCGCTGGGCGTCGTGGCCGCTTCCACCGCGTACTGCTCCTCCAGGCCTTCGAGGCCGTCCCACAGCCGGACGCCGCGGCCGAGCAGGATCGGCACCTGCACGACGTGCAGGTGGTCCACGAGACCGGCGGCGAGGAACTCGCGCACCATGGTCGGGCCGCCGCCGATCCGGACGTCCTGGCCGGCGGCGGCGTCCCG
>Ga0209023_10002436_pt1 | contig 23226 bp, 19 predicted proteins | sample LakOneMetagenome_FD_187468 | JGI IMG/M metagenome (GOLD analysis project Ga0209023, IMG submission 187468) | Freshwater and sediment microbial communities from Lake Erie, Canada (SPAdes) (version 2) | ecosystem: Environmental > Aquatic > Freshwater > Lentic | place: Lake Erie, Canada... | reverse complement strand
TGTTGTTTGTTCTTAATCTTCTCGTTCGTCATTTCTGTAACCAGCTGTACGCCGGGCAGGGAACGTACCGACTGCACCAGTGATTTTAATTCATTGTCATCAACAGTTTCTCCTTTCATCAGCCATAGAAAGTCAAGGTGCTTGAATTCCGGCAGCAGGTATTCTCCGTCGAACTGGTTGTTATACAGGTAATGCACCAAACAGGTGGAAGGAACGGCGTATTGATAAATGGAAAAAAAATAGTTGCGTTTTTTCTTATTCAGCTGTATTTCGTAATCGTTATTTATCCTGAAGTCAAACCCCAGTATCTGGTTCAGCTGCCAGCAAAACTGGTAATCTTTAACGGGGGCCACTATGCCCAGGAGCACCGCATCTTCAAAAAATTCCTGCGCCAGGGTTTCGTTATCAATTTTCAGTTTCATGCTCATGATACAACGTTGTTGTATGCTTAAAAAACAATATCAAACACCAGCTCCTCGTTTCCTCTTTTCACTTTCACCCTGGTGGCATCGCCTTTGTTAAACTTACCCAGTGCGCCCATATAACTCTGCACATCAGTAAATTTTATATCACCCAGCTGGGTAATGATATCTCCCGCTTTAATACCGATACGCTGCGCCATTTTTCCTTCGCTTACACCATCCACCCTTACGCCGCTGCCACTGTAAGTATAATCAGGCATTATGCCCAGCGAAACTTTAAAACTGTTTTTCCCGGTTGCAGCAGCTTCCCTTGTTTTGGTAAACTCCAGTTTTCCTTTTTTATTGGCGCTTTCCACTATGCTGTAAATGTATTTCACCACCTGCAGCTCGCCATTGTAATTAATTTTTTCTGCATCGTCGCTGGGTTTGTGATAATCGCCATGCACGCCGGTAAAGAAAAATAAAACAGGAATATCTTTCCGGTAAAAAGAAGTATGATCACTTGGCCCTGTACCGCTGCTGTCGAATTTAATGGTGAACTGTTTATTGTTGGTACTGAGCAATTGCCCCCACATGGGCGAAGTGCCATAGCCACCAATGGTTAACCCGTGTGTGCTGTCGTTAAGGCGGCCCACCATATCCATATTGATCATGTAGTTGGCGCTGCTTAAATTAATGGTGGGATGTTCGGTAAAATACTTGCTGCCAAACAGGCCCAGCTCTTCTCCCGAAAAGGAAATGATAAGGTAGTTATTGTTTTTAAGTTTGGATGCTTTCAGCAACTTACTTACTTCAATTAAAGCAGCTGAACCGCTGGCATTATCATCAGCCCCGTTGTGAATTTGCGGCGTGGTGCCTGTGTATAAGGAGTTATGGTCTTCTCCATAACCCAGGTGATCATAATGGGCGCCCAGGATAATGGTATTGGCAGCGCCATTGTCTATAAAACCAATTACATTATGGCCCACCCGCTTTTTATCGCCTATGTCCACCTTCAGTTTTATATCCAGCGTGGCGGTTTCGTCGTATAAATATTTTTTCTTTACGTCTGCCGTTACATACAATACCGGGATTTTTACGGGCTCTTCTTTTGCTTTAGGCTCAAACTTTAATCCGTCTGCAATGGATGATGTATTGTAAACAATTAAAGCCGTGGCGCCCTTTGCCGCCACTTCGTTTGTTTTTGTTTTGATGGCGTCTGTGATATCAAAATGCGGGTTGCTTTTATTTTCCTCCAGCTTTTCTTTTAAATCCCAGAACCATACTGTGCCGCTTTCCCTGAGGGCAATAGAGGGGGCTGCCTCCAGGGCGCCGTTAGGAGAAAATATAAACGGGAAATATTCTTTCTCCGCATCAAGGTCAAAGCTGTTTATAATTAAATGAGAAGAGGGATTGATCTGTTTGCCTTCGTTTACCTCAAATTCCTGGATAAAGCTTCCGTTATCACCTTTGGCAGTGAGGCCGGCTTTTGTAAACTCGTTACTGATATATTCATAGGCTAGTTTTTCGCCGGCGGTTCCCGTTCTCCGGCCTTCTAATTTATCACTGGCCAGGTAGCCAATATGTGTTTGCAGGTTGGCCAAAACCACTTTATCTGCTTTTTTTAATTTTTGTGCTGCTGCAAGCTGTGTGCTGAAAACCAGGACCCAGAAAATATATTTCATACCGTTTGTTTAAGGAGATGAGCAAAGGTAATTAAGCTCTGTGCTATTACTGTAAATTGTATGTCAAAATTATTGCCAATTTTTATACCGGGTAACCTGCATGTAAAGTGAAGGGGTTTCCGTATTATGAAAGCCTTGTTTCCTATTTCGTAATGATATACCATTTAATGCTGTTAATTTTGCTGCTGTTTCAGATTGAGTAAAAATATACATATCGCATTGGTGGGCAATCCTAACAGCGGCAAAAGCTCGCTGTTTAACGTGCTTACCGGGCTCAACCAGAAAGTGGGTAATTTTCCCGGGGTTACTGTTGATAAAAAAACCGGCACTACCGTTATTGCCCCGGGCTTGCAGGCCGATATTACCGATTTACCCGGTACTTACAGCCTGTATCCCAAACGTACCGACGAATGGGTGACCTATAAAGTTTTACTTAACCAGGATAATCTGGTAAAACCCGATGTGATCTTGCTGGTGGCTGATGCCAGTAACCTTAAGCGTAACCTGTTGTTCTGTTCCCAGATCATTGATTTAAAAATTCCGGTGGTGGTGGCCCTTACCATGATGGACCTGGCCAAGCGCAAAGGAACACAAATTGATATTCCGGGGCTGGAAAGAGAACTGGGCGTACCTGTAGTACCCGTTAACCCCCGTAAAAATAAAGGCATTGCTCCACTGAAGAAAGTGCTGGAGCTCACCACCGAAAAATTACACCAGGCGCCGCCAAGGGATTTTATTGACGTCAATATACTGGCCGGTGCGCCGGTTGCCGATCTAAAACAGCATTTTCCTGCTATCAGTAATTATACCGCCATTCATTATTTAATCAACCACGAAAACTTTTTGTTTGACGGGGGAACACAGCAGCTGATAGAGGGTGTTGAAGAAAAACACAAATTCAACCCCACTAAAACGCAGGCAGAAGAAATTATGCAGCGTTACGGGCGCATCAAACATATTATGCAGCAAACGGTGGTGGAAAGCGACCCTTTGCAAAAAGCGCTGCTTACAGAAAAGCTGGACAATATTTTATTGCACCGCTACTGGGGGTATATTATTTTACTGTCAGTTTTGTTTTTATTATTTCAGAGTGTGTTTTGGGTGGCACAATATCCCATGGATGGTATTGAATGGGTGTTCGGGCATTTAAGCGGCTGGCTAACCGGCGTGTTGCCGCAAAGCTGGTGGAGCGACCTGTTAATCAATGGTGTGGTGGCCGGGTTAAGCGGCATTATGGTTTTTGTTCCGCAGATTATGATATTATTCGGGCTCATTACCATTTTGGAAGACAGTGGCTATATGGCCCGCATCAGTTTTTTAACCGACAAGCTGATGCGCAAAGTGGGGCTTAACGGTAAAAGTGTTATGCCCATGATCAGCGGCTATGCCTGTGCCGTTCCCGCCATTATGAGTGCAAGGAATATTGAAAATAAAAAAGAGCGCCTGCTTACCATAATGGTAACGCCACTGATGAGCTGCAGTGCCAGGCTGCCGGTATATACTATTTTAATTGGGTTGATCATTCCGTCAAAACTGTATTTTGGATTTTTAAGTTTACAGGGCGTGGTGATGATGGCCTTGTATTTACTGGGTACTGTTATGGCCCTGGTGGTGGCCTGGGTGATGAAATGGTTTATTAAAAGCACCGAGCGCAGTTTTTTTATTTTAGAACTGCCGGTATACCGGGGGCCAAGATGGCGTAATGCCGGCAGCACCATGATAGAGAAAGCAAAAATTTTTGTGTTTGATGCCGGTAAAGTAATTATGGTAATCAGTTTGCTGTTGTGGGCATTAAGCACCTACGGCCCTGCAGCAAAAATGCAGGCGGTAACCGCAAAGTATGAAAAGCTTATTGCAGACAACCCCCAACAGGCAGGTGAATTGAACAAGCAACGCAAAACTGCATTATTACAAAGTTCGTATGCAGGCACTTTAGGTAAAGCTATTGAGCCGGCTATACGCCCGCTGGGCTACGACTGGAAAATTGGTATTGCCCTGATCACTTCCTTCGCCGCACGTGAAGTTTTTGTAGGCACCATGGCAACGCTGTACAGCGTTGGTGAAGATGCCGATGCCAGTAACAGCACCCTGCGGCAAAAAATGGGCGCCGCTGTACGTCCCGATGGCACTAAAGTGTATAACCTTGCCACAGGATTATCGCTGTTAATTTTTTATGTATTTGCCATGCAGTGCATGAGTACATTAGCCATTGTAAAAAGAGAAACCCGCAGCTGGAAATGGCCGGCGATACAGTTAGCATACATGACCGGTATGGCTTATTTACTCAGCTGGCTGGTGTATTCCCTCTTAAAATAAGTATCAAAACACCATTCCTGTTTTTTACTTTACAAGACAAAAAACATTTTTTATCCTCATTAATGCCGCATTTAAGTAATTAATTTCTGCTGCCATTTGTTGCTTTATACTTTTATTAAGGTAAAATTATTAAGCAATGAAAAAAGCCATACTCACAATAACGGTCTGTTGTATTACAGTACTTTCCGTTTGTATAACTGATTGTGCTGCCCAAACGCTGAAGCTGGGTGGCCTTGTGCTTGATGGTGCAACCCAAAAACCTTTACCAAAAGCAACCGTTCTCGTCAGGTCTTTACAGGATAAAAAATTTGCGAAAGCAGAGATTACAGACGAAAGGGGTGCTTATTCAGTTATTGTGCCCCATAGTGGTTACTACAGTATTGACATCAGTTTTGCGGGATATAAGAACGGGGGCAGGGATTCTGTATTCATTGATGGGCAACATGCTGTAGCTGCGGCAATTTCTATGTTGCCCTCTGCAAAAGACCTAAAAGGTATAACCGTGGCCGCCAAGCCTCCTTTTATTGCACTTAAGGCCGACAAAATTGTGTTGAATGTTGCGCAAAGCCCGGTTGCTGCAGGGGGTAATGCATATGATGTTTTAAAAAATGCCCCCGGTATAATTGCACAGGGCGATGAGCTTAATTTCAGGGGTAAGTCAATACAGTTTTTAATAAACGGCAGGCCCACTAATTTAAGCGGCGAGGATCTGAAAAACATGCTTTCCAATATGCAGGCCTCCGGTATTGAAAGGGTGGAAATATTACCCAATCCTTCTTCAAAATATGAGGCCGCCGGGGCTACCGTGGTTAATATTATTCTCTCAAAAAATAAATTGTTTGGCACAAGCTATGTATTAACGGCCGGCCTAGGCACAGGTAAATACATAAGGGCCAATACCGGCCTGGATTTTAATTACCGCAATAAAAAACTAAATATCTATGGGGGTTATAATTTCAACCACGAAACACAATATTTTAAAACCAGCAGCTCCCGCTACCTGGCTTATGGAATAATAGGGTCAGCGGAATATGAAGAAAGGGTGAGGAATAACAATTCCATTAAACTGGCGGCAGATTATGATATCAGCAGGGGTTCCAGTTTTGGTATATTGCTGAACGGGTCATTAAATTACCGCAACCGTGAGGTAAGTAATACCGCCGGGCTGCATCTTATTACTAATACTGCCGATTCTGTTTCAACAGTTACCACAACAGGCAGGGCCGTGTTTAAGTCACCTGCTGTAAACCTGTATTATAAAACCAACATTGGCAGCGCCGGGAAAGAGCTGGTGCTTAATGCCGATTACCTGAACTATAATAAAACCTGGTACGATGATTTTATAAACAGGTATTATGATGCCGGCGGCACAGCATACCTGGCTCCTGATTATTTAAAAGATAATTCTCCCGCCAATATAAATGTATACTCCTTTACCGCAGATTATACAATACCCACCAAAAAAGCAAAATGGGAGATCGGTATAAAAACCGGCTATACAGTTACTGATAATGATATTTTATGGCAGACCAATTCGGGTACAGGCTGGAAAATTGATGCCGGCAAAACAAATCATTTCATTTATAACGAAAATGTAAACGCGGCATACACCAATTACATACGCAGTATTAAAAAATGGAACTTACAAACCGGGTTAAGGATAGAACAAACAAATACAAGGGGCCTGTCGGTAACCCTGCAGCTGTCAAATAAAAAAAGTTATATAGATTTCTTTCCTTTCATCCAGGCCTCATTTACCAAAAATGAAAACCATGAATTCAGTTTCAGCTACAGGAAAAGTATACAGCGTTTTGGGTTTGACTTTGTAAATCCATTCGTGATCTACCAAAGCCAGTATGCATACAGCAAGGGCAACCCTTATTTAAACCCGCAGATCAATCATGCCTTTTCTTTAAGTTATTCTTTACAGCAAAGCCTGATGCTGGGTATAGAATATACGCACTCAGTAAAATCGCTGGGTGTAAGCTACGCTTCGCAAAACAATGTTACTGTTTCAAGTTATGCCAACTTCAGGGGTTCTGATGTGGGTTACCTGTACCTGAATTATTCAAAAAAGCTTTTACCCGTTTGGCAAATGAATGCCTATGTATATGCCGGCTATTTTAAATACAACGTAAATACCAATTCTTATACACAGCAGGCGCAAAGCCAGGACCCTTTTTATGGTATACAGGTGGGAAACAACTTTGTCTTTAAAAAAGGTTTTACTGCTGAGTGTTCCATTGCTTACCGCAGCACCCTGGTTTCCGGCATATTTGAAATGAAACCATATTATTATGCTGATGCCGGTTTAGCAAAAAGTTTTTTAAAAAACAGGCTGGTATGCAAACTCTCTTTGTCAGACGTGTTTAACACACAGGTAATAAAAATGCATACAGATTACCAGGGCGTGGTTTCCGACAAAAGAGTAAAGGCTGAAACATGGTTTTTAAAGCTCACCAGCCGTTACAGCTTTGGCAACAAAAATGTAAAAGCCAGGAGGGAGCGCCAGTCAAAATTGTCGGATATAAAAAACAGGATTAATTAATTACTTAATAAAAAAATTATGAAAAAAAGAATCGCCATTGCAGTTGCTGTTCTGTTCACGCTTGCAGCAGCTGCCCAGAAAATACCATTGCAAAACACCATTTTGTGGAAGATCAGCGGCAACGGGCTTACGGAAAATTCATTTATATACCTTACCGGTAAAAGCTGCGATGAAAATCTTAAACTGGATGACAAATCAAAGAATGCATTCAATGCCGTAAAAACAATTGCTGCTGAATACGACCTGTACGGAAGTAAAGATGCAGGTAAGCTGGCCAGAGGAAATATTGCACTGGCAGATTCACAAAAGATAAAAAACAATCTTACAACCGCACAAATAGCTGCCTTTGAAAATAAACTTAAAGACGCAGGCTATCCCGCCCAGGCATTACCGCAATTGCAGGCGTATAAGCTCAACATGGTTTATTTTATGCTGGCCACTTTAACCGGGCCCTGTGGTACAGAAAGGCAGCCGCTGGCTTACGAGATAGACCTGCGTTCTCTTGCAAAAAAAGCAAATAAAGAATTTGCCGTACTGCAAACAATTGATGATGTTTTGACAGAGACGGGGAAAATGGACAGCTATTACTGGAAAAAAAATATTGGCTACCTCCTGGATAATGAGGACAATGCCAAAACAGAATACAACCAGGAAGCTGCGCTGTATAAAGAAGCGTCATTAAAAGAGCTTCAAAAATTATATAACAGCAGCCTGCTGTTTACGCAACTGTACAAAACCGGTCTGCAAAAAGAGCATGTACTTTTTTTGTCGGACAAAATTGAACAGGCAGCAAAGGCGGGATCTAATTTTTTTACTGTCCAGTTTTCTAATATCATATACAGTGAGTTGTCTGTTTTTGAGATACTGGCAGCAAGAGGATATACCATCACCCCCGTGTTAAACTGATTTTTTACACATTCTAAGAAACATAAAATAATAAAAATGAAACCCAGTCAAACTAAAACCAAACTGCAGCTGAAAAAACAGGCCATTTCAAACCTGTCAGCAACCGAAATGAAAAATTTAAATGGTGGCCAGGGTGAGGGAGACGATTCTGTATCCTCTAAAGTGCTCTGTTTCACCTGGTGTATAACACATACGATTCATACTATTTACGATTGTCCAACATTGTTTACCTGTACAATCTCCATCAACTGACAGCAGTTGTTGTAATAAAATATTCCAGCGGATTAAAACAAATCCAGCGAATAAAAATGGAATTATTAAAAACCAAAAAAATAAAATTATGAAACCCGGTCAAACTAAAAACAAGTTACAGCTGAAAAAACAGGCCATTTCAAATTTATCTGCTACTGAACAGGCAGCTATAAAAGCCGGCAACGGTGAAGGGGATACCACATCGTGGAGAGTGTGTTCCGGCTGGAATGGTGTTTCCTGCTGTCATGTGCCTGCCCCCACAGAGCTTTGCGGAACTATAACGTTTACCATAACAACCATCCTTTAGGTAAACAGGTATAACAGCTTAAAAATATTTCTTTGGCCAAAAGGAAGAAGGGGAATCCGAAAACCTTAATAACAGAGTAGGAAATTATTAAAAATCAAAACCGACAAACATGAAACCAAATCCGGTTAAAAGCAAACTGCAGCTTAAGAAGCAGGCAGTTTCAAATTTATCAAATGCAGAATTAAGCACAATTAAAGGTGGTGCAGAAGAAGCCTGGACCACTTCAATCGGGCATTGTACAGGATTCCTCTGCTGCACAGAGTCACAAACCTGCACTACTATGATCTGCACTGGAAGCGTTTGTACTATAATCATTACCATTCTGTAATGATTGCAGTGCTGCTAAAACCGCTTATTTACTGTTAAGATTATCCCCGGCATACAGTTAAACCTTATGTCGGGGTATAATTAAACTTATTACAAGGTTAAAAACTGCCACATTGGTCAAGGGGTTAAGACGCATTTCTTTCACGAATGAATCACAGGTTCGATTCCTGTATGTGGTACATCGCGGGTTACAAAAAAATTAACACACAACATAAACTTTTTATTATGAAAGCAAAACCAAAAAAATTTAAGCTGGGAAAACAAACCGTTTCAGTACTTACCGGCATTACCCTGTCGCACTTAAACGGGGGGAATGATACCTGGACAATAACAACAACGCTTGCTTCGCTGGTGGACCAGACCTGCAGGTGTACTTTTCCGCCCAAATGCACCTCTGATAATGCAGCAATGTAAAAGCCAAACAGTGTATAAAAAAAATCCCCCGGCCAATAAAAGCCAGGGGGCATGTTTATAACAAGGTTACAAACATGAAACCATAACAAAGGTATAAAATATATTCAGTTTATAAAACATCCTGCAGCATGGCAATACCATATAAATTTCACCCGCAACTGGTAATGCGTACTCCGCAAAATCCCTTACGCACTTCAATTGGTGCAGAAGATGGGTTTTTACAGGCCCTGTTAAAAGATAAAAATTTCCTGGAAGCGCTGTTTTTAGCTTCCCCGGTTTTACACGAAGAGTTACTTAAATACGGCATGGGCAACCTGGCCGATACAAAAGGTATAAAAAAACTCATCTTCTCTCTGGCTAAATATTATTTGCGCATGTGCAGCAGGTGTACCCCCTTTGGTTTGTTTTCGGGCTGTGCCGTAACACAGTGGGATGATGCAGGAACATCAATACTTATTGATACTGATAAAAAGCTGGACCGGCACACCAGGTTTGATATGCACTACCTGTGTGCACTGGCCCAGCATATTGCTGCGTTGCCTTTTATAAAAAACAAATTGCTGTATTATCCCAATACCGCTTTTTATACAATGGCAGAAGAGATAAGATACGTGGAGTACCATTACCGCAACGGGCGCCGCAAACACATTATAAGTGCCGTTCTTGCCACGGATTATACTATGGATATTTTACAGGCGGCTGCCGGCGGAATAACAGTTCAGCAAATGGTTGACCGGTTAACAGGCGAAGATGTTTCTGCTGCGGAGGCTGCCGAATTTGTGGATGAACTGATTGCGGCACAGCTGGTGATGAGTGAAATGGAGCCCTCCGTAACAGGAAATGAATTTTTATACCAGCTGATATCTACATTAAAAAAAATAAATTCCGGAGGCGAAGCGCCTATTACTGAAATTGCCGCAACCCTCGAACAGATCAATGGGCTGATCATTGGCATAGATACCAACGGCATTAATGATGGTGAAGCTTATGCAGCAATTACAGAAGCGCTGAAAAAGTTTAATATTCCATTTGAGGCCAATAAACTGTTTCAGTGTGATTTAAATATCAACTTGAAGGAAAATAAAATCAATGCGGCTGTACAGGAAGAAATTGCCGAGGCGCTGAATGTTATTAATCTTTCTAACAAAACTATATCCAACGGTAATCTCCTTGCTTTTGCCAGCCGTTTTTATGAGCGATATGAAGACGCTGAGCTGCCCCTTCTTGAAGTTTTGGATAACGAAACCGGTATCGGGTATGCAGAGCAGCACAACGGCAATATAACCCCGCTTCTGGACGGTATGGCCGTTGTGGCCGCAGCACAGGGCGACAGTAAGTTTGAATGGAGTATACGGGATAAGTTTTTTTTCAGCAAGCTTGTTGATGCAAGGGAAACAAAGCAAAGCTGTGTTGAGTTTACTGATACAGAATTTAAAGATTTTAAAAATGGCTGGGACAACCTGCCCCCTTCCGTTTCTGTAATGTTCCGCCTGCTGGATGATGGACGGATTTTTCTCGAAAATTGCGGCTCTTCAAGTGCTGCAAACCTCTTAGCAAGGTTTGCTCACGGCAACAGGGGCATTCACAGTATCATTGATGATGTGGTAAAAGATGAGGATGAAAAAAACCCTTCTGTTGTTTTTGCAGAAATTGTACACCTGCCGGAAAGCAGGACCGGAAATATTTTACTGCACCCTTCTTTCAGAAAATACGAAATCCCTTTCTTATCCAAATCGGCAGTAAGCACAGCAGACCGGATACCGCTGCAGGATTTATGGGTAAGCGTAAGGGGTAATGCTATTTTTCTGCGTTCAAAAAAACTGAATAAAATTGTTGTTCCCAGGCTCAGCTCTGCTCACAACTACAGCTTTGGGGCCCTGCCCATATACCAGTTTTTGGCTGATATGCAGCTGCAGGGTAAACAACCTGGTATTTTCTTCAACTGGGGGGTGCTGGAAAACCAGTTTACGTATTTGCCCAGGGCTGTATATAAGAATGTGGTGCTTAAAGAAGCACAGTGGAATTTTACCAAAAAGGATATAGAGGTGCTTAACAATAAACAGGGGGCCGGCTTTACCGAAGCCGTTAAAACTTTTAAAGAAAAATGGCAATTGCCCTCATTAATCATACTGGCGGACGGTGATAATGAACTGCTCATTAATCTTGAAGACAGGCTGATGGTGGAAGTTTGGCTGGAAGCCGTAAAGAAAAGGAGCAGTTTTGTTATTAAAGAGTTTTTGGGAGGGATAAAAAATAGTGGTGTTAAAGACAGTTCGGGAAACCTTTATGCCAACCAGTTTATTGCAGTACTGCAACGGAATACTGCTGCGTACAATTTTCCCCTGGCCCCTGTTGCGCCGGCAGAAAAAATAAAGACAAGGCAAAATTTTACCCCGGGAACAGAATGGATGTATTATAAACTGTACTGTGGCCATAAAACAGCCGACACGGTTTTACAGGCTGCGGTGCAGCCCCTTGTACATCAACTGGTAAAAGAAAATATTATTGACCGCTTCTTTTTTATACGTTATAATGATCCGCATTTTCATCTGCGTGTGCGTTTTCATGTCACCGATACCGGGAAGTTAGGGGTCTTATTCAATACCATTCAGCATTACCTGGAGCCTTTTTTACAACAGCGGCTCATCTGGAATATCCAGGGCGATACTTATAAAAGAGAATTAAACAGGTACGGCCATCAAACCATTGAACAGGCAGAACAATTATTTTATCACGACAGTATGGCGCTCCTGAAATTTCTTGACCTTACCGAAGGAGATAACAGGGAACAGTTGCGCTGGCAATGGGCTTTCAGGTCAGTCGATGAATGGCTGAACGCCTTTAAGTATACCCCGGCGCAAAAGCTGGCAATGCTTGAACAAATGAAGAACGCATACCATACAGAATTTAATTCCGGTAAATTTTTAAAAGAACAGCTGGGTAATAAATACAGGGCGCACAAAGCCGCTATTGAGGAGGTGATGAATTACACAATGAATGAAAGCCATCCTTTATTTCCACTGGTTAACATCTTAAACGAAAAGACGGCAGCAATGAGGCCGGTTGTACAGGACCTTGTGAACCTTGAAGCTGCACAAAAAATTTCTCCTGCAGTTACAGAAATGATGCCCAGCTATATTCATATGCTGGTAAACCGGGTGGTTACCAGCCTGCCCAGGGAACACGAATTGGTTCTGTATGACCTGTTGTACTGTTATTACAAATCCAAAATGGCCAGGGAGGCTAAAGCAGCTACCGGTGAAAAAAGGGTACAGGAGTTAAAAATAGCTGTTTAAATTATTAACCGACAATTAAGCAACACCAGATGTTTAAATTTCCACACTATAAGCAGTATGACGAAATGGATTGCGGGCCATCCTGTTTACGCATTATCTGTAAGTTCTATGGAAAAACCTTTTCCTTAGACTATTTCAGGGCGCTTACTTATACCAGCCGCTCCGGAACAAGCATGCTGTCTTTAAGCAAAGCTGCAGAAAAATTAAAGTTGCGTACCATGGCAGCTAAAATGTCTTTTGATGACCTGGCAGAAACCCAGCCCTTTCCCTGCATTGCGTACTGGAACCAAAAACACTTTTTGGTGCTATATAAAATAAAGAGGAATAAAATTTATGTATCCGACCCGGCACATGGCCTGTTAACATATACTAAAGAGGAATTTTTAAAATTCTGGTGTATCGATAACGATAAGGGCATCATTTTATCAATAGAACCCACCAGTGAATTTTATGAAGAAGCCGACGAAAAACAAAATACATCAGAAAAAAATTTTGGCAGCATCTTAAGGTATGTATTAAAATATAAACGGGAAATGGCGCAGGTAATAGCCGGCCTGGTGGTGGCCAGTTTACTGCAGGTCTTTTTCCCGTTTTTAACAAAAAGTGTTGTGGACATTGGTATCATGAACAGGGATATGCAGTTCATCTATATGATACTTCTTGCGCAGCTGCTGATATTTTTGGGCAAAACAGCAATAGAAGTTTTAAGGAGTTACCTGTTACTTCATGTAAGCGCCCGTGTAAACATTCATTTGCTTTCTGATTTTTTTATAAAACTGATGCGGCTGCCGCTGGGCTATTTTGATGCCAAAATGGTGGGAGATACATTGCAACGGATCGGGGATCATAAAAGGGTGGAGAATTTTTTTACTTCGGGTGCGGTAAACTCAATTTTTTCTTTATTGTCATTATTGGTGTTTGGCGTTGTACTGGCGCTTTACAGCCCCCTCATTTTTGCCGTATTTATCATTGGCAGCCTGCTGTATATTTTTTGGATCACCATTTTTATGAAAAGGCGTGCGGCGCTGGATTATAAACTTTTTGCACAAATGAGCGCCAACCAGGAAAAAAATTATGAAATGATCGTGGGCATGCAGGAAATAAAACTGCACAACGCCGAGCAGAAAAAAAGATGGCAGTGGGAGTTGCTGCAGGTAAAACTTTTTAAAGTCAATATAAAATCTCTCTCTTTAAAACAATGGCAGTCCGGCGGTGCGATGATCATCAATGAACTTAAAAATATCATTGTTACCATTGTGGCTGCCAGCCTGGTGGTTAAGGGCAGCATTTCGCTTGGGGTGATGCTTTCTGTTTCTTATATCATCGGGCAGCTTAATTCTCCCATATTGCAGCTGGTTGATTTTTTCCAGTCTTACCAGGATACCACACTTAGCTTAAACCGCATCAACGAAATCCACAACAAAACTGATGAAGAAAATATATACGACCATAAGATAACCGAAATTGAAAATGGTGATATATGTATAGAGAACCTTTCCTTTAAATACGATAATAACCCGGTCACCCCTTTTGTTTTAAAAGATATCAATATCACCATCCCGGCAAACAAAGTTACAGCCATTGTGGGCAGCAGCGGCAGCGGCAAAACAACCCTGCTGAAATTACTGATGAAGTTTTATGAGCCTACAACCGGTACCATTACGGTGGGCGGGCAGCCCTTCAGCAGTTTATCTAACAGCAGGTGGCGTGATAAATGTGGTGTGGTGATGCAGGAGGGATACATCTTTAACGATACCATTGAAAACAATATTGCTGTTGGGGACGATTTGATTGATGTGATAAAACTTGAAAATGCGGCACGTATTGCCAATATCCAGGATTATATCAAATCCCTGCCGATGGGTTATAAAACCAAAATTGGCGGCAACGGGATGGGTATGAGCACCGGGCAGAAACAGCGGGTACTGATTGCACGGGCCATATATAAAAACCCTGATGTGCTTTTTTTTGACGAGGCCACCAGCGCCCTTGATGCAAAAAACGAAAAGCTGATAACAGAAAACCTGAACAGCATTTTTAAAAATAAAACCGTGGTGATTATAGCACACCGGTTAAGTACTGTAAAAAATGCTGATAACATCCTGGTGCTCCAGAACGGGCGGATATCCGAGTCTGGTCAGCACAAACAATTAATAACAGAAAAAGGATTTTATTATAACCTGGTAAGTAACCAGCTGGAGCTGGGAACCTGATTTGTAAACTCATAATATAATGCTGTATGCCCGGTCAAACTGATACAACACAATTGTATAACGATTTGGATGAAGTGCTCAATAAGCCTTCCAAAGGAATGGCAAGGTACGGCTATGCCTTACTGCTGCTGGTAATCATAATGGTCTGCTGTATTGCCTTTGTTGTAAAGCACGAGGATACCATTGCATGCAGGGCAAACATCCAGCTTGAACGTTTTACAGCTGTACAAACACCAGGGATAAAAACCATAATCAAAAAATTTTTTTTACGGGGCGATACCCTGCTGCGTACGGGAGACACCATACTTATAGTGACGCCGGCCCCCGGCGCCACTGCCGACACCCTGCTGCCTGGCTATATAAAAGCTTCACAGGAATTTGTATTTCTTGCACCGTACAGTTGCAAAGCAACAGTTAAACGGATACTTGATGCGGGTGAAACGGTGGCTGCATTAACCCCGGTTGCAGATATTACCAGTGCACAAAATAAATATAATGTAAAACTTGAAATACCTGAAGCCGCTGCCGCCAAAGTAAAACTTGGCATGAAAGTAAAAATTAACCCGGCTGAAATGTCCGGCAATGTTGATAGTGAACCGGTGTGCCGTATTATTTCGGTCCCTTATATTGACCCTGCCACAAAAAAAATTGTTGCTGATGCCCGCCTGGAATTTATACCCCAAAAAGGGCAGGAAGAAAAGCCGCATTATATATTCAGTAAAAACATAACAGCCACTATTGTGGCAGGCAAAAAAAGTCTTGCCGGTGCATTCACTGAAAATTAATGATCATGCCGCCGGAAATAATAAAAACCGGTGGTGCTATTATAAACAGGTAAACCCGAAAACCTAAAAATGTAGGGATAAACAATTAAATACCGCAAACATGAAACTCAAAAAGAACAGGGTGCTGAATTTGAAAAAGAAGACCGTTCTTTCTTTCAAAAACAACCAGTCAGGCTTAAAAACCACAACAGGTGTGGAGTATTGCACCCTGTCGGTACAAACGCTTGAAAGCTGCGTAACCAAAAAAGCAAACTAAAGGGCAAATGTCCTGTTATGCAGGACATTTGTTTAAACAGTAATAATGGACCTGTTTAAGCCAAAACGCATAATTAATGGTTATACGCCGGCTATAAGCCAGCTGGTTTGTTTTTTACAATACGCCAGGCGCTGTACCCTGAAAGCTGTGGAGGGCTGCACAACAGCACAGTTAGATTTTTTGCCGGGCAAAAAAAGTAATGCCACAGGAACCCTGTTAAGGCATATTGCTGCACTTGAGTTTCAGTTTCGCCTGGTAACTTTTGAAAACAGGAAGTTGACTGACCGGGAGTTGCTTGACTGGCATGGAGGTTATGCTGCAGAATTATCCCTGAATTATTTTAAAAACAAGCCATTGTCGTTTTATACCCGCTTGTTAAACGGGCAAAGAAAATTAACACTTGAATATTTTAAATCACAAACCGACGAATGGCTTATGGCAGATAATGATCTTTATCCTGAAGCCAGCAATTTATTTTTTTGGTATCACCTGGCAGAAGATGAGCTGTGCCATACAGGCCAGATAAAAATTATTCAAAAAAGGGCGGGGGATTTGATATGGCTGTGACCTTAAAATGAACAACAGAAAGCAGGTTTTACAGCCCTCAAACGGTGTTTAACAAAAAAAATTAGCCCTAGAAGTTTCATATAATTATTTTGTATTTTCTAACATTTAAAATAAAATAAAATGAAAACACAGTATGTAAAACCCGGCAATGTAAAAAAGCTGGAGTTAAAAAAAATGGCAGTTGCTAATTTATCAATCAGTGAAGAAAAAATGAAAGTGATAATGGGTGGGGGAACAACAAGCGAAGTGCTTACCACTTCGGCTGCTGCAGAAGGAAATACCTGTACGAGTAACGGGACAATAGTTTTTCGTACGCTTTAATTTTATATTCGTCCGGGATATTGATTTTCCAGTTGAAAAAAGGGGCTTTCTAAAAAGAGTCTTTTTTCAACTGGCTTTATACTTTCAATACCTTTACCCGGCCGGGATCATTGAGCGGGTGTATTCCCCGGATATTGCTTGTTTTCAGCAAAAACAAAAATGACTAAAAAATTTACAATACGGCTTTTTCTTTCCTGTATGATTATTTTTAGCCAAAAAGCATTGCCTGCACAATTATATAACCGGGCTGATATTGATTTTTTGCTGAAAAAAATAACAATGGTTTACGCTGGTTATAAAGACAAGGTTAAAGATGGCCGGTTTAAAAAATTAGTACAGCTTTGCAGGCTCGATCCGGGTAAGGATTCATTTGCGGTCCTTTCGCGTATTACTTCCTATTTCGCAGATCATCACCTGTCGATTTACCAGAAAAAATTAAATAAACATATTGACACCGCTTTGTGCAGGCTGCAATACGAACGGCTGCGTATCCCTGGTAATAAAGAAACGAAAACAAGCAGGTATGAAGGGTATTGGATAAATGAATTAAACAGCACGGTCATCTACCTGCAGGAAACGGGCAAAAATAAATTTGAGGGGTGTGTTATTGAAACAAGGGTGCCGGGTGTGCCAGCCGGGTATTGTATACTCAGGTTAAATAACAACACTTCAGCAAAGGGGCTGACTGATTATATTAATATTGACGGGGAACTGCGTGTATTTACAAGGTCGCACTTTAAGGATGACAGTGTGTTAATTGTAAATTCATTTTCCAAATGGCATAAGCTAAAAAATTATCAAAAAAATATTTTACAGCAACGGCTTCCTGTTGTTACTACTCCGTCATTAACTTTACTGGACAGCACCACCGTATTAATCAGGATGAATAATTTTAGCTCAAAAGGAATTGCGGGGTTTTATGATAGTTTGATAAAAGCTAACTCCGTCAGCATTGCCAGCTGCAAAAATCTTATTATTGATATCCGTAACAATGGAGGTGGATCTATAAGAGGGTTTTTTTCATTACTTCCCTTCTTTTGCACCACACCGCTTTTCAATGTTGGTTCATACCAGCTTTGCAGCAACGACCTGATAGAAGATGCCAGGCAGAGCAGGAAGCTGTACAGTGAAAGAAATGATACCACTCTTGTTGCTGAATATGATAAATTTATAGCAAGAATGATGGAGCATAAAAACACCTTTATATACACGCCTCCCGACACCCTGCCCTGTAACCCCGTCAGCTCCAGAATTAAGAATGTGGCACTGCTGATCAACCATGGGTGCAGAAGTGCGGCCGAACTGATGGTTTTAATGCTAAAACAAAATAATAAGGTAAAAACTTTTGGAGAAAACACTGCGGGCGCCGTTGATTACCTGGATATGATTGTTTATGAGTTGCCCGTTTCAAAATTCACTTTTTGGGTGGGCACTTCCAAAAGAAAAATAACAAGGTCTGCCCCAAAATTCGATAATTCAGGAATACAGCCCGACATTACAATCAGCGAAAACGTTACAGACTGGGTTGCGTTTGTAAAAAAATTTTATGAGTAAACTAAGTCAGCACTTACTGGGAATTGCCGTATACACACTAAACGTGACCTTTATTGATTTTGTATTGGCTGATAATGTAAAGCTGCCCTTTTTCCTGATTGTACTGTGCGAACAAATCTGGATATTTTATACAATTTATTTTTTCCTTGTTTTTTGTTTTATAAAAAAGCAATATGCAAAAGCACTGGTAATATTACTGGTCAGCGTTCTGGTATCATTTGGTCTTACCGGGTTATACGAATTTGCAGAAAGTAAATATAAAACCGTAAGTTATTCTCTCTGGGATTACTGGGTTAACCTGTTAACCTTTTACACCCGGTTTTCACTTTACTCACTTGGTTATTTTTTCTTTGAAAGGTCTTTAATAAACCAGCGCAAAGCTGCACAGCAGGAGAAAAGCATCATCCTGACGCAAAACAAAAATCTTGAGAACGAGAATAAGATCCTGCTGTTGCAGGAAGAAAAGGCAAAACTAAACAACCAGCTGTTCCAGTCCGAGACCAACTTTCTCCGTGCCCAGATAAATCCTCACTTCCTGCAAAACTGTTTAAACTTTTTATATTCCGATACCCGAAAAACCAACCCTGATGCCGCAGAAGCCATTTTACTGCTTTCTGACCTGATGCGGTATTCTGTTGCCGATAACAGCAACACCGGCGGTATGGCCATGCTTGAGGATGAATTAAACCAGGTGGGCAGTATTATTAAAATTCACCAGCTGCGGTTTAAGGAAAGCTTAAATATCGTTTTTATAAAAGAGGGTGATACTGCACAGAAAAGAGTGGTACCAATGATACTGCTCACCCTTGTTGAGAACCTTATTAAATACGCGGATTTAAATGACAGCCATAATCCTGCCCGTATACAATGCAATGTAAAAGAGCATGAAAAAAGGGTTTTATTTACTACCGTTAACAAAAAAGCTTTTGCGTCTGCGAAAACATCAAGCGGGCTGGGTTTTAAGAATATCAGGGACCGCTTAACATTGATATGGGGCAACGATTTTACTTTAGACATAGCTGACGCCAATGGCTATTTTATGGTAACCCTGGTTATGCCCTATACTGATGTGGACTAAAGAACTGTATTAAAAACAATAACATAAACCCGCATTTATGATAAACTGTTTAATAATTGATGATGAGCAACCGGCCATAGACATTATTGAAGATTATGTGAAAAAAGTGCCTTACATGAAATGTGTGGCCACAACTACAAATCCCGTTGAAGGGCTGGCTATAGTTAACAAAGAAAATATCCAGCTGATTTTCCTGGATATACAAATGCCTTACCTTACGGGTATTGATTTTGTAAAAGCCATCCAGGGAAAATGTAAAATAATATTCACCACGGCCTATGATAAATTTGCCATTGAGGGCTTTGAACTGGATATTATAGATTATTTGCTAAAGCCGGTACCTTTCACCCGTTTTTTAAAGGCAGCACAAAAAGCATATGACATTTTTGAAATAGAAGAGAATAAAACCGCTGTAAAAATTTTGCCCAACTATATCATGCTGCGTGGCGATACCAAGGGCTCTTTTGTAAAAGTAGAGCTGGCTGATATTGATTATGTGGAAGCAACCGGCAACTATGTCTGTGTGGTATGCGGCAGCAAAAAAATTATTGCACACACCAAGATGAGTACACTGGAAACCCTTTTACCTGCAGAACAATTCATCAGGGTTCAAAAATCTTATATTGTAAATATTAATAAAATTGCCACTATTACCGGCAACTCCATTAAGCTAAAAAATAATGAAAAGGCAGACATTGTTATTGGCAGTACCTATAAAGAAGCTTTTTTGGAGATTGTGCGCAACCGGCTTGCAGATAACTGACGGGGATTTACATGCAATAAATATGCTTTTACAGTAAAAAAAGCGGGGTTTAAAGAATAAAATTTATCCTCCGGCACTATTGTTAAACATTTGCTGGTATGGAAACAGCAAATCACATTTCAACAATCAGCTCCAAAGAGAACGCCCGCAAAAAAGTAGCTGCAATAAACGACATTCTCTTTACCAGCTCCGCTTACCATCATGGTTTTTTAGGCGGTAATATCGGCCTGTTGTATTATTACTATAATGCTTATAAAATTCTGCATGCTGCTGATATGCTGCAAAAGGCCGAAGAGTTGCTGGCGCGGGTGTTTGAAGATATTAATGAATCCGGTAAGGGCCTTGTCGGCGCATCTTTAAGCAACGGGGCTGCGGGTTTTGCCTATGCGGTTAACCGGCTGCAGCAGGACGGATTTATTGATTTTGACATTGAAACAGAGTTTGCCGACCTGGATAAATTTTTGCACGATGCCGCGATGGAATTATTGCAGAAAGATGAAATTGATTATTTACACGGGTCGCTGGGAACCTTACATTATTTTACCGAACGGAGTATAACTTCTCCTGCTGTTAAAGAATATATTATATCGCTTACAACGGCTGTATGTAAAAAAGCCATCATTAACGAAAATGGGATATGGTTTATCAACCACAGCATCGAGCGTTTGAAAGCCCCGGATACTGCGGACCTGGGCCTGGCACACGGCCTGGCCGGCATGCTGATGATTTTAATGAAAACCTGGCCCTTCCTGAACGACCGGCAATTGCTGGAAAAGACAATTAAATCCGGAATTGACTTTATCCTGTCTAATCAAATTCCCACTGATGCTGCTGAAGAAGAATTTTCAATGTTTCCTGCATCAGTAAACACGGCTTCCAATCAAATAAGCAGTATTAACAGGCTCGCATGGTGCTATGGTGATTTGAACGTGGTGCTGTTGCTTTACAGGGCAGGTCAGTTATTTTTAAACAGCAGTTATACCGCAAAGGCAGATGAAGTGGGCTTTAAAACTTTAGAAAGAGATACCGCAAAAAGTACCATGTGTATTGACAGCCACTTCTGCCATGGGACTGCGGGCCTGGCACAGTTTTATTTGTGCTTGTATAACGAAAGCGGCCACTTCTGCTATTACAGGGCTTACGAGTTCTGGATTGAAAAAACAATCAGGTTATTAGATAATGAAATTACAAAAAATGCATACAGCGCCAACCCTGTTGGTATACTTGAAGGCTGGCCGGGTGTGGCTATGGTGCTGACTGAATATATTAACGAGGGCGAACCTTTAAAATGGGCCAACGCTTTTTTGCTGTAACATATAAAATGCTGTTTCCTTCTTTTATTAAAATGCCGGAGCTGTTACTTTAAAAACGTCCATTATGAAAAAAATAAACCTCTTTCCCCTGTTCTTTTTTCTTAATTGTTATTTAGTACAGGGCCAAAAAACAGATATGGAAAACACGGGGGCGGTAAGGCAAAAAGTAGCTGTCAGGCTATTTCAGGGTAAAGACATCACTTTAAAAGCGGCGGTAAGGGTAAGACAGATTGATGAAAAAGCCGGCGCGGTATTGTTTTTAAAGGTTCAGAAAGAGAACGGGCAAACGGGTGCTGTATTTTATTCCTCGCCCTCTATTTATAAAAACAGCTGGAATATTTATACTTTAAGCGGGAGGCTGGATGCCGATGCTGATTCATTAAGTTTTGGAAGTTTGTTCAGCGGTAAAGCCATCTATAACTACGACAGTTTTATCCTGGAGGTGGATGGACAGGTAATACCATCGGGCGACAGCAGTTTTGAACATACCGGTTCCTTAAGAAACTCTTCCTGGTCAGCACCATTTTTGCCTAAGGGGTACACGGCCGCAATTTCGGAAAAATATGCTTTTGAAGGAAGGCAGTGCCTCGTTGTTGATGGTTCGGGCGGGCAGGAAATGAATATCCCGGGAGATAATGAACAGAAAGGCAATGTGGCTGCTGTTAATGGTGTAAAAATATATTACGAAATCTACGGAAGCGGTGAGCCGTTATTGTTGCTTCATGGCAACCAGCAGGCCATTGGTGTATTTAAAGACCAGGTGGCAGAATTTTCAAAATACTATAAAGTTATTGCCGTGGATACCAGGGGCCAGGGGAAATCCACATCAGACGAAAAAAAATATACTTACGATCTTTTTGCAGACGATATGAACCAGCTGCTGGCACAATTAAATATTGACAGTGCCAATATTGTTGGATGGAGTGATGGGGGTAATACCGGTTTAATCATGGCTATGAAATATCCTTCCAGGGTAAAAAAACTGGTAACCATGGGGGCCTGTATATTTATTGATAAAACAGTGGTGGATAAAAAAACATTCCGGCAGGTAAACAAGGTTATTGAAAAACTGGCTAAAGAAAATGCACAGGCCAACGCCAATATAATAAGGCTGTATAATTTACTTATTACAGAGCCCCGGCACAGCTTTGAAGAATTAAAGTCCGTTTCCTGCCCCGTACTGGTAATGGCCGGGCAGAAGGATATCATTAAAGCGGGGCACACCAGGGGTATTGCGGCCAATATCCCGCATGCGCAATTGTTTATTGCTGCTAAAGAAACACATTATTATCCCGTTGAAAACCCCCGTGCATTTAACCAAAAGGTTTTAGCCTTTTTACAAGAACGATAATCCGTGACACATAGAAAAGCCTTGTTTTCCAACAAGGCTTTTCTATTATTTTATTTTGGTTTACCAATCCACCGCATAACTGATCCGGTTCTTTACCTGCGGATAAATTTTCCTGTACAATTCATTCAGCACTTCTTCTTTGCGTGGCTGCTGGTTATAGCGGGTGTTATTTATTAAAGCCCAGTCATTATCACTTAAGGCACGGCTGTCGCCCGTATAGCTTGCCCTTTCTTCCTCCCACCTGTAATCATCGCTGTAACTGTTATAGCTTATGTTTTTACGGGTGTTTACATCAGTAATGGCCACGTCCATCTGGCCGCGTGCAGTAAAACTTTGTTTGTTTACCTGCAATGTGGCATATACGGTTTGGTACACAGGGCGGCCGCTGGTATCTTTTCCTGTTTCAATCTGCCGGTTCAGGTTACGGCTGTAATTATACATGGTGGGCCTGGGTATGTCCATATTGCGCAGGGTTAATTCCACTATCCAGTCCGGTTGTATATTATCCCTTCTTGCTTCCCACTCGGTAAAAAACTTTGCCGGGTAACGGTTGGCGTATTTACCACCAAGGTC
>Ga0209023_10002435_pt1 | contig 23227 bp, 18 predicted proteins | sample LakOneMetagenome_FD_187468 | JGI IMG/M metagenome (GOLD analysis project Ga0209023, IMG submission 187468) | Freshwater and sediment microbial communities from Lake Erie, Canada (SPAdes) (version 2) | ecosystem: Environmental > Aquatic > Freshwater > Lentic | place: Lake Erie, Canada... | reverse complement strand
GAGTCGCTGCCGGCCAACCTGCTGGCGACCGGCCTGTGCGTGGCGGCCTGGGGCTACTTCCTGTACCAGGGCGTGGTCGATCCGCTGGGCGGCATCAACACCCTGTGGCCGCTGTTCGGCATCGCCAACCAGATGCTGGCCGCCATTGCGCTGACCCTGGGCACCGTCGTGCTGTTCAAGATGAAGCGCGCCCAGTACGCCTGGGTCACCATCGTGCCGACCATCTGGCTGCTGGCCTGCACCCTGACCGCCGGCTGGCAGAAAGTGTTCGCGGCCGATCCGAAGGTCGGCTTCCTGGCCCACGCCAACAAGTTCCAGGCCGCGCACGACGCCGGCACGGTGCTGGCGCCGGCCAAGACCGTCGAGCAGATGGAGCGCATCATCTTCAACGACTACGTCGATGCCACGCTGGCGGGCTTCTTCATCATCGTGGTCCTGTCGGTGGTCGTCTACGGTGTCCGCACCATCCTCGCCTCGCGCGCGAGCGGCGGCCCGACCTCCAAGGAAACGCCCTACGTCGCCATGCCCGGCGCACAGGTGCAGTGATGTTCGGCGCCCTGCTCGACGCCGGAAAAACGGCAGGCAAGTACCTCGGGCAGAGCATGCGCCTGATGGTCGGCCTGCCCGAGTACGACACCTATGTGTCGCACATGGAAAGGACCCATCCGGACCAGGCGCCGATGACGTACGAGGAGTTCTTCCGCGAACGCCAGGAGGCGCGCTACGGCGGGAGCCGGGCGACCTGCTGCTGATGGCGGCGCATTGAACGAAGAAGGGGCGCTGCGGCGCCCTTCTTTTTTGGCGCTACGGACTGGCAGGGGCACGGCTAGCAATAAAATCTGCTACCAGTAAGAAATAGTTGTGCTACTCTCAAGCCGTCTTCTTGGCTCATCGGCGCGATCATGGAAAAGACAAAGGCCGTCAGACTCTCCCTGCTTGTCCTGGCCGTCGCTGGCGCTTGCGCTGCCGTGCCCGCCCTGAAGCCGCGCCCCGAACCTGCGCTCGATCGGGCGATGCGCGCGCAGACGATCGACGCGCTGGTCGCGAAGCTGAACGATCACTACGTCTTTCCGGACAAGGCCAGGCAGATGACAGCCGTCTTGCGGCGCTTCGAGCGGGAGGGCAAGTACGATGGCGTCACGAATGCCTATCGGCTGGCCAGGCAGCTCACGGCCGACATGCAGGGCGTGGCCCGGGACCAGCACATGAAGGTGGGCTACCACACAAAGATGGTGCTGCCGGACGACGAAGCGGCGCCGGTCTCGCGCGCGCAATGGGAGCAGCGCACCGGCTTGCTCACGCGCCTGATGCAGCGCTATGCGGCCGCCCGTGAAGTCAAACAGGTGCGCCGCCTCGGCGACGGGCTCGCCTACCTGAAGATCACCAGTTTCCCCGATGCCTACCTCATGCTCGAGAAGTACGCGTCGACGATGGATGAACTGGCCGACACCGGCGGCCTCATCCTGGACCTGCGCGAGAACCGCGGCGGCGATCCGCAAGCCGTGGCGCTCTTGATCAGCTATTTCGTCGACCGGCCTACCCGCCTCAACGACATCTGGGAGCGCGATACCGGCAACACCGTCCAGTACTGGACGGAAGACAGGCTCGACGGAAAACGCTACGGCGGCAAGAAGCCGGTCGTGATCCTTGTCGGCCCCGGCACGGCGTCGGCCGGCGAAGACTTCGCGTACACGATGCAGGCCCTGAAACGCGCCACCGTGGTCGGCAAGCCGACCTGGGGCGGCGCACACCCCACGCAAACATATCGCCTTGGCGGGCATTTCTATGCCGCGATCCCCAACCAGCGCAGCATCAGTCCGATTACCGGCACCAACTGGGAAGGCGTGGGCGTCACACCGGATGTCGCAGCCACGCCGGACAGCGCGCTTGCGGTAGCCAAGGAGCTGATCCGCCGCCGGATGCGCGACGGCGCCCCGCTCGTGGCAGCGGCACACTGACGCCGGCGCTGCGCCCGCGACGCGAGCGCCGCGTTCGTGCCCGCAGGGGCGCGCCACAATTCCGTCCAGACACGCAGTTGACCTCGGTCAACGCCTCTCCCCCTCCCTGAACGTATATTTTTTTCTTGCGGGAATTTGCATTCCGCAAAGGAGGCCCTGCTTCGTCCGTTGCAGGTCTGCTCCGCCGTGCCTCCGGGATCAGCATGCCGAACTTCGAGCGCTCCAGCCTGAACCAGAAGCTGACCATCATCTCGCTGCTGTCGACCGCGACCGCGCTGGCCTTCGTGTTCGCCGCCTTCGCGGCGACCTCGGTGGCCAACCATCGCAAGGACGAGGCGATGCAGCTGGCGACCTTTGCCCAGGTGATCGGCGCCACCAGCGCCGACCACCTGGTGCTGCGCGACCGCAAGCGCGCCGTCGCGGCCCTGTCGACCCTGGCCGCCAAGCGCGACATCGCGGCCGCCGTGCTCTACGACCGCCACGGCCAGCCCTTCGCCCACTACCCCTCCGACGGCGAATGGGAAGCCGAGCCCCTGGAACAGGTCGACGCCGCGGCGCTGGCCGCCGCCAACCGGCAGGGCCAGCGCCTGCTCTCGCGCACCATGCGCCTGTACCGGCCGGTGCGGGACGGCGAGCTGCAGGTGGGCGTGGTGATGATCGAGACCGACCTGGTCACGACCTGGATCGATATCCTCGCGGGCCTGGCCGTCATGGGGCTGGCGATGCTGGCCTCGCTCGTGGTGTCGGTCGCGATGGCGGGCCGCTTCAAGCGCAGCATCGCCGAGCCGGTCACCAAGCTGATCCAGGCCGCCCAGAAGGTCTCCAGCAGCCAGAACTACAGCCTGCGCATCGCCCACCAGCGCACCGACGAACTGGGCATCCTGATCGACAGCTTCAACACCATGATGGCGCAGATCGAAGACCGCGGAGCCGCCCTGCTGCACCACCGCGACGAGCTGGAACGCCAGGTCGGCGTGCGCACCGAGCAGCTGGAAAAGGCGAAGAACGCGGCCGAAGCGGCCAGCCGCGCCAAGAGCGCCTTCCTGGCCACCATGAGCCACGAGATCCGCACCCCGATGAACGGCGTGCTGGGCATGACCGAGATGCTGCTGGCGACCGAACTGACCGACGCGCAGCGCAACTACACGACGCTGGTGAAGCGCTCGGGCGAGCACCTCCTGGTGATCATCAACGACATCCTGGATTTCTCGAAGATCGAGGCCGGCAAGCTCACCATCGAGTACATCAACTTCAACCTGTGGGACCTGCTGGACGACATCCACAACGTCTACACCCCGCAGGCGGCAGGCAAGGGCATCGGCTTCGACTTCGACATCGCCAATGACATCCCGGTGGCGATCTGCGGCGACCCGAACCGGCTGCGCCAGATCATGGCCAACCTGCTCGGCAATGCCATCAAGTTCACCGACCAGGGCCGCATCCTGGCGCGGGTGCGCGTGGCCGGCGAAGACACCCAATCCGTGATGCTGCGCTTCGAGGTGCACGACACCGGCATCGGCATCTCGCGCGAGGCGCGCGCGCGCCTGTTCGAGGCCTTCTCCCAGGCCGACGACTCGACCACGCGGCGCTATGGCGGCACCGGCCTGGGCCTGGCGATCTCCAAGCAGCTGGTCGAGCTCATGAAAGGCGCCATCGGTGTCGACAACGCGCCGCAGCGCGGCTCGATCTTCTGGTTCACGGTGAGTTTCGACAAGCGCCGCGTCGACCCGGACGCCCCCGGCCATCGCCAGCACAGCCTGGAGGGCCTGCGCGTGCTGGTGGTCGACGAGGCGGACGACAGCCGCGAAGACCTCACCCAGCAGCTGCGCGCCTGGCGCGCCCAGGCCGACGGGGCGGCCAGCACCGCCGCGGCCTACGAATGCATCCTGAGCGCCGCGCACGCCGGCCGGCCCTACGACGCGGCGTTGCTCGACATGGAGCTCACCCATACGAGCGGCCTGGCGCTGGCCGCCTCGATCAAGGCCGACGCGGCCGCGCGCGCCACCCACCTGGTGCTGCTCAGCCCCGAGGCCCAGGCGGCCGACCCGGTGCAGCGGCGCGCCGCCGGCGTCGCCTACCAGCTGGTCAAGCCGGCGCGCGCGGCCGACCTGTATGCCTGCCTGGCCGGCTGCGCGGCGCGCCTGCATGCGCCCGCCGTCCCCGCGCCCGCCACGGCGGTCCCCTCCCCGGCCGTCGCGCGGGCACGCCCCGTCCCCGATGCGCCGGCGCCGCGCGCGCGCATCCGCCGCGTGCTGCTGGCCGAGGACAATCCGGTCAACGTGGAAGTGGCCAAGGCGATGCTCGAAAGCCTGGGCATCGAGGCGACCTGCGCCCGCAACGGCCAGGAGGCGCTGGACGCGGTGCGTCGTGGCGCCTTCGATGCGGTGCTGATGGATTGCCAGATGCCGGTGATGGACGGCTTCGCCGCCACTAGCGCGATCCGCCGCCACGAACGCGAGTCCGGCCGCGCGCGCACCCTGCCCGTCATCGCCATCACGGCCAATGCCCTGCAGGGCGACCGCGAAGCCTGCCTCGCGGCCGGCATGGACGACTACCTGTCCAAGCCCTTCACCCAGCAGCAGCTGGCCGCCGTGATCGGGCGCTGGGTGGGCGCCGCGATGGCCGCCACCAGCCACCACGGCGACGCCCCCCTGCGCGCGCCGCCGCGCCTGCCGCCGGAGGCGGTCGAGGTGATCCAGCGCGACGCCGTCAACCGCACGGCGCTGGAGAACATCCGGGCGCTCTCGCGCGACGGCGGCGATGCGCTGGTGCAGAAGGTGGTGGCCGCCTACATGGGCGACACCCCGCGCCACCTCGCCACCCTGCGCGACGCGATCGACGGCGAAGACCCCGGCAGCGTGCGGCGCGTCGCCCACAGCCTGAAATCGGCCAGCGCCAACGTCGGCGCCATCCACCTGGCTTCGCTGTGCAAGGAACTCGAACAACTCGGCCGCGCAGAGTCCGTCGATGGCGCCGCGCGCATCCTCACCGACATGGAGCGCGAGTTCCAGTCGGTCCGCCAGTCGCTTCACGCCATGTTAGAGAAGGAAACCTAGAATGCCAGCCTCTTCTTCCCCGAAGCGCGGAACCGTCCTGGTCGCCGACGACGACCCGGTGATGCGCCTGCTGATGCTCGAGATGCTGGCCCAGGTCGGGCTGGACGCGATCGAGGCGGTGGACGGCGCCCAGGCGGTGCAGCTCGCAGCCGAGCGCCAGCCCGACCTGATCCTGCTCGACGTCGACATGCCGCGGATGGACGGCTTCGCGGCCTGCGAAGCGATCCGCCGCGCCGAGAAAGATGGTGTGTCGGCGCCCATCGTGATGGTCACCGGCGGCGACGACCTGGAGGCCGTCACCCGCGCCTACGAGGTCGGCGCCACCGACTTCGTCTCGAAGCCGATCAACTGGCCCATCCTCGGCCACCGCGTGCTCTACGTGCTGCGCGCCAGCGACGCCATCGCAAGGCTGCGCATCGCCGACGCCCAGAACCGCGCGGTGCTGGCCGCGATTCCCGACACCTTCTTCCGGCTCGACCGCGACGGCTTCTACCTCGATTACGAGCCGGGCCACGAGAGGCCCGGCAACGAGCGCCCCGGACGCGGGCGCGCGATGCCGCAGCCCAGGGTGGGCAAGCACATCACCGACGTGCTGCCGCCCGAAGTCGCCGCCAGCATCATCGAGCAGATGCGCACGGTGCTGACCACCCAGCAGGTGCGCTCGGTCGAGTACGAATTGGAGACGTGCGGCGAGGTCCAGCATTTCGAGGCGCGCCTGGTGGCCACCGGCGCCTCGCAGGTGCTGGGCCTGGTGCGCGACATCAGCGAACGCAAGCGCGCCGAGGAGCAGATCCGGCGCCTGGCCTACTGCGACAGCCTGACCGGCATCCCGAACCGCCAGGCCTTCCTGGAAACGCTGGAACGCGAACTGCAGCGCTCGAAGATCGGCAACAAGAAGTTCGCCGTGCTGTTCATGGACCTGGACGCCTTCAAGCGCATCAACGACACCCTCGGCCACAATGCCGGCGACCAGCTGTTGAAGATGGTGTCGGAGCGCCTGCGCGATACGACGCGCCCGAGCGACCTGGTCTCGCGCGGGGACAATGCGAGCAACCTGGCGCGCCTGGGCGGCGACGAATTCACCATCCTGATTCCTGACCTGGAGCGGGTCGAGCATGCGCTCAACGTCGCCACCCGCGTGAAGGAAGCAATGCGGCGGCCCTTCCTCATCGAGGGCAACGAGATTTTTGTGACCGCCAGCATCGGCATCTCGCTGTTCCCGGAAGACGGCGACGACTGCGGCTCGCTGCTGAAATACGCCGACACCGCGATGTACCACGCCAAGAACTGCGGCAAGAACAACGCCAAGCTGTACAGCTCTTCCCTGACCATGCAGATCATGAGCCACGTGAAGCTGGAAGTCGGCCTGCGCAAGGCGCTGCAGAACGACGAGCTGTACCTGGTCTACCAGCCGCAGCGCGACGTGCGCACTTCCGAGATCGTCGGCGTCGAGGCCCTGGTGCGCTGGCGCCATCCGGAACGCGGCCTGGTGCCGCCGACCGAGTTCATTCCCCTGGCCGAGGAGACCGGCCTGATCGTACCGATCGGCGAATGGGTGCTGCGCACCGCCTGCCGCCAGGCCAGGGTCTGGCAGCGCCACGCCCAGCGCCACCTGCGCATGGCGGTGAACCTGTCGGCCAAGCAGTTCAAGGACGAGAATCTGTCGCAGATGGTGCACTCGGCCCTGCTCGACGCCGGCCTGGAACCGCGCCTGCTGGAACTCGAGCTGACCGAGGGCACGCTGATGGACGACGCGCGCGCCACCCTGGTGACGCTGGAGCGGCTGCGCGGCATCGGGGTCTTCCTGTCGATCGACGATTTCGGCACCGGCTACTCGTCGATGAACTATCTGAAGCGTTTCGACGTGCGCGCGCTGAAGATCGACCGCAGCTTCATCAACGGGCTGCCGCAGGATTCGGAGAACGCGGCCATCACGCGCGCCATCATCGCGATGGCGCACGGGCTCAAGATGGTGGTGGTGGCCGAAGGGGTGGAGACCGGGGAGCAGCTGCTGCTGCTCGAGCAGTATGGCTGCGATATGGTGCAGGGCTACTTCCTGGGGCATCCGTCGAGCGCGGAGGATATTACCGGGATGCTGGCGACGCCCCTTGCGCTACCCGCCAAGTAGGGTGGGCCTGGGCGGCCCCGCGGTCCTCCGCCCACGCGTTCAAATCCCGCGTGAAATGATGCGGCGCGATCTCTCACCGACTGGTTGAACGCGTGGGCGGGAGACCCGCCCACCCTACGGTACAAACCGTAAGGTGTATTTCGGCTTCCCCGGCAAGAACGGCACCGGCTCCGCCTTCACCCACGCCGCGTGCCCCGCCAGGAAGAAGGGCGACAGCGGATGCCCGCTCTGCCCGCCCGGCATATTGTATAGCCCCTCCTCTTCGCGCCCCGGCGACACCGTCATGCGCTCCGACTGGCCGAACTTCGGCCCTGCCACGCGCGGCATGTTGGCGTCGCCCGGCAGGCGGTCTGCGGGCGCCCCCAGCAGCGGCTTGAGGGCCGGCACCGCGAGGCTGACCGGATGCGCGATCTCGGCCGTGTTGCGCGCGCCCCAGCTGGCCTTGGCCAGCACCTGGCCGTCCTGCGTCAGGTCGGCGATGACGCGGTCCACCGCCGCCAGCTCCAGCGCGCGCCAGTCGGCGTAGCCGGCGGGCAGCCAGCCGGCCGGACGTTCGTCGAGCAGGCGGGCGACGACCTCGGGCCAGCGGCTGGTGCCGGCGATCGGCGCCTTCGGGTCGAGGGCCGTGATGGCCTTGCCGGCGCCGGCGTAGAAGAGATCGTGCAGCGCCCACATATAGCCGCGCGCGAGCCGGTAGCCGACCGAATCGACGCTGGCGCGGCCGTCCCAGCTGTGCTCCAGCAGGCGGCGGAACTCGGCGCGCTGCGGCTGGCCGGTCACTGCCCGGGCATCGAGCAGGCGCAGCGCGCGCTCGCGCCAGCCGGCCATGAACAGTGCGCGGTCGTCCAAGGCCACGTCGAATACCTTGCGCACGTCGAGCCCGGCGCCCAGCGCCTGCAGGCCTTCGGCGATCTGGCGGTTGCGCGCGCCCAGGTCGAAGCCGCCGTCGCCGAGGACGGCCGCGCCCTCGCCCATCAGCTGGCGGCTGTTGGCGGTCGTGAGCTGGCCATCGGCCGGGTTGACGATGCGCGGATAGCGCTGCGCGGGCAGCAGGCCGGTCCAGCCCGGCGTTTCGGCATCGAGCGGGAAGGTCGTCGCGAACTGCGCCGTGGTCCGCACCGGCAGCGTGCCGGCAATGCTCCAGCCGATGTTGCCCGCGGTGTCGCCCGCGACGATGTTCTGGGCCGGGATGCCGTCGGTGGCCGCCACGCCGAGCGCCTCGTCGACGCTGGCGACCGTCTCGAACTTCAGGTGATTGAGGTTGACGGCGGCGGCGTCGTGCGCCACCCAGCGCACGACATAGGCGCGCCCGCCGGCTTCGCGGATCGGGCCGAGCGAGCTGTCCTGCACCACGAAGCGCTCCGCCGGCGCGCCTTTCACGGCGATCAGTTCGACGTGGCGTGCGGGGGTTTCCCAGCCCGCCGGGGTACGCACCTGGCCGGGACGCGCCGGGTCGCGTTCGAGCGGCACCAGGTCGACCTGGTCGGCATAGCTGTTGGTGAAGGCCCAGGCCACTTGCCCGTTGCTGCCGGCGATCACCGTGGGCGGCGCGCCCGGCAGGCTGACGCCGGCGACGCGGCGCTGGCCGCCCTTCCCGTCCGGGAAGCGCAGGGCGAGGCGGTACCAGATGTTGGGCAGCTGCAGGCCGAGGTGCATGTCGTCCGAGACGATGGCCGCGCCGCTGGCGCTCCTGCTGCCGGCCACCGCCCAGTTGTTGCTGCCGACGCTGTCGACGAAGTCGGCGCCGCGCTGCGCCACCTGCCTGCCGGCGGTGTCGAGGGGCATGCCCCACCAGCCGGGGGCGCGTTCGGGGATCGGTGCGAGCTTGGGCGCGGCCCCTTGGTCGAGACTGGCGTCCCAGCGGCTCGCTTCCGGCAGCAGGAAGGCCAGCTGCGCCGGGTCGCTGTGTTCGCGCAGCCAGCCGCGCGCCAGGTCGCGGCCTTCCTGCATGCCCTGCAGGTCGATGTACATGGCCCACACGACCAGCAGCGAATCGGCCGCCGTCCAGGGACGTGCCTCGGCGCCGGTCAGCGCGTATTCGAAGGGCCTGGCGCCGAGCGCCGCGAAGCCCGCGTTAACACCTGCAACATAGCGCTCGAGCAAGGAGCGCTCCGGGCCAGGCAGGCGCGCCAGGGTGCGATCGGCGCGGGCGCGGAAGCGGTGCATGCGGCGCGCGCGGTCGAGCGGCAGCGCGCGCGGGCCGAAGAGCTCGGCCAGCTCGCCGGCGGCGGTGCGGCGGAGCAGATCCATCTGGAAGAAACGTTCCTGGGCGTGGACGAAGCCGGTCGCGTAGGCGACGTCGAGGCGGCTCGATCCGCTGATCAGCGGCACGCCGGCGGCGTCGCGCGCGACCGTCACCGCCGCCGACAGGCCGGGGACCTGCCGTTCGCCATCGAGCTGGGCCAGGCTGGCGCGCAGGTAGAGCCAGGCCGCCAGCGCCGCGAGCACGACGAGCAGCAGCAATCCCCCGAGCCCCCGCAGGGTCCAGGTTTTCCAACGGCGCTGGCGCATGTCTCCTCCTTGTTTTTAGGGGCCGTATCTTGCCAGAAAAATGATTTCCCCGGCGAACAGACTTGGGGTCACCTTCCCAGCGCGATTGATTTACCTCATACGCGCACGGGGTCCCGACACTATGCTCGCTTGTGCCGCCAGGACGGCGGCATGGGAGAAGATGATGCGAACGTCGTTGTTGCATTGGCTGGTACTCGCGCTGGCGCCGGTCGCGACCGCGTGCGGTACGCCGGAACGGCGCGCGGAACGGGCACGGACGGCCATGGAGCAGCGCATGGCGGCGCATGGCCCCGCCTGCGTCCGGCTCGGCAATGCGCCCGATACCGATCCATGGCGCCACTGTGTCGTCGAACGCAGTTCGCGGGCCGAGCTCGACGAGCTGTCCGGCTATCACATGGGCTGGCGGCACGGAAGCTGGTAGCCGCGAACTTGTCGGCCAATACCTGCACGAGGACGTCGGCAGAAGAGACCCATGCGGATGCGGTGCGCCGCTGACCCGGTTTTGCGCCCGCACGATTGGGATAGACGGCGCAGATGATGAACGTGCGGCCTATACTGAAACCGTATCGTGAACCGGATCGCCAGGACGGCGAACAAGGAGAACATCATGCGCATCGGAGCCCTTCCCATACTGGTCCTGCCCCTCCTGCTGGCAGCCTGTTCCACCCCGCAGCAGCGGGCCGAACGCCTGCAGGCCGAAATGGCCGAGCTGATGGCGATCTACGGACCCGCCTGCACCCGCCTGGGCTACGCCCCCAACAGCGACCCTTGGCGCGAATGCGTGCTACAGCTGAGCACGCGTGACGAAGTCAGGCGCTATGGTCCGTCCTACTATGGCGGCTACGGCCCGCGTGGCTGGCGTGGTGGCGGCTTCTGGGGTCCGTACTGGTAGGCGCGCCGGCAAGCGTATTGTCGGGCACACTGCCGGCCGCCAGCAGGCGCTCGGCGAACGCCGCCTTGGTCATGGCCGTGCGGATCTCCAGCAGCCGCGCGACCGTGGCCTGTGCATGGCGCAGCAGGCGCGGATGATGCAGGTCGGGCGGATGCAGGCCGAGGCGGATCAGCGGGCGCTGCGCCAGCAGTGCCGCCAGGGCGTCCGCCAGCAAGGGCGAGGCCAGCCGGCCGCCGCGGTTCCGGGCCGCGTAGACCAGGGAAGGCGACCACAGCGAGGGCGGTGCGGGCGGCCGTGAGGGCGACGCAGCGGGCACACCGATGGGCGAACCTGTCGACGGACCTGCGGGTGCACGCGGCGAGGAGCGCGCGGCCAGCAGGTGGAAGCGGTCGAAGGTGGTCGTATAGTCGAAATCAAAGGCGCGCAGCGCCTGCCAGGCGCCCTCGCCCATCAGCCAGGCCGGCGGCACGAAGCCGCGCACGGGCCAGCCACGCTCCGCGAACCAGTCCAGGCCGCGCCGGATCCGGCGCTCGGCCTCGAGGGCGTCCAGCGCGGCGAACTCCCCTTCCCGGCTATACCGTTCACGCAGGAAGCGCCCCGCCCAGCCCCGTGCGCGCGGCGCGGTATCCAGGTGGGTCAGGCCATGCAGCGCCAGCTCGTCGCCGTGCGCCAGGGCGGCATCCAGCCCCGCCTTCATCCGGCCCGGATCTCCACCGCCGCGGTGGTAGTGCGGCACCACCAGCCAGGTCAGCGGCACGTCGGCCACGGTGCGGATGGCATGGGCCAGGTGCGCGCAATCGTCCCAGGTGGACGGCGCGACGTCATGGACCGAGATGCACAGGGCCGGCAAGCCGGCGTCGCGCTCGCCGGCCTTCCCCCCCGTTTCTTCAGTCGGAGACACAGACGCGGTCCAGCGCGCGCTGCATGCCCGGACGCGCCGCCAGCAGGCTGCCGTAGCGGTGCATGAGCTGGGGGAAGATCTGGCGCCAGTCGTACTGCTCCCGGGCCTTGCGGCGCGCCTGCGCGCCCAGCCGCTCCATGTCGCGCGCGTAGACGGCCTCGATGGCGCCGGCCAGGCTGTCGACGTCGTTGGGCCGCGCCAGAATGCCGGTCTGCTCGTCCACCAGCTCGGCCACGCCGCCGCCGCTGGTGGCGACCACCGGCAAGCCGCAGGCCATCGCTTCCAGCACGATCAGGCCGAAGGTCTCGCAATCGCCGGGATGCACCAGCAGGTCGCAGCTGGCCAGCACCCCGGCCAGCTGGCGCTGGTCGCGCTGGAAGGGCATGAAGTGCAACTGCGGATGGCGCGGCAGCTCGGCGCCGCCGCCGACCAGCAGCAGGTGGTAGCGCGGCCCCAGCTTGCGCACGCCGTCGATGAGGAGCGGCAGCTTCTTGTCGGCGGTAAAACGCCCCGCATACACCAGCAGCCGCACCTCCTCGGGCAGGCCGAGCTCGCGGCGCAGGGTGTCGCGGCGCCGGCTCGGGTGGAAGACCTCGCTGTCGATGCCGAGCGGCTGGTGCAGGGCGTGGGTCACGCCCATGTCGCCCAACTGGTGCACCATCAGCCGGCTCGGCGCCAGCACCAGGTCGAACTCGCGGTAGAGGTGGGCCAGGTATTTGCAGCTGCCCTGCGAGATGGCATGGCCGAAGCGGTTCTGCACCAGGCGCGGCAGGTCGGAATGGTAGAAGGCGATGGCGGGAATGCCGAGCCGCTGCCGCAGGCGCAGCGCGGCCCAGGCGCAGTGGCCGGCGTCGCCCGCCTCGACGAGATCGGGCTGGGCTGCGCGCAGCAGGCGCACCGCGGCCGCGACGGACAGGGGCATGCGGTAGCCGTGGATGCCGGGCAGCGCGACGGCGGGCACGCGCACCAGGGTGGGTGCGCCCTCGCCCTCGCTGCCGCCGGCATCGCCCTTCCTGAGGTTCGGGCTGAAGATGGTATGGCGCGCCCAGCCGAGGCCGGCGAGCCAGCGCGCCTTCGCGTTGAGGTAGGTGCTGACGCCGCCACCTTCGGCGGCATAGAACATCGTGATATCGACGAGGTGCATGTGCGGTCCGCTGAAAGTGCCACCATAGCAGCCACTCGGGGACCGGATTTGCGCGCACGCACTGGCATGGGCCGGCTTTTGGTGCTAAGGGGCCGTCATGCGATCCATTATGCGCTGCGGCGATCGAGCATGGCGCGCGCTATCGTGCCCGCGTCGACATACTCGAGCTCGCCACCGACGGGCACGCCGCGCGCCAGCCGGCTCACCTTGAGGCCGCGGGCCTTGAGCATCTCGCTGATGTAGTGGGCGGTCGCTTCGCCCTCGTTGGTGAAATTGGTCGCCAGTACGACTTCGTTCACGACACCGTCCGCCGCGCGCCCGAGCAGCTTGTCGAGGTGCAGGTCGCGCGGGCCGATGCCGTCGAGCGGCGAGAGCCGTCCCATCAGCACGAAGTACAGGCCTTTATAGGTGAGGGTCTGCTCGATCATCATCTGATCGGCAGGAGTTTCGACGACGCACAGCAGCGCGCGGTCGCGCGCCGCGTCGGCGCACAGATCGCACACCTCGGTGTCGGCGAAGGTATTGCACATGGCGCAGTGGTGGACCGTGTCCACCGCCTGGTACAGCGCGCGCGACAGCATGGCCGCGCCTTCGCGGTCATGCTGCAGCAGGTGGAAGGCCATGCGTTGCGCCGACTTCGGACCGACGCCGGGCAGGCGCCGCAGGGCTTCGGTCAGGAAGTCGAGCGAACGGGACATGTGTCGTCCTGCCTCAGAACGGCATCTTGAAGCCCGGCGGCAGCGGCATGCCGGCGGTCAGGCCGCTCATCTTTTCGCTGGCCGTGGATTCGGCCTTGCGCACGGCGTCGTTGAAGGCGGCCGCCACCAGGTCTTCCAGCATGTCGCGGTCGTCGCCGAGCAGCGAAGGGTCGATGGTGACGCGCTTGACGTCGTTCTTGCAGGTCATCACGACCTTGACGAGGCCGGCGCCCGACTGGCCTTCGACTTCGATCAGGGCCAGCTGCTCCTGCGCCTTCTTCATATTGTCCTGCATGGCCTGCGCCTGTTTCATCAAGCCTGCGAGCTGGTTTTTCATCATGGTCGGTTCTCCAAAAGTTCTGATGGGTGTTTTATTTTGATCAAGCGGCGGCCGGCTTCACCGAGCCGGGCACGACGAAGGCGCCGAAGCTGCGTTCCATGGCCTGCACGAAGGGGTCGCCCGCTACCAGGGCTTCGGCCTGGCGCTGGCGTTCCTCGCGCGCGGCCTTCGCTTCGGCGGCCGCCGTGTACCAGGTCGGGCCGATCTCGGTGTCGAGCGAGATCCGCACCTGCGGGAAGCGCTCCTGCAGCGCGGCGGTGAGCTTCTCGCTGTTGCCGCTGGCGCGCAGGGTATCGACCGGCACGCGCAGCTTGAAGGTCGCGGCCTGCTCGTGCGCGACGCATTCGATCAGTTCGGTCTGCAGCGCCAGCTGCTGGGACACGCCGCGCAGCGGCAGGCTGGCGGCCAGGGCCGGCCAGTTGCCGTCCCAGCCGATGGCGGGCACCGGCGTGATGACGTAGGCGTGCGGCGGCGCGGCAGGCGCACGCTGCTGCGCCGGCGCCGGCGTCGTCACGACAGCCGGCGCATCGGCGGCCAGGGCGGTGTCGTCGGAAAATTCGGTGACCCAGGAAGGCGGCTCATCCTCGGCCGCGGCCTGCTGCATGCGGGCCTGCGGCTGCGGCGGCTGCACTCCCTGCGGCTGGGTCTGTTCCCATGGGGGAGCCGATGCCGGCCCCGATGCCGGACGGGCCGCTGGCTGCATGGCTGCCGCGGGACCAGGGGACGGCGGCGGTGCGGCCGGCGCCGGCGCAGCAGCAGGGGCGACCGCGGCCTGGGGCGGCGGCGCCTCGGGCCGCGGCCTTGCGCCACCGCCGCCGGGGCGGCCCGACGCCGCACGCGCGGCTTCCAGCGCCGCGTTGATGGCGGCACGGGCCGAGGTCATGGCCGGCGCAGGCGCGGAGGCGGCTGGTGCTGCCGGGGCCGCAGGCGCCGCTGCCGCGGACTGGGCCGGCGGGGCCTGGCGCGCCGGGGCGACCGCCGCATGGCTGGCCGCGGCCACCGCGGCTGCGCGCGCACCCGGACCGGCGCCGGCGGCCATGGCTGGCGCCGGCGCTGCGGCCGGCTGCTCGGCGCCGCCCTGTCCCGGACGGAAGGCGAGCATGCGCAGCAGGGTCATGGTGAAACCGGCGTACTCGTCCGGCGCCAGGCCGATCTCGTTACGTCCGTGCACGGCGATCTGGTAATACAGCTGCACTTCCTGCGCGTCGAAAGCCTGGGCCAGGCGCAGGATGTCGGCAAGTTCCGGCAAGTCTTGCGGCACGGCCGCGGGGACGGACTGCGCCAGCGCGATCCGGTGCAGCAGGGTGCCGAGGTCTTGCAGCGCGCCGTTATACGACAGGCTGCGGCTGGCCATCTCGTCGGCCACCGCCATCAGGTCGGCGCCGTCCTGGGCCAGCAAGGCGTCCAGCAGGCGCACCAGGTAGGACTGGTCGAGCGCGCCCAGCATGCCCTGCACCGCGTCCAGGGTCACCTGGCCGGCGGCATAGGCGATCGCCTGGTCGGTCAGCGACAGCGCATCGCGCATCGAACCGTGGGCGCCTTGCGCCAGCAGGCGCAGGGCCGGCTGCTCGAAGGTGACGCCTTCCTGGCCGAGGATGTTCTCGAGGTGGCCGACGATGTGGCCGGGCGGCATCTGCTTGAGGTTGAACTGGAGGCAGCGCGACAGCACCGTGACCGGGATCTTCTGGGGGTCGGTGGTCGCGAGGATGAACTTGACGTGCGGCGGCGGTTCTTCCAGCGTCTTGAGCATCGAATTGAAGGCGTGGTTGGTGAGCATGTGCACCTCGTCGATCATATAGACCTTGAAGCGCGCATTGCTCGGCGCGTACACCGCCTGCTCCAGCAGCTGGGCCATCTCGTCCACGCCGCGGTTCGAGGCCGCATCCATCTCGATGTAGTCGACGAAGCGCCCGGCATCGATCGCGCGGCAGGCTTCGCACACGCCGCAGGGCTCGGCCGTGATCGATCCCTGCCCGTCAGGGCCCACGCAGTTGAGCGACTTGGCCAGGATACGCGACAGCGTCGTCTTGCCGACTCCGCGCGTGCCCGTGAACAGGTAGGCGTGGTGCAGGCGGCCCGTTTTCAACGCATGGGTCAGTGCACGGACGACGTGCTCCTGGCCGACCAGCGTTTCGAAGTTCTTGGGACGGTATTTGCGGGCGAGGACTTGATAGGACATACCCGGATTTTACCGCAGTTGGCGGCCGGGGCGAACAATCCGAGGCATGCCTGTCAACGAGGCGGATTCTTACGGGCGTGATGGAACAGCCGCGCTGCCGTGGGTCGTTCAAACAAGGGGGAATGTACAACAGGGAGAGAATAAGGAGGCGAGCCTGATCTGCGGCACTTGCGGTGAACGGCTTTGGCTGCTTCGTTCCCGACCTGACCAGGTAAACCATGCCACAATGCGCAGGGGCCCGCCAGCGACCATTATACCCCATGGTCGGCGTTGTGGGAAATGATCGGCAAGCCTGGGTCCCGGCCTGCGCCGGGACGACGGCTAGATAAGTATAAGGTCGTCGCTCCGGCGAAGGCCGGAGCCCAATCCTGCGCGCGGCCTCTTATATTCCCAGCTGCCCCCACAGGCCATCGATCCGCGCCTTCACTTCAGGCGTCATCTCGATCGGCGTGCCCCACTCGCGGTTGGTCTCGCCCGGCCATTTATTGGTCGCGTCGATCCCCATCTTGCTGCCCAGCCCGCTGATCGGCGAAGCGAAGTCGAGGTAGTCGATCGGGGTGTTGTCGACCATGACCGTGTCGCGGGTCGGATCGACCCGGGTCGTGATGGCCCAGATCACCTCTTTCCAGTCGCGCACGTCGACGTCCTCGTCGACCACCACGATGAACTTCGTATACATGAACTGGCGGAGGAAACTCCACACCCCGAACATCACGCGCTTGGCATGGCCGGCGTACTGCTTCTTCATCTGCACCACCGCCATGCGGTAGCTGCAGCCTTCGGGCGGCAGGTAGAAGTCGGTGATCTCGCTGAACTGCTTCTGCAGCAGCGGGATGAAGACCTCGTTCAGCGCCACGCCCAGCACGGCCGGCTCGTCGGGCGGCTTGCCCGTATAGGTCGAGTGATAGATCGGGTCGCGCCGCATCGTGATGCGGTCGATCGTGAACACCGGGAAGCTGTCCTGCTCATTGTAATAGCCGGTGTGGTCGCCATACGGCCCTTCGAGTGCATGCTCGAAGCCGGTCGGGTGGTTCGCGTCCGGGTAGATATGCCCTTCCAGCACGATCTCGGCGGACGCGGGCACGCGCAGCTCGCTGCCGATGGCTTTCGTCAGGACGGTGCGCTGGCCGCGCAGCAGGCCGGCGAACTGGTACTCGGACAGGCTGTCCGGCACCGGCGTGACGGCGCCCAGGATGGTGGCCGGGTCGGCGCCCAGCGCCACCGCCACCGGATAGGGCTTGCCCGGATTGGCCAGCGCATGCTCGCGGAAGTCGAGCGCGCCGCCGCGGTGGGCCAGCCAGCGCATGATCACCTTGTTCGGCCCCAGCACCTGCTGGCGGTAGATGCCCAGGTTCTGGCGCTTCTTGTTCGGCCCCTTGGTAATCACCAGGCCCCAGGTAATCAGGGGTGCGATGTCGCCCGGCCAGCAGTGCTGGATCGGGAGCTTGCCCAGGTCGACGTCCTGCCCTTCCCAGACGATGTCCTGGCAGGGCGCGCCGCGCACTTCTTTAGGTGCCATGTCCCACACCGCTTTCACGAGCGAACCCAGGCCCATGATGTCCTTGAAGCCCTTGGGCGGCTCCGGCTCCTTCAGGCGCGCCAGCACGTGGCCGATGTTGCGCAGTTCGCCGAGGTTCTCGGCGCCCATGCCCAGCGCCACCCGGCGCGGGGTGCCGAACAGGTTGCCCAGTACGGGAATCGTATGCCCTGTCGGCTTTTCGAACAGCAGCGCCGGACCCGCCGCACGCAGGGTCCGGTCGCAAATCTCCGTCATTTCGAGGTGGGGCGACACCGGTACGCCAACGTGCTTGAGCTCGCCCATCCGCTCGAGCTGAGCCATAAAGTCCCGCAAATCTGAATATTTCATCAAGTTTTGATCGTTATCTCGTCAATAGAAGGTGGTTCAAGGCACCATGCCAAGTAGCTGATTTTGCAAGGGTTTTAAAAATTTCGGCTTGGCAATCAGAACTAAAAGTAATAAGAGCGGATCGTGCTAGGGTTGACTTGGTATAAAGGAGCCACTAGAATCCGTCCTACTTGATGAGGCAGGCAAGTCTTTCTGACATGATTTTAGCTGTTCTCATGCATTCACGGGGTCGGGGCCCCACATGACATTTTGAGGAGTGTTTTCACAGGGCGTCTGCCCTACCCCCCGAGACAGTTGTTGAGCCACTGGTTCTACCCGCCTGGGTTTTTAGCAGCCAGCTGAAGCAAAGCAATGACGGCGTTAGTCGGCCGCGACGCGGCGACCTACGATATTTCTGATGCACGGCACAGTCCGACACCGCGCTTAGGCGCTGTGACAGGAGCTCTTTTTGCCGCGACAAAGGGGAATTCGATGATCCATCGTTTCATCACGAACGCAAGGTTCGTGCAATCCATGGCCAGTCAGCCAGTCACATGGTCTTCCATGGGCAAAGCGGCACGCGGTTTTGCAAATACCGCACGCAACACCCTGACCGTATTCGGTCTTTCCGCAATCGCCATGCTGGCGCTGCTGTACACCAACGAAGACGTCGCCAAGCGCGTCTCCGACGTGCTGGATCCCCAGCCTGAGATCGTCGCCGTCGCCCCTAGCGCGCCTGCGGCTGCAATCATGCCGGTCGCCCTGAGCGAGGCGGTGGAAACCGGTCATGCCGACACCCACCACCTCGGCAACAGCAAGCAGCAGCAGTGGGTTACCTCCTGGCTGAGCAAGCGCTACCGCGTCGCCAGCGATGCCGCCAACATGCTGGTCTCGACCGCCTACATGACGGCGCACGAGGTCAAGCTGGACCCGCTCCTGATCCTCGCCGTGATGGCGATCGAATCCGGCTTGAACCCCTTCGCCGAGAGCCCGATGGGCGCGAAGGGTTTGATGCAGGTCATGGCCAAGGTGCACCATGACAAGTTCGAGGAAGTCGGCGGCCAGCAGGCGGCCCTGAATCCGGTCGCCAACATCAAGGTCGGCGCCCTGATCCTGAAGGACTACGTCAAGCGTACCGGTTCGGTCGAAGGCGGCCTCAAGACCTACGTCGGCGCCGCCGACATGGAGAGCGATTCGGGCTACGGTGCGAAAGTGCTGGCCGAATACAAGCGCCTGAAGCAGGTGGCGCGCGGCCAGAAGGTGCCGACCACCACGCGGCCGCCAGCTCCTGCGCCGATCATGGTCAAGCAGGAACCGGGCGCGAAGCCGGACGCTCCGGCACCGGCGCCGGCTGCTGCCGAGAACCACGGCCCGGAAACGCTGGCCACGCTGTAAGCCAGCAGAACACACTCCTCACGGCCACCGCTTGACGGTGGCTTTTTCTTTCTGGCTCTTGCCGCTGAACCCATGAAGCAAGACATGACGATTGCCCTCGCCGACCCGGCAGGCCCGGAAGCGCAAGCCTGCCTGGCCCGGTATGTCGAGGAGTTGCAGCGGAGGTTAGACATCGGCTTCGACCCGGCGGCCAGCGTCTCGGCCAATCCGGAGGAGCTGGTGCCGCCTTCCGGCTACTTCCTGATCGTGCGCCTGGACGGCGAGGCGGTGGCCTGCGGCGCGCTCAAGCTGCAGGGTCAGGGCGTCGGCGAGCTGAAACGGATGTGGGTGGCGCCGCAGGCGCGCGGCAAGGGTATCGCGGGCAGGCTCCTGGCGGCGCTGGAAGCGCAGGCGCTGGCGGCCGGAGTGCAGGTGCTGCGGCTGGATACGAGCCGGCACCTGCCGGAGGCGCATGCGCTGTATGTCAAGAATGGCTACGTCGAGATCGCGCCGTACAACGACAATCCCTACGCCGACCACTGGTTCGAGAAGCGGGTTGCGTAGCGTGGGCGGCTTGTCCGCCCACGCGTCCAGATCTTGCGAGCGGGCCTGCGGGTGCGGTTCGAACGCGTGGGCGGAGGACCGCCCACCCCACGAAAAAAGCCACCGGGCGGTGCCACGGTGGCTTGTCTGATACGCTATCTATATACAGCAGCTGCGAATCAGCGCTTCGCGTCCGCCCCGACTTCGTCCGGACGCAGGGAGCCGGCCAGCTTGTCGAGCACGCCGTTGACGTACTTGTGGCCATCGATGCCGCCGAAGGACTTGGTCAGCTCGACCGCTTCGTTGATCACGACGCGGTAGGGGACCTCCGGGTGGTTCTTCAGCTCGTAGGCGCCCATCAGCAGCACGCCGTGTTCGATCGGCGACAGCTCGGCGATGCTGCGGTCGATCAGCGGGGAGATGACTTCGCGCAGCTCGACCGAGGTCGCGATGGTGCCGTTCAGCAGGTCGTTGAAGAACTCGCCGTCGGCCTTTTCGAAGCCGTGGGCGCCGCGGATGTTGGTCACGACGGTGCGGGCCGGCTCATTGTTGAGCAGCCATTGGTACAGGCCCTGCAGCGCGAACTCGCGCGCGCGGTGGCGCGGCGTGCGGTTCTTGCTCGGGTTGGCGTGGGTGGTCTTGTCGGTCATTCTTTTCTATTCCTTTTATTCTTCTTCGGCCTGCAGTTCTTCCAGCGCGAACAGCAGGTTCGACATCTCGACCGCCACGCGCGCCGCGTCGGCGCCCTTCTCTGCCATGCGCGCTTCGGCCTGCTCGTCGTTCTCGGTGGTGAGAATCGCGTTGGCGATCGGCATGCCGTAGTCCAGGCCGATGCGGGTGATGCCGGCGCCGGATTCGTTCGAGACCAGCTCGAAATGGTAGGTTTCGCCGCGGATCACGGCGCCCAGCGCGATCAGCGCGTCGAACTGCTGGGTCTCGGCCAGCTTCTGCAGCGCCAGCGGCGCTTCCAGGGCGCCCGGCACCGTGATGTGGAGGATGTCCTCGTCGGCCACGCCCAGGCGCTTGAGTTCGGCCAGGCAGGACGACAGCAGGCCGTGGCCGATGTCGGCGTTGAAGCGGGCCTGCACGATCCCGATGCGCAGGCCTTCGCCCGCCAGATTGCTTTCAAAAGTTGGTACCGTCATGGCTGGCCTCTTCTTTGTATGTGTCTATATAGTAGTGTGTGTTGGATCGGGGGCGCGCGCCGTTCTTCAGGCGGCCGGCTGCGGTAGGTAGCCCGTCACTTCCAGGTCGAAGCCCGTCATCGACGGCATCTTGCGCGGATTGGCCAGCAGCTGCATCTTGCCGACGCCCAGGTTGCGCAGGATCTGCGCGCCGATGCCGTAGGTACGCAGGTCCATCGACGCCGCGCGGGCGCTCCTCGGGCCGGTGTCGCGCGGGGCGAACTGGGCGAACAGCTGGTCGGCCGTTTCGCCGGCATTGAGCAGCACGATCACGCCGTTGTCGCTGGCCTGGATCGCCTTCATGGCCGAAGCCAGGTCCCAGGAGTGGGTGCTGGCGCAGTTGCCCAGCACGTCCAGCAGCGACACCGGCTGGTGCACGCGCACCAGGGCTTCCTTCTCGTGCGACGGCTCGCCGTGCACCAGGGCCAGGTGGGCCGAGCCGCTCGGCTTGTCGCGGTAGGCGACCAGGCGGAAGTCGCCGTGCACGGTATGCAGCGGGCGCTCGGCCACGCGCTCGACCAGGCTTTCGTTCTGGCTGCGGTAGTGGATCAGGTCGGCGATGGTGCCGATCTTGAGATTGTGTTCTTTTGCGAACTCGATCAGGTCCGGCAGGCGCGCCATGGTGCCGTCTTCCTTGATGATCTCGCAGATGACCGAGGCCGGGGTCAGGCCCGCCATCGCGGTCAGGTCGCAGCCGGCCTCGGTATGCCCGGCGCGCATCAGCACGCCGCCGTTCTGGGCGCGCAGCGGGAAGATGTGGCCCGGCTGCACCAGGTCGTCCGGGGTCGTGCCCTTGTTCACGGCCACCTGGATGGTGCGCGCGCGGTCGGCCGCCGAAATGCCGGTGGTCACGCCCTCCGCCGCCTCGATCGAGACCGTGAAGTTGGTGCCGAAGGAGGTGCCGTTCTTCGAGGTCATCATCGGCAGCGCCAGCTCGTCGCAGCGCTCTTCGGTAAGCGTCAGGCAGACCAGGCCGCGCGCGTGGCGGATCATGAAGTTGATCGCTTCCGGGGTGACGAAGTCAGCGGCAAGCACCAGGTCGCCTTCGTTTTCGCGGTCTTCCTCGTCGACGAGAATGACCATGCGCCCTGCGCGCAGTTCGGCAACGATTTCCTCGGTGCTGGAAATAGACATACGGATTCCTCGGGGTTTTGCGTAATCCGCTATTTTAAAGGATTTACCGGCGTTCAAGCGGAAGCCGGTGCGATCCAGCCAAGCACGGCGCTGACCTTTCGTCAATACTTGTTGCTTTGGAGCAACATATAAGAATTGGCGTACATTTGTTCACACATAATTGTTAAGCTCCTCCTTCCCGCACGCAACGATGCGGCGTGTTTACGCTTGACTCGATTATGATAAAGACATTGCGGCCGGCGCGGCTGCCGAGGCCTTTGCCCGGCGCTCCCCGGCCATTCTTTGGAGTTGCCATGGCGGTAGTTCCTCAATCCAGCGGCCCTTCTGCAATATGTACGGAAGGGCGGCACTGATGGCCACGATCCTGATCGTCGACGATCGGCCGAGCAATCGCGTCTTCCTGAACGCGTTGCTCGGCTATACCGGCCATCGCCTGCTGGAAGCGGAAGACGGCGCCCAGGCCCTGGCGCTGGTGCGCAGCCAGCGGCCGGAACTGGTGATCACCGACATCCTGATGCCCGTCATGGACGGCTACGAGCTGGTCCAGAGAATACGCAGCGACCCGGAGCTGCACGCCACCCGCATCATCTTCTTCTCGGCCGTCTACGCCGAGCGCGAAACCCAGGCGATGGCGGCGCGCTGCGGCGTCGCCACCGTGCTGCCCAAGCCGGCCGACGCGCACCAGATCCTCGAAGCCGTCAACGCCGAACTGGGCGGCGCCGAACCCGTGCCGCCGCCGCAGGCCGAGAGCGCCGGGCGCGAACGCGCCCTGCCCTTCGACCTGTGCGCCCGCCTCGGCGAACTCGAGCGCATGTGCCTGGCCCTGATCGGCGAACGCCGCGTCGAGACCCTGGCCGCCTCCTTCCTCGACGCCGCGCGCCGCGTCCTGCACGCCGACTATGCGGCCCTGTGCCTGATCGACCGCAACGAGCGCCACGTGCGCCACCTCGACGCCTGGTCGCTCGAGACCGGCCTGTTCGAAGACCACGCGCGCGATGAGTCGCGCCTGCCGGGGGTGCTGCTGCGCGCCCGCGCGCCGCTGCGGCTCGGCGAGGGCGACCCGCTGCTGGCCACCCTGCCGCCCCGCCACCCCGGGGTCGGCAGCTTCCTCGGCCTGCAGGTGCACGATCTGCAGCATCCGCACGGCTGGCTGTATTGCGCCCGCCATCCCGGCGCCCCAGACTTCACCGAGGAAGAAGAACGCTGGGCCACGGCCCTGGCCGCCCAGCTGGCGGTCGCCTACGAGAACCTGAACCTGTACGACGTGGTGCAGCGCCATGCCTCCCAGCTGCAGCTCGAGGCCTTGGCGCGCGCCGATGCCGACGCCGCCCTGCGCGCG
>Ga0209023_10002434_pt1 | contig 23231 bp, 23 predicted proteins | sample LakOneMetagenome_FD_187468 | JGI IMG/M metagenome (GOLD analysis project Ga0209023, IMG submission 187468) | Freshwater and sediment microbial communities from Lake Erie, Canada (SPAdes) (version 2) | ecosystem: Environmental > Aquatic > Freshwater > Lentic | place: Lake Erie, Canada... | reverse complement strand
CAGCCGCCTGGCCGGCCCATCGCCTGGCCGGCCAGCAGGTCACACGTTCAGGCGGTAGCCGCGTTTCACGACGGTGGCGACCAGGCCGGGAACCCCGAGGGTCTGCCGCAGTCGACTGAGGGATACCTCCATGGCGTGGTCGTCGCTCGGGCCGGGCAACGCACGGGTGAGGTCTTCCCGGGAGACGACGGCGCCTCCAGCGGCCATGAGCGCGCGCATGATGGCCAGAGCCGTCGGCGGCAGCGGAATGTGGTCGTCACCGACGTGCAGCACCGATCCGTGCAGCGCGATCGGCCCGTTCAGGGTATCGACCCGCACAACGGCGTTGTGTTCGAGATGTTCACACACCAGCCGGATGAGCGCACCCATCCGAAAACGCGTGGGCTGAATCGGGACGATGCCGGCGGATTCGAGGGGCGCCGCAGTGACGGGGCCGACGGCCCCGGCAACGACCTGGGTCTGCAGCGCGGCAACGAGTTCGGGGTAGAGCCCCATGCCCTCAGCGGCCCCGAAGAGGGCATGCACCGCGGGTGCGCTCGTGAAGGTGACGCAGTCGAGTTGCCGCGCGCAGATCGCCTCCACCAGTTTGTACACCCGCTCGTCGGTGTCGTCCACGGCGATCCAGCGGTACGGCGCCACGATCAGCACGCTTGTGTGCACCGCGCGCAGGCGGTCGAGCTGAGCCTCATCGGTGAAGCCGTGCACCTGGACACCGATGGTGAGTCCCGGTGGAAACTCTGCCAAGACCTTGGTGACGAGCGAGGCGGTTGTCTCCGAGTCACTCATCCCCGAGTCGTTAAGCCCGGTCGCGCGAATACCGCCACGGGCCTTAGGGCCGCGAACGAGGATCTTCGTGTCCGCGAGGGCTTCGGTGAGTGCGTGACCGAGCCCCTCCGCTTCGGCCACCTCGAACCACCGACGGATGCCGTAAGCCGTGGTGGCGAGAAGCACATCTGGTCGGGCAATGATCATGGCCCGGGTGTCCGCAAGCAGCGGGCCGTCCTGTTGGGAGTGCGCCATGCGCAGGGTCGGTGCGTGAACCACCCGGGCGCCGCGGCGCTCAAAGGCTTCGATCAGGTCACTGGACCGGCGGTCACTCGTAACGCCGATTCGAAACCCATCCAGCTGGTCGGGCTCGAACGCCGGGCTGGCCAATTCGGATGGTTCGGCCGGACCGGCTTTGGCGGAATGCGTGGCACCGACGGCCGCTGTTCCGGCCGCCGGGCGGGTTGCCGGGTGGGTTTTCGGGTCCACGGGACGCTCACCGTGCGCGCGGTCGGAGCCGTGCGCGCCGCTCGTGGTGGTGGTCATCAGGAGACGGTCGCGAACTCGCCGGCGCGGCCCAGAAGCTGCTCGGCACTGCTGTCGCCGGTGTACGCGAGGCGCACGACCTCACCGATCACCAGCACGGCGGGAGACGCGACGCTTGCCCGCGCCGCTTCACCGAGGACAGTGCCGAGCCGGGCAATGGTCGTGCGCTGGGTGTCGCTGAAGCCCCGCTCGATAATCGCGACCGGCATCCGGCTTGTCATCCCGTGTCGCAGCAGGCCCTGAGTGAGGGTGGGCAGCGTGCCAACGCCCATCAGCACCACAAGGGTACTGCCGAGGAGTACCAGCCCCTCGAGCTCCCGTTCGGTGAGAGGCGCGTGGCCGGAAATCACGGTGAACGCGTGGCTCATTCCGCGATGGGTCAGCGGGATGCCGGCGGCGGCCGGGACCGAGATGGCACTGGTCACTCCGGAGATCACGGTCACGGGAATGCCGTGGGCGTGACAGGCGAGCACTTCCTCACTGCCGCGGCCGAAAACGTAGGGATCGCCTCCTTTGAGTCGCACCACTCGCGAACCGTCGAGAGCGTGGGCGACGATGAGCTTTTCGATGTCGCACTGGGAAACAGCGTGATTGCCGGGAAGCTTGCCCACGTCGATCAGACGCGCATGCGGCGCGAGGTCGGCCAGGGCGTCGGTCGGGCCGAGGCGATCGTAGAGCACAACGTCAGCCGCGAGCAGGGCCTGTGCGGCGGCAAGGGTCAGCAGCCCGGCAGCTCCTGGCCCGCCGCCGACGAGGGTCACGCGTCCGGTCGTCCCTGTTTGGGGGGATGTCATGGCTTACTCTCCTCGGATGGGAATACGGCTTCCGCTCAGAATCACCGTACGTGAATTGGCGCGCTCGTCGGGGGTGGCCGGACGTATTTGGTCACGTTCACTCACCAGAACGATGCTCGGATCGGCAACCGTGGGCGCGTTCACAAAGGAACGGAATCGGCGCAGGCGCTCCGGATCGGCGAGGGTGGCGGCCCATTCGTCCTGATAGCTGTCCACATGCGCGGCCATCGCCTCTTCAAGCTCCGCGGCCAGACCGAGCGAGTCGTGGATGACGACATCGCGCACGTGCTCCAGCCCGCCGACGAGGTCCTCCATCCACCGCGCTGTGCGCTGCATACGATCTGCCGTGCGAATGTAGTACATCATGTAGCGGTCAATGTAGCTGATCAGGGTTGCTTCGTCGAGGTCGGTGGCCAGCAACTGGCCGTGGGCGGGCTGGAATCCGCCGTTGCCGCCCACGTACATGTTCCAGCCGTTGTCAGAGGCGATGATGCCCACGTCTTTAGCGCGGGCTTCCGCGCATTCCCGGGCACAGCCGGAGACGCCGAATTTGAACTTATGCGGGGCGCGCAGGCCTCGATAACGCAGCTCGAGCCGGATGGCGAGGCCCACGGCATCCTGCACGCCGAAGCGACACCACGTGGAGCCGACACACGATTTCACATTGCGCAGGGCCTTTCCGTAGGCCTGTCCCGATTCGAAGCCGGCGTCCACGAGGATGCGCCAGATCTCGGGTAATTGCTCGAGGCGCGCACCGAACAGGTCGATGCGCTGGCCACCGGTGATCTTCGTGTAGAGGTCGAAATCGAGGGCGACCTTGGCGATGACGGCCAGCTTGGTCGGGGTGATTTCGCCGCCGGGAATGCGGGGGACGACCGAGTACGTGCCGTCCTTCTGCATGTTGGCCATAGCCCGGTCGTTTGTGTCCTGCAGGGTGCCTCGACCGGCGTCCAGGATGTACGCGGCGTTCTGGCTGGCCAAAATGGAACCGATGGCCGGCTTGCATACGTCGCAGCCCCGGCCCGTCCCGAACCGGGTGAAGATCTCCTCACTCGAGGTGAGAGCGAGCACCCGCACCGACTCGAACAGTTCCTGACGGCTCAATTCGAAGTGCTCGCACAGGGCGTGCGACACGGTCTGCCCGGATGCGGTCAATTCTGCCTCGAGCAGTTTCTTCACGAGCGGAACGCAGGAGCCGCATTGGGTGCCGGCGCGGGTGCAGGACTTCAGCGCGCCCAGTTCCGTGCAGGCATCGGTGTGTTCGTCGCCCTGAACGGCACTTCGCACCGTTCCCACTGTCACCATGTTGCAGGAGCACACGAGCGCGTCGTCGGGAAGCGCGTCGCCGACCGGAGCGTCCGCGCCGGCGGCGGACAGATACGCCGCGGGTTCGCCGCTGAGCTCGCGACCGACCAACGGGCGCAGGAGTGAATACGGGCCGGCATCTCCCACGAAGATGCCGCCGAGCAGCGTCTTGGCATCGTCCGTGACCACGAGCTTCTGGTACAGGCCGCGAGCGGGGTCGGCGTACACGATTTCGAGTGCACCCGGCGTCGTGCCGAGGGCGTCGCCGAAGCTGGCCACATCGACGCCGGAGAGCTTGAGTTTGGTGGCGTCGTCGACGGTGGTGAACAGCGCCTCACCGCCCAGCAGGCGGTCCGCCACCACCTCGGCCATGGCGTTGGCCGGTGCGACCAGGCCCACGCAGCGGTCGCTCCAGCTCGCCACCTCACCGATGGCCCAGATCTTCGGGTCGCTCGTTCGGCAATCGTCCCCGATGGTGACGCCGCCCCGGGTGCCGGTTGCCAGCCCGGCTGCCCGCGCCAATTCGTCCCGCGGGGTGATTCCGATGGCGTAGATCACCATGTCCGCCGCGATGGTGCGACCGTTGCCCAATTGGACACCCACCACGGCGGAGTCATCGGGCGTGCTCAGAATGGTTCGAGCGCGGGTGCCGAGGTGGAGTTCGATGCCCTGGGCCGTGATGAGCCGGCCGAGGGCCTGCCCGCCGCCCTCGTCGAGCTGCGCGGACATGAGCCAGCCGCCGGAGTGCACGATCGCCGCATCCGCGCCGAGCGTGTGGAGGCCGCCCGCCGCTTCGAGCCCCAGAAGGCCGCCGCCGGCCACGACCACCTTCGGTTTGCGCCCGAGCGCTGCCGTGAGCAAGCCGAGTTCCGCCACCAGGGTGTCCACGTCGTCGATCGTGCGGTACACGCGAATATGGGCCGATCCCGGCAGCTCCGGAACGGGGGCGCTGGAGCCGGTGGCCAGTACGAGTTGGTCATAGCCGAAGACATCACCGGACGCCGTCGTCACGGTCTGGGCCGCCCGATCGATGGCGACCGCTCGTTCACCGATGCGCAGTGAAACGTGTTCGGTATCCCAGACGCCGCTCGGCTCCAGCGTGAGGTCGACGGCACCGCCCAGACGCCGGCTGAGTGACACTCGGTCGTAGGGACGGTGGGCTTCCTCGGCCATCACCACGACCGAGAGCGTGCGCTCGGTGTCGCGCGAGTGCAGGGCGTCGGCGAGGCGGTGCGCGGCCGGGCCCCCGCCGATCACGATCACGCGTCGCCGGGCGGCCGGGGGGTGGGAGGTGGTCGAAGCAGTCATCGGCATCCTTTCAGGGCTGGTGCCGAGCGTACGACGAGGCAGTTTCCTCGAGGTGTCCCCGATGTATCGCCGATAGAACAAAACCCCCACAGCGTGCGCGGCGCGATGTGAGGCGGGTTTCACCGCAGCGAAACATGCGCGGCTGCCCGCGGAAATCTGTCGCGCCTAGCGTGGGGGTCACCACACAGAAGCAGGAGCGTGACATGACCATGACAGTCTCTGACACCGCCGTCACCGCCGGTGCCGACGCAGAACACCCCGTTCCGGTCTGGGAGCGTGCCTGCGCGGTAACGGACCTCGAGCCGTCCTGGGGTGAAGCTGCGCTGGTGCGTATGAAGCAGATCGCCCTGTTCCTGCTGTCCCCGTCCGAGGTGTACGCCGTCTGCCACCGCGACCCGCACACCGACGCCTACGTGATGGCCCGCGGAATCGTCGGCTCCAAGGGGGACCGGCCCACCATCGCTTCGCCGCTGCACAAGGAGGTGTACGACCTTGGCACGGGAGAATGCTTCAGCGACCCCGCCCTGTTCCTGCGCACCTTCCAGACGCGCATCGTGGGTGGCTTCATCGAGGTCGCCGTCTAGAATTCAAGGATGCGCATTGATATCGTCACGATTTTTCCCGAGTTCTTCGATGTGCTGGATCTGTCCCTCCTCGGCAAGGCCCGCCAGTCGGGCCTGATCGAGCTCGGCGTGCATAACCTGCGCGACTACACGCACGACCGTCACCGCACGGTCGACGACACTCCCTATGGCGGCGGCGCCGGCATGGTGATGAAGCCGGAGCCCTGGGGCGAAGCCTTCGACGCCGTTCTGGGCGCGGCCACCGAAACAGTGGATGACGTCGCTGCTGCTGCTGAGGTTGCTGAGGTCGACACGGCAGCGGCCGGGCCCGTCATCATCTTTCCCTCGCCCGCCGGTGAGCAATTCACCCAGGCGACCGCTCGCGAGCTATCCCAGGAGTCCCACCTGGTGTTCGGCTGCGGGCGCTATGAAGGCATCGACCAGCGCGTTGTCGACCACTACGCCACCCGCGGTCGCGTGCGGCTGATCAGCCTCGGGGACTACGTGCTCAACGGGGGAGAGGTCGCGGTGATGGCCATGATCGAAGCCGTCGGCCGGCTCATTCCCGGAGTGGTCGGCAACCCGCAGAGCCTGGTCGAGGAGTCGCACGAGGACGGGCTGCTCGAATACCCCAGCTACACCAAGCCCGCCGAGTGGCGAGGCCTGCCCGTGCCTCCGGTACTGCTCAGCGGTAACCACGGCGCCATCGCCGCCTGGCGCCGCGAGCAGCAGCTGGAGCGCACCGCCCGGGTGCGCCCGGACCTGCTTCCGCCTGCACTCTGATCTGACTGAGCGACCCGCCAGCTTTGGCCCCGTGGAGTTTCTGACCCGTCGCATTCTGCCCCTTGACAGGCGCTCAAGGGGCTGAAGGTGTCCTCTCGCGTGTTGGGTGCGGGGGCCTCGGGCTGAAGGAGTCGTCTCCCGCGTGAGGTGGCCGTCAGCCCACAGCGAACGCGTAGGCGTCGTGCAGCCGACGCCGATACTCTGAAGGGGTGTTCATACGCCGCACCCTCTTCCGTTGGCAGTTCCCTGCCGTCATCGTGCTCCCGCTGTGGCTCATGATCGGCTCGTCGATCTTTGGAAGCGGCGGCTGGGCCGTGTTGGGCATCTTCTTTGGTGCCGTGCTGCTCGGCCTTGGCCTATTGGCGGTCAGTGGCCTCATCTTCGCCCGCCGCGAGGTGCGTGAACAGCGCGCCGTGTCGTGGCCCGACGTGGGTGTGCTGGGCCTGTGGCACCTGCTGATCATCGCGCTCGGATTCTCGGAGGACCCCTCGGGCTGGCTGTCGGTTCTCGTCGTCGTGGTCGGCATCGGTGCCTTCTGGTACGCGGTGTGGGCACTGTTCGATGCCGCACGCAAGCGCGTGCGTGCCATGATCGTTCTGCTGGAGGAGACCGCGGCCGGCAACGGGCCCGGCGGCCCGACCATGCCGACCATGCCGACTTTCGGTCGCGCGGTGGACGCCGAGACCATCGTGATCAAGGAAAAACCAACCGACACCCCGTAGGCTGGGCGGGATCGGTGGCGCGATAGCTTTGCGACTCGCCCGGGAATGTGACAGAATAGGCGATTGTGCCGCGGCAAGACTCTGCCACAGGGGAGATGCTACACATCGGCACACTTCTTCCTACCGGTTGCCGGCGAATTGCGTTACGCGTTCCCGGCACAAACCGTGTTCGACCTGTGGCGGATACAGAGAGCGAAAAATAATGCATATTCTCGACTTCGTGGATGCACCTTCCCTCAAGAAGGACATCCCCGCGTTCCGTGCCGGCGACACCGTCAAGGTTCACGTAAACATCATTGAAGGTACCCGCTCTCGCATCCAGGTCTTCCAGGGCATCGTCATCGGCCGTTCCGGCGAAGGCGTGCGCGAGACGTTCTGCGTTCGTAAGGTCAGCTTCCAGATCGGCGTCGAGCGTACCTTCCCGGTTCACTCCCCGGTCATCGACCACATCGAGGTCGTCACTCGCGGAGACGTTCGCCGCGCGAAGCTCTACTTCCTGCGCGACCTGCGCGGCAAGAAGGCCAAGATCAAGGAAAAGCGCTAATCCCAACCGATTAGACACGGTTCCACCGGTTTTCCCCCTGAGCTCCCGATCACGTAAACTGATCGGGAGCTCAGGCGGTTTAATGACAGAAGAAGCGGTGCCCTCGCGAACAACTCGCTCGGGCTCATTCCAGGCACAGCCCGGTCAGAAGAAAACCAAGAAGCAGAGCGTCTTGCTGTTCATACGCGACCTCATCATCATTTTCGTGGTTGCTCTGCTCATCTCATTCCTGATCAAGACCTTCCTCGTGCGTTCCTTCTACATTCCCTCCGGTTCGATGGAAAACACCCTCCAGGTGTACGACCGGATCATCGTGAATCAGCTCGAGCCACGATTCATCCCCATCGAACGCGGCGACGTGGTTGTCTTCCGAGATCCCGGCGGATGGCTTCCCCCGCAACAGAGCACCGAGCAGAATCCCCTCATCGCGAGCGTGGACTGGGTGCTCTCCGTCGTGGGCCTGTCCGCGCCGGACAGCAACGACCACCTGATCAAGCGCGTCATCGGGCTTCCCGGCGACCACGTGGCCTGCTGCAACGCCCTCGGACAAATGACCGTCAACGGGGTTCCGCTCGCCGAACCCTACGTGCTGCTGCCGACCGGGGAAACGTCGGTTTCCAAGGATGACTTCGACATCGTCGTTCCACCCGACTCGCTCTGGGTGATGGGCGACAATCGCTACAACTCGAAGGACTCCCGCTATAACGGGGAGACTCCCGGCAAGGGCTACGTGCCGATCGAAAACGTCGTCGGCCGTGCACTCGTGGTCAGCTGGCCCCTCGCGCGTTGGTCCTGGCTCGACGACTACCCCGAGGTCTTCCGGGGCGTCGAAGACGCGGCACAGTAGGTGGCCGTCTCTGACCCTCACCTCGACGTGGAATCGGCCTTGCTGACCGCCGGCGCACGGTTCGTGATCGGCTGTGATGAGGTTGGACGCGGCGCTCTGGCCGGCCCCGTCGGCGTGGGCTTCGTGGCAATCGACACCAGCGTCACCCCCATTCCGGCCGGGCTACGCGACTCCAAAATGCTCAGTCAACCCAAGCGAGAGCTGCTCGCGCCACTCGCCAGTGCCTGGGCGGCGCATTCGGCGGTCGGTCTCGCTTCCGCCGCGGAAATCGACGAACTCGGCATCATTGCCTGTTTGGGCTTGGCTGGAAAGCGGGCCCTCGCCGAGCTCTATGCGGCCGGCGTGGACGTCGCGGGCAGCGTCGTGCTGCTCGATGGCAGTGACGACTGGCTCAACAAGGCGCTGAAGACCCCGCTGCGGGTGGTGACCCGGGTCAAGGCCGACCGCGATTGCGGTTCGGTGGCCGCGGCATCCGTGATCGCCAAGGTGCACCGGGATCGACTGATGATCGAAGCGGATGCCGAACTCCCCGGTTACGGCTGGTCGGGGAACAAGGGCTACGGGAGCGCCGAACACATGAGCGCGATCGGGCGGCTCGGGCCCACCCCCCTACACCGCAAATCATGGCTTAAGATCTCGGCGTAGGATTGGCTCACCATGGAAGAAGACGAGTTTGAGGACTACGACCGCGAGGTCGAGTTGGCCCTGTACCGCGAGTATCGAGACGTGGTCGGCCAGTTCCAGTACGTTGTGGAGACGGAGCGTCGCTTTTATCTGGCGAACGAAGTCGATTTGGTGCGTCGCGACACAGAGCACGATTTCTACTTCGAGCTGACCATGAAAGACGTGTGGGTGTGGGATGTGTACCGCTCCGACCGTTTCGTGAAGTCGGTTCGCGTCCTTACCTTCAAAGACGTCAACGTGGAAGAACTCGCCTCCAAGGAATTCGAGCTGCCGAAGGAACTGGCGCTCGACGAGTAAACACTTCCGTCCCACTCGCACGGCGGAAAACCAACGACGGTTTAGGAAAGCAGCCTGTGAATCAGCCAACAGATCATGCCCGGAACATGTGGATCGATCGGGAGGCGCTCGCTGAAGCGATGATTCCGCTGATCGGCCGCCTCTATCGTGACAACAACGTGGTGACGAGCGTGTACGGCCGTGGCCTGATCAACAAGTCGGTGATCGGCCTGTTGAAGGCCCACCGGTTCGCCCGGCACATTGCGGATGTCGAGTTGCCGCTCGAGGAGACGCTGCCGGTTCTGCAGACCCTGCTGCGTCTCAACCTGGGCGCGGCCTCGATCGACCTCGCGCGGCTTGCGACCGCCTACCGAGCTGCGGCCGGTCAGCTCTCCCTGGAAGAATTCCTCCGCGTTGAACTGGCGGAGGTCGTCGACCGGCACGGCCTCGATGAGCGCACGAGCACTGATGTCGTTCTGTACGGCTTCGGCCGAATCGGACGGCTCCTCGCCCGGATCCTGATCGAACATGCCGGGGGCGGCCAGGGCCTGCGCCTGCGCGCCATCGTGGTGCGCAAGGGATCTGCCAATGACATCGTGAAGCGCGCCAGCCTGTTACGACGTGATTCCGTGCACGGTCCCTTCGAGGGCACGATCACCGTCGATGAGGAGAACAACACCATCCTCGCCAACGGCACGTTGATCCAGGTGATCTACTCGAGCGATCCGGCATCCGTTGACTACACCGAGTACGGGATCCACAATGCCGTGGTGGTCGATAACACCGGGCGCTGGCGCGACGCCGAGGGCCTGTCTCAGCACCTGAAGTGCCCCGGGGTCGCCCGGGTGCTCCTCACCGCACCGGGCAAGGGGGCGCTGAAGAACATCGTGCACGGCATCAATCACTCCATGATCACCGACGAAGACCTGATCGTCACCGCGGCCTCCTGCACCACGAACGCGATCACGCCCGTGTTGAAGGCCATCAATGACCGCTTCGGCATTATCGACGGGCACGTCGAGACCGTGCACTCATTCACGAATGATCAGAACCTGATAGACAACTTCCATTCCGGTGACCGCCGTGGACGTTCGGCCGCCCTCAACATGGTGATCACGGAGACCGGAGCGGCCAAGGCCGTGGCGAAGGCCCTGCCGGAACTCACCGGCAAGCTCACCGGAAACGCGATCCGCGTACCCACGCCGGACGTGTCGATGGCGATCCTCAACCTCACGTTGGAGAAGGGCACCGACAAGGACGAGGTCAACACCTACCTGCGCAACATGTCGTTGCACTCCGCCCTGCACAAGCAAATCGATTACATCGACTCGCCCGAGGTCGTTTCGAGCGACTTCCTCGGCTCACGCCGGGCCGGCATCGTCGACGGGCTCGCCACGATCGCCACCGGCAACAGGGTGATTCTCTACGTCTGGTACGACAACGAATTCGGCTACAGCTGCCAGGTCATCAGAGTGCTTGAGGAGATGGCGGGCGTGCAGGCGCCGGCCTATCCCAACGCCGTGACCGAGCAACTCGAAGCCATGCTGTGACCCAGATCCGTCGGGCACGCGGCGTCAGCGGGGTTCGCAGATGACCACGGGGATGTCCCGGCTGGTCTTCGTCTGGTACGCCGCGTATCCGGAATAGGCGGCCACGATCCGGGGCCAAAGTTCTACTTTTTCGCTCGGGGTGGCCGTTCGTGCCCGCATCGGAAACGTCGTGCCGCGGATCGTGAGTTCCACGTCCGGGTGCGCGACGAGATTCAGGTACCAATTGGGATTGCGATCATCGCCGCCCTTGGACGCCACGAGCACGTAGCGGCCGTCGCCGTGCACGGGCGCGGTCAGCATCGTCGAACGCCATTCACCGCTGGAACGCCCGATGGTGTGCAATTCAACGGCCGGCATCGGTCCGATCGTCCATCCCAGCCGACCGCCCGACACCGCGAGCAGAGTGCGGTGGAACCCATTCATGATGCGCATGCCGAAGTCAACCGTGGTGTCCCGAAGAGTCATGTGCCGAGCGTACGCCGCCTGTGGCGGGTGAGCGCAGATATCGCGGACGTTCCGGCGGGATAGGTTGGAAGGCATGACCACAGCAACGATGCTCAGTGCAATCCTTCGCGACGCCGGCGGGCCACGGCCCTACGCCGTGAGCGCCCCGCTCACCATCGAACGGATTCCGGTGCCCTCCCCGCGAGCCGGGGAGGTGCTGGTGAAGATCGAACGTGCAAGCCTGTGCCACTCGGACCTGTCCGTGATCGACGGCTCCCGCATCCGCCCCTTGCCGATGGCGCTTGGACACGAGGCGGCCGGAACCGTCGCAGCGGTGGGCGCGGGAATCGACGACATGACAGAGGGCGACCACGTGGTGCTGGTGTTCGTGCCGAGTTGCGGGGACTGCCGGGCCTGCCGGGCCGGCCGCCCCGCCCTCTGCCACCGCGGCGCGGCCGTGAACAACACCGGGGACCTGCTGCACGGCGACGCGGCCCTGCGAACCGAAGCGGGCGAACGCATCAACCACCACCTCGGAGTGTCAGCCTTCTCGCAGTACGCCGTGGTCGCGCGCGAATCGGTGGTCGTGATCGAGCCGGATGTACCCTTCGACGTGGCCGCCATGTTCGGCTGCGCCGCTTTGACCGGCATCGGGGCCGTGCTCAACACCGGTCAGCTTTCCACCGATCAGTCCGTGATTGTTTTCGGCCTGGGCGCGGTGGGGCTAATGAGTGTGATGGCGGCCGCGCAGGTGGCCGGCACGACCGTGATCGCCATTGATCCGTTGCCCGAGAAGCAGCAGCTCGCGCTGCGCTGCGGGGCCACCGTAGCCGGCTCCCCAGAGCAGGCGGCTGATCTGGTGGCCGAGTACGCCGGAGACGGCGTCGACCTGGCGATCGAAGCCGTGGGAAATTCACGGGTCATGGAGTCCTGCCTCAGCCTCCTCACCCGAGGCGGAGCTCTGGTCTCCGTCGGGCTGCCACACCCCGAACAGGTGATCACGACCTCGGCCCTGCAGTTCGCCGGCATGGGCCGACGGCTGCTCGGTAGTTACATGGGCGACTCGGTGCCCAGTCGCGACATCCCCGCCTACCTCGACTTGTGGCGAGCGGGCACCCTCCCGGTCGAACTACTGCACACCGACACCCGGCCGCTCAGCGACCTCAACGAGAGCCTCGACGCACTCGCCGAGGGGCGTGTCGTGCGACGGCTCTTCACCCTGGCCTGACGCGACTCGCCGAGATCCGAAAGCTGCCGGTCGAGCCATCGCCCTGAACGCAGCGCTACCCGGTGTGGGTGCACGGCCGGTTTACGGTTCGACGTCGACCCATTCGTGTCCGTTCGCCGCCAGGCCGGCGCCGCCGGCCGTGACGTGGGCGACGATCTCGGCCAACCGAGCGGCGTCGTCATCGGCGATGCGCAGCACCGCCTCTTGCCCATAATCCGTGCCCAGGATGAGCACGCCGCGTTGGCGTAACTCTGCCTCGATCCGACCGGCATCCGCGTGGGGGAGCGCGAGCGAGAACAGTTCGCGGCGTTCGCGCGCCACGACCAGCCCGAGGGCCTCGGCTTGATCGATGACGCTCAGCACAGCATCGGAGTAGGCCCGCACGAGTCCGCCGGCACCGAGAAGGGTGCCGCCGAAGTATCGGGTGACCACGGCCACGCAGTCGACGAAACCGCGCCCGGACAGTGCCTCGAGCATGGGCCGACCCGCGGTTCCCGAGGGTTCACCGTCGTCATTCGAACGCCGTACCTGATCGGGAGCGCCCGTGGGCCCGAGCACGAACGCTGAGCAGTGGTGGCGAGCGCCGTAGTGTTCCTTGCGCGCATCATCGATCGTCGCACGCGCGGCATCCTCTGTTTCCGTTCTGACCAGACGGCAGAGGAATCGGGATCGTTTCACGTCGATCTCACCGTCCACCCGGCTGCCGACGACGCCGCGCACAGTGAGATCAGCCATAACCCCAGTCTCGCGCACCCGGGCACCGGTGGCGCACCGGCGAAAGTGTGCAAGTGGGGATGACGTTGTCCTACCACATAACGCCGTCTCAAACGGGTATGGTCGCTGCCATTGACGACGTGAGCGCCAGCGTGGATCATCAGTCGCACCCGCCTCTGGTTCGCGTGCAACCGCACGCGCGTGGGGACCACCGGCGTGACGGGTTGTCCTCCCGGGGGCTCATATGGAGGTTCAGATGCGACGACTAATGAGTTTTCGTCTTGCGGCAATCGGCACCGCGCTGGCGTGCGCGCTGGCGCTTGTTCCCCTGGCTCCGGCATCGGCGCATAATGCCCCGCCTGCCCGGTCCCACGATACGTATTTGGCGCTCGGTGACTCGGTGCCGTTTGGATACAACCCCCTGCTGGTGACGCCCGGAGTCAAACCCCGAGTGTTCGTGGGATATCCGGAGTTGCTGGCCAAGGGATCGCGGCCAAAAGTGAAAGTGACCAACGCCAGCTGTCCCGGTGAAACCAGCACCAGCCTGATCACCGGTGTGCGGCCCGATCACGGTTGCCAGAACTATCGCGAGTACATCGGCGCACTGCACACGAAGTATGCCGGCAGCCAGTTGGCCTACGCGAAGAAGTACCTGGCCGATAACCCGCGCACCGACCTTGTCTCGGTGATGATCGGGGCGAACGATGCGCTCACGCTGCAGGACGACTGCGTCAGGGCCGGTGGGGATGTCCAAGGCTGCATCACGAACGGGCTGGGAACCGTTCTCAGTACATTGCAGGCCAATCTCACCACCATCTACTCCGGACTGCGGGCGCAGGGTTACGATGGTGACTTCGTGGCTGTAACGTACTACTCGACCGACTACCGCAATCAAACCGTCACCGGATCGATCGCGGCCATCGATTCCGTTCTCGCCGGGGTGACAAAGGCATTCGGAGGCACCGTCGCCGACGGCTTCACCACCTTTGCCGCAGCGGCCGCTGCCTCCGGTGGCGACACCTGCGCCGCCGGGCTGCTGATCCGTTTAACAGCGACGACGTGCGACATTCATCCCTCGCCAACGGGAGCGGCCCTACTCGCGTCCGCCGTTGACGCGGCACGGGACTGACGCTGACGTCGAGTGACCCGGCTGACGGGTCCGGCTGCTGATCGGTTCCGGACACGTCTGACGTTGGAAAACACCCGCAGGGTGCGCGGCGTCGCAGCTTGATGCGGCGCCGTGGCCTCGGTGAAACACGCGGCACGGCCGGTGGGAGCACCGACTGATACCTTTTTTGGATGACTCCCCGCGCAGCATCCGTGTCACCCCGTGCCGTCGTCGACACGGCCCTTGACCTGACGAACGTCATCGACGGCCACAACGACTGGGCCTGGGAGTGCCGGGCCAATCGCGACCACTCGGTGGAAGGCCTCGAGGCCGGACTCGCCACCGATACCGACATCGCACGGCTCCGAACAGGCCGCGTGGGGGCGCAATTCTGGTCGGTGTACGTGAGTGACGAGCTCTCCGGTGCCGACGCCGTGCAGGCCACCCTTGAGCAAGTCGACTGGGTGCACCGGCTGATCGCCCGGTACCCGCAGGCGTTCGCCCTGGCCCGCACTGCGGCCGACATCGAAGCCGCACGGACGAAGGGGCTCATCGCTTCGCTGCTCGGGGCCGAGGGCGGGCACAGCCTCAACGATTCCCCCGCGGTGCTGCGCATGCTCGCCCGCCTGGGGGTGAGATACCTCACCCTCACGCACGTGCATAATACGTCGTGGGCCGATTCCGCCACGGATGTGTCGGCGCACGACGGCCTGACCGCCCGCGGCGTTGACTACGTACGTGAGCTCAACCGCCTGGGCATGCTCGTTGACCTCTCCCATGTGTCGTCGGCCACGATGCATGCCGCCCTTGACGCGACCGACTCACCCGTGATCTTCAGCCACAGTTGCTGCGGAGCCCTGCACGACCATCCGCGCAACGTACCGGATGACGTGCTCCGGCGCCTCGAGGCCAACGGGGGAATCCTGATGGTCACCTTCGTACCGCAATTCCTCTCCGCGGAATATGCGGCGTGGGCCGAAGGACCCATGTGCGGCCCTGCCCCGGAGGTGACCATCGATGACGTGGCAAACCACGTGGAGCATGCCCGGGCGACGGCGGGCATCCGTCACATCGGCCTCGGGGGAGACTTCGACGGTACGGATGCGTTTCCGATTGGACTCGACGGAGTGGACGGCTACCCGGCGCTGCTCACCGAACTGGCCCGGCGCGGGTGGACTGCCGAGGAGATCGCAGCGCTCGCCGGGCAGAACATGCTGCGAGTGCTGCGTGAGACGGATGCCCGTTTCGAAGCGCCCCTGACGTGCCAGCCTGTCCTGGTGCGCTGAGCGCTTTACTCCTCCCCAGGAGGGAGATCCGCACCGGTATGCACCAAAGTCTGCGACCGCCGGCGCGCTCGCCGGCGGACGGCCAGTGTGATGCCTGGAGGCACTCGTGGCACGCAAGGACGAACTCGGCAGGTACGGCGAAGACTGTGCCGCCCGTTACCTGATCGACGCCGGGTACAGCATCGTGGAACGTAACTGGCGCTGTACCGCCGGCGAGGTGGACCTGATCGCCCTCCACGCGCAACAGGTCGTGTTCGTGGAGGTGAAGACGCGCAGCAGTACGAGTTTTGGGCATCCGTTCGAGGCGATCACCGCCGAGAAGCTCGTGCGCCTGCGTCGCCTCGCCGGACTCTGGTGTGCGCAGGCGCAGGTCTGGCCCGAACACATTCGGGTGGACGCCGTGGCGGTGATTGCCCTGAAAGGCCGTGAACCGCTCATCGAGCACCTTCGGGGCGTGTTCTGATGACTCTCGCGCGCACCCACGCCGTCGCGCTCCTCGGCCTGACCGGTGCGATGGTGGAGGTGGAGGCCGACATCTCCGCGCAGCTGCCGGCCATGATCATCATTGGACTGCCCGATGCCGCACTCTCGCAAGCCACCCAGCGGGTGCGCGCGGCGGCCACAAACTCGGGATGCCCACTGACGAATCACCGGCTCACCATCGCGCTGTCACCGGCGGCGTTGCCCAAGCACGGGGCTGGTTTCGACCTGGCCATTGCCCTCGCCTGTCTGGCCGCGGACCGGGTCGTGTCGCCGGAGTCCGTGGCATCCGTGGTGCACTTCGGCGAGTTGGCTCTGGACGGTCGACTTCGGCCGACCCCGGGCATCCTGCCGGGAGTCGTCGCGGCGGCACGGCTGGGGCACGGCACGGTGATGGTCCCCGCCGGAAACGCCGCGGAGGCGGAGCTCGTGCCCGGGGTTCGGGTGATCCCGGTCGCGTCATTGCGGGACGCGGCGATCTGGCACGGCGCGCCCCTCCAGCCGCGTGAAGTGGACGTGATTGCGGCTCAGGAAGACGTGGTCGAAGACGGGGCTTCACTGGATCTGGTCGACGTGATCGGCAACGATGACGCGATCCTGGCCCTGCAGGTCGCCGCAGCCGGCGGCCACCATATGTTCATGCTCGGGCCGCCCGGTGCGGGCAAGACCATGCTCGCTGCGCGGCTGCCGGGGCTGCTGCCTGATCTGGATCCCGAGTCGTCGCTCGAGGTCAGCTCGTTGCGGTCCCTTACCGGGCGAGGCCTCGGCCACTCGCTCGTGACGCGCCCGCCGCTCGAGGCCCCGCACCACACCATCACGACCGCGGCCATGGTGGGCGGTGGCACGGGGCAGATCAGACCGGGGGCGGCCGCCCGGGCGTCACACGGCGTGCTTTTTCTCGATGAGGCGCCCGAGTTCGCGTCACCCGTTCTCGACGCGCTCCGCCAACCCCTCGAATCCGGGATCATCAGCATTCACCGTGCCAATGCGATCGCGCATTTCCCGGCCCGGTTCCAGCTCGTCATGGCCGCCAACCCGTGTCCCTGCGGACAGTATGGCGCCGGAGACCTCGAGTGCTCCTGCCCGCCCAATGCCCGACGCCGGTATCTTGCCCGCATCTCCGGGCCGCTGCTCGACCGCATCGACATTCAGCTGGGCGTGAAGCGGATAACACCGGCGCAGCTGCGGATGGCATCGGACAGCGGTCGCATCACCAGCGAGCAGGCGCGCGCCCGTGTCGTCGATGCGCGTTCGGCGGCGATGGAACGGTTGCGGAAAACGCCCTGGATGCTCAATTCCCAGGTCCCCGGCCCCTGGCTTCGTGGCCCGCAGGCCCGGCTCGATCCGGCGACCACGGCGGCCCTTGAACGTGCACTGGAGCGGGGTGGCATCACGATGCGTGGCTTCGACCGGGTGCTCCGAGTGGCCTGGTCGATTGCCGACCTGGAGGGTGCCGCCCGACCGGGTGCAGAACATGTGGGACTGGCGCTGTATTTGAGGAAGGGAATCACCGCATGAACATTCTCGGTTTGCCCGAGGCAGAGGTGCTGGCGCTCGCCGCGGCCGTGCGCATCCAGCCGTCGGGTACGGAACCGGAGTCGGAGTCGGACCCCGTGATCGCGGCCACGGATGTCTTCGCTCGCGCTGCCTGGAGCGGCATCACCGAACCGGGAGACGGCGTGGCCGGTCTGCTCGTGAGCAGTCTGGGCGCCCAGGAAGCCCTGACGGCGGTGCTTGATTCCTGGAACCCCGCTCGGATTGCCGAGAGCCTGGCCAGGAACGGTGTCGATGACACGGAGGACGAACTGGGCAGCAGCCTTGAGCAGGGCCTGCTCAGGTGGCGTCCACGGCTGAGTTCCACCGAGGTCGTGCGGTGTCTGCAACAGGCCCACCGGGTGGGAGCGCGCCTGCTCCTGCCGCACGACCAGATGTGGCCGCGGTCCATTGACGATCTCGGCGCCCACGCACCCCTCGCGCTGTGGTGGCGCGGCACCCCGGCGGCCCTCGCCGGTCTCGACAACTCCCTCGCTCTCGTCGGCGCGCGGGCGGCGACCGGCTACGGGGAACACGTGGCCATGGAGGCGTCCGCCGGACTCGTCGATCGCGGATTCACGATCGTGTCGGGGGCGGCGTACGGCATCGACGGCATGGCCCATCGGGCGGCGCTGGCGAGCGATGGGCTGACCGTGGCCTTTCTCGCCGGGGGAGTGGACCGGTTCTACCCCAGCGGGCATGACGCGTTGCTGACCCGCATTGCCGTTGACGGGGCGGTGTTGTCGGAGTTGCCCTGTGGGGCCGCACCCACAAAGTGGCGATTTCTGCAAAGAAACAGGTTGATAGCGGCCTCGAGCCTGGCTACGATCGTGCTTGAGGCCGGTTGGCGGTCGGGTTCGCTGAACACCGCCGGGCACGCTGCCGCGCTCGGCCGACCGCTTGGTGCCGTGCCCGGCCCGGTCACCTCCCCGACATCGGCCGGTTGCCATCGCCTGATCCGCGAATTCGACGCTGTGTGCGTGACCACCCCGGCCGAGATGGCCGAACTCGTGGGCGATCGCACTGTGCAGGTCCCCCTCGATTTCTCGGGGGTCGAGGGCACCGGCCCCGGAGACACGGGGCGCGGGCGCACGAGCGACCAGACTCGGGTTTTTGACGCCCTCAGCGCCCGCGCACCGCGGAGCATTCCCGAGCTTGCGCGGCGCTCCGGATTGTCTCCCGGCGCCGTTCGTGGGGCACTCGGCGCACTCGACCTCGAGGGTGCCGCCGGCGAACGGGAGGCCGGGTGGGTGCGGTGCGCCTGATCGGGCGGGACGGGCTCGCTCCGGAACCATAGGCCGGAAGATTCGGACCCGAATGGCTTCACCGGGTTCCGTTTGCGGGATCGTAAGCCGGATGCGTCGGTGCCTCCTAGAATGACGGAATGAATCTCCCCACAGCTGTGGAGCTGGCTGCTGCCGTTCGCTCTGGAAACCTCACCGCCGTTGACGCCACGACGGCCGCTCTTGCCCGAATAGAGCTCTACGATTCCCGGGTCGGCGCGTTTCAGGTCGTCCGAGCAGAGCGGGCGCTCGCAGAGGCTGCCGCGTTGGATTCCCGCGGCGATCTTGCCTCCCTGGTGCTCGCCGGGGTGCCCATCGCCATTAAAGACAACATCCCCGTGGCGGGGGAGCCGCTGCGTGACGGGTCTGCGGCAACCAGTGCTGACGCCCAGACGTTTGACCACGAGGTCGTCGCTCGGCTCCGAGCGGCCGGCGCGATCATCATCGGCCTGACCAGGGTGCCGGAGCTCTGCGTGTTCGGAACGACCGACTCTGTCTTCGGCCTCAGCCGTAACCCGTGGAACACCGATCGCACGCCCGGCGGATCCTCCGGTGGGTCGGCGGCTGCCGTCGCGGCGGGTATCGTTCCCGTCGCGCACGGAAATGACGGCATGGGCTCCATCCGCGGGCCGGCGGGCAACTGCGGGCTCTTCGGGCTGAAGCCCGGGGGCGGTGTCGTGCCCCAGAACATCGGGTTTGATTCGTGGGGCGGCATGAGCGAAAACGGGCCGCTGGCGACGACCGTGACAGACGCCGCCCTTCTGCTCTCGGTCATGGCGGACCGGCCCGAGCTCGCCAACCCGGTGGAGCCTCCGCATCCGCTGCGCATCGCCATTGCCGCCGGGGAGCCCTCGGCGCTGGTCACGCTCGACCCCGAATGGCGGCGCGGGCTCGAGGAAACAGCCGAGGCGCTCCGCGCAGCCGGCCACCGGGTGACCGAGACGACGTTTCCGTACGACCCGAACCCGCTGCCGCTGCTCGCCCGCTGGTTCGCGGGGACCGCCGCCGATGCGCGTGGCCTTGACCCGGCCCTGCTGAACCCGCGCACCCGCACCCATGCCCGCCTCGGCCGGTTCGCCCGCCGCGCCGGCCTTTTGCGTTCGGGACCGGTCGACCGCTCCCGAACCACGATCACGCGCTTCTTCGATGACTTTGACGTGCTCCTCACCCCGACCCTTGCCCAGTCGGGGCCGGAGGCCGGCCTGTGGTCCAGACGCAGCTGGTTTGCGAACATCGCGTCGAACATCCGCTACGCACCGTACCAATCGACCTGGAACCTGCTCGACTGGCCCGCGGCAAGCGTTCCTTCGGGCTGGCACGGGGTCGACGGCGTGCCGCTCGGCGTGCAGATCGTAGCCCCGCCGCATCCGAACGCCGCAGGCGAAGCATTGATCCTCAGCCTCGCCCTGCAGCTCGAACGAATCCGGCCGTGGCCGCGGGTTGCCCCCGGGTTCGCGAGTGAGCCGGCAGCGCCCGAATTGCAGGCCTAGCCGCCAGCCGCATGACTCGGTACGCCTCGCCACCGTCAGACGTGGGGCCGGCTGGCGATCTGGTTCGCTCTACGCAGGTGTCGGCGGTGCACCGTATTCTGGTGGCACCGACGAAGGGCCGTCATGCCGCAGATCCAACTGGGCCAGTATCCAGCCGCCACGCACGTGATCGTGCACCTGAGCGACACACACTTTCTCGCCGATTCCCCGCTGCTGTACGGCACGGTCGACACCGATTCGACCGTGAGTCGGGCCCTCGCCCAGCTGGACCGGTCGGGGCTGCGGCCCGACGCGCTCGTGATCACCGGCGACGTCGCCGACCGGGGCGAACCAGAGGCGTACCGCCGTGTGCGCGACCTCGTGGAATCGGCAGCGGACGGGTGGGGCGCCCAGGTTGTGTGGGTGATGGGCAACCACGACAAGCGCGTGCCTTTCCGAACCGAACTGCTCCGCGAGAGCCCGGTCGAGGTGTCCGAGGCACCGATCGATCGGGTTGTTCTCGTCAACGGCCTGCGCATCATCGCCATCGACACCAGCGTTCCCGGCTACCACCATGGGGAGCTCTCGGAGGCGCAGCTTGAGTGGCTGGCCGAGCAGTTGCTCGATCCGGCACCGAACGGCACCCTGCTCGCCCTGCATCACCCGCCCGTTCCCACCCCGATTGCGCTCATGAGTGTGCTCGAGCTGCGCGAGCAGGCCCGGCTTGCCGACGTGATTCGCGGATCAGACGTGCGGGGGATTCTCGGTGGACACCTGCATTATGCGACTCATGGCCTTTTCGCCGGCATTCCCGTTTCGGTCGTTGCAGCGACGTGTTACACCATGGATCTCAGCGCGCCGCAGCGAGAACTCACCGGCATCACCGGGGGGCAGTCGGTCGGTCTCGTGCACGTGTACTCGGACCAGATCGTGCATTCGTCCGTTCCCATCGGTGATTTCGCCACGGCCACCCACTTCCCGGAAGCGTTCCTTGAGCGCCTCGAGGGGCTCCCACCCGAGGAACGCGCCGAGAAATTTTCGCGACACACGTCATGAGTGCGGACCGCGTGCCAGGCTCGGGCTTGGACTCGGGCTTGGACTCGGGCGTGGGTGCACGGCAGACGGGGTGAGAAGCAGGACACTGGAAACGTGCAACTCTCCGCAGCAATTGACGACTTCCTGCTCTTCCTGTCCGCCGAACGCGGATATTCCCCGCACACCGTGCGCGCCTATCGCACCGACCTCAGCCAGCTCGCCGCCTTCGCCGCCGATCGGCTTGTCGGTGACGCTCACGACGTGTCTCTTGAGCTGCTGCGGGAATGGCTGTGGTTCGGCACCCGAGCCGGGCTCGCTCGGGCCACACTGGCGCGCCGGTCGGCATCCGCTCGAAGCTTCACCGCCTGGTTGTCCCGCACCGACGAAAGCCCCAACGATCCCGGTGTGCGCCTGCGCACACCGAAGCCGGGGCGCACCCTGCCGCGCGTCATCAACCGGGGACAGATGCAGCAGCTGCTGGAATCACTGGAAGCCCGCGCCGCAGGAGGTGATGCGCACGCGGTGCGCGACCTCGCGATCGTTGAGGTTCTTTACGCGTCCGGCCTGCGCGTTTCCGAACTTGTCGGTCTCGACATCGCCGATGTCGATCTTGACCGGCTCACCGTGCGCGTCACCGGTAAGGGGTCTAAAGAACGTGTTGTGCCGTTCGGGGTCCCGGCCCGGCACGCCATTGTGCAGTACCTTCACTCCTCGCGACCGGTGCTGGCCGCAGTCATGACGAGTGATGAATCCGTTGCCCGCGAGCGACGAGCGCTTTTCCTCGGCGCGCGGGGGCAACGGCTCGGCGTACGCGGCGTGTATCGCGTAGTGGCGATGCTGCTTTCGGAAATGCCCGGTAACGGTCCGGCCGGCCCGCACGCACTGCGTCACACCGCGGCGACGCACTTACTCGACGGCGGGGCGGACCTGCGCGCTGTTCAGGAACTCCTCGGGCATGTCAGCCTCGGCACCACCCAAATTTACACGCACGTGTCGGCCGAGCGGCTCAAGCAGAGCTATCGCCTGGCGCATCCTCGAGCCTGAGATGTCACTCAAGTGGCAGCAAAACCGCTCGTTCCACACCATCGAGAAAGATCAGCGGGGAGACGTACTCTCCGAAGACGCGCACCCCGAAATGTACGCACACGTTCGTGCAATGCCCACCGGTCGCCGCGACCCCGATCTGTTGCCCTGCTGACACGTGGTCGCCCAGTGAGACCGTCGGATTAACGGGCTCCAGCGTGGAGATCACGCCATCGCCCTGAGAAATGGAAATCAGCTCCCGATCCGCGATCCGGCCGACAAAGGACACGATCCCGGCGCTCGGGGCCAGTACCGGCGTGCCGACGAGCGTCGCGAGATCGAGGCCACGATGCCCGGCCGAATACGGAGTCAACGGTGCGACGAAGACCGCCACAACGCGGTGCGGCGCGGCAAGGGGCCACGTCCAGGTCGCCGGCACGGCCGGGGCCCGCGCCAGGACGAGAAGAAGAGAGGCCATGGCCAGGGCCAGTAAGGATCGTGACACCAGCGGCATGTTCCACATGCGGTGAGTATCAGCCCCGACGGCACCGCTCACGTCGGGTGCCGTGGAATCGGTGTTGTATCCGTTGACCGCACAGGGTGTTGAGGGGAACAACGGGCATCGCGACCCCCGTCTCGGGTGATAAGCTACTCCACGCAGCGCTTCGTGCGCTGACTACGCGTGCCCACCAGGCCGCCATGTCCCATCGGTCCCCGCTCCTTCGGAAGCAGGGGCGGGCGTGTGCCGGGCACCAGGAGCGAAGATCATCCGATCCTCGCACAAACCGATTGGCGTTTTGTGCTGCAACAGCATGCGCGCCGGACAAGGAGAACGGCTCATGGCCGTCGTAACCATTCGCCAGCTGCTCGACAGCGGCGTGCACTTCGGGCACCAGACCCGCCGTTGGAACCCGAAGATGAAGCGCTTCATCTTCACCGAG